>ENA-OOXP01000042-OOXP01000042.1-human-gut-metagenome-genome-assembly--contig:-NODE-42-length-89014-cov-4.244056_pt1 | contig 89014 bp, 90 predicted proteins | sample MGYA00241591_ERZ501351 | MGnify/ENA primary metagenome ERZ501351 (study PRJEB25962, sample SAMEA1968361) | human gut metagenome | biome: human gut; feature: human-associated habitat; material: faeces...
CGGGACGGTCAAAGCAAGTACCACTAATGCCATCGTCCGTGAAATGGACAATGTTTGTAAAGCCCTGCCGTGCGGCGAACTCCTCCAACATTGCCTTTTGATTGGATATGGAATTGCTCTCACGCTGTTGGTCATCATCTTTGCCAAAGTCATCACGGCTCAGTCGTTCGTACAGAGCTGTGATTTTCTCGTTTTTTCTCATAACTTGCGCTCCTTTCTTCGGTTTTAGGTTGTGTGTTCTAAGAGACTTCCCAACCGCTTGATTAAGAAGTCTTTTAGAGCATACAACACCGGCAGCCAACTTGTATTTTTTGTACTGCCTTACTGCAAAATGGTTCGGGTCTTTCTGCTCCAGCTCATCAAACATCAGATCTACTGGATTCTTGAAATTCTCATCATCTTCCCTGGCTTCTGACACATTGATCATTTCCAACAGAGTATTAAAATTCTTTTCTTCTTCCCTGCCTTCATACCAGATATAACCAATCAGGGCACAATAATAGAGTTTTTCCGCCTTTACCCAAAAATCCTCACCTGATTGCTGCCCTTCACCTTTGGTATTAGCAATAATGGTTGTTACCAGTTTTAGAATATCTTTTTCACTGCGGATATATACAAATGGATTATAGTGCATGGATTTTTTGAAATTAATTGTATTCAAAACTTTGATTTTATATGGTTCGTATATAACTTTTCCCTCTTTGTCCCGCACGATTTTTCCATTCTCATCCGTCATCGGACTGCCTTTTGCCAGCATACTGCCAACCTCCAGAAGCACAGTTCCCTTTGGATCAGTAATCACATAGGAGCTGTGCATCTGCATAATGTTAGGCTTTACAAAAAATCTGGTTTTTCCAGAACCAGAACCGCCAATTACCAGAATGTTTTTATTCCTGGCGTATTTCGGATTCTTTGGTCTGCTTGACATAGTAAGACTCTCTGTTTCTGTGAGAATAATATTATTTTCAAATTCAGGATCCGCATATGGTCGTATATCTTTTTCTGTTCCCCATCTGGCAGAACCATACTCCACACCCAGTCGATATTTCCTGGCATTTTTCGTGCGGTAAATAATAATAAGCTTTACAGCCACGCCGCCTGCGATTCCACACAACAAATCTATATGATTCAAACTTGGCCAAAGATTCTGAAACGCCAGTTCAAAATAAGTAATGGTATTCATAAATTTATCCCAGGAAGTTGCTCCGGTGTTTACCCGATACAACCAGGCAATCTTATTGAAAAAATAGGCAAACATCAGATAGGGGAAATTAGCTAAAAACAGCTTTTTCTGATCTGCCCTCTTCAATTCACTTACCTTGTCCGTAATCAGATTTTTCACATCTGCAAGCATTTTTCCTGGGATACTCTCTGAGGAAAAAACAGCTTTTCCAGATATTTTTCTCTTTTTCGGAGAGCCTCTGATATGCTGAACTTTTCCTCTTTTCTTCTTATGCTGCTGTTTTTTCTCCGTCATAAACTCTGCCCTCTGTCTTTCTGCTGTTCTCTTGCTCGTTCTCTGTTCTTTCCTTTAGACACAGCATCCTTAAAGTGCATAAGTTTTTTCATAATAGATGGCTTATCCTTTTTGTTCATCTGTACACCCAAATATTTCTTAAATGCCAGATTCATCATTTCGGTATCCTGCCCTTTAAAGAACACATAGTAGGTCGGTGGCTTGGTCGAACTATCTTTTTTCAAGGCAAAATCTAAACGGTATTTTTTCGCCACACGTTCAAAAGACTTGATATTTCCATCTGTGATCTCAATATTAGATAAACCAGAACCCTGGCTTTTCAATTCTTTGTATGACTGTTTTCCAACCTTATAAGAATTCTTTCCCTTTTGCTTCTGTCCTGACAGATACTTCCGCAGCATATTTTTTAACACGTCGGCAGTCACTCTTGCAGTTTTAACCGACAATGCGATTGTTTTCTGAGTAACTTCTTCCTGCAATTTGCACGCCTCCTTTCGACTCTGATCCGCAAATTACGGTGGTACTAACAGATGGGGGAGATATATTTTCATTGGAATTTGACTCCTTTCCACTTCCCGACAAATTGTCGAGAAGTCATGGGTTTTAATTTTTCACTGTCTGCTTCAATAAATAAATTGTGCTGAACTGCACATATAACTTTTCTTCTTCCCAATCCATCTGATCCATCAGCAGGCATTGGAATAATACATCTACATCCTGCAATTTATAAATCCTGTTGCACGTTTCTGACAAACCTTTTAATTCCGGAATCTCTTGCATCGCATTTCGTCTGTGCATAAGACATTGCAAGTATAATGCTTCAAGATGTTTCTGGCTGAAAATAAGTGCTGTCGTATCCTGTTCATTGACTGTACATTTACGTTTTTCTAACTCTTCTTGGGAAATGTCCAGAAAACACCGGATATTTTCGACATATACATCACCATCAAATGTTGGATGCTTTTTCTTAATCCATCGTTTCGCCTCTACCTCCATATTCTTTCTGTCTCGATCAGATCTGGCACTACGGAAATTCAGCCTTTTGCCCATTTCTGCATAGATATTACTTTTCACCTGCCGCTCTGTCAAAGCTGCGTATTCTTCATTGCGAAAAAAATAATCTAAAAGTTGGTTCATCTTAGCCTGACTATCTACCAAATGATAACATTCCTCGGAAAACCCCAAACCTGCAAATGCAACTGGCGCACTTCCTTTTTTGATTTCTTTTTCAATTACTCTTAAAATGTCTCTCTGTGATTCCATTTCTCGGTTTCCTCTCTCTTCTTCATTTTTCTGATTCTTTTCACAAATCATCAATAAATTTTCATCTGCTCTTTTCGCTGTCAGTGTCAGTGAATAACAAACAAAGATCAGCAACAGTGATACCAATGCACTTCCAACACCAATCATAAAAACTTTTCCCCCACCAATACATGAAGCAATCCGTCCCATTTAAAAAACGGACTGATTTTTTTCAGCATAGCAATCAAGTCCGCTTCATTTTCTATTTCAATATCCAAAAATTCTATTACACTAATTTCAAGTCCATCCGCAATTTTCTTTAATTGTTCTACTTTCGGCTTTCGTATGCCTATTTCATACTTCCGAATTGTATTCACATTAATTCCTGTTCGTTCTGCAAGCAGCTCCTGCGATAGCCCTCTCTGTTTCCGAAAATAACGAATCTTTTCATTTATCTCCATGTCTTTCATCTGTTGAACTTCTCGACAATTTGTCGGGAAGTTGTTCCCTTTCCCAGTTTTCTTTTCCTTCATATCCATACATAGATATTTCCTCATCCAATAGCCTTGCAACCATAAAGCAACAAGACAGCAAAAACAAAAGCACTATTCCTGCCATAATAATAATTATCAAATCAATCACATCTCATCCTCCTATGTAAGCGGTACAGAAAAAGCAGCCTTGACAGACTGCTTTTTCAATCACCATATTCTATTTTTGTTCTCATGTAAAAAGGCTTCCGAAATTGTGCGAATCCCAAACGCTAATCCATCTATGTAAGCGTCTCTCTGTTCTGTTTGTTTAAGATTTAAAGTATATTCCTTGTAATCCTCAAACATTGCCTGCAGATCCGGACTCATTAGACTTATCATTTCCTTTTCTAATGTTTCACACAGTTCCTTTGTCTCTTCATAACTTTTACTTTGTGTCTCACATTGATTCATTGGATAAATGCTATAATACAATTTTTCCAGTTGCTTTTCGCTCATTTTTGATCACCATTTCTTTCAGTCTTTTTATGATCCATATAATTCCAGAAATGCCGTTTTTTAGCAAAATGCCTGCTACAGCTAATAATCTCCAGGCAAGAACCCCTATTCCAATCAAACTTCCTACCATCAGTTTAAGTACCACCAAACCAAGCATTTCCCCTGTCCCCACATTTCTTGGAACGACCAACAAAAACATTTTCTGGATTCCGAAAGGTATTCCCACAAAAAGCAATAATTTTCTCCAGTCTAATATTTCACCATTCATGCACATAGGGTGAACAATTAAGCAGATAATCATAGCTATTGCACCAGGAATTATCAATTTTGTTATAATTTCTTTTCCTCTCATATGCCACCTCCGTACATATCATGATTTACTTTTGCCTGGTAATAATTGCCTATTGTCGTTATTGAATTCATAAGACAGGTAAGCAAGTACGCTTTTATGTTCTTTACTTCCCTGGTATTCTCATGCAGACAATCAAGTACATACTCTATGTGGCTTTCTTCCAGCAACAATAATCTGCTTTTTACGAACTGATATGGGTATTTCACTCCACTGATCGTAATATTCTCCCGTTCTATGCTGATTGTTTCCACAATTAGTGCCACAATTTCATCCAACTGTTGCTGCTCCCCTAGTCTGCATCGTTGTACAAGACAGTCATATTCAATATTTCTTTTTACAAGTGCAGTATTCATCTGGAATAACTCCATCTCTTCCATCAAATCCATTGACTGCTGTTCGGAAGAATCTGAAAGATTGATAAGATCAGTATTATTCCTGTCCGTATTACTAATATCAGTATAATTATATTTAGTATTAATTGGGTCGATTTTTCCGACCTCTGTAGTTCTGATTTTTCGACCACGATAAGTCGTATTTTCCGACCTCTTGAAGTCGGTTTTTCCGACCCCTTGAAGTCGATTTTTCCGACCACGATAAGTCGATTTTTCCGACTCCGATAAGTCGACTTCTTCGACCTCTCGATTTTGTTGAATACTCTCTTCGGATTCATCATTGTTTTTAACATCTTTTGATGTCCTTAAAATAAAGTTCTTTACATAAATAATATCCGGTTTACCAAATCCTTGTTTGACTCTTTCAATTAATCCGATTCCCTTTTTGGTATCCAGTTCTGCAAGCGTTTTCATTGCTTTATCTCTTCCACAATTCATATACTGAATAACCTGTTCAACAGTAAAAATAATATAAACCTTACCCTCTTCATCAAACCACTGATGTCTGATAGATAAAGCCATTCTGTCCAGCATCAGCCCATAAAGAACCTTTGCATCGCTGGACAGATTACGGAAATATTCATCTGTGAATAATACTTTCGGAATACGGTAAAAAGCAAACTGTTCCGATTCATAATCGTGAAAATAACCAAACTCTATTTTTGTGCTTTCGGATTTTGCCATTTTGCTTTCCCTCCTTCCCTCGTTATTGGCTTTTCTTCCAGTTATCAAGCAGTTCATAGATAACCTGTTCAATCTGTTCTCTGTTATATTCCTTTGGAAAATACTTTCGTATTTTCTTTTCAGTTAAAGTAACTTTTCCTGTCTCTGTTTTCTTTTCATTCAGAATAAGCTGTACCGCTAATTCTGTCAGATTACCTTCATCGCTGTATTGCTTCAGTTTTGTCGCCATTGAACCTGTAACAGAGCTTGCTCCAGACACTATGCAGTCTTTCACCCAAATCTGCTCCGTTTCTGATAAATAGGTTAATGAAACACCTACTGTAAAATTAATCTTTCCTTCATCCAACAATTTCAGCAATTCCGGAATAAGACAGGTCAAGCGTATGTAACGCTGAACGGTTCTTCCACTGTCACCGGCAGCCTGTCCAACCAGATCTGCACTGTCAACAGAAGCTGCGTTTTCGTCTTTTATGCCCTGATGTTTTACTGCATCCATCTTCATCTTATAAGCATATGCCTTTTCGCTTGGAAGCAAGTTTTCTCTCTGTATATTAGAATCCACCATAACGATTACGGCTTCATCATCGGTATAGTTCCGTATGAGTACTGGCATTTTACTTTTTCCAGCCAGTTCGCAACCACGTTTTCTCCTGTGACCAGCAATCAGTTCATATCCTCCCTCTGCGCGAGGACGTACCAATGCAGGATTTAAGATGCCATAATTCTTGATACTTTCTACTGTTTCAGCCATTTTTTCATCATCATTTACATGAAATGGATGATTTCTAAAAGGATGTAACTCATTTAATGGCACTTCAACAATCTGATTAAGAGTATTCTGTTCGGCTTCATTGATTCCAAGCAATTCATCATAAGAAGTAAGCTGAATTTCTTTCTTAGGTTTACGCATGATTCAGCACCTCCTGGACAAGTGCTTGATAACTGTACGCACCTTTTCCTTTTGCATCGTAAGAAAAAATACTGACACCTTCTGATGCAGTTTCGGCAAGAGCTTCTGTTCTTGGAATTGTCTGATCAAAAATTATAATCTCTGCTCCATAAGCATCTCGTACTGCCTGCTTATTTCTCTTTGAATTATTATAATGACTGCTGTCCATTGTAAACAGAATCCCTTCAATCTGTAAATCAGGATTAAATCTCTGATGAATGCCTTTCACAACTTTCAGTAATTCCATGAGGCCATCTGCCGCATAGTATTGAGGCTGCACCGGAATCAAAACGCTATCAGCTGCACTTAACGCATTAATTGTCATCATTCCCAACGAGGGCATACAATCAATCAGGATATAGTCATAATCATTTTCCAAAAGTTCCAGATATTCTTTTAAGACTTTTTCTCTGTCCTCTACCGTAAATAATGACATGTCCATTCCTGAAAGAAGTTTATTAGATGGAATTACATCTATTCCTTCCTCATGGTGTAAAATTGCTTCCCTGGGATCAAATTCTAATCCCATAATGATATTTTCCATCATTGTTTTCAATGTTACCCTTAAGTTCTTTGGAAAACCAAGTCCCATTGTCAAATGTCCCTGTGGATCAGCATCTATCAGCATTACACGTTTTCCAACCTTAGACAGTCCTACTCCAAGATTAATAGTGGTTGTAGTCTTTGCTACTCCACCTTTTTGATTTGCGATTGCGATTATTTTGCACATGATATAATTCTCCTGTTTTTCTACTATTTTTTATTTACATTACTTTTTTCAATTTCAGCATAAGCTCTATAATATTTGCTCGTCCCTTTATTGGAATAAAGTTCCGATAATTCCATAACTTCAATTTTAGGATGACGCTGCAGGATTTTCTGAAACCATGCAATATCATTTTTTGTTCCCATCAGTCTCACTTTCAGCATTAATCTATTCCTCCAAGCATGGCATGTAACTTATGATTGTACACTACATATTCCGGATAACGGATCTGTATTGCCTGCCAAAAATATGGTGCATATACACAGCAGAAGATATCCTCTACTGTATACTGTCTGCACTCGTTTACCTGTTCCTCTGCATCTTCATAATCCCAAACGCTTGGCGTGCTGTTACAGTACAGATTAAATGCCATCCTTACCACTTTTAAGCTACCGCTTGTCTGCCATCCTTCATGTAAACATTTCGTTTTAACAGACCCCGTTTTAAAATTATAAATTCTGTCAGCATTTTTTCTGGTATCTCCATTAATACCCAGACAATAACACAATGCCTTATGGTACACATCCTGATACCGTACTTCTTGTAATTTTTCATAGTAGAATTTTTCATGTGCATCACTGATAAAAATAATGTTTTCTGCTCCTAACGCTGTACTTTTCATTTTGAACCTCCTTGAAATAAAAAAGGACCTTACCAATTGTTCTACCAATTAATAAGGTCATACTATATGTTACTTTTCTAAATTCGTGCTAGGGATTCCTCTCTTTAGTAAAAACTTAGTAAAACATCCCTACTGGTTCAAAAATATACTGTAAAATCAAGGTTTTTCAGAATTTTGCTAAGGTAGTGCCGTGGCAGATGAAAAGTACTCGTATCATAAAAATTTTTCCTCCTATAGCTATCCTCTTAATTAACGCAAATTCCAGATGCGTGGAACCACCCTTTGCAATCATTCGTGCTTATTGTTTCTAAGGCCGCTTTTACAGCCTCAGGTAGTTCAGCAGCAACACGGACTTTCCTCTTTCGGAGAAAGGCTTTCATTTTTGACCACATTTTTTCAATAGGGTTCAAATCTGGACTGTATGGTGGCAAATATAGATAGGAGATCCCCGCCTTTTCTAAAAGTTCCGTCACTATTTTGGCATGATGAGAACGCATGTTATCCATGATTACAACATCGTCTTTCTCAAGGCTCGGTATCAATTGTTTTCCCATATATTCACGAAATCGCTGTGCAGTTGTTCCACCTTGGTACGTAGTATATACCAGACTGCCGTTAAGCCGGATGGATGACAAAACAGTTGTTCCGGCAGGCGTGTTGATCGGGGTAGCATCCATGGCACGTTTCCCATGTACTGCATGTGCATAGTGTCTTGTGAGGTTTGTATTAATACCGCTTTCATCGAGATATATTTGATGTTCTGCATTTGCACCAGATATAGTTTCTATCCATTGACTGCGTTTTCTCTGCACATCGGGGACGATCCTGTTCTTTTGCGTGCAAAGATTTTTTCTTATAAGTATAATAAAACTATATTCTGTTCATTTTCTTTCTTTCCAGTTTATCCCAGTTCAGTTTGTTCTTCTTGTATCCCACAAATGCAGTCACACGGACAAATTCCAGATAAAAGCGGAGAAAAGTTGTTTCAAAAAAACAAGCAGTAATAGCAAGGATCAGCTCTCGAAAAGAAAACCTCTGGTCAATGGTATAGATTCTTGAAAAATATGCAGTTAATGTGAGTAAAATACCATACAGGGCATAGTATGCAAGAAATACCAGCATAAATTTCACATTCAGCATATCCATCATCACAGATAAAACCATTGTAAGTACACCCAAAAGTTCAATAAATGGTGACAATAATTCGTAAAGCAGAAAATAAAGATAGGATAAAAGTCCTACGGCTCCGTACCGTGGGTTTGCCAGCATTTTACGGTGTCCCCACATACACTGGAACAATCCTCTCTGCCATCTTTTCCGCTGCTTGCCTAATTCACTTAATTTTTCCGGAGTCTGCGACCAGCAGATGGCATCCTGTGCAAAATCAATCTTATATGGCTTACGATTCATGCGGCTGAATTCATGAAGTCTGACTACCAGTTCCATATCCTCGCCCATTGTACTGTTGTCATATCCGCCTACGGCAATCACTGTTTTTTTCTCAAATAATCCAAAAGCTCCGGATATGATCATGTTTGCATTGATTTTATCCAGCAGGATACGTGCTGCCAGAAAAGAACGGGCATATTCCAGGGATTGCATTCTTGCTATTATATTTCTGGGCAGCCTGTATTTTATCACATGACCTTTTTTTATGACAACACCATTGGCTGGGCGGACACTTCCACCAACGGCTATTACATTTTCGTCCTCCAGAACCGGGCGAACGATTTTCTCCAGCGAATCATGCTGTAAAATAGAGTCCGCATCCATACAGATAAACCAGGGATACCTGGCTGCATTGATTCCGGCATTTAAGCTGTCTGCTTTTCCGCCATTCTTCTTGCGGATCAAAGTAATGGGCACTTTCTGGTTCGGGCATTCATAAATTTCTTCCTCAGGCTGACATTGGATCAGATGACGGATCGGGCGTTCCACTCGCTCCATATGAAATGCATCAATCAGAACCTGAGATGTTTTGTCTTTAGAACCATCATCTATTACTATAATTTCATATAGTTTATAATCCAGGTTGAGAAGTGAAGTGACTGTATCCTTCACCGTAACCTCTTCGTTATAAGCCGGAACAAGAATGGAAACCGGTATGTAATAGCTTTGCCACAGTTTATTGTGCATCTGTTCAAGGCGGTATGATCTGTACAGCTCAATTGCGCCTGCTACAACCGACAAAAACAAAAAGCTGGAATATCCAATCAGGTATATAATAAAAAACAGATTGACACATTCCAGAAAAAAACGAAATGCATCGGTCATAAACCCGCCCTCCTTTGTACTTTTACTTCATCCAGCTGGTACTCTAACATTTCTTTTGCGTAGCGGTCATTTCCCTGTAAAATATCAGCTAATGCATCCCTGTCTGTATTCAGAACTGCAAGGCTTTTTGCAGCATTATAACGGACATACCAGTTTTTACTGGAAGTCTCTTTTTTCAAGATTTCCAGTGTCTGCGGTCCGGGATACACAGCAAGAGCAGAAATACAGGCATTCTGCAATTCCCAGAACCCTTCCTTTTCTTCTTCAGCGTGATGAAGCAGAAAAGAAACACTTCTTTCATCCTGATATCTGCCAAAATAGCGGACACATGCGATTTGAATTTCCATATCCTGGCTTGTTTCCAGCATAGACAGCATTTCATCCTTCCAGTTTGACGATGCATATCGAATATAATCCAACAAGCTTACCTGCATCCTTGGATGAAATTCACTCAATTTTTTCCAAAGGAGTGGTATCAGTTCTTCTTTTTTATCGAAGGAAAGAAGTCCATCTGCAAGTATTTTTTTATGCGGAAGCAGCTGCTCATTTGCATCCAGAAATGTCAATGCCTGCATAACCGCGTGTATATCTTCTGAACTGTATAATGCCCGCAAAGCATTCTCCCTGCAATAGAGACTTTTATTTCCAAGCAGGTCAAAAAGAAATGGGAAAACAATTTCCTTAGCCTGGAATTTCGTCATATGAAATATGGCAAATACATAAGCCAAGCAGGCCTTTTCCATATCCGGTTTTCTTTTATAAACCGGTATCAGTTCTTCCATCAGCCGACTTACAGATGCTATTCCCTGCTGGAATTGTTCCGGCATACTGTTTTCAACTTTAGATAATGCTTCACTGAACGTCAGAAGTCTGCTGGTTGAATGAAGCTCTTTAACCAGCCTTTTTTCCTGCTTTTTATTTTCCGTTATATTTTCTAAAAACAACTGTCTGTATTCTTCGCAATATCGTTGTTCCCTCCTTTTCAGAACACAGGAACGATATCTTGAAATTATCTCTGTAAAGCAGTTAAAAATGATAATCCCCACACAGACAATAAAATAAAAAACAATCACAAGCTGTGCTATCATTCGTATTCCTTTCCTGTCCAGTATGTCTTCAGAACCTGGTATGCTTCTTTTAATCTTTCATGGTAGGATACTGTATTCTCCCATCCTTTCAGTTTAAGGCCTCCCATCTCGATTGTATTTTCTTCTCCGCCAAAACCTATAAACATCTCTTTGATCCCCACTGATTCAATGCCATAATTTCCGTCATAATAATCATCATGGATCTGCATTCGGGACGGATCAGAAAAATTCAGCAGCTGCCATGGGATTCTAATTTCCACATCATCTCCATTACAGATAAAATCTGCCCTGGAATCATAAGCAGATGCAGATGGATTTCCATTACCATAATACAGCTTTCCACTTTCAAAGGTTTTTAACGGTGTGGCAGCATCCTGATACTGACCAATAACATCCCGTAATACCATGCTGATATTTTCGAATACAGCGCTGTCCCTGGCTGGTGGATCAATATAAGGATCTTTTCCTGTAATATCTTCCTCATAATTGGCATGAATGGGATTATACCGATCCTGAACCAACAGACGAGTATTATCTTTTCCATTTAAGACCAGTACAAAATCTGCAGGTCTTTCAAATTCTGCTGTACAATTTTCCATACGGGTACTGCCTGTTTTTTTGGTCGTATCAACCGGAACATACAGCGTGTCATTTTCCAGATCAAAGTCCTTTTTATGGAGATATAAATAAACACCGGAGGCATCATACTTCACACTGATGAAAGAGCCGTCTTCATATTGGATCACCCTATCTTTATCCGTCCATTCGGAAGTATCACCGTCCACGTAACAAACACTTTCTTTTTCCCCACATTCAAATGCCAGCAGGCCAAAATGCTGGTCATTTGTCTGAGCATCTTCCCAGTAAATATTACGGCTTAAGTCTACAGCATACATGGTATTCCAGGTATGCTTGAACCATTCATCCTGCCAGGAATAGACACAGCCTCCGGAAAGTCCGGCAGCCATAATGTCTTCATAACAATCTACCAGAATCTTTCCCTGTTCTTTTTCAGAATAGTATCCAAGTCCTCTGCTGGTCACCTGATTCTCATGAATCTCACCTCGTCCTGTGGCTGCACCAAATTCAACAGCCAAAACCGGCATTGTATGATGTTCGTTTAAAAGTCTTAAATATGCCCGATAAGTATTCCGTTTTCCGTCAGGAGTGATACAGTCACTAAAGTCAATCTTTTTATCAGACAAGCTGTTCCATGTTGTGTATTCCATACAGGAAAAGTAATCCTGATCATATGGAGATGCACTGTAGCTGGCAAACTGACCTGATATAAATTTATCAGTTGCAGTTATATGTTCTGTGTCGATCCGGGCACATTTTCTGAAATATTCTGCAATCTCTTTAGGATAATCAAAGGGATCTGTTGCATTTCCACTGGAAAAGGAGATCAGACGCTGCTCATCATATCTTGTTGATTCATAGTGCAGCATCCTGTCACCTGTTTTGGCAAGCAGGGATTCAAAGGCAGAGGCATCTTTTGAAGCAGTAAGATAGGTTCCTTTATAAGGTTCCATATCCGGATATTTCTCATCTGTATATGCAACTGTTGTATCTTCCCATCCATTTCCGATAATATATCCCAGCACCCATTTCGAGACATCGTGTAAATAAAGTCCTGTACTTGTATCTGCATCATTATTGATGATAAGTCGTTTTCCATGGATCACATCTACAGTGACCAGGCAATTATCCAGAAGCTTTCCTGCAAAGGAGTCGGCATATGCATCCACTCGGGAGTTCTGTATATAATCATTTACCCAGATTCCCTGAAGTAAATATAACGGCTCCTCATGTTGGGAATTGTATTCATAGAACGCTTTATAAAAAGACGGATTCTGGACAGAATAAACTCTCAGCGTATTTGCTCCTGCTTCCTGGATCAGCTGAAACCAGTGCAGATAGGTTTCTTTGGTGATCGCATAATCTGTAGACCATTCACCAGGAATACCGCTTCCCATATCAATTCCCCTGACTTCAAATGGTTTCCACTTATCTTTGTCCTTTATAAGTATCTCTTTATTCTCAGTCCGGACAAATGTGTTTATATGATTGTCCCGGTCTGAGTCCATATAAAATCCGCCATAAAACACAGCTATAAATCCAATAAATAGAAGCAGAATGATGGCAGATATGCTGATAATAAATCGTTTCATATTTTAATCATTAACCTCATTATACTGCTTTACACGGGAGGATGCTGAATACTGACGCAGAGTCTCAATGTTTTCATCCAACCATTTTCCTCTGTTTCGCAAGTAACCTTTTAACTGTCCTTCAGCGGCAGATCTGCTGTCCAGATTTCTTGATACCGGAACCAGAAGTCCCTTTGCCTGCTGTTCTACACTTCCCCATCGTGCATCGTTTCTTGCAAGAGCTGGTGCGATAAAATCAAGGGTTTCATCGATATAACGATAAAGTGATTCCTCACTTAACAGACCTTTTCGCAAGGAATGATATCGCTGGATGATCCGTTCAGTAAAATCCTCATCTTTGATAAGCATTTCAAACCATAATCGGTTGTTCAGGAAAAATCCAGTATAAGGAAGTTCCTCCTCGAAATAGTTATTACAGGCATTATTAAAATCCCATACACACATATGATACAGATTATCTGTTCCCTTATAAATATAAGTGGAATAGTTTCCGGCATCTGCATTACTGGAAAGCTCATTGATAATAAAGTAATCTACAAAGCTGTCTACATCTATCATAGAAGTGTAGCCATGTTTTTCCCTGTCATAATCATATGAGTACAGAGTTTTTTCAAAATTTGAAAAATCCTGCCGGATTTCTTCTGTCAGTCTGGCATCCCTGTTCCTGCTTCCGGGATATTCTATCTGCAGCATGAAGGGGGTTTTGTAGGTATACGTTGTAAAGCTGTTTAAAGCTTCTTCGCCCGCATGCTGATGATCCAGGCGAAGCAGGTATCCGGAAAATGTGCTGCGCTTGGCATTTACACGAAGTCCCAGCCTGGCGCCATCTTTTCCGCCGGTTATCATTTCAGTCATTACATATAGACCTTCATATTCACCGTTAAGAATTACTTCGCAGAATCTTACATTTGGCGCATAAGACATCATTTCTCCGGCAAGATTGTAAAACATATAATTTCGTATGGCTGTTTTATCGAGCCAGGGACCGTATAATACCCATTCATGGTGCGCATCCATTCCCATAATGGAAAGCGGATTGTTTTCCCCTTTTTTATCTACAAGTCTGATGGCATAGCTTGGCTTATCAAACTCTCTTGAGGAATTACCTCTCATTCGTATGCGGATTGCAGAAGATACATCTGCCGTTTCATTTGCATGATGGTACTCTTTGCTGTCATTTCCGATTATATCCATCTGAGCAGCAATTGTAGTTTCCCCATCAGCAGCACGTGTATAAATGCGGTTGTTTCCATCATCCTTAATGGGTCTTCCCGGGATTACCACCCCATCTGTATCAATTTTGACAATCGGAAGATATGTACACAGACCGCCATCCGCAGGATCCGTACATGGTTCTTGGGGAATTTCCTGTTCATGCTGATGAATTCTCTCTGTTTTTCGGTAGTCCTTATAAAACAATGGCGCAAAAACGGCAATCAGAATAACCGCAAAGCAGCATGTAAATCCTATTATTTTATATTTCATATCAGTTATAAATCTCATCGCTTTGAGCTACAATATTAACACTTTCAATTTGTCCAAGGTTATAGAAATCATCTGTTAAAGCCGGATGCTGTTTCTGAACTTTTTCCAGTATTTTTCTGGATAATTCATAAATGTACTCAGCATTCTCCTCTGTCGTATTTTTTACCCGAAGAACGGCACCAGTCCCAAAATAACGAAAGACCTGGGATTCTATATTTTCACAGCAGCTTCTTTTTGCACGGATGATCAAAAGCATACGGTTATCACTGCGGATTGCTCCCATGATAAGAAAGATAAGAAAAATAGCAGAACTGCCTACTGCAGCAACCAGATAATCTCCAACTCCACAACATATTCCCACAATGATCGTCCAGAAAATATATACAGTATCTCTGGAATCTTTTATTGCAGTTCGAAAACGCACGATAGATAATGCACCGACCATACCAAGCGACAATGCAATATTGTTTCCTATGACAGTCATAACTGTTCCTGTCATAACAGTCAGAACGATTAGTGTTACTCCAAATTTTTTGCTGTAAATCGTTCCCTTATGTGAGATCACATATGAAATAAAAATAAACAGACCAATGACAGCACTTACCAGAATATGCATTGTAATTTGCTGCCAGGTCATATCCCCCTGCTGGGCAAGCAGGTTATAAATCGTCTCTTTCATTTCCTTTCCTCCTAAAATCTGTAGTCACAGCCAATTTGTCTTGCCATACAGTATTTGCTCACAGAAAGCTCGCTTTTCTGAACGGGCAGAAGCATATGCTTGATATAGCTTAACAAAAAACCGTTATATTTTACTTCCAACACTACAGCAAAAGGAGACATTACACTGTTTAACACCAGATTTCTATCAAATATATTGAAATTTACTTCATTAGCCCGTATTCCAGAATCAAAAGTTATTCGAATAGAATTTTCCGGCGCGATAAATGCAAATCTGTCATATTCTACAACTGTTTTAGGACGGTATGCCCACATTTCCATAATTGAATAACATTCCTGTCCAAACTCACTGCCACTGTTTAAAAGTACAGAATAATCACCCTCAATGAGAGCCTGCGCTTCCCTTCTGGATAATCTTAATGATCGCTTCCGCTGATAAGGTCCCTGCTTCTGCTTCATTTCAAACAGTGCAAAATCCGCATCAGGACTATATACCCGCAAACGAAACTTCCTTCTTAACTCCAGACCATCTTCCTTTTCCTGAAAATCCCGATTTGACAAAGAATCAAAGTACAAAGAACGTACCTGATAACCATCCGGTCCGTTATGTGAGTCAGTATGAACCACATTTGACAAATAATTCCGAAGTTTTAATGCTTCTGCCTGATTAAGTAGAAATTTCTTTTCTTCCCGCAGTACATCGCGCACAGTATTATTTCCTCCTGCTTTTGCTTTTTAGTAAATACTACAATAGTATACATCCATAATTTTTTTTGTCCATATATGGAATAAAACTTTGTAGTATACAATGAACTCTCGATAAAATCAACATTTATTGACAATATATACCAAAAGATATGATATTTTATAAACAAATATATAAAAATCATAATGGAAATGGGGATTCCTTATGAAATGGGGATGTTGTATGATATCAAACTGCCAAAAATATCTTGAAATACTATTAACATTTATCTGTGTGATCGTACTGTATCCACAATCGCCCTATGCCACCGAAGCCATTTCACAGCGTGAAACCATACGCGTGGGATTCTTTGAGATGGACGGATACCATATGCAGGATGAAACCGGAAAACGAAACGGCTATGGATATGATACCTTACGTCTTATGGCACGCTACTGGAATGTTCATTTTGAATACATCGGCTACGACAAAGCTTGGTTTAATTGCCTGTACGGATTTACGGGAAGATAATCCTTTCAGCTTTGACTTAAACTTCTTCCATGACTACTCCATTCTCCATTACACCGCTTTTCAGATAACGCTTAATCAGCTGCACCACTCGTTCATCCTTTTCATTCCTGCGAAGTAAGTTCATGAGAATTTCATGATTGAGTGTGTCAAAGTATTTTGATAAGTCCAGCTCTGTCCATTCTGTGTCCGATTTTAACGCCCTTATTGCCTCCGTAATCATTTCTTTAAAATCCTGAAGAAAGGCTTGTTTCTTCTCACTCACTTCAGCAGTTCTCTGAGTCTCCTGATATTCCTGTATGACCCATTTCATATCAATCCGATTGGACTGCAGCTTATTCTGCAAAGCTAACATTTTCTGTATATCGTTGATCTGTGACCACCCAAAAAATATAGACCACACGAGATTGGCTACAGCTTCCGGTGCCTGTCCCCGGAAAAAAATGAGGAGAAGGTACTGTAAGAAATAATTGACTCCCTTAGGAGTAAATATGTAGTAGCAATAATTCATACCTTTTTAGCTGTATTTTGTATCGTAAACAGAAAGAAAATACACTATAATCCAAGGCAATGAAAGTACTTAAAAAAGTAGTTTCGTTGCCTTGGTTCCATTTTTAGAAAGAATAATACTTAGGTGGGAAAATTCCCAGGCGCTGTGTGGAGTTTTCTGTAAGAAGCCGGGGACAGACCGCACTGTTTCTTGAAAAAGGAAGAAAAGTGGTGAGGGTCTAAGAACCCAAGCTGTGTGGAGATGGCAGAAACAGGAAGAGTGGTGCGGCTTAGCATGGACTGGGCCAGATTGCACTTCTGGGACAGGTAATACTGGTAGGGAGCAACATGATATACCTCCTGGAACAGGTGGATGAGCCTGGAGCGGGACAGGGAAACGGTATCTGCCAGATGATCCAAGGACAGACTTTCTGTTAAGTGCATATCGATATAATTGCGGATCGCCAGTGCAGTAGGATTGATGGGAACTTTGTTTGCCAGAAAATCCGCAAGCTCCTGAATATATTGGTGGAGCAGTACAGCCAGCTTGTCAGCAGAGTGTACAGGGTCGGCGGTAAAGGCATCAAGGATCCGGGTCAGAGGTGTTTCGTTATGGAAGCGTGGGATCAGGGTGACACCGTCTAAGCCGTAATCGGAGAGAAGATGCTGTACCAGACTGCCGCTGACATTGAACCAGATCTTGGTCCAGGGATCAACTTTGTCTGAATAGTAGTGGTGGTAGGTGCCGGCAGTAAGGATATAGGCATCTCCGGCATTTACAGTGAGGATACTGCCGTTTCGCTCGATATGTCCACGGCCGCTTAAAACGTATTCAAACACACACAGGGGTCTGCGATAAACCAGGATCTCATAGGCAGGATCCGGGTAAGTGATACCGGCCATGATGGGAGAAAAGCTTTCCGCGGTAGGGCCGGTGTAGACAGTGTATTTTTCAATCTGTGTGCGTGTAATTTCCTGAGGCATGGTGGTTCCTCCATTTTTTGAAAGCAAATTGCAATAATGTAATAACAGCATTGTAGTAAAAAGGAGCAATCCTGTCAACTATGGCTTTCACCATATAAAATAAAAATGAAATCAACCCAAATAAATGATCACAGGAGGACAAAATTATGACACAAATACCCAGACCGGAGCATCCCCAGCCCCAGATGAAGAGGGAGCATTGGAAAAACCTGAATGGAGAATGGGATTTTTCCTTCGACTTTGGATGCAGCGGCATAGATCAGAAATGGCAGGAAGGAAAGACAGATTGGGAGAAGAAGATCCTGGTGCCCTTCTGCCCGGAAAGTGATCTGAGCGGAATCGGCTATAAGGACTTTATCCCCGGCGTATGGTATCACCGCACCATCACATTGACAGGGGAGGAGCTGAAGGGAGATCTTCTCTTACACTTCGGCGCAGTGGACTATGATGCAAGAGTATGGATCAATGGAGTAGAGGCAGGCAGACACCAGGGCGGTTATGTTTCCTTTACGTTTGATATTACAAAGCTTGTAAAGGAAGGAGAAAATGACATTACGCTTTTTGCAGCAGATGATGTGAGAAGCGGAAAGCAGCCCAAGGGAAAGCAGAGTCATTTCTTCTACTCCATAGGCTGTGATTATACCAGAACGACAGGTATCTGGCAGACGGTATGGCTTGAGTGGGTACCGGAAAGCTACATTGAAAAAGTGCAATATTATCCAAACCTGGCAGAGGCAACTCTGGGAATTAAGGCGGTGGTAAAGGGGCAGGGCACACTGGAAGCAAAGGCCTTTTATGGGGGAGAGCCCTGTGGCAGCGTAAGCGCAAAGTCAGAGGGCGGCACCGTTACCATGACACTTCCTTTGTCCCGTCTGGAAAAGTGGGAGCCGGGTCATGGCAGACTGTATGACCTTACATTAACATATGGAGAAGATAAGGTAGAAAGCTACTTTGGTATGCGTGAGGTAAGACTGGATGGAGAGAAATTCCTCATCAACGATAAGAGCGTGTTCCAAAGACTGGTGCTGGATCAGGGCTTCTATCCGGATGGCATTTACACAGCGCCTACAGAGGAAGCACTTGTCAAGGATGTGGAACTGTCCATGGCTGCAGGCTTCAACGGCGCAAGACTCCATCAGAAGGTATTTGAGCCTCTGTTCTTGTATCACTGCGATAAAGCAGGCTATCTGGTATGGGGCGAGCAGGGCTGTTGGGGACTGGATTACAGCAATCCCGCAGCATTAAAATATTTCCTGCCTGAGTGGATGGAAGCCTTGGAGAGAGACTTCAACCATCCCGCCATCATCGGCTGGTGTCCGTTTAATGAGACATGGGATTATGAGGGAAGAAGGCAGGATGACAGCTTACTGGCCAATGTGTATAAGATGACAAAGCTGTATGACACCACCAGACCCTGCATTGATACCAGCGGAAATTATCATGTGGTGACGGACATCTATGACTTACACAATTATGAGCAGGATCCGGCAAAGTTTGCAGCAACCTACGAGTCCTTTAAACAGGGAGGTGATTTGGAAGATAATCATGGCTACAGGCAGACACCTGTAAAGGGCATCCCTACCTTCATCAGTGAGTATGGCGGTATCAAGTGGGACGAGGAAGGTGTTGAAAAGGATGGCTGGGGCTATGGTGCAGGTCCTGCTACCAAGGAGGAATTCCTGAACCGATATAAGGGACTGACCGATGCCCTTTTGGACAATCCCCATATGTTTGCCTTCTGCTATACCCAGCTGTATGATGTGGAGCAGGAGTTAAACGGTCTGTATACCTATGAACGTAAACCCAAGTTTGATATGGATGTGATAAAGGCAATCAATGCCCGTAAGGCAGCAATCGAGGATTAAAAGCATCCCGCAGAGTATAAAAGAAAGCGTGTGAGAGACATTGAGGTCTGACCCTCTTACAATTTTCTTGGTGAGATAAAAAACAAGTGCAAAACTTTTAAATGTATAGCTATAAATGAGCAAATTTGAAAAACTGTACAAACAAATCTGCTATACACGGACATTAAGAGGATTAAACAATTTATTGTCCGCTACACTTGGCGGTAAATACCCGTGACTGGACTTGCACCAGCAAGATTAGTGCCATGCTCGGCACACAAAATGACCGCCCCGCCTGCTCAAATGCAGGCAGAACAGTCATCTGATCTTTTTATTCACTTTTTATGAAACAAATTTTCCAACGATCAGACAGATTACAATCGTAATCACCATATCCGGCAGAGTGTTTCCCAGCGGCATGTCGATGTTCATCAGAATTCGGTATACCACAAATCCAATCACCCAGATGATCAAATTCGGAATATGTACGGCCAGGCTGCTCTTGTCCCGTTTCAGCAGGAAAAAGTCGGCAATCTGGATTGCGATCATCGGTGCAAAGACCGAGCCGATCAGATAGAGGAAATCTGTGATGTTGTCCATCGGATATACAATCGCTGCGATGGTTCCAATGACGGTGACAACGATGGCCACATGCTTTCCATTCCATTTGCTTACGACGGTCTCGCTGGAAATTCCTGCGGAGTAGGCATCCAGAAATGTCGTTGTTACTGTTGAAAATACAATAATCAGAAGGCCCGCAATGCCAAGGCCTACCTTCAGCATGATCTGCGCGATGTCATATTCTCCGGTGATGATCGCTGCTCCCATTCCAATCACATACATCCAGCAGCTGACGATTCCATAGACAACCGCGCTGATGGCCGTTGCTTTGACCGGTTCTTTTGCTTCTCTTGTGTAATCGCTGATCAGCGGCAGCCAGGATAACGGCATCGCAACCGCAAGTTCTACTGCTGCACCGAATGTCATACTGTCATCCGATGGTGCTCCTGCTCCGCCTCCGGCAAAGATGACCTTGCTCAGGATCAGGCTAAGCAGAAATAATGCTGCCATGGCAACCGTGTTGATTTTACCAAGATTCGTGATTCCGATCACAATCCAGAGAATAATCAGGACTCCGATCACAAGGCACCAGATCCATCTGCCCGTATGCATTACGCCGTCTGCGGCGAGCGCTCCGTCATAGATCATGATGGCGGTCCAGCCAACGAGCTGCAATACATTCAGGACAGCAAAAAGGATGCTTCCCTTCTGTCCAAAACTCATTTTTACGGTTTCCATGGCACTTTTTCTGACCCTGCCGCCGATCACGCCCGCCAGAAACAGCATCAGGCATCCGATGATATGGCCGATAAGAATCGCTGCCAGACCTTTTCCCATGCCGAGCGGTGCAAGGTATGTTCCGGTCAGGATTTCGGCAATCGAGACACCTGCCCCAAACCAGATCAGGCCATTCTCGAACAGGCCGGTACGTTTTTCGTTCATTTTCATGTTCCTCTCTTTGCTTAAATTTTCATACCGGAAACCATTTTAGCACAGAAGGGAAAATGCGGCAATGAATTTACTCTATCCGTTCATCTGACTCTCAATCTTTCTCCAATCATCCCAGCTTTTCAGACCATTCTGCTTCCTTAAAGCCGATCAGCACGGTATCACCATCGATCAGCAGCGGGCGTTTCACCAGCATACCATTCGTGGCAAGAAGCTGCAACTGTTCCTCTTCGCTCATGGCAGGAAGTTTGTCCTTCAGTTTCATTTCTTTATAAAGAAGGCCGCTGGTATTAAAGAACTTTTTAAGTGGAAAGCCGCTCTTAGAATACCATTCCTTTAACTCACCGCAGGTTGGATTCACATCCACGATGTTGCGCTCGGTATATTCTATTTTCTGTGCATCTAACCATTTTTTCGCTTTCTGGCAGGTTGAGCATTTGGGGTAACATATAAATAACATTTCTCCATCTCCAATCAAATATAATTTATCCATAATCCTGTATCTTTTGCCGGAATCATTTCAGCACAGGAACGGAGGATCGGCAATTATTTTCCTTCTTCCAAGATCAATTCCAGCACCTTCATCAGCTTCGGAATCCAGCCCATCTATCTTATATAGACGAGCTGTTTGAGCTCTTTTGGTCTTTCCTTTTTCACAATTATGCAATAATAATCTATAACTTTGCACATACCAAATCATACAAAGCACTCATAAGTTCTTCCCCGTTCCGGCATTCTGCGACCATCGAAATAACCGCATTCTTGTCCGGAAGGATCATGGAAATCTGAGAATATTTTCCATCCGCCCGGTAGGAATTATATTCTCCTCTCCAGAAAAGATAACCATAATTGTCTGTATCGGATGCTGCTGTACTTTCTTCTATCCATTTTTCGGATAAAATCTGTTTTCCATTCCATTTTCCCTTATTCAGGTAAAACAATCCGAATTTATGAAGTTCAGAAAGTGTAAGGAACAATCCACCTGCGCCAAAACTGTTTCCAAGAGGATCCGTCTCCCATGTCGGCCGCTTGATTCCAAGATGTTTAAAAAGCCTTGGTGTAAGATAAGAGACCAGATCGCATCCGGAACGTCTCTGTACAAGAATGCCTGCCAGGTAGGGACCAACATTATTATATACAAAATGTGTACCTGGCTTATATTGAAACGGAATTGCCAAAGACATTTTTACCCAGTCATCCTCCTGGTATAATGGACGCTGTTCTCCCATAAGGCTGCCCTGTTCCTGTCCTAAACACATCGTAAGCAGGTCTCGAACCGTTGCCATTTTCAGATTATCATCGATCACATCGGGTAAATCTTCGGGAAAGGCATCCGTCAGTTTTTCATCTAAAGACAGTAATCCTTCCTGGACAGCAAAACCAACTGCACAGGATGTGAAGCTCTTCGTTGCAGAATAGATATTTCTACGGCATTCGGGTTCGCTGTACCATTCATTTATGAGGTCGCCATCTTTTGTGACCTTTATTCCAAGGACGTGAAAGGTTTTTGCAGCTCCTATAAAATCAGATATGTCCATAGCTAGGTTCCTCCTTTATTTTTACTATAATAATTTGTAGTATCTTTGCCATGTTGTCTTTCTGAAATTTTTATAAACCTATGTATATTTCCTCCTCATCAACCACTTCTGATCAATACATTTCACCTCACCATTAAACCGAATATGAAGATGCACCCCGCCTGATCTCAGATTAATCTTTTCTACGATTCCATCTCCGAATTTCGGATGTGTGACATTGTCTCCAATTTTATATTGAACAACTTCATCCTTCTGCTTCTGTGCTTTCTGCTGGCGCTGATACGTATCTCGAATCGGCACTGTCTTATCATGAATCCGGCTTTTTAATACTTTATCATAGTTATGATCCAACAGCGCCTCTCCTGCCTTATAATAAGGTGTCGGTGCTGCACCTATAAGAGAACAACAATATTTCCACGCACTTCCATGTGTTCCAGCCTGCCATTTATACTTCTCAGGTATCCGCATATTGTACTGCATGTAATGCGCATATTCATGCTTGAATAAATCGATACGGTCCTCTTTTGACAACGGATTGTTGACTCCGTACGCAACAAAGAGCAGGGAAAAATGAAAATGTTCCTTTTCATGAGCACTCTGCCTTGTATAGGATCCCAGAGAATCGGTCTCAAATCCAAATGTTACCGGTATTTTTGCTCCGTTCAAATGAAACTTCTGGTCCAGGTCCTGATATAAATTCTGAATTAATGCTGTCAAAATTGGGATTTCTTTCTGCAGCCGCTGGCGTAAAAACTGGTTTTCTTGATCATAATAAGTCATTCTTTCATGTTTCCTCCCAGCTTTTCTATTGCCACTTCTTCCATATCTCCGGCTGATAACCGAGCGTAGAAAGTTTTCCATTTCTGACCACCGGCGTCTTAATTACAGATGGATTTTCCATCACTTTCTGAAGCTTATCCTCATCAGCAATGTATTTAATCAAAGCTAATAAATCCTTGTCTTTGCCATCCCAATTAATCATATTTTCCAGTCCACCATTTGCCTGAGCTACAGAATTAAATTCTCCTTTGCTCATGCCTTTTTCCTTCATATCTACAAACTGATACTTGATGCCGCGCTCTTTGAAAAAACGCTCGGCTTTCTTTGTATCGTTGCATTTCTTTGTTCCAAATATTTGTATATTCATTGTAATATTCCCTTCTGGAGCCAAAATTGCCGTATGCCATAATCTTGCGTATTATCTTACATACTTTCTTCCTTGATTATACAAGATTTCAGTTCTTACTTTTTAATTCCGACCTTTTGAACCTTTATCTGCCTAGAATCAGCTTTACTGCATCAATCAGATCCTCACTAAATCCTTCGAGCTCATCCATCTTAATAACTCCATCTCCGACTAAATATGCAATATCCCAAATTGCCGTAGATTTCCGAAGTTCAATCAGAACTCCTGGATTTTTCTTGTCCTGCCTAATGCGCTTCTCAAGTGTCCAAAAATGATCTGATGCATTTCCCGTGTTCGCGGGGTCAGGTACCTGTTGCAGATGTCGTCTTGTATAGGATCCCAGAGAATCCGTGTCAAATCCAAAAGTTATCGGGATTTTTGCTCCGTTTAAATGAAACTTCCGGTCCAGTTCCTGATACAAATTCTGGATTAATGCCCTCAAAATCGGGATTTCTTTCTGCAATCGCTGGCGTAAAAACTGGTCTTCTCGATTATCATAAGTCATTATTTTATGTTTCCTATTGATGTAAGGCGCTGACCCCAATGCTATGAATCTTCTGTGTTCTCGGTCACTTAATTATATATTTTGTTCCTCTGCCTTTTCCTTCAACTGCAACCACACCCTTTTCTCCCATAGTTTTAAGTAAATGTGTTGTTTTTGATTTTCCAAATGGGACATATGGTGCAATTTCACTTATTGATTTTAACATCGTCTTACTTAATAATTTGTAAATTACTTTTTCATCCTCAGTCAAATTAACATTCGTTTCAAACAGCGGCAGCACAATTTTTATAGCATTTTCTGATACCTCAAAATCTGGTTTTATCAGACTCTCTGCATACAGTTGTTTTATTCGTGTAATTCCCGTTCCAAATATCTCTACAAATCCCAATCTGTAAAACACATTTGCAAGATTTCTATTCCTTAAAACAGAAAGTTTACCTGATAAATATTCTTCGGCTGTTATTCCAGCTGGCAATCCACCAGGAGATACAACCTCTATTCTATCATCAAACATAGAAACTCTGATGTGTGAATCAATATCCCATACCCTATGAATTAAAGCATTTGCAATTGCTTCTCTGAAAGCTGCTTGTGGTATTTTCTCCATCGTTTTTCTATCAGCGCCCTGTATGACTTCATATTGGTAATAGTCTTTAAATACAGCAAGTGTTTTTTCATATACATCTAAAACTGATACATTTTCAAAGGTTACTCTTTTTTGAATAATACTGATGTTCTCACCGAACTTAACAAGATCAATTCCGGAAAAATGATTTTTATCTGCCAAAAGTCCTGCTGCATTATTAAAACCATTTGCATTGTCATACAGATTCAGTGTCTTTAAAGTATCCTGATTGAAACTTTCAATCTGAATATTTTCTTTTAGTTTATGCTGTAAAAAATCAAAAGATAGCTCCTGATCTTTACACTGTAATTCTTCAAAGCTAATATTTTTTCCTTCTAATACAAGCCTTGAAAATTCAAGTGTGTCTACCTCTATCGTTGCTGTATCATTTCGTTTGTATGCTTTCGATTTATATAAATATGGCTTCTGAAGACCACTTTTTACAGTAAGTTTTATCGTTTGATCATTATTCTGTAGTTCAAGCATATAATTTGGCTGAGGCGAAATACTGTCATTGATTTTATTTTCGATATCCAGGCAAGCCTGCTTTACATCTGGCAAGCCTTTTACATTTCCATCATCATCTACGCCAAAAAGAATCATTCCGCCATTATAATTCGAAAAGGCACTGACTGTTTTCAAAAAAATATTCGTAATCGTTTCCTTGAATTCCAATATTCTTGTTTCACGCATAGCAATCATTTCCTTTCCCAGTCTTAATGGTTATATTATATGTTTAAATACGTGAAAAATCAATCGTAAATTTTTACGATTGATTTTTCAATTGATTTTGAGTGTGTTTTTCTGTTATTCTTCTTCATTTCAATTCACGTCTTCACGGGAGACGACCAATGCCGCTTCACTTTATAGTAAGTGTTCTACCGGTTGCGATTTTTCTGGGCTGGTATAATTTATTTATGTTTTTTTAGATTTTTTTATTTTCTCTTTCGAGTCCCAGACATCCTGACAAATGCTTTCATCATTATTTTTATTTTTTTCTTTCCTGAAACCTGGAACTTTAAATATGCTTTATAAGTTTTTTCCAATATTTTCAAGTTCTTTTATAGAATCCTTATTTTTTGCAAGTTCATCACTGGCTGTTGCATAATATGATTTTTGGAAAATCATATCCCATGAAAGATATTTCGCCATGCAGTCGAACTGTCTGTCAATTAACTCATACTGAATACTATCCACCGGTGATCCTCCCACAACGATTGTTCCAACTTTTTTATTTTTCAGCTGCAAACCGCGGCAGTAACACTTATCAATGATAAGTTTCAACTGCGCAGACATTCCCCACCAATATACCGGAGTAGCAAAAAGAATCACATCTGCAGCAGTAATTTTATCAATCGTGGGATTTGTATCATCCTGATCAATACATCCTTTATAACATTGACAGGCCCCACATCCCTTACAAGGTGCTATATGAAGTCTGTCTGGTTGGATGATTTCAATCTCATTCTTTTCTGATGCCCCTTTTATAAATGCGTCAATCGCCGTCAGCGTGTTTCCCCTTCTGGCACTTCCGTTAATAATCACAATTTTCATGTATGTTTCCTCCAGCTTCTGATTTTATGAAATCATTATACCTTTTTTCGCTTACCCTGTCATCACATTTCATCAGATTAGAACCTGTCAAAATCCTCCTGTGTGGCAACCTGTCTCCATCCCTTATACTCATCGTTTCTGCTCTCCACAAACATATCATTCACCATCCCGATAGTCAGCAGATCCAGATCCCGGATGGAAATCCCCAGCTGCACACACCGGAGGAGAAACAGGGGAGTTGTCATTTCACGGTCTGTTGCACGAAGTTTTTTTAGCCTCAACATCCGTCCTGATGTTCATTCCCCACAACTCAATCAGCTTCGGCATCGCATCAAGACTTAATATCTGTTCTTCTAGACGATCAAGTTGTCCGATTGCATTTTCTGGTGATTGTAATTCAAAAGCAATATATTCAAAAATTTCTCTCAAATCACGTTCTGCCTGTTCAGATACTTCTACTTCATATATCATAAGCCATAATCCTTGCGAATATCAGCAAAAGCTTTCTTCGCATTTTTTGTCCGTCTATCATGCATATCTGCATATCCTTTCTCCAATTCTTCATTGAATTCTACTTCTGATAATGTGCTGATATCAACAGGTCTAGCGGATGGTATTTTTACTTCAAATGGAAGTCCTCTCTGTAAGATAATCTGTTTATAAAACATATTGATTGCACTAGAAGCAGGAATACCAAGTGCAGACAAAATACTTTCTGCTTTTTCTTTGACTTCTGGTTCAATCCTTGCATATAAATTTGCTGATTTTGTAGCCATATAAAACATCTCCTTTCGTGAGTAGTTTTTCTATCTATTTTTATTATATGCAAATGTCCGCACAATAGCAATACTAATTTTACCTTTCCGTTTTCCAACAGCTTTTATATCACCATTCCTTGAACTTATTCTATATTGCCATTTACATTTTGGGGAATATATCTGTATGACAAATTAACACCTATTATAAATTAAATGAATATTTTGTTTAGAATTTTCTGGTTAATTCTAATTAATTTATCATTTTACTTTGTAAACTGATTTCTTAATGTCCCTGGGACCTCTCTGTATATTCATTTTCTTTTGTATATTCTGAAATTCTGTGAAAATCAAAATTAGGATATAATTCATCAACAAATTTTACATATGGTAAATTACGCATATTATTTGGACAAACACTTTTACATAAAAATAAAATCTCATCAGACCTAATGGACTTTCAATAATTGGATTAGGAGAATCTGATAAATCGTTTAGGCTTTTATTTGCTTGATGACGATAATCATATAATAATGGATATGAAATACCAATATATGCCACTCTTTTTTTCATAATTATATTCTTCCTTTTTCTGCTACGCACAATCTCTTAATGTCTGGGAATCCTAATTGTGTACACCTCCTTTGTGGGAACTTGAACTTTTGCGAAAAACTTTTATTACTATCAATACACATAATATAATCCACAGTGTAACGCTTAATTTTTCCATTGATATAGAATCAACATTTTTTAACGTACATTGCAAGGTTTTTTGTAAAATTTTCAAGGCTTCATAAATAGAAGGCAAGCCAAATACCAATGTAAATATGAAACTTCCTATAGAAATAAAATTCAACAAATTATCACTTCTATATTGTTGATCTCCTTTCAATATATTATCCAATGCTATTTGGTTTGATTCATTTATTGATGCGTTACAATATAATGGCATTTTTTCTTCCATTTCTGAAATTTGTTCTATTACAGAACCATAACAGGTTCTTTGTAATTCATTTATAAATAATATATTTTGATAATACTCTCTTCTAATTTTATATAATTCTTTTGTTGTATACAGTTTATTATAAATATTATTTAATTCATTTGATTTTTTTAACATAATAATTAAAATCGACATTTCAATATTAACATTTATATTACTAGCTAATTCACTACATATGTACATATAATCATTATTATCTAAAGTTTCAACATTTTTTTCTTTTTTAAATTGTTGTAAATAAAACGTTTGCAAATTTTTATCAATTACTGAAAGCACACCTCCATTATTTTTCAATATATATTTTATTCCATGTTGTTGTTTTAAACTAAATTTTTTAATATATTCTACTGCATCTTTAGAATAGGACGTATATGGATAATCAGGTACTGGTGCACAAACAATTCTAAAGAATTCTTCTTGAATATCTTTCGATATATGATTTAATTGTTTAGGAATACCATCATAATCAACCAAAATAAGATTATTAAAAGAATCATCATATTTTATAATTTCCAATTTCTTATTTTCAAATAATTTTTCTAAATAATAAGAGTACAACTCTGATAGTTTTACATTTTTATCTATGTCCATATTTTTCCAACAATTATCAATTTCTATCACTAATGAATCAATATTATATTCCTTAAATGATTTAGTATTTATATTTATTAATGGAAAATTTAACTTTAATAATCCCATTTTATTTCTGAAAATAATAATCATAGCTTGTATCCATATTATTTCACCACTGATTAATTTCATCTTAAACGGTATCAATGGAATCCTGCTTTGATATTCCAAAAATGACTTTCCACAAATTCGAGAACACACTTCTAATTCTTTTTGTATTCTTAGATCACGTTCTTGAAGAGCTTCCAATTCCATATTTGTAATTTTTGTAAAAACTGATGATTCACTTTCTGTTATCTCTATTTTAATATTATCACCATTCAACTCATACCATTGTTGATTCTTATTTTCAGTATTATATATATAATTTGTTTCTGGATTTGTAACATTTATTTTTATTTTATCTCCATGACTTTCAAATAAATTTTGTATCTCTTCAGCTGTTTCAGCCAAAGAGCTTCCCATATCATCTAAAATTTTTTGATGATAATCATCATTATACCCTACTTTACTTTGATATATAATATCACAAAGTTCTGAAAATTGTAATTTAGTATTAAACTTAATAGGATAATACATATGTAATTCACCATATTTTATAACATCAATGTTTTTTCTTTTTTTCATCTCCAAATTCTCCCTTGTATTTTTATAAGCCATTAAGACTCTTTACCCCTTATGAACTCTTTTTGTTTGAAGTTGTGTATTTACTATAATATTATCTCAATCTCTGATTTCTTAATGTCCCTGGGACCTTAAGAATTTCAAAGATCGTCTTATTTATCGAATTGATGAAGAAAATATTTATATTCTTTCTTGCAGATATCATTACGGAGATCATTAAATCCAAGGGTAGACTGTCTAATATAGTCTACCCTTTTGCTCCATAAAACTATGTTTTGTAGAAAAGTAATGCAAAAAATTTATAATCTACTGCATCTGCTCCTGCACCAACAACAATAACTTCACTATAATCTGATGACAGGACATGATTCGTATCATATAACAACATTATGCTCTTTTGCAATTATTTCAACGATACCTACCTCTGGACAGGCATCTGCATCAAAAAATATCTGCACTAGTTCCTCTTCATTTCTTTTTGAATCCATGTCATAATTACATCTACAAGATATCCCTGCTGTACTTGGCTTAGTTCTTTTCCCGGTTGCATTTTATGCCACTTCCGGATGCACTCTCTGCAACATGTTGCCGTTGCATGCTGGGCAATAAATACCGGATGACCACGCATTGGTGTCTGCTTGCCATCATTTACTATATATGCCGGAACGACATTGATACTAAATCTCAATGTCGTCTCTCATCAAATTACTTTTTAATTTGTATAAAATAAAATTTATGACTTGCATTTTATGCTGCTGGAATCTTATTTAACATATTAACCTTATCTATGAATTCTTTCATATCTTCAATATACTCATAAGGTGCATATTCTGAATATATATTCGGATCATCTAAAATAACAATCTGTACTCCTTCAGCTCTTAATGCTTCTAAAGTTCCTGGCAAACATCTTGCCTCATTAAGTGTTTTGCATCTATATGCTATACATCCTTGTTGATCAAAAATTTTCGCTACTACATATATTGATTTATCAATCATTTCTTTTTTCCTCCATTTCTTTCAAATTTTTCAAAAATTCTTCTTTATTCTTTATTTTTCCATCTACATATTTTCTATACAATTGGTACCCTATTTCTGGATTTTTATATTTATATACATATTGATGACTCCATATGTTAAATAAATAATCCTTTCCGCACCAAAGTTGTATTTCTATTGGATACGCCATATTATCTCTTTGATAATATAAATGAATTGCTCTATATCCGTCATCTATCTTCTTTCCGTTTCGTAAATCTACTACACGAAAATAATCCGGATATTCACAAGGGTATTCTTCAAATTTTAGACGAAATCCTAATATGTCATTAAAACATTGTTTAAACCCTCCACCTGTTTTAAGAGTCTTTTCATACTTCCTTTTAATAGAATCTTCACTTTTAAAACGAGATCCAATAAGATTTTCTTGAAATATTGTATCTATATAGCTTGCCCTATATTTTTCTATATCGTCTAAAATTATCGGTAATGGTGTCTTTCGAAGTGAAATCTGCTTTAAACTTCTTCCTAATGTTGAATGATATGATAAAATATCTAATACTTCTTTCGAAATAAATTGATCCACCTATTTCACCTCCATATATTTTAACATTATATTATTTCTATTGTATACGTGTTTAATTTTCTTTTAATGCTATTCTAGCATATTCATATATTTTCTACAATGAAAAAGCCACTGTAAATATTACAATGACTTTTCTGTATTTTTATTTAGATGTCTTTTACAACGAATATAATTTAAATGGGTGTTTTGTTTATAATTTTTCGAACAATTCTTCTTATTGGTACAATTTATTTTATAAACTGATTTCTTAATCTCTCAGAGGTCTTTCTTAATCTATTCCACCAGTATTCATTCTCCACTGGTTATCATATAAGAATCTGTGAGTTTCTTTATCTGTAGCGATCCATTCTTTATTATATCTACTATCTGCCCAAGAAGTCTTTCCAGATTCCTGTATATACAATTTTCCACCTTTTACCATATATTGACGGTCATAACTACTATTTCTGGAATCATATGACGTATTAGCTGTGAATCCTTCATTCTGATCTAAAATTTTCTGTCTATTCAATTTTGTTAATCTTGCCATCTATTCAGCCTCCTCATTTTTTATCGTTTTAATTTCATGTGAATCGTAAACTCCTATTGGATATTCACATATATATCCCTTTGACACAAATTCTTTCCCACAAGAATGACACCTACAATCATCAACTTCAAAATATGAATATTTTTCAATTCCACATGATTTTTCTTTCATAATTTCATCATAAATGTATTCCTTAACATCTATACTGTTCTCTTTCCTGCAATATGGACATTTCACTATTCTTTCTGTATTTACGTAAAGTTCCGCCCAGTCACTAATATCTTCCAGTTCAAATTTTCCCATAAATTCTTTAGAGTCTTTATCTTTACTGAATCGAATTTTTTCCCAGTAATAATCTACTGGTATCGTCTGTGATGTTGTACAACAGGTTCTTAGTTCTTGAATCATTTCTAATGCACCAAGAAGCTTTTTTACTTCGTCATTCAATTTTGTTTCTGTTACTGCCAGAATATCATCAAATCTGACTTCCTGTTTATTCCATCTTTTTACATCTTTTTCTGAAACATGTAGGCTTTTTAAAACCCTCAATAATTTTATTCTTTCTATGTCTTCTTCTGAAAAGTTGTAAAACTGTCCCTTCTTTTGAGGCAATACCCATTTTTCCCTTATAAGGTAATCAATATATGATTTCTTAAGTCCCAATAATTTTTCAACTTCTTTTTTCTGCATCTTCATCTGCTCCCTTCTTCATTAACCATACACCATCGACCAACTCTGTCGTCAATAGTTTTCTTAAATGATTTTTTATAATGTCTCAGGAAACTTAAATTTGCGTAAATTAAATGATTATTTTGTTTAAAATTTTCTGGTTAATTCTAATTAATTTATCATTTTACTTTGTAAACTGATTTCTTAATATCTCAGGGATCTTAAACTTTTTAAGCCGCATCTCTTGCAACCCACACTTGATCATAAATTTCAAGTTGTGCAACAATAATTCCAACTGCTGTACTGAATTCAGTTTCATTGTGATAATCTGGATCATCAAGTGCCATGTAAATTCTATATAATCTCCACATGATTTTATCTGCATTTAAATCCATTGGTACATATATTCTTACATTATCATCTGGTAAAATACACCTTGTGCAATTGTTTTTCCTGAAGCTGCTTTTTTTATTTGTTCTTTTAACTCATAGTAATTTGGTTCCAAAAATCCATCTCGTTTATGTAAAGAACCTTTTCTGGTATCGGATGTATATCTAAGTTATGATGCATCTATTATTTCTCCTTTTCAACTTTTTAAGCCAACAGCTGTCCTTCTTTATATGAACACTCGATATAATCTGGATTCTGATAATATAAATCGGTATTAAAATCAGATATTTCATCACTGATAAATGAAGTAAATATCTTTATAAGTTCATGTACCTCTTCCCCTTCTTTCGCACAATCTTCTATCATAATACTATATAATTTTCCAATATCTAAGAAACTTGGTACATCATATTGACATTCTGAAATCGTGTCAAATTTGCCTTCTTTTATCTTATATACTTCTACAACTTCATCACATACCTGTTCAAAACTTAAGCAATGATTGACTTCTGCATCATATAATAAATTCTCAATTCCTTCCTGTCCAATACATTTGACAATATATCCTCTATGATTCTTGGTTTCCCGTGCTATATATTCTATCAATGAGCAAACATAAAAATAATCATTTCTTTCTTTTTCTGTCACAAACTACCTCACTCTTTTTATATGTCAAACAATCAAGTGCTGACAAGGTATGAAAACTGATCTGATGTATTGGATGTTTAAATTCTGCTAATACCCAAAATTGTTTCCTACTAATTCGTCCTGTAAGAAAATCATTTACATAATTCCATACTGTATCATCTATCATCTGCCATAGGTCCTTCTACAATATCATAATTATGTGTTTTTCCGTTTCTACATTGTACAATAAGGTCTAACCACTCATCTGACATTTCTGGAAATTTTAATATTTTCAAACTATCGTTTGGTTCGTACTCATAATAATTAATAACTGAATCTCCAGCTCCTCTATTTATAGTGGTTCAGTTGTCAAGACAAAAATCTAAGACTTTTATAATGAACTGATAGGTTGATAAGTTACTGTATCTGTAGAGACGTACGTAGGATGAACTAGTTTTCTTTACAGATAATTAAGCTACATATGACATCAGCATTGCAGGATAATAATATTCCACTGGTGTGTGATAATCCAATGCAGAATGATATCTTTCAAAGTTATAGGTGTGAACATATCGTTTGATAGCTGCTCTGGCTTCTTTGATATTATTATATTGTGTCAGGTAAGCTTTATAATGGTCTACGAAACTTTAAATTCTCCACAAGTATTTTTTTATGCATAAATAGCAATCGGCATAATAATAACTGCGGGACTTTCAATTTTAGTTTTTAACTCAGGTAAATTAAATTGCTTCATGTCATCTGTTTTAAATCCTGAAAACATTTCATCTAATAAATCTTTTTTCAAAATTGATAATGAAGTTTTTCTAAGTAAATCAATATTTTCGTTTTTTTCTTTGCAAACAGATATTACTTTTCCAAGAACTTTAAAATGTCCTCCAAGAATTTCTGATATATTATCATTTGCAAGATACTGTTCTTGTACTGATAATACTGCTGTTCCTATTTCATTTGATAAAATAAAATCTATTGTTCCACTGTATTTTAATTCATCTGAAAATAATTGAATTTGTTTTATTATTTCATTTTCTTGTTGTTTTTGATTTTTTATTTGATTTTTATTCCCCAATTGTGGTTCTTTAACAAAAATATCAATCATACGAAATAAATCAATAAAACTGTCCATATAATTTATTATTGGATTTTTTTGTAATTTTCCTTCAATTTCGATAAAATCCCCTAACTGTACTTTTGAAAAATCCAATTTGTCTTTTAATATATTATTTTCTACTAAAAAACCACGAAATTTTGATAAAAGCGAAACATTTGTATGAATCTTTTCTTTAATAACATTTTCATTTTCTCCTCTGTTTCCTTCAGTGCCTAATTTACCTGAAACATCTATTTTCAATAACTTGCTCAAAATGGTTGCTGAAGTTGAAAGTCCAACATCACCTCTCTGCATAGAGTTGCTTTCTGCATGTTCTGTATAATTAATTTGACTTACCATCGAAAATCCATCTTCCATAATAGCAAGCATATCTAAAACAATTTTCTCGTTTATATATACAGGTATAATAAGACTATTAGAATTTATATTATTACTCATAATTGTGTCCCCCCACTTTTAAATTACATCAACTATACTTGTAATGCTTTATAATAATTCATAAAACAATTTTTATTACATTTTGAAAAAATCCTAAATTTGATTTCTTAATAGATGTAGAATCTTAAACTTATATGTGAAATTTTAAATAACTACTTCGAGCCCTCTGAACAAACTATCATGACAAAATGCAAAATTCTTTAGACAAATTTTCATATATTAAAATATCACACATTGAATAATTTTCTATTAATCGTATATAATTAATATCATTTAATTTTTCTTTCAATGTCATTTGATACAATGGATACTCTAATATCCCCTTTAATAATCTATATTGCTTTTCTTCTTGATACAAAGATAGAATATATTCTGCTGCCTCAGGTTTTACACACTTAAGAATAATCCATGAAAATAATTGGCTATAATTTATTTTTGACATCTTATCATAATTTAAACAATAATTCTTACTTAATACAAAGATATTTATCATTTTCTTGATTTTTCGTGGTGTTAAATATATATTAGGTATGCATTCAAAACTTTCTTTAATTTGTTTAATTTCGTTTTCTTCTATTGCTGTTAATTTTCCGCTTCTATTAATTTTATATATTAACTTTTCTGCTAAATCCATATATGATACATTGTAATCTTGCATTGGTACAATCATTGAAACATATTTGTCTAAATATTGTACTATACTTTTTTGTATTTTATCATTTGGAATATTTAAACCATTAGCAAGTGCTTTTTCTAAATGAGAATACTCTATTGCAAAGATAAAAATAATCTTTTTTGTATGAAAAAAAAGCTGTATTGCTTGAAAGAATTCACAAACACCCTTTTCTGTACATCGATCTAATTCATCAACAAAAATTACAATCTTTTGCTCTTTCCTCGGCATCCATACCTTAAATAGTAAATCTAATTCTTGTGTAATCTTTTCTCTAGTCCCTAAAATTTCTATATATGACGGGAATTTAAAACCACTTAATATTTTCTTTGATAATGGAATTGATAAATCTAATGCTTTTCTTATCATTGGTATTGCAATTTGTGTAATCACTAAAATAATTCCTGTAATTGAAGAGAATAAAATAGATGTATATCCTAGAATTTCATCTTTATTCATTATCCAACCACTAATACCCCTCAATACAAATACTATTATAAATACAACTAATCCGAATATAATTCTACTTATTACCTGCTTCCAATTATCAAATAATTTATATAATGAATACCTTATATGTGAAAATATCTTTTGCTTTTCAAACTCCTCAAATAATATTTTTGCAAAATTTGCCCATATTTGATTTTGTTCCGAATACGTTGACGCATCATATTGTAATATGTATATATCTTTAGTCCCTTTAAATTTACTTATATTTTTCTTAATCATATTCAGGAATGTACTCTTTCCTGTTCCCCACTCGCCTGTTATTCCTATATTAAATGAACCATTCATTGCATCATTACATATGTATTGTGCCAGCTCTTCTGCTTTATTTGATCTATTCATTAGATCTTCTTCTGCACATTCATCTGAAAATATTTTTTCTATTTCAAAATTTACATATTTTGAATTTCTTTTAATATCTCCTAAATTTTTATAATAGTTATACTTATCTATTTGTGCTTGTACTTTTTCCTTTTCATTATATAAATAATCCAATTGTCCTTGTATAGAATTATCATACTGATCATCTTCATATTCATCAGCTGTAATTTCCCCACATTCCTGAAGAACTTTTTGTATTTCTTCATCTAGTTCTTTAAGTTTTTCTTTTTCATATTGTATTCCCATATTTTAACTCTCTATTCTTTTTAATAAATATTCTGCAAACTCTTTATTTTTACTTGTTTTCTAATTTCTAAAAATAAATACATTATTTTTTCCTATCACTTTAAGCATAGAATTTCAATTATCTAAATTTAAATTAATCTTCAAAAAATTATAAATCATAAAATTCCTCAGAAGGAATCAATTTAATTCTCTCCGTATCTATACCTATATCTAAAAGATTGTTTTTAAGCTTTTCTTTTTCATCTGGATGATAGTAATATACTTTCCAAATAAGCCGTCCCTTTGTTAGATTATCAATTCTATTAAAATAATTTTTATCAACACCTGATAAAGAATGACCGATAACACATATTTCATCAATAGCTTTATCATCAAATTTGGAAATCCTACTTATATAACAGCTAGTATTTTTATACGTTCTTTTATAATAATCTTCAACTACCTTGCAAATACTAATCCATTTCTCATCAAATAATCTTTCTGCTTCTTCTTTTTTTAATAAAATACGTTCAATACGTTCATGATTACCATGTCCTAGAACAGGATCAATATCATATTTTCTTAATGAACCATGTATATGCGTAATATTTGAAGGTGAAATTCTATATACATTTTCTAAAACTGAAGTATAATTAAAAGTGATATATAACGAATCATTCGTAATCAAAGACGATTTCTTTTTAGTATCGCGAATTCGTATTGTTCTTACCCATTGTTTTAAATATTTTGCCAAATATGCTATATAACTGTATTCATCAGAAAAATATTCATATAGCGTATCTTCTATACCTACATCTCCACTATCTAAATTCATATCCATATTAACACCATTTTCAATAATTACATCCTCATTTATATTTGCTAAATTGGTTTCTAATTCATTCCACAACAACTCAGCTTTTCTTGCATCAGACATTTTGGGATAAATATAATAGTGTTCTTCAAAAGCATACAAAAACTCTGGATACATTTTTTCTAAGTAAGTTCTAAAATTCCAATATTGTGTTGCTAATCCATGTCCTATATCAAATCCATTGCCAATAATAAAAAGTTTCATAAAAATATCCCCTTAACAATATCTAGTTTACTGCTTACAATATTATCGATACTTTTCTATTCCTTCTATACATATATCCTCATTATAATCAAAAACAATCCCTACACTATATCGTGCTCTTGTTATTGCAACATACAATTGTGATTTAGTTTTTTGCTTCAATTTTTTTGTATGATCTGTCATCCAATTTTTCATCGTTTTAGTTGGATAAATTAAAACCCTATCATATGTTAATCCTTTAGATTCTCCCATATTCATTACTGGGTACTTATCATTCACTCTAACTGTCCTTTTTTCTCTAAGTTGCATTGGTTTAAATTTCTTTAAATAATCATTAACATCATCCGGTTTTACTAGAAAAACACCATCATGCCCTGTAAGCTTAGATTGTTTTGTACCAGTCTCTCCAAATTCCTTATACAGTTGAGAAGCATATGAGCATATATTTTGATTATTGCGATAAGAATCATTTAAAGTATTCGTATCAATAATACATTCTATTTTTTTACATTCATTTTTTATAAATTCTTGTATTTTACCATCCAAATATTTCTTATATTTCGCTTCATTATGTGTATGATATGTAACCTGTCTAGGGTCTCCTACCATCATCATATTACAGTCTGCTTTCAATAAACTTTTTATAATTTCCAAATCATATCCTGCTAAGTCTTGTATCTCATCTATATATATATTAGAATAAATTCTACTAATTCTTTGTGAAACTTTTCCTTTTGTTTCCTTCTCACAACGACATACAAACTTTGAGATTTTATCTGAATAAATTTTCATTTTATTTGTAAAATAAAATTCTCTATAGTCTTTTTCTGAATAATATACAGGACCATGTTTACCATCATATTTTTTACCAGATTTCCTGTTAACTAATATCATTCCTCTAATCTTATCATCTAAAACCACTCCCTGAAATGGCCTGACTCCATGTTGCAGAAGAAATGTATACCATGTTTGTATCGTAATATTATGAGGAACGCAACCATTAATTTCTATAAATTTTTTTCGAATTTCTAATTCATTGGCAATTGTATATGTTGTTATTAATACACTGTCCAATTGTTGCATCGCATGTTTGACTAAATAAGTTGTTTTTCCAGATCCAGCAGCTGCAATTATTAATCTATTTACCATCTAATAGCCTCCATAATATATTCTGGAATTATAATTTCTTCAGAAGATTCAAAAATCTTTAATCCACATTCTGTTTTATTATGTTTCATAAACTTTCTTAAATCATCCTCTTTTTTATATTTTGTTCCAAAAACATGATTTAATTTTTCTAATCCATTGACTTTCAAAAGTTTCGGTTCCAAAGTATTATAATTATAATTACTATTACCTATTTTAAGACTTCCTGTGTCTATATCTTCATCCACACATATTTTTATATAATCATTTTGATTTTGACCTATATATTTTTCATATTTTTTATTAATAGCTTCCATATCTCCATCATTGTCTGTAACAACCGCTATCTTTGTATTAATACAATCTGCTATCTCAAGAAAACGTAAAAATGAAACACCTACAGAAATTACTTCTACCCCATCTTCTATAGGCAATCTGCCATCATTAACTTGCATATATGCTTTTTGAATTACTAATTCATCCGAATCTCCTTCACATAAAATAGCTTTTTTACACAAAATCATTCGTAACGTATCATATCCTGCTATTTTTTTAAAGAAATTATATGTATCCTCTGATAATTCAGAAAATTTTGTTATTTTTAAGTTATCCAGTAACATCACTTTACTCAATCCTAACTTATTTACAACAAAGCTACTATGTGTTGAAATAAGAATTTGTTTTTCTGCATATTGTTTCGAAATACATTTGATCAATTGATTTAATCGTGTATGTGATAAATGATTTTCTGGTTCTTCCAATAAAATAATACTTGCATTTTTTGATGTTCGCTTTGCCAATGCTAATTCAGTCTTAATAACACATTGCTCACCTTTTCCTACATAATAAAATGGTATTTCATCTAATTGTGTAACAAGACTATTTTCCCATGCATTTTTTGTAACTAATTCTACTGACAATGCAATTTTTTTGTCCGTTAAACTAGTATCCTGATTTATTTTAGTATTAATGGCTTCTATTGATGGATCATTAATAAAGCTATCTCTCATTTTTCTATGTGCCTGGGCAATTGATGTTATATCTTCGATTTCTAAGGTGCCTTTAATTATTCGTGATAAATATACATCGCTTCCACTTTGATATCTATATTCAGATGAATCAATCAAACATGACTTATACGGTATACTACGTGTTGTGATTACATCCCGTGCAAAGGTTGTCCATATAATATCATAATATTCTATTGGTAAACTTTTGATATTTCCTTGACTCAATAATGCTTCATATTCATCTGCATATTTTTCATTAAAAGCAATTTTAAAGCAAAATCCTTCTGCACTACTATTTCTATCCGAATTACCATCCCCATTCATTAATGGATTCTCATTTCCACCAAAATAAATCTCTATCGATATATATGGAAGTGCTATAGGAACTGTACTTAAAGAAATAATATATTCTTCAACTGCATCTTTATTAAAAATATATTGTGAAATCTCATTCCAGATACTTTTTCCTCTAATAATTCCAGTTAACGCCAAATTTATAGCTTCTAATATTGTTGACTTTCCGGCCTCATTATCACCTACCACAATATTTAATCCTTCATCAAAAATAATTTCAAAATCTCGATAACATTTGAAATTATGAATTTTAACTTTATCAATAAACATCTTATCACCTCAATTACCTAATCTTTTTCTACATATATCACTATATTTATTTGCTTTTCGAAATTTCAAAGTACAATGTATGATTTTTCCATCTAAAAAATCTTACCTTAATTCTGTATTATTAGAATAATCTCTGAATGCAAAAAATATTGAATTTCAGGATTTATCATATTTTTTTAGCTAAGATAATAATTTTAAAATGTTATAATTAGATCATTCGTCCATCATTACATCGTAATAAGAATATATATAATTTTAATAAATTTACGAATAAAAAAGTTATTTTGAACTCATTTGTTTAAAATACTTTATTTATGATCCTATTAATTTTTTCGATATTATTTTATCATACTTCATTATAATTATTTGCCTTTTTTGTCGAATAATCTTCTAGTATGTATATTCATAACAATTTTCTTCAATATATTATTAAAATAAACATATATCAAAATATTTCCATCTACCATTACAGTAATTATTAAAATATTACTCAATAAGTAAATCTAATAGAAATAAATCAAAATAGTAATTTTCCAACCATATCAACATCCGCCGGCAACCACTCAACATCCATCAATTCATTCTTCCCCAACCATCGAGCTGCCTCATGTTCTTTCAAAACCAAATCTCCACGAACTACAGAGCACCAATAACACCCCATGGACAAATGAAACTCTGGATAATCATACTCTATCGTATCAATCAATTCTCCAACTTCAATTTCTGTATCCAATTCTTCCATAATCTCTCTCTTCAAAGCTTCTTGTGGAGTTTCTCCTTCTTCAATCTTTCCCCCAGGAAACTCCCATCCACCTTTTAGATCACCATATCCTCTCTGTGTTGCAAATATTTTATCACCATTTTTTATAACTGCTGCCACTACTTTAATTGTTTTCATATTCTTCTTCCCTTTTATCTTTCTCTATTCTTCATCTACATTGCTTAAAAAGTATTGCCATATGTCTTCTCGAACTGGATTTCTCATTTTCACTCTAAATTTTGCAATATCTTGTTCTTTACCTTTTTGATTTAATTTTTTAGCTGATTTCACTTCCAAAATATCAAATTGTCCCAAATAATAAAATTTTATTTGCCTATCTCTTTTTTGAACCATCAAATGTTTTCTTGATGCTGTAATTACACTCTGGCTATAAGAACTATTAATACCTTTACCAAGTTGGGTATCCCAACAAAATATTTGATTACTTTCAAATCTATCGTCATAATCAGGTTTTCCATCTACATATTTTTTGCTAGCATCTTTCGTTTGCTTTTTGTGATAAGTAACAAAAATAAATACATCATCTTCTATTCTTTTCATTCCATACATTACAGAAGACAAATCTTTTTCACAGTTCATTAAAAAACAAATATCTCTTCTTGAATATTGTTCATATAATACAAATGGAACCCCTTGATTCTTATTTTGATTATATTTTTCTTTATATCTATGTAAACCAAACGAAATAATATCGTTTAATTCTTTGCGAAACTCCGATTCATTTAATTTACTTACAAAACTATTTAATCGTTGAATTCTTTTATTTTCATTAACTTTTAAAATATCAATTTGCGCATATTTTTGATGTTCTGCAGAATTAATATGAAAATGTCCCTGTAAAATTCTAATAGTATTTTTGATAGCATCCATATCCAAAAGATAACCAAATTCTTCTGAAACATCTTCTTGAAATTCTTCTATAGAAACTTCGTTATGCTCCAATAACATTTTTAATAATTCCAACTCTTGTGAACGTACTCCACTTAAAACCGTCTTTGATAAATATTCCAATATCAGTGTTTCACCATCTGAAAGCTCCTCTATTTTTTGTTTTTTCTCCATAGCTTTCAACATTGCATAATAGGTCTTATATTCTCGAATAATAATCATTGGATCGATCTCTTCATTTTCATAAAAGTCAACCAATCTTGGAATTCTACCCAATCTATTTTTCAAAGAAGTATAGCTTTCTTTAATCAACGCTTTCATGCTTTTTAAATTATCAACTGCATTAAATATTCGTTCTTTAGATATTTCATCAAAATGAATTGTAGATGCTCCCGGAATTAGACTATTTCCACTGACTACATATTTTCTTACATTATCCTTGTTATAACTACGATCCCCAGATAAAGCAATCGGTATCATAAAGTTATTCTTATAATTTCCAATAAAATCAAGTATCACTACATATTCTTTATCTTCTGCTTTTCGAAGTCCACGTCCTAATTGTTGGATAAATACAATCGGTGATTGTGTTGGTCTTAACATAATTACCTGATTAATCTCTGGCACATCGACCCCTTCACTGAAAATATCTACAGATAAAATATAATCTAACTCATTGATATCATCATTAACCAAACGTTCAATCGCATCTCTTCGAACTTCTTCTGAATCTGCACCACTTAATGCTAATGTTCGCCAACCATGTTCATTAAATTTCTTTGACAATTCATTTGCTTCTTCAATTCTGCTGCAAAAGATCAAACCTTTTACTCGATTACCACTATAACCATAATATTCCGCCTGCTCCATCACATATTTTACACGTTCATACGAGGTCAAAAATCTAAAATTTTGTAGCTTTTCTTCTTTTGTCAATTTATTTCCATTGACCATTGTATCATCAACAATTTCTAAATCAGTAATTCCAAAATAATGAAATGGACATAATAAATCTTCTTCCATTGCTTTTTGCAATCGAATCTCGTATGCAATGTTGTGATCAAAGATCTCATAAATATTACGACCTTCTATATGATCATCTCTTTTATCAGGTGTTGCTGTCATTCCCAGTGTAAATTGTGGAGTAAAGTAATCCATAACCTTTTTATAGCTATCTGCTGAGGTATGATGAGCTTCATCATAAATGCAACATTCAAAATGATCTCTTGCAAATCTTTCTAAATTTTCAGTTTTTGACAATGTCTGTACTGTCGCAAAAATAAAATCTGCACTATAATCAAGAGATTTACCAGTAACTAATCCCATCGTAACAGACGGCCCAAAAACTTTTTGGTATGATTTTAATGCTTGTTCTGCAATTTGGTTTCTATGTACTAAAAATAAAACCTTCTGATATCCTAGCTCTCGAACGGCAAAGGCTGATGCATAAGTCTTTCCAGTTCCTGTACTGGATAACAGTAAAGCCTTTTCTATTCCTTCTGATCTCATCTTCATAAGATTATTGATAAAAGCTAACTGCATCTTATTTGGTTTTAATTTATAACTTTCAAAATCAACAATTTGTTCTTTTGCTGCTTGTCTTTGCTGTTTTTTGATGATTTGATTTTGCAAATATTGCTCTTTATAATCCTCAATGAATTCTTCATAATATTGACTATTTGGTGACATCCATAAATTCTTGAATTCATTTAAAATTTCTTGTGCAACTTCTCCTTGTTCTGTAGAAACAATCTTTGTATTCCATTCTCTATTTTCTGTAATCGCTTTTGATGTCATATTAGAACTTCCGATAATGATTCGATATAATTCATCTTCACGGAATATATATCCTTTTGTATGAAATCCTCCAACCTCAGAATTTGTTCGAAACATTTTTAATTCAATATTTTTCAATTGAGCCAATCGATCTAATGCTTTAGGCTGACTAAATGTCAAATAGTCTGTTGTAAGAATTTTCCCCGGAATCCCTTTTTGTTCTAGCTCTTTTAAAATCATAGATAGAGATTCAAATCCACTATCCGTGATAAATGCTACACTGATAAAGAATTCATCACATCGTTTTAATTCTTGTTCCAAAGAAACAAGAACTTTCTTTCCTTGTTTATGGTCGTTGTAAACAAATTCTGGACGATATGCTAAATTTGAATTATTAGATTGATCTATAAATGCTGTTGTTAATCCCTCTATTATATCTTTAGAAACTTTCATACATTCCCTTTCTTAATAATTACTCACAAAAAATACTCAAGCTCACAAACCAATATTTCATTTTCCTTTTCAGTTTTCATCGCTTCAAGTATACCATCTGAAAATTGTATTGTTGATTTTTCAACATCAATTTTAATATAATTCATATATTTTTCAATAATAATTTTAGCAAGTCCACTGCTTATTCCATTTTTAGTGCAAGTAATTTTCATTTTATCATTTGTGCCATATTTAATATTTAAATACAAATTTTCATCTATTAATTTTATATCATTTAAAACTTCTATGTATTTTATAATGACATTATCTAAAAAATCTTGTTCTTCTTTAATTCTAACAATTGCAAGATTAATCAATTCAACATCTGATTTATTTGCTATATCAACCCAAAGTGGAATCCTACCATTTCGAACGGTATCACCCCATCTTCCAACATATATTATTGTATCTTCTTCCTCTTTAATTAAGTGTTTCCAGTAACGAATAAATGAATTAATCATTTCATTTAACGGCGTGTTATTAATTCTCCAGTCCAAAAACATCTTATAAAAATTTCTAGTTTCTTTATATCGAAAACGCGAAATACGATCATCTTCAATCTTTGAGAAAAACATTTCATACAACACTTGTAATAGATATTCTGTGTCAGATATTTTTTCATCATTAGAACTAATTTTTATCATATATTCTTCCAAATAATTTTCATTATCAAAAATACTTAATTCTGTAATATTATTAGCAAAGCAAATTTTCCCAATCTCTGTTTCTGCCTTACGCAAATTAGGATCATCAATTATTCCTTCTTCATAATTTTCTACAAATTCTTTTGCTTCTTTCAAATGAACTTTATTCTTATCTGTAATTATTGTTTTTTCTAACAAAACGTTCTTTATTTCATCATATTCTTTTTTTTCAACATACATAGTATTAGAGATAAAATTTTCAACATTAGCATTTACTGAATAATATTTTCCTACTACCATATATATACATGGCTCCAATCTAAGTAAATTTCCAGTTTTTGAATGAAAAATCCTATTAAATCTACATATTCTACCAATTAAATTTTTTAAATCAGATGATGTTAATTTAGCTCTTCCTTTTTTATTATCTAATAAAAACATTTTATCCGCTGGAAGAGTTACTCCTTCTAACAATGTTGAACTTGTTACAACATATTTTATCGATTTTATTTTTGCGTATAACTTTTCAATGTATATTCTTATCGGTTCAGGAACAGCTCCATGATGATATATTACTCCTCTTTGTATAGATTCAATCATTCTATATTTAGGATGAATATATTCTGCTATATTTTTACAAGCTCTTTCTATTTCCTCTGTTATTTCTTCTTTATTCTCATTATTAATTATATCTATAAAATTTTCTATATCTTTTGGTTTATTAAAATATATTATATTTTTATCTGATGCGAATTTTTTTACAAATTCCCATTCATTATCTATATATTCCAAATTCTGAATATTATAAAATCTATTCATAAACTGATCATATAATTGTAGTCTTTTTATATAACCACTTCTTAATTCTGCTAAATAAATTTTTTCTATTTTTATGCACTCCTGAATTTTATAAGTTTTTAAAGTATAGTCAACATATTTTAATTTAATATTTTCCGCATCATATAAAAAAGGTGTTAAAAACTTAAAAATAGTATTTTTATTTCTTTTCTTTAAAGCAAGTATCACACTTGCTAACAATAAATTTCTTGCATCATCCTTTAATAAATTATGTGCTTCATCAATAATTACATAATCAAATTGTAGTTTGCTTCTTTTTTTCAAAAATCTTAAAAGACGCTCTTGAGTCATAACAGCAATAATTCTTCTTTCCTCTCCTGTATACATTTCAGGATATGTAATAATTTTCTCTTTATATTTCTGCATATTTTTTTGAATTCTCATTTTAGTTTGCAATAGCAATGATTTCGTTGGTGTAATAACACAAATATTTTTTTCTTTTATCTCATTTATAGTTGATAGAATTAAATCAGTTTTTCCATATGATGTAGGCGCTACTATAGACAATGAATCATTCACATTACTGTCATAAAATTCTATAAGATTCTTTTGCTCTAAACTATAATAAATATTATTAATGAAAAATCGTTTATTATAGATTGCATTCATTTCAATAAAAATATTAGACTGCGCATTATTCATAATGTTATTTTCTATAAAATGTGCAATTGGTGTTAATCCTGTATTTACTGCAATTTCATATAATGGCTTATATTCATTTGTTCTATTACAATATACTAAAATAATTCGATATCCTAATTTTTTTATATTTTGATTAACGCTATTAATAAATAAAGTTGCTATTTCTAATATTTTCAAATACTTTGTTCTATTCATATGCTTATTTAACAAAAATTCTTCATAAGCTTGTGGAAAACTTGTATTATTTAATTTTCTTAAAGTTAAATCACGATTTTCCATTTGTAACCTCTTCTTTTATAAAATCATAAATTCTTTCATATGTTTCTTTTTGTAAACTTATAATATATACTTCATTAAATAATTTTTCTTTTTCTATATTTTCTTGCATTTTTTGCGGGATATCCTGTGAAACTTTATTTATCATATTTGAAAACACTACCCCTGATAAAATAACATTCTTATCACTACTAGTATTTTCATCATCATATGCTTGTTCTCCCCAATCGCTTAATACATCAATAACGGCTTCTTTCATTGTATTTTTATGATCAAATGCTATTTTGGCACCATTTATTGCTTCATGCCATAACGATTGATTTTCTTCATTTAATCTCTTTTTTAAATCGTTTTTTGCTGTATTTAATAAATCTTTCATTGTTTGATTCGTATTTTTCCCTTTATGTAATTCTCCAGATTTAACTTCTGTTAACCAAATAGTAGGATTATTTGTTTCTGTTAAAACAATATCGTAACCTTTTTTTATACTTCTTTCTTCCATATTAAAAAATGGTGTTACTGCTTTATACTCATCTAAATAATATGTTATTAAAAGATGTATTAATAATTCTCCAATCATTCCTCTTTTAATTTTTTCAGTTTTAGCTTCATATCTATTTAGAAACTCTTTCGCTGTATTTTGATAATTGTACATTTTTCTTCCAGAAGCTGCATAATCCTCCCCATGACAAATAATTGGAAATTGTTTTCTTATTGCATTTTTAATATCTTCTGTTAAATCTATAATATGAAATATACTGTATTTATCTTGTTTACAATATTCTACTCCTTTTAATTCTCTCAATTTCACCTTTTTATATGACAATTATCATATACTCCTTTTCATTATTTTTCTACTAATCAATTAATAGTATATCATATATTTTCATCAACATTAATTTTATTTTAAACTTTAAATAAAAAGCACACATCTGAAATAGATGTGTGCCATAAAAATCAAATTCTATTCAATTTCTCAACAAAGAAATTATTTTAACTGAGCAGCAACCTCAGCCGCAAAGTCTTCTTCTTTCTTTTCAATACCTTCACCAGTTTCAAAACGAACGAATCCTTTGATTGTAACATTAGCTCCGTTTGCTTTAGCAACCTGTTCTACGTATTTTCCAACTGCCTGTTTTCCGTCTTCAGCTTTAACATAAGCCTGATCTAACAGACATACTTCTTTTAATTCTTTGTTCAGACGTCCAACGATCATCTTTTCGATGATGTTTTCTGGTTTGTCTGGGTTTTCGTTCATAGCCTGAACTTTTAAGATTTCTGTTTCATGCTCGATGTAATCTTTAGAAACTTCATCTCTGCTTGTGTATTTTGGAGAAATAGCTGCAACCTGCATTGCTACGTTTTTAGCCATCTCTTTGATCTCGTCGTTAACTACGTCTGTAGCAACTTCTACTAATACACCGATTTTACCACCAGCGTGGATGTAAGATGCAACAAATCCGTCTGCTGCAGATACTTTAGCGAATCTACGGATGTTTAAGTTTTCTCCGATAACGGCGATCTTACCATCTAATGCTTCTTTTACAGTTTTTCCAGCTTCTGCTTTAGATTCTTCTGCTAAGAATCCTTCGATATCAGCTGCTTTTGTTGTAAGAGCCTGATCAGCTACTTCTGCTACATATGTTCTGAATGTATCATTCTTAGCTACGAAGTCTGTTTCAGAGTTAACTTCAACGATTGCTGCCTCTTTTGCATCTTCAGATACTGCTACTGCAACAAGTCCTTCAGCTGCGATACGTCCAGCTTTCTTTGCTGCTTTTGCAAGACCGTTTTCTCTTAAAAATTCAACTGCTGCGTCCATGTCTCCGTCTGTGTTTGTAAGAGCTTTCTTACAATCCATCATTCCGGCACCAGTCATTTCTCTTAATTCTTTTACCATTGCTGCTGTGATAGCCATGATTCTTTTTCCTCCTAAATTGAAAGTGTGAATAAATTATTCAGCGTCTTCTGCAACTTCTTCAGAGTCTGCATCGATTCCCTGGTTTGCTTCGATAACTGCATCAGCCATAGCAGATGTGATCAGTTTTACTGCACGGATCGCATCATCGTTTCCTGGGATGATATAATCTAATTCTTCAGGATCGCTGTTTGTATCTGCGATTCCAACAAGAGGAATTCCTAAAGTATGTGCTTCCTGTACACAGATGCTTTCTTTCTTAGGGTCTACAACGAAGATCATGTCTGGAAGTCCACCCATTTCTTCGATTCCACCTAAGTTCTTCTGTAATTTGTCTTTTTCTTTGTTAAGTTCGATAACTTCTTTCTTTGGAAGTACGTCAAATGTTCCGTCTTCTTCCATCTCTTTGATCTTTTTCAGTCTAGCGATTCTAGATTCGATTGTTTTGAAGTTAGTCATCATTCCACCTAACCATCTCTGGTTTACGTAGAACATTCCACAACGTTCTGCTTCAGCCTGAATAGAATCCTGAGCCTGTTTCTTTGTTCCTACGAACAGAATCTTTCCACCCTGTGCTACACATTCTTTTACTGCATTGTAAGCATCGTCAACCATTCCTACAGATTTCTGTAAGTCGATGATATGGATACCATTACGCTCTGTGTAGATGTATGGTGCCATTTTAGGGTTCCATCTTCTTGTCTGATGTCCGAAATGTACACCTGCTTCAAGTAACTGTTTCATTGAAATAACGCTCATTTTAAATCTCCTTTAGTTTTTGCTTCCGCTATTTTCATCGTTCTGACAAACCACTTGGGCACTTATCAGAATTCCAATAGCGTGTTTATTTTTACCTATGACAGTATATCAGACCTTGTCCTTCTTTGCAAGAACTTTTTCATTAATTATAAAAGAATTAATCAAGCTTTGTGATCTCGTCAAATATAAAGTCATTCACTACCTTAATATAGGTTCCTTTCATACCGGAAGATCTTGTCTCGACAACTCCGGCACTCTCTAGTTTTCTTAATGCGTTTACGACAACGGATCTCGTGATTCCGAATCTGTCTGCAATCTTGCTTGCGACTAAGACTCCTTCATTTCCTTCTAATTCTTCTAAAATATGAAGCACTGCTTTGTGTTCTGTGAAGGATAAAGTACTGATCGCGGAATCTACGATTCCTTTCTTTCTTCGCTCCTGTTCCACTTCTTCGCTTACGGATCTTAACATTTCAAGTCCGACAACGGTTGTTCCATACTCTGCTAAAATAATATCATCAATGGAATAATTTTCCCTCTGGCGGTACATAAATAATGTTCCGAATCTTTCCCCTGCGATATCGATTGGTGCGATGATCGCATAATAATCGTCAATATCTGACTCAAATCCTAAAGTGGAAAGGCTGACGTTTTCATTTGTGGAAAGGATCGTTAATAGTCTTTCATTTAATGAAAAATCAACATAATCTTTGACATTTCCTGAGATCAGCTGATGAAGGACTTCGATGTGGTCTGCTTCATTTTTTCCTAGGATCTTTCCTTTTTTGCTGATCACAAGGACATTGGAATTCATAACTTCTGTTAAGACTTTACAGATGTCGTTAAATACAACTTTCTGTGAATTATTGTTATGAAGTAATTTGTTGATCTTTCTTGTTTTATCTAGTAACTGTATACTACTCATCTATATTTTATCTCCTTATTCTGAAACTGACTCCCCGGAAGTTTCTTTCTCTTTTGCTTCTTCTGGCATGCTGCATACGAATCCACATTCTTTATTGGAACATACAAGCTTCTTTCCTTTTTCGATCATATAGCTTCCGCATTTCTCACATTTGACTGTAGATGGTTTCTGCCATGACATAAATTCGCATTCCGGATTGTTTTCGCATCCGTAATATTTTCTTCCTTTTTTCGTTTTCTTTAAGACGACTTCTCCGCCACACATTGGACATGGGATTCCGACTTTCTCGAAATGTGGTTTCGTATTTCTGCATTCTGGGAATCCAGGGCATGCAAGGAATTTTCCGTATGGTCCGTATTTGACAACCATGTTCCTTCCACATTCATCACAGACAACGTCTGTTACTTCGTCTTCGATCTTGACTTTCTCTAATTCTTTCTCAGCATTTTGAACGGCGATCTCAAAGTCTGGATAGAAGTTTTCAATGACGGATTTCCAATGGACTTTTCCTTCTTCTACCATATCAAGAAGTCCTTCCATCATCGCTGTGAAGTTCACATCAACGATACTTGCAAATGCTTTCTTCATCATGTTGTTGACTGCTTCTCCAAGCTCTGTGACATATAAGTTCTTCTTTTCTTTGACAACATAACGTCTTGCTGTAATCGTTGAGATCGTTGGCGCATAAGTACTTGGTCGTCCGATTCCAAATTCCTCTAATGTCTTAACCAGAGATGCTTCTGTGTAATGTGCTGGTGGTTGTGTAAAATGCTGTTTTGGTTCTAGTTCATTTAATGTAAGTTTTGTATTCTCATCGATGGATTTTAACATTAAGTTTCCTTCGGATTTTTCATTGTTAATGTTATATACGGATAAGAATCCATCGAAAGCGATCTTGCTTGCAGATGCGTTAAAACGGTAATCTCCGGCTGCGATCTTTACAGATGTATTTTCGTATTTGGCTGGTGCCATACGGCTTGCCATGAAACGGTTCCAGATCAGCTGGTATAAACGGAACTGATCTCTTGACAGCTCGTCTTTGATGCTTGCTGGTGAATTTGTCATGTAGGTTGGGCGGATGGCTTCATGGGCATCCTGTACTTTCTTGTCGTCTTTCTTTGCGACAGTTCCTTCTCCGACAAACTCAGCTCCATAAGCTTCTTTGATATATTCTTTGGCTGCTGCATCAGCTTCCACAGAGATACGTGTGGAGTCTGTACGTAAGTATGTGATCAGACCGACCGTTCCCTGTCCTTTGATGTTCACACCTTCGTATAACTGCTGTGCGATACGCATGGTTTTCTGTGGTGCAAAATTTAACTTGCTGGATGCATCCTGCTGCAGCGTACTTGTTGTAAATGGAAGTGGGCTTTTCTTTAATCGTTCGGTAACTTTTACCCCTTCTACTGTGAATTCTTTTCCCTTTAAATAGGATAAGATCTCATTCATCTCTTCTTCACTGTGGATCTCCATTTTCTGATCTTTGGTTCCAACAAGTTTCGCTTCTAAAGGCTTTTTACTTCCTTTGACATCTAATAAGGCTTCAAGCGACCAGTATTCCTGTGGAATAAATAAATTGATCTCTTCTTCTCGATCACAGATGAGTCGCAGTGCTACAGACTGAACTCGTCCAGCACTTAATCCTCGTTTGATCTTTGCCCAAAGAATTGGGCTGATCTGATATCCTACGATTCGGTCTAGGACACGTCTTGCCTGCTGTGCATCGACTAAGTTCATGTCGATATCTCTTGCATGTTTGATGGAATCTTTGACCGCTGTTTTTGTGATCTCATTGAATGTGATACGGCTATAGTTCTTATTTTCCAATTTTAATGCGTAATATAAATGCCATGAGATGGCTTCTCCTTCACGGTCCGGGTCAGTCGCGAGGTATACTTTGTCTGCTTTCTTTACTGCTTTACGAAGAGCTGCTAATACTTCACCCTTCCCGCGGATCGTAATGTACTTTGGTTCAAAGTCATTCTCGATATCAATTCCTAAGGTACTCTTTGGCAGATCGCGAACATGCCCGTTGGACGCGATCACTTCATAATTTCTGCCCAGAAATTTTTTAATTGTTTTTGCTTTCGCCGGTGATTCGACGATAACTAGATATTTTGGCATATAGTATTACCCCTTATTTACATTTTTTTGATATATAAATTTTGATGAGCCTGTTTGATATATCCTTTCGCTTCTAATTGAAATAATGCTTTGATCACTTCTTCATAAGAAAAACCGGATGCACTTAAGATCTCATCAATATGTTTCGGTTTCAAGCTCAACATATCATACACCCTTTTTTCTGCCTTTGCAAGAGATTTTGTATGAAGCTTTGGAAATTTTCGTGAAATTCCTGTGAATTCTGAAAATTCTGTTAAAATATCGTCGACATTTTCAACCAATTTTGCGCCTTGTTTGATGAGTCCGTGGCAGCCTTTGGAATGTTTATTGGTAATCATTCCGGGAACTGCAAATACTTCTTTATTCTGATCAAGCCCACAATCCGCTGTGATCAGTGATCCGCTTCGCTCTCTGGCTTCTGTCACAAGGATTCCATCACTTAATCCACTGATGATCCGATTCCTTTCTGGAAAATGCCATTTAAGTGGTTCACTGCCTGGCGGGTACTCGGAAATAACTGTCTGATTCGCATACATGTCATAAAATAACTGAAAATTCTCTTTTGGGTAAATGAGATCGATCCCACATCCTAAAACTCCAACAGCTTGTCCATTTTTATTGATTATCTCTCGGTGAACCGCCCCATCTACGCCTCTTGCGAGGCCACTGATAATCTGTACACCTTGCTCTGCCAACTCTTTTGCGAATTTTTTCGAGATTTCAAAGCCGTAAGTTGTCGGAAATCTTGACCCTACGATCGCAATTGACAGTTCTTTTTCTTCATATGGCTGGCCTTTTTGAAAGATGCCATAGGGAGCATCATAAATTTTTCTTAAACGATTCGGATATGCAGCTTCTTTTTGAATAATAAAACGGATATTTTCACGATGCAAAACTTCATAGTCTTTCTGAATCATTGATTCATCTCTTGAGTTGATGAAACGACCGTATTCAAGATCTGTCATGCGTTCCTTTAGGATTTCTGGGGTGATCTTATAGAGTTCTTTTGGATGAATGAAGATATCCATCAGTTCTTTTTGTTTCTTGATCGGCAACATGACTTTGCCACACAGCCAGTACCAGTATAATTTATCTTCCATATTCCAGCACCTCTCTGATAAAATCTGTGTTTCGAAAAGTCATAGCTTCCATTAAGTGAATTGGTTTGATCTCGGATTCATTTTCCATCAGCATGATTGTTAACGCTACTTTTAAAATCTTATCCATTCCTCGTCTTGTGATCTTGCCGGATTGGTAGGCAATGTCTAAGATCTCTTTGCATTCTTTCGATAAATGAATGATCTTGTTTAACTGTATGTGGCTTAATTGACCGATAGCATTGCAGGAATCATTTTTTAGTAAATTTTTTTCTCTTTGGATGGTTGTTTTGATCCGTTTTTTGATCTGACTGGACGTTTCTACCATTTCTTTTTGTTTCGCTTTTTGTAAGTTGTGATCTTTTTTACTGATACATAAAACCATGTCAAATCGGTCTAGGATTGGCCCTGATAATTTTTTTAGATAACGTTTCTTTTCATGATAGGTACATCGACAGATCCCGTCTTCCAGTCCATAACCGCAAGGACATGGATTCATCGTTGCGATCAGTTGAAAATCGGCTGGAAACTGATGATAGATCCCATTTCTGGTGATATCGATCGTTCCATCTTCTAGTGGCTGTCTGAGTGCTTCGATACATTCGGTTTTAAATTCCATAAATTCATCCAGAAATAAGATCCCATGATGTGCTAATGTGATCTCTCCTGCGGTCGGTGTCTTGCCTCCTCCAAGAAACGCTGCCTTGGGGATCATTGGATGTGGCTGGCGAAATGGACGAGTATTGTCTTCTAAATATCTTTGGATTCCTGTCGCATCGTAGATCGCCTGAACTTCCATTTTCTCTTCTTTTGATAATGGTGGAAGGATTGTCGGAATTCTTCTGGCTGCCATTGTTTTTCCTGATCCCGGAGATCCAATGATCAGTAAATGATGTCTTCCAGTGACAGCAATTTCTATCGCTCTTTTTAAATGTTTCTGACCTATGATATCGCTAAAATCTTCTTCTGTTTCTTCTTTCTGATATTGTGTTGTATCTATGCAGCATCTTTGTTGATACGTTCCATGAAAATAATCCAAAACATCTTGTAAGCTATCCATAAATATGACTTCGATATCTTCCATTCCTCTTAGGGAATTGGCATCTTCCCTTGCCGCAAAAAACTTATGGATTCCTTTTTTTCTTGCTTCTAAAACAATTGGAAGACAGTTTCCAACCCCTCTGATCTTGCCATTTAACCCTAATTCTCCCATAATGCAAATATCCTCTAATTTGCTTGCATCGATTAAATTCAGACACCCTAAAAAAGCCACGGCGATTGGGAAATCGAACGCAGTTCCATTCTTTCTTATATTGGCTGGGGATAAGTTGACTGTGATCTTCATGGATGGCAGGGGATGGCCGATGGAGCGTAGTGCTGATGCAACGCGCTCTTTTGCTTCCATGGATTCTTTAGAAAGATAGCCTACCATGGTGAAATATGGCAGGCCGTTTCTGATCTCTACTTCGACGTGGATGAGTCTTCCGCTCACTCCACTGACGATTCCTGTGATTACTTCCTGATAAATAATACTCAACTCCTTCTCTTATCAAAAAAGAAGCTGGTTTCAAAATGATATGGTTAGTCTATCACAAAAGTAATATTTTTACAATACTGTATATTCAAAACAATCGTACTTATTTCAATAATTTCTTTAATTCACTCATAAAGGTGTTCACATCTTTAAATTCGCGATAGATGGCTGCGAATCTTACATATGCAACTTCATTTAAGTCTTTTAATTTGTCCATGACCATCTCTCCGATCACGCATGACTCCACTTCTCTTGTTCCCATGTTGTAGATCTTTGTCTCGATCTCATCGATCGCTGCTTCGATCTGTCCCATGGAGACTGGAAGTTTGTGACAGGATTGTACGATTCCATTTCTTATTTTGCTTCGGTCATAAAGCTGTCTTGTCTTATCTTTCTTGATAACGCTTAATGGTTCTGTCTCTATCTTCTCATAAGTTGTAAAACGCTTTCCGCATTCATCGCATTGTCTTCTTCTACGGATCGCATTGTTGTCTTCTGCCGGTCTGGAATCTACGACTCTGGAATTCTCGCTTCCACAATATGGGCATCTCATCTTCTTGTACCTCCGTGTTTTTTCTGCTTGAAGTATATCATTTTTTGCCATGAAATAAAAGCTTTTCTTTTATTTCAGGCATTCTTTTTCGTTGATATCGACTAAAATGGTGTCTCTTCCGATCCTCACGACACATTTGTATGGAATTTTATAGATTTTATTCTTTTTCCCAAGGCACAGGATCATCTTTGTTGTTTTGGGCACGATCAGATAGCAGATCTGTCCAGTATGTATTTCAAATTCGAGGTCTAAGACAAATCCTAAGCATTCACCGGTGTTACAATTGATCACATCTTTTTGCCGAAGTTCGAGAAATTTCATGTCGGAAATCCTTTTTCTTCCTATTATAATAGTATTCTTTTTTTCGATAAATAGACGCAGAAAAAAGCAGAAGATCCAATCTCTAGAATCTTCTGCTTCTTTATTATTATCATTATGAAGAAAGATTAAGCTTCTTTCTTTTCTACTGGTTTTTTAGGTGCTGGTTTCTTAGGAACTAATTTCTTTCCTGTAATGATTCCTTTTGGACATTTACCTGCACATAATCCACAACCTACACATTTTTCATAATCGATCTGTGCAATGTTGTTTTCAACCTTAATTGCTCCAAGTTTACATACTTTTTCGCATGCTTTACATCCGATACATCCTGCTTTACATACAGACATTACCTGTTTACCGAATTCTTTAGAGCTGCACTGTACTCTTGTTTTCTTGTTTTCTGGTACAAGGTCGATTAAGGATTTTGGACATGTTTCTGCACATTTTCCACATCCTACACATGCTTCTTCATCGATGTGAGCGATTCCGTTCACGATAGAGATCGCATTTTCTGGACATACTGCTGCACAGCTTCCAAATCCCATACATCCAAATTCGCATCCTTTTGGTCCTGCACCTGGTACGTTCATAGCTTCGATACAGCTCTGAACTCCAGAATACTGGTATTTGTCAGATGCTTTTTCGCAAGTTCCGGCACATTTAACGAATGCGACTTTCTTTACGAATTCTCCGGCTTCAACACCCATGATCGCACTGATCTTTTGAGCGGCTGCTGCTCCACCAACTGGACAGCCATTGACTGGTGCTTCTCCATTTGCGATTGCTTTTGCAAGTCCATCACAACCTGCGTATCCACAACCACCACAGTTATTTCCTGGAAGTTCTGCACGGATAGCCACTTCCTTCTCGTCTACAGGAACTTTAAATTTCTCTGAGGCAATTCCCAGTAAGATTGCGATAAGCAGACCGGTTCCTCCGACAACAACCATGGCAAGTAAAATTGCTGATATATTCATCTTCTTTACCTCCTAAATAAGTCCTGAGAATCCGAAGAATGCGATCGCCATTAATCCTGCTGTTAACAGTGTGATAGGCATTCCTTTGAAAGATTCTGGGATGTTGTTGTATTCCATCTTTTCACGGATACCAGCAAGGATCACGATGGCAATTAAGAATCCTACAGAGATACCAATACCATTGACTATGCTGGCGATGAAACTATAGTCGTTCTGTACGTTTGTTAATGCTGTACCAAGAACTGCACAGTTTGTTGTGATCAGTGGAAGGAATACTCCCAGAGATTCATATAATGCTGGCATAGATTTCTTTAATACCATTTCTACGAACTGTACTAATGCTGCGATTACCAGGATAAATACGATCGTATTTAAGTATGTTAAATCTGTTGGTACTAATAAAAATGTATAAATTAAATTTGTAACTGCTGATGCGATGGTAATAACGAAGAGAACGGCTGCACCCATTCCGGCTGCTGTCTCAACTTTCTTAGAAACTCCAAGGAAAGGACATAAACCAAGGAACTGGCTTAATACAACGTTATTTACCAGGGCTGAGCCGATGGCAATTAACAATAAACTTTTCATTCTGATCCTCCTTATTTGTCATCTACAGTTGTGTCAAAAAAGCTTCTGGAACCACAAGCACTGTTTCCACAGTGAGCACAGTCTCCACATCCACTTGTCTGTGGCTGTCCTGGTTTCTGAGGTTTTTTGCTCTTAACTTTATTCTGGATTGCTACTAAGCATGCAAGTACAAAGAATGCTCCAGGTGCCAGAATAAAGATTGTGATTGGTTCATATGCAGATGGCATTACCTGCATTCCAAAGATCTGTCCTGCTCCTAATAATTCACGGAATGCTCCTAAAATTGTCAGGGCAATTGTAAATCCAAGTCCCATTCCAAGTCCGTCAAAGAAGGAGTTGATCGGTCCATTCTTTGCTGCAAAGGATTCTGCACGTCCAAGGATGATACAGTTTACTACGATCAGTGGGATATATAATCCTAATGCATCGTTAACTGCTGGAACATATCCCTGTAATAAGAACTGTACGATCGTTACCAGAGATGCGATAACTACGATGTATCCTGGGATACGTACACGATCAGGGATGACATTTCTTAATGCGGAAATGATCATGTTAGAAAACATTAATACGGCTGTTGTTGAAAGCCCCATTCCTGCACCGTTGATCGCAGATGTTGTTACTGCTAATGTAGGACACATACCTAACATTAATACGAAGGTAGGGTTTTCTTTTACGATACCATTAATCAATCGTTCCATTGGATTTGGTTTCATGTTTAATTACCTCCCTTCAGGCTCTTTGAATATGCAACACAGCTGTTAACTGCACTTGTGACAGCACGGCTAGTGATCGTTGCACCACTGATGGCATCTACTTTAGAATCATCGTTCTTACCAGATCCATCTTTTACAACTTCAAATCTGTCTGCTTTTTTGTTTTTAAAGTTACTCTTAAATTCTGGTTCTTTGGCTTTCATACCTAAACCAGCTGTTTCGCTGATGGATAATGTTTCATAACCATTGACTGTTCCATCATCTCTGACACCTACGGATAAAGTTACATCTCCACCGTATCCTTCTGGGTTTGTTACAGAGAATACATATCCAAGTTCTTTTCCGTTTTTGTCAACTGCTTTTACGACTTCAGAAATTGTGTTCTGTCCAAGATCATTTTTCTTTAAGACAGCCGCTACGTCTTTCTGATCTAATTTTACTGTATCAAATTTCGCTGCATCTTCGAATACGGCTTTGTAAGCTTCCTGTTTTGTCTTCTCTTCCTGTGCGGCGATCGGTGCTTTTGTTACGTTATATACGATACCTAAAAGGAGTCCTGCAATTAATGTGATCACACATAATTTAATACAATCCATTACGAGATTCTTATTCATTGCTCTTACCTCCTTTTTTTACGATTCCAAATGGAGTTGGTACTGTCACTCTCTCGATCAGTGGAACTAATAAGTTGGCAATGATGATAGAGTAAGATACACCTTCAGCCATTGGTCCGAACAGACGGAATAATCCAGTTAAAATACCAAGAACGATCGCATAGATGATCTTTCCGTTCTTTGTAATTGGAGATGTTACATAGTCTGTTGCCATGAAGATCGCACCTAACATTAATCCTCCACTGAAGATCTGTGCTGCCATGTAAGATAGATCAAATCCATGACCACCGAAGATCAGTACGAAGATTGCTACAACTGCAACATAAACACATGGGATGATTGGGGAGATAACTTTCTTAAATACTAAATATACTCCACCGATGATCAGTAATAATGCGGATGTTTCACCGATCGTTCCTGGGATAAATCCTAAGAATGATTTCATAACATCAACGCTTTTTCCCTGTTCCATAACAGCAAGTGGTGTTGCTGTTGTCACACCATCATATGTAAAGCTTGTCATTCTTGCTGCAAATGAGATCATTAAGAAACATCTTGCACCAAGGGCTGGGTTCATGAAGTTCTGTCCTAGTCCACCGAATACCTGTTTTACAACGATGATCGCGAAGATTCCACCTAAGATCGGCATCCAGAATGGTGCCTCTGGTGGTAAGTTTAATGCAAGTAACAGTCCGGTTAATGCCGCACTTAAGTCACTTACTGTGATTGGCTGTTTCATAAGTTTCTGGTAAATATACTCAACGACAACACAGGTAGCAACAGAAATTGCAACTGTCAGTGCCGCAGATGCTCCAAAGATATAGATACCAAAAATTGTAGCGGGTAGTAATGCGATGATAACATCTAACATAATCTTTTGTGTTGAACCATTATCTCTTACATGAGGATTGGCTGACACATGATATAATGTTTCGCTCATATGTATCTCTCCTTTATTTCTTTCTACGGTTAGCTAATACCTGTTTACGACCTGTCTTCATGGACTGTGCAAGGTTACGTTTTGCTGGACATACGAATGAACATGATCCACACTCAACGCATTCTGCTCCATAAAGTTTTTCAAACTCGTCAAACTTGTTATGATCTGCTAATACAGATAATTTTGCTGGCATCAGCTTCTGCGGACAGACGCTTACACATCTTCCACAACGAATACAATTGCTTGGCTGGTTTGCAGCAACTTCATCTTTTGTGAACGCTAAGAAGCATGAGAATGTTTTCACAGCTGGTACGTCTGTTGTAAACATTGCCATACCCATCATAGGTCCACCAGAAATGATCTTTTCAGGCTGTGTTTTAAATCCACCAGCTGCTTCGATCAGTTCTTCTACATTTGTTCCTGTACGGACTTTAAAGTTGCTTGGGTTTTTGATCGCATCTCCAGTCACTGTCACAATACGTTCATATAATGGTTTTCCGTCTTTGACAGCTTCTTTGATCGCTACGATCGTAGCTACATTATCAACGATGCATCCTGCATCTGCTGGTAACATGCTAGAGTTGATACTTCTTCCTGTTGTTGCATAAATTAAAGAACGCTCTGCACCCTGTGGGTATTTTGTCTTTAATGTTGCAACACTGATTCTTGCATCACCTTTTACCAGTGCTTCTACTTTGGCAATTGCATCTTTTTTGTTATCTTCAATACCAATGATACCTTTTGCTTTTGGGAACATATCAAGTACGATATTTAATCCTTCAATTAAAAGTTCTGGTGTTTCCATTAATGTGCGGTAATCACCTGTGATATAAGGTTCGCACTCGGCTCCATTTACGATGATATACTCGATCGCATCTGGATCTTTTGGAGCTAATTTTACATGTGTTGGGAATCCAGCTCCACCAAGTCCTACGATTCCGGCTTCTTTGATCGCTGCTAAGACTTCATCTTTAGACATCTGGTCATAAGGTTTTGTCTCGTATGCAACCTCTTTGAATTCTCCGTCATTCTCAATTACGATAGAGTTAACTTTTGCTCCGGCTGGAGTCATTCTTGGCTCGATCGCTTTAACAGTTCCTGAAACAGAGCTGAAAATGTTTGCGGATACAAATCCTCCAGCTTCTGCCACCTTCTGGCCTACTAATACCTGGTCACCCTTGCTAACGATTGGTTTTGCAGGGGCACCGATGTGCTGACCTAAAGGTAAAACAACATCTCCTTTTGGCAGGTATTCGGTGATTGGTGAATTCTTTGCAAATTCTTTACCATCCGCTGGATGAACACCTCCGCTAAATGTAAACAATGCCATTTTAAGCCTTCCTTTCTTCTTTACATTTTTTTCCATTGCGAAAAAAAAGAGTTCTCATGAAATGAAAACTCCTTTGAACACAAGACTTATGATATCATAGTCTTTTTTATTTTTCAATGTTTTTTTAACATTTTCTTTATATTGCATACAAAATTCTGTGTTTTTTCTTCAGAATTCCTTAAAATTCTGAAATAAGTTAACAATTCTGTCGACGCTACTACATTATTTACGGATCTGTCCATTGCCATAAATGATAAACTTGGTTGTTGTCAGTGCATCTAATCCCATTGGTCCTCTGGCATGAATCTTCTGGGTACTGATTCCAATCTCTGCTCCAAATCCAAATTCAAATCCATCCGTAAATCTTGTGGATGCATTCACGTAAACAGCTGCCGCATCGATCTGATTTAAGAATTCCTGAGCATTCTGGTAGGAATCTGTGATGATCGCTTCGGAATGTCCTGTATTATAATGATTGATATGTGCCACTGCCTCGTCAAAGCTATCAACAGTTTTGACAGAGATGATAGAATCTAAGTATTCTGTTCCCCAGTCTTCTTCTGTTGCTGGGATGACCTGATCATTTAAGGCACAAACTCTCTCATCTCCACGGATCTGGACACCTTTTTCTAATAAAGCTTCAATGATGGCTGGACCATGACTTTCTAAGATGTTTTTATGTAAGACTAAAGATTCGCATGTATTGCATGTTCCAAGTCTCTGTGTCTTTGCGTTGATGATGATGTTCACTGCCATATCTTTTTGTGCAAATTCATCAACATATACATGACAGTTTCCTGTTCCTGTCTCAATAACTGGAACTGTGGAATTCTTTACAACGCTCTTGATCAGTCCTGCACCACCTCTAGGGATCAGAACATCTAAGTAATCGTTTAACTGCATCATCTTTGTTGCTGTTTCATGACTTGTATCTGTTAAAAGCTGAATGCTGTATTTTGGCATGTGACATGACTCTAATGCACTCTGAATCACGTTTGTGATCGCAAGATTTGAGTTGAGCGCATCGCTTCCACCGCGCAGAAGGCATGCATTTCCTGTTTTAAAGCATAATGCAAAAGCATCGGCTGTTACATTTGGACGGGATTCGTAGATGATTCCAACAACTCCTAATGGTACTGTCTTCCTTCCGATCAATAGTCCGTTTGGTGTTTTCTGCATATGTTCTACGGAACCGATTGGATCGTGAAGTTCAGCTACCTGACGAAGTCCTTCTGCCATTGCTTCGATACGGTCAGGATTTAGGGATAAGCGATCGATCAATGCTTCACTCATCTCATTTTCTCTGGCTGCTTCTACATCTTTATAGTTTTCGCTTAAGATGTATTCCTGACTCTGTAACAAACATTTGGCGGCTTCTCTTAATACTTCATTCTTATCTTCAATTCCTGCTTTTCCAAGAATGAATGATGCTTCTTTTGCCTGTTTTCCTAGTTGTTCTAACATTATGAATGCCTCCTTTTCGGTATGTTTTGCATCTTTATAAATCTGTTTTATCTAATCTGCTCTAGTTTAATCCTTTTGGTTTTAACGGAGTGATGGATCCATCTTCATTCTTGATGCTTACATTATTAAGTTGTGCTCTTAAGTTAGCACGGACAGACTGAATATATTCGTGTCTTAACTTTCTCTGTTCTTCCTTCTGTTCTGGTGTTAATCCAATGGATTTATCTAGATTGTATAATTCATTAATTCTCTGAATATCTTTTTCTTTCATTTGTAATGTTTCCTTTCTATATAATATATGATTCCTTACGCCTTAAAGTATGGGCGTTCTGTTAAGTATTTCTTAAAATCAAAGTCTGGACGTTTGTGTGCTAAGAATAATGTTCCAACTTCTTCTCCTGCAACGACTTTATTGACATTATTTAGATCATCACTATTCACAATGACCATATCTGCTCCTGCATCTGTTACGATATTGGCTGCTGCGATCTTTGTCTCCATTCCTCCGGTTCCGACTTTCGTTACAGCTCCTTTTGCCATTTTCCCAATCTTTTCATCTAAGACTGGTACTTCAGAGATCAATTTTGCCATTGGATTCTTGTGCGGATCATCGGTATAAAGTCCGTCAATATCTGTTAAGAGAATTAAAAGATCTCCTTCTACAACAGCAGTTACGACTGCAGATAAAGTATCGTTGTCACCAAACTCAATTTCTTCTGTAGACACGGTATCATTTTCATTTACAATTGGGATCACGCCAAGTTTTAGTAATTCTTCAAAGGTATTCTTGGCATTATATCTTCTCTCATCATTGAGCATTGTTTCTTTTGTGATCAAGATCTGTGCAGATCCTTGATTGTATTCTGCAAATAACTTCTGATAGATCATCATTAACTGTCCCTGTCCTACGGCGGAACATGCCTGTTTCATTGGAAGGGATGTCGGACGTTTTTCTAATCCTAAGGCTTTAAATCCGACACCGATTGCTCCGGATGATACTAAGATCACATCTTTTCCGCTGTTATGTAAATCTGTTAAGACACGGACTAATTTCTCTAAACGGAATAAATTAATGTTTCCTGTTGCTTTGTGGATCAAAGAAGATGTTCCTACTTTGATGACGATTCTCTGTTTATCTTTTAGTTTTTCACGATTATTCATTTTCATTCACTCCTTGAAAGGTATTTTACACTGTAACGAGGGCTTGTGCAACCTTAATTCCATCCATTGCTGCAGAAGTGATACCTCCGGCAAAGCCTGCTCCCTCTCCGCATGGATAGATTCCTTTAATATTACTCTCGAATCCTTGATCTCTTTCAATCCTTAACGGGGAAGATGTTCTTGCTTCGATTCCGCAAAGAACGGTATCTTCTCTGTTAAATCCTTTGATCTTTGTATCAAAATATTCCATTCCTTCGCAAATTGCTTCACTAACTGGTTCTGGAAGGCAGTTTCTCAAGTTTCCAAAGCTTGTCTTTCCTTTGGTATTCGGTGTGATCTCACCAAAAGATTCTGTGATCTTTCCTTTTCTGAAATCTTTTAATGTCTGTACCGGAATCTCTCCTTTCCCTTCATGAAACGCTTTTGCTTCCCATTTTTGTTGGAATCTTACACCTGCTAATGCATCATCTCCGTCAAAATCATCGGGTGTAACACTTGCGATGATCGCGCTGTTAGAATTCTTTGCTGCTCTATCATGATTACTCATTCCATTAACAGTTAATCGTTCTGGTTCTGAAGATGCGTTGACAACAAAACCTCCTGGACACATGCAGAAAGAATATACACTTCTTCCATTGTCTGCATGATAGGTCAGTTTGTAAGATGCTGCTGGAAGATTGTATTTATCTGCACCTTCTCCGTACTGGGAATGATCGATCATCTCACGCGGATGTTCCACACGAAGTCCGATCGCAAATGCTTTTGGATGCATCTCTAAATTCCGGTCTGATAATACCTTAAATGTATCTCTGGCACTGTGTCCTGGTGCTAAGATTGCTGCTTCTGTTTTAAGTTCTTCTTCGTCATTGATGATCAGTCCGGTTAATTTTCCATCCTGGATCACGAAATCTGTCACTTTCGCCTCAAAACGGACATCTCCGCCAAGAGATCTGATCTCTTCTCTGATCCCTGCAACGACATTTCTTAAAAGATCCGTTCCGATATGTGGTTTATTTTCATATAAGATCTCTTCTGGTGCCCCATGTTTTACGAAAGTTTCTAAGACGAATTTATTTCTTCCGAATTTATCTTTCACCAATGTGTTTAACTTTCCATCAGAAAATGTTCCTGCGCCACCTTCTCCAAATTGGACATTGGATTCAGAATTCAACTCGCCAGTTTCCCAGAAATGCTCGACATCTTTCATACGGTTTGTGACGTCTTTTCCTCGTTCTAAGACGATCGGATTTAACCCGGCTCTTGCGAGCATCAAGGCTGCAAATAGTCCTGCTGGTCCCATTCCGATCACAACTGGCGGATACTTAAATTCTCTCTGATTTTTCGGAAATTCAAATACCTTTTCTTTAACCGCCATGATATTGCGGTTTTTATTCTTTTTCAGGAATTTCTCTTCCTGATTCTTGCTTAATGTCACATCGACTGCATATACATAAGATAATTCTTCTTTTTTCCTTGCATCGATGGATCGTTTTACGATCTTGTATTGTTTATATTCTGTGTTATGTAACGCTTTTTTTATCTTTTTTTCAAATGCTGCTTCTTTGTGATCGATCGGCAGCTTGATCTGGTTGATTCTTATCATTGTCTTCCTATCTGGCTTGCTGCGATGTATCCGGATGTAAATGCCCATTGCAGATTGTATCCTCCGCATGTTCCATCGACATCTAGTAATTCACCGACAACATAAAGCCCTTCTAATAACTTTGATTCTAGTGTTCCCTGTATAATTTCTTTTGTGGATACACCTCCGGCTGTTACCTGTGCCATATCGTATCCTTTGTATCCTTTGATCTGGACTTCAAAGTTTTGGATCATATCTAAAATTCTTTTTAGATCCTTCTTTGAAATCTGCGCAACTGACTTTCTCGGATCGATCTTTAGTCTCTGTAAGATCGCATAAACCAACTTTTTATTTAAAAATCCCTGGAAGAATTCTTCCACTGTCTTGTAATTACAGTTTTTTAAGAATACTTCTGTCGTTTCTTCTAAGGTTACCATCTGCGGCATGAGATTTAAATAGACTTTTACTTTTTTCTTTCTTCTTAGTGCTTCGATCGCAAAATGGCTGATCTGGAAAATTGGGATTCCAGAGATTCCGTATTTGGTAAACTGGACTTCTCCATGTTCTTTTGCAATCAGTTCATTGTTTGCATAGACGCTAATATCACTGACATTTCTGACTCCAGAAGTTTCTTTTAAATATTTCCCTTCCGCTTCCAGTCCTACCAAAGACGGGAATGTATCCGTAATCTTATGATGAAAGTCTTTTGCAAGTTTGTATCCACTCCCATTGCTTCCTAAATTGGGCTGTGCACATCCGCCAGTTGCAAGAATCAGATTTCTCGCTTGAAAACATTTCTCATTTCCATAGACATAAAATGTCGATTTGCGTTTCTCTGCCTTTATCACTTCAAAGTCTGTCAAAATATCGACATGTAAATATTTTAATTTCTGTGTCAGTGTGTCAACCACCGTTGCCGCCTGTAAGGATGCCGGGTAATAATACCCGTTTTGCTCTGTGATAAGCATTCCAAGGGATTCAAAGAATTGAATCAATTCTTCCAAACCAAATTCTTCGATCATCGGATAGGCAAAGGAAGGTCTCTGCCCGCGGTAACAATTCTCATCCATATAAGCATTTGACAGATTGCATCTTCCATTCCCTGTCGCCAATATTTTCTTTCCTAATTTATCCATTCGCTCAAGCAAAAGAACTTTCTTATGATGGCCAGCTGCTGTGATCGCTGCCATCATTCCGGAAGCCCCTGCTCCAACGATGATCACATCATATTTCATTTGTTGTTTTCTCCAAATTATTCGTTTAGCTACTGTATGATTCCAGAAAATGATATACTTCTTCTCTGTTTTCAAAGACAAAATTCTCCTTTAACATATTTAAAATATCTGCTGGGAGGTTTTCTTTCTTCATATCTGTGTACTCAAAAACTTCTTTTGTCTTATTATTGATCACTGCCAGACTGCCATCTAAAATCTTAAGACTGTAGGTTGCTTTCACCTTCTTTTCGGCTTTTGTCTGCTTCTTTAGCACTGTCGTTGTTACCTGAGAGCGAACTTCCTGAATCTTGTCTATATTTTCATTTCTTGTAAAGGCTAGATAGCACATGTATGCACATAAAACAGTGATCACGATCATATAAATGATCAAAAATCGGTTGATCTTCTTCATGATATCACCCTCCTTTGGCTATATTGTTTCCAAAGATGGGATTATTTATACAAAAAGTCCAGATCTGTTACGACTTGGACTTTTGTTATTGTTTTTACAATAAATGTAATTTCTTTGCTAATTTTACGATCAGATTTCCTTTTGGAATCTTTGTAAGTTCTTCTTCTGTAAATACTTTTAATTTAATGATCGCCGCAAAATAGATCAGTGCTCCGACTGGTACTGCAATGATCACACAGATTGCAAAGCATACTCGTCCAAATGGCAGGATGCTTTGAACCCCATACTGGATCAGGAAACATACGACACCCATCACAGCTGCACTTAATGCAGGTTTGATAAATGTCTTTGTGATCTCCTGATGGAATCCTGTATATTTCTTGATGGAATGTGCATTTAACAGACACATGACAAGCGAAAATGCCATTGTTGCGAAGACTAATCCATAGGTTTTACAATCTGTATATGTTAATAACAGCCATAAAACAACGATATTAACGACAACAGAGATTGCTGAATGTTTGACTGGCACACGCATCTTGCCCATTCCCTGTAAAATACCATTTGTCAGTGTAGACAGGCAGTAGAAAATAACAGAGACTGCACCGATTCGAAGCATTGCAGCTCCTAATCCTTTGGCATATACGGCACCGAAAATAAGTCCATTAATAGAGCTGTTTAACACGCCAAGTCCGACCGCACATGGAATTGCGATCATCATTGTAAAACGGATTGCCATCTGAATGCTATCATTCATATCATCTTTCTTACCCAAAGCATAAGCTGCAGAAACATTTGGCACGATCGCATTGGAAAGTGCGGATGCCATCGCTACTGGTACGTTGATCAGAACATTGTACTGGCTGCTGAACAGTCCATAAAATCCTGAAACTACTTTCGCTGTGATTCCTTTTCCTACTAAAATATTACTAAAGATCGTCTGATCGATCGTTGCACTGCAGTTATAGATCGCTGTACTGAAGATCACTGGTGTGATCGTCAATAATAAGATCTTTAAGATATTTCCATAAGATTCGATATATTTCGTACGGTCATGTTTCATCTGAATCTTAACTTTTGGCTGATATGCACGATAAATAATAAAACAAAAGATCAGCCCTGTTAAAACTCCGACTCCTGTACCAATCGCACTACCTGCTGCTCCATGTCTAGCAATCTCGTATGTGATCGTCTTAGATGGCAGATATGGTAAGATCAATACATATGCCATCAAAATACTAAAGATCGCATTCAAGATCTGCTCGATGATCTGGGAAATGGATGTTGGTACCATCGTATTATGCCCCTGAAAATATCCTCTTAATACTCCAAGGATTCCAGAGAAAAAGATGGTTGGAGAGATCACCTGAAGAGCAAGTGCGGCACCTTTCTGATGTCCAACAAAGGTTGGTGCTCCAAAATATGCGATCAATGATGCGATACCACCAACAACGATCGCATAAACTAATGCTCCATAGAAAATTCTCTGTGCATTGATATATTCTCTCTTTGCAAGTCTTGCAGAAATTGACTTGGAAACTGCAAGTGGGATACTGAAGGATGCGATCAGCAAAATAATATTGTAAATATTATATGCATAAGAATAATACCCCATTCCTTCTTCGCCAATAATCCCAAACAGTGGACTACGATATAATAATCCGATCACACGGCAGACAATAGACGCTGCGGCTAAAATCATTCCCTGCATTAAAAATGAGTTTTTGCTGCTTTTACTCATACTAAACCTCTTTCATCTCTTGTATATTTCGTCTTTGTCAGAATCTCTTCCTGACGTTTTTCCATATCTTTTCGTTCTTCCTCTTCCATATGGTCATATCCAAACAGATGTAACATACTGTGCGCGATCAAAAATGCATATTCTCTCTCGCGGCTGTGTCCATAATTCTCAGCCTGTTCCCATACTTTGTCCATAGAGATCACAATATCTCCAAGCAGAAATTCCCCACTTTCCGGGTCAAACGCCATCGGATCTTCTTCGATTTTTGAAAAATCTGCTGGCTGTTCATATTCTGCCATTGGGAAAGATAATACGTCAGTTGGACGGTCGATCTCTCTTTGTTCTTTGTTGATCTCATGGATCGTGTCATTATCAGTCAACATTAAGTTCACTTCGCACTCATAAGGGCAGTCCACATAATCAATTGCTGCCTCAATGACTTCATGTGCGATCTTCTCATAAGGGATATTGATCTCTCCCTCGTATTCGTTCTCAATTATAATACTCATAATATTCCTATCTTCTGTTCTTTTTGTTGTTCTTATTCTTTCTCGCAGATCTAGCTGATTCATACTGATCATATGCTGCAACAATCTTCTGTACTAATGGATGTCTTACAACGTCCTTATTTGTAAGTTCACAGACTCCGATCTCTTTGACTTTTCGTAACACTCTTAAAGCTTCTTCTAGCCCTGAAATACTGTCAAATGGCAAGTCTTTCTGTGTCAAATCACCAGTGATGATCGCTTTAGAGCCAAAACCAATACGTGTTAAGAACATCTTCATCTGTGCTGGTGTTGTATTCTGTGCCTCATCTAAGATAATGTATGCATTATCCAGTGTACGGCCTCTCATATAAGCCAATGGAGCAACTTCAATTAAGCCTTTCTCCATATTCTTCATAAATGCATCGGCTCCGAGAATCTCATACAGAGCATCATACAATGGTCTTAAATATGGATCTACTTTACTTTGTAAGTCTCCTGGCAAGAATCCCAATTTCTCTCCTGCTTCGATCGCTGGCCTTGTTAAGATAATACGGCTGACTTCATCATTCTTGAATGCTGTAATTGCCATTGCCATTGCAAGATAAGTCTTACCAGTTCCTGCTGGGCCAACACCAAACGTGATCATCTTATCTTTGATCGCTTCGACGTATTTTTGCTGTCCTAAAGTCTTTGGTTTGACAGCTTTACCCTGAATCGTGTGACAGATCACATCTTTATCAAGTTCTACAAGACTTGTAGATTTTTCTTCCATAGATAGAGATAAAGCATAATTTACATTCTGCTCTGTGATCACATTCCCTCGTTTGGATAATTCAAGTAACTCATCGATCACAGAAATCGCATGATTAACTGCCTGTTGTGTTCCAATGCATTTTAACTGGTCACCACGCAGGATCAGACTTACATGCAATGTCTTTTCAATTTTCTTCATGTAGGCATCAAATTGCCCAAATACATTCCCACCATGTTCTGCTGGAAAATTCATTTCTATTTCAACTGGATTCATCTAATTCTCAGTCTCCTTCTTTGCGTATATTCTTATGTATTTTACCATCTGTTACAAAGTTTTTCAACCTGACAGACATATAAAATACATGTGGTCTGATTCATAGGTTTTTAATATTTATTGCTGTGCCGTCGTTGGTGCGATCATCTCTTCTTGTTTTTTTGTTAATTTCTTGATATTTCGGATTTTTCCAATACTTTCTTCTTTGATGATCGATGCCCTCACTTCATATCGGTTGTTCTTCCTTTGATAATTTTCTTCACAGTGAACAATCTTTGCCCCTTTTTTGGCTTTCTTCGTAAGATAATGTTCGAGCTGTTTTTTTAATTTCAACTGTGCTTCTTTTTTCGTTAAGATTTTCTTTTTTGGCTGGTATTTTTCGGTTGTTTGAATCGTAATTCCTATGGGCAAATAAAAAGAAGTCCCTATTTTTAATGATCTTCTCTCTGTCACTACATTTGTATGATTCTGTTTTTGCTTCGATGGAAAATCAAACTGATATTGCCCCAAATATATATTTTTGATGCATTTTTTCTCATCTGTGATTGTTTTTTCATAATATTCCATCGGGATGGAATTTTCATATACCTCTTTGGTACGCATAATAATTTCACCATCTGCTTTGATCTTATCTGTTTGTGTCACAGTAAAATCATCGCTGTAGTAATAGATCAATCCAGATATCAATGTTGTTCCTTTTTTCACGCTGTCACCGGTGCTTACCAATGGTGTCCCGCTTTTTACTGCCATTTTTGTAATGATCCCTGATTTATTTGCCACGATATCACATGGCTTCTTTGGATTCTGCTTTGTTTTGCGATCCAAAGTTTCTTTGATCTCGATATGTAGTCTTGTTCCCTGAACAGAACAGGATACCCACGCAATCTCATCATAATCTTCTCTCAGATGATCTTCCAAAGCATCACAATCAATCTGATATTTTAATGTTCCCAGATGATAGTAGTTATCCGTGACATATTTTAGTATATCACTTTTCGAATATACTTCTCCTCCTGAAACTGTGATTTCCCATAAAAACTGGCTAAAAGAAAAGATCATCATCGCACATAAAAATATGAAGAAAAATAATATTTTACGATTTCTATGTTCTTTTAAGAAATATGGCAGCCCCCTTTGTTTTTGTAACGTAAGCTCAACATTTGCTTTCTGTGCTAATGTTACTAATGTTTGATAAGCACTTTTTCTAATACAAAAGGCATAGCCGTCTGATACTGGTTTCAATTCCCACAGTACCAGATGGTTTTTGGCACAGAGATTTAGGAAACGCTCTGTCTGATATCCTTTGACTTGAAAATATAATTGCCCAAATATAAAATGCAGGATCTTAAGCATATGCCATGCTCCTTTCAGAGAATATCATACATATTCCAGCCTTTTGATCTTTCCTTTAACCTTCATCGCTTCCTGTGAGTAAAAATCAACCGTTAAACCACATCCATAGATGTTTAATATGACATGATTTCCCTGAACAGAAATCGTATCCTCATCATACGATACAATTCCCCGATAATTTTCTATGTACGCTTCACAGTTCCCTGTCAAGCTAATGATAAAATCTCCAAACACCACATCTCTTGGAAGCGAAAGTCCTTTGGCGATTGCTTCTTTTGGTTTATTCTTCATGAAAAACTCCTTTTGTGGCATTTGGTTTAATATATGCCGAAAAAAAGCATCATATACCTGTTTTCAGGTAAATGATGCTTATCTTTTCAACTGATAAAAATTATTTAGATTTTCTCTTACGAGCTGCTTCAGACTTTTTCTTACGTCTTACGCTTGGCTTCTCGTAATGTTCTCTTTTACGAATCTCCTGCTGAATTCCTGCTTTTGCACAGTTTCTCTTGAATCTGCGAAGAGCGCTATCTAAAGATTCATTTTCTTTAACGATTACGTTTGACATTCTATTCCCGACCTCCCCTCCAGTCTTGTACTTGTGCATAGGACTGTTTGGGTTTTAATTTTTTGCACTAGATTAGTATATCACATTCCAGAGATTTGTCAACTATGAAATTTGACTTTCTAAAATTTCTTTTACTTTTGCTACTGCTTCTGGGATTCCGGCTGGGTTCTTTCCTCCGGCCTGAGCCATGTTTGGACGTCCTCCACCGCCGCCTCCAACACATCCGGCGATCGCTTTGATCAGGTTTCCAGCGTGTGCCCCTGCTTTTTGTGCTTCGTCTGTTACCATGGCAACTAAGAAAACTTTTCCGTCTTTCTGGGAAGCAAGGACAATGACACCTTCTCCTAATTTTTCTTTTAAATTATCTCCAAGTTCACGAAGCCCGTTCATATCAACATCTTCTAGAGAAGTTGCAAGAACTTTCACTCCTTTGACTTCTTCTACCTGATCCATAACATCTCCTAGAGCATCTTTTGCAAGTTTGCTCTTTAAGGATTCATTTTCACTCTTTAATTCTTTCACTTCTGCAAGAAGAGATTCAATTCTTGTAAGCAGTGTTGCTGGTGTAGCTTTTAATGCTTTGGCTGCTTCTTTTAATTCTTCTTCCTGTTTGTGGTAATAGTTAAATACTCCCTGGTCAGTCACTGCTTCGATTCTTCGAACTCCTGATGCAACACCAGTTTCAGATAAAATCTTAAATGCTGTGATCACTCCGGTATTCTTTACATGAGTACCACCACATAATTCTACAGAGAAATCTCCCATAGAAACGACTCTTACTTCATCTCCGTATTTCTCTCCAAACAGTGCCATAGCTCCTGTTTTCTTAGCATCTTCCATAGACATAACTTTTGTTACAACTGGAAGATCCTCGGCGATCTTTTCATTGACGATCTTTTCAACTCTTGCGATCTCATCATCAGATAATGGTGAGAAATGTGTAAAGTCGAATCTTAAATGTTCGGCATTATTTAAAGATCCTGCCTGTTCTACGTGAGTTCCAAGCACTTCTCTTAATGCTTTCTGTAATAAATGAGTTGCACTATGATTCTTAGCTCCTAATGCTCGGTTCTTCTCATTGACTGTAAAGACTGCTTTGTCTCCTACGTTGAATGTTCCTTCAACTACGTGTCCAACATGTCCGAACTTACCACCAGATAATTTAATAACATCTTCTACTTCAAAAGCTGCATCTCCACTGACGATCACACCTTTATCTGCTTCCTGACCACCACTTGTTGCATAAAATGCTGTCTGGTCAGCAACGATTGTTCCTTTGTCTCCTTTATTCAGAGTAGAAACAACTTCTGTCTCTGTTGTCATGGCTGTGATCTCGCCTTCACAAGTAAGCTCATCATATCCAACAAATTTTGTTGTCATAGCTGGGTCTAACTGTTCGTAAACAGTTGCATCGGCACCCATGTAGTTTGTTGTTTTTCTTGCAGCTCTGGCAGTTTCTCTCTGAATCTGCATTTCTTTATCAAAGCCTTCTTTGTCTACAGTAAATCCCTTTTCTTCTAAGATTTCGATTGTCAGATCTAGTGGGAATCCATAAGTGTCATATAATTTGAACGCATCAGCACCAGCAAGTTCTTTGCTGCCTTTTTCGTTCATATCTTTTTCCATATCTGCTAAAATAGACAGTCCCTGATCGATCGTCTTGTTGAACTGTTTTTCTTCCTGAGATAAATGATTGAAGATAAATTCTGCTTTTTCTTCTAATTCTGGATATCCGTCTTTGGATTCACGGATCACAATCTTACTGATATCTGTTAAGAACAGATGATCGATTCCTAGTAATCTTCCATGTCTTGCTGCACGACGGATCAGACGACGAAGTACATATCCACGTCCTTCGTTGGATGGTGTGATACCATCAGATAACATAAATGTAGCAGAACGGATATGGTCTGTGATCACACGGATAGATACATCTGTCTCGTGATCGACACCATAAGTAACACCAGCAATCTTACAGACTTCATCACGGATTGCTTTGATAGAGTCTACATCAAAGATAGAATCTACTTCCTGTACTACAACAGCAAGACGTTCCAGTCCCATACCTGTATCAATGTTCTTGTTCTCTAATTCTGTATAATTGTTGTGTCCGTCATTCTCAAACTGTGTAAATACGTTGTTCCATACTTCCATATAACGATCGCAGTCACATCCTACTGTACAGTCTGGGCTTCCACATCCGTATTTCTCTCCACGATCATAGTAGATCTCTGAACATGGTCCGCAAGGTCCTGCACCATGCTCCCAGAAGTTGTCTTCTTTTCCAAAACGGAAGATTCTCTCTGGTGCGATTCCGATCTCTTTCTCCCAAATCTCGAATGCTTCATCATCATCTTCATATACAGATGGATATAATCTATCTGGATCTAATCCGATCACTTCTGTTAAAAATTCCCAAGACCATGCGATTGCTTCGTGTTTAAAATAATCTCCAAAAGAGAAGTTACCTAACATCTCAAAGAATGTACCATGTCTTGCTGTCTTACCAACATTTTCAATATCTCCTGTACGGATACACTTCTGACATGTTGTTACTCTTGTTCTTGGTGGTACTTCCTGTCCTGTGAAGTAAGGTTTCAGTGGTGCCATACCAGCGTTGATCAGTAATAAACTGTTATCATTCTTTGGCACAAGTGAAAAACTCTTTAATGCTAAATGTCCTTTACTTTCGAAAAACTCAAGATACATCTTCCTGAGTTCGTTGACTCCATATGCTCTCAACGTTTCATCCTCCTAGTGTCATTTCATTATATTATTAAGAAGACCTTGTCTTTACGGCTTTTTAGCTGCATGAGAATATAAACTCATGCAGCTAAATGATCTTCTCCTAATCATGTATGATCTTATGCTTCTTTCTTCTTTGCCTTTGCACGACCAGTTCCGAAATAAATTCCTGCCGCGGAGCATGCAAAGAGAATCGCAAACTTCAATACATAAGAGACTAATTCTGATAAAAATGCTGTCATAATCTTGCCTCCTTATCTTATAAAGTCGATTATACCAAATCGAACTTAGAAACACAAATATTTTCTCACAAAGATTACATCTTAATCCTCTTTTTCTAATAAATCTGTGTAGAAACAAGAATAATTTCCTGTATGGCAGGCAGCTCCGATCTGCTTTACTTTGGCAAGTAAAGTATCTCTGTCACAGTCGATATATAAATCTTTGACATATTGATAATGTCCGGATGTCTCTCCTTTGATCCATAATTCATTACGGCTTCGACTGTAATATGTCATGATTCCTGTCTCGATCGTCTTATCATAAGCTTCCTTGGTCATATATGCGACCATCAAAACTTCATTTGTCTTATAATCCTGTACAACAACGGTTAACATTCCATCGCTGTTTAATTTGAATTCATCAAAACTCATCTTACTGTTTAATGGCTTTGCTTCGTTGCTCATCTTATAGGGCTCCTTTCGTAGAAAGCACATCTGTGATCCTTGAGTCTAAACTTGTTGCTTCATCTAAAGCTTTAGCAAATGCTTTAAATGCTGCTTCAATCATATGATGATTATTTTCCCCATGTAATTTCTTTAAATGCAGATTCATCATACTGCCATAAGATACCGCATAGAAGAATTCTTTTACCATCTCTGTGTCAAATTCGCCAACACGGTCAACGGTAAAGTCACAATCCATCACAAAATATGGTCTTCCAGATAAATCGATCGCACATAGCATTAATGTCTCATCCATTGGAAGCATGAAAGATCCATAACGTTTGATCCCTTTTTTATCTCCAACCGCCTGTTTGATCGCTTCGCCAAGTACAATTCCAACATCTTCAATTGTATGGTGGCAGTCGACATATAGATCTCCTTCGACTTCCACATCAAGATCAAAAAATCCATGGCGTGCAAATGCATTTAACATATGGTCAAAAAAACCGATTCCTGTATGGATGTTTCCATTTCCATTTCCATCAAGGTCAATGGAAAGTTTGATCTTTGTCTCGCTTGTATTTCTTTCAATTGATGCACTTCTACTCATATCTTTATCCTTCCTGGTTATCTTCAAATCTTACTTTCATGGAATTTGCATGTGCAGTCAGCTGTTCCTGATTTGCAAAGAATTCGATGTCTTTGTGTACTGGCTCTAAGGCTTCTCTTGAATAGTAAATGACACTTGATTTCTTGATAAAATCGTCAACACTTAATGGAGAGAAGAATTTCGCTGTTCCGTTTGTAGGAAGAACATGATTTGGTCCTGCGAAATAATCTCCTAGAGGTTCACAACTGTATGCTCCAATAAAGATTGCTCCTGCATTCTTGATTCTTGTCATAACATCAAATGGATTGGCTGTCATGATCTCCATATGTTCAGATGCAATGGCATTTGCTGTATCGATCGCTTCTTTCATATCACTTGCAACAAGAATATATCCGAAAGAATCTAGAGATTTCTCCATGATTTCTTTTCTTGATAACTGATTTAAGAATCCATCGATCTCATCAGATACTTTATGTGCTAATTCTTCACTTGTTGTAACAAGGATCGCACTTGCCATCTCATCATGTTCTGCCTGTGAAAGTAAGTCTGCTGCCACATATCTTGGGTTTGCTGTCTCATCTGCTAAAACTAAGATCTCACTTGGTCCTGCGATGGAATCGATGCTTACATTTCCATAAACTGCTTTTTTCGCTAATGCAACAAAAATGTTACCTGGTCCTACGATCTTATCTACTTTTGGAATAGACTCTGTTCCAAATGCCATCGCTGCGATTGCCTGTGCTCCACCAACTTTATATACTTTTGTTGCTCCAGCTTCTTTTGCTGCCACTAATGTATTTGCTGTAACTTTTCCATCTTTTCCAGGAGGTGTTGTCATGATGATATTTTTCACTCCTGCAACATGTGCTGGAACAATGTTCATTAATACAGAAGATGGATAAACGGCTTTTCCACCTGGCACATAAACGCCACAAGTCTCCATTGGTGTAACTTTCTGTCCAAGCATCACTCCGTCTTCTCTTGTCTCAAACCAGCTCTTCTGAATCTGTTTTTCATGAAAATCACGAATGTTCTTGATTGCTTTACGAATAACTTTGATCAATTCATCATCCACTTCTTCATAAGCTTCTTTGATCTCTTCTTCTGTAACTAAAATATTGTCTGCATTGATCTCAGCTTTGTCAAACTGTGCTGTATAATCAAAGACTGCTTTATCTCCATTATCTCTGACATTTTTGATAATCGCATCAACTTTATCCTGAAAATCCCCATAGTTTGTAGGACTTCTCTTTAATAAATCTGATAAGATATTTGCAATTGAATCTTTGTTTACTTTTACTATTCTCATGATTCTTTCCTCCGACCTATTCTTTTTCGTCTAAGATCTTCTTTAATGCAACGATGATCTTACTGATACGTTCCTGTTCCATCTTCTGGCTTACCTGATTTACTACCATTCTTGCAGATAGTGGGCAAACCTCTTCTAAGACCTCTAGTCCGTTTTCTTTTAATGTTGTTCCTGTCTCTACGATGTCGACGATCACCTCAGATAATCCAACGATCGGTGCAAGTTCGACAGATCCGTTTAATTTAACGATCTCTACTGTCTGTAATTTCTGATTATTGAAATATTCTTTCGCAATATGTGGATATTTGGATGCTACACGGATGATCTCATTGCTGTTTAAGTATTTCTTCGCTTCTTTTGGTCCACAGACACACATCTTGCAGGCTCCGAATTTCAGATCTAATACTTCATACAGGTTTCTTCCTTCTTCAAGGATTGTATCCTTTCCAACAACACCGATATCGGCTGCTCCGTATTCAACATAAGTTGGCACGTCACTTGCTTTGGATAGGAAAAATTTTAATTTTAATTCTTCATTGACGAAGATCAATTTTCTTGTTTTCTCATCTTTCATTTCCTCGCATGTAATACCGATCTCTTCTAATAAAGCCATCGCTTTCTTTGCAAGTCGCCCTTTTGCAAGGGCAAATGTAATATATCTCATGATCTTTTGTTTCCCTTCTTTGTGCTAGATTTGTTGATTAGATAAAATAAAGGATTCCACCAAGGCGATGTTCTTTGGCAAATTTTTCATAATCTGCTTTACTGCACAGATTATTTTTTCTCTCTAAAATGACTTTCTTTCCTTCTTTTCTTAATTCTTCTGCTCGAAGGATCGCATCTTTCATCGTTGCTTCTTTATAAATGATCATGGTATCCATATGATCAGCTTCCATATGGATTCCCTGGCGACTTAATGCCATCATCAGCTCATCTAATACGATCGCAAATCCGACAGATGGGGCTTTCTTTCCAAACTGTTCGATCAGATTATCATATCGTCCACCCTTTAGGACTGCGTCTCCAGTTCCATAAGTGTAACCTTTGAAAATGATTCCTGTATAATAGTTATGTTTATTTAACATTCCAAGATCGAAACTTACATACTGTTCTTTGCCGTATAATTTCAAAATATCATAGACATCACGAAGTCTTTTGATCGCTTTCTTAGACTGTTCATTCTCTACCATAGCTTCTGCTTGATCTAAGATCTCTACATCTCCATTTAACTCATTGAAATGTAAGAAGACATCTTTAATCTTATCAGATAAATCTAATGCTTCCACATATTCCATTAATCCGAAATAGTTTTTATTTAAGATCAATTCACGAAGCTGTGTCTTGACTTCTTCCTCTTTGATCGTCTGTGTTAATCCGTTAAAAAATTCAACCTCCCCAATGGAAAGTCTGAAATCTGTTAATCCTGCTGCTAAAAAACAATCAATTGCCATTGCAATGGATTCTGTATCTGCCTGTACAGATGCATCATTGACTAATTCTGCACCTAACTGACATGTCTCTTTTAACTTCAGTTGATAACTTGAGTTATTCAAAAACACGTTTCCTGCATAAGAAAGACGGATTCCCATATTCTCTTCATTAAAATATTTTGCAATACAACGTGCAATGGATGGTGTGACGTCTGGACGAAGAACTAAGGTATTTCCTTCTCTGTCAAAAAATTTAAACATCTCTCTTGCAGAGACTGTTCCTTTTTCGCTATTAAATACGTCAAAGAATTCAAATCCTGGAGTTCTGATCCCTTCATATCCGTAAGATGCAAAGACTTTGTTTAATTTGGCTTTTAACTTGCTTCGCTGTCCATATTCGGTTCCATATACATCTCTGACACCTTCTGGTGTGTGGACTCTCTTTTTATTCATAATTTTGCCGCTCCTTGATACTTTATCGAATTAAAGTGCTACTTAGGTAGCACGTCAAATTATTTGTATTTTACCAATCATTAACTTATTTGTCAACCTCGTTCACTCTAATTCATCTTATCCTATATTACATGAAAATCTTACAACTGGGAGATTACTTCCTCAATGACCTGATCCATGATTTCTACTGGGTCATATACAAGATCCACACTGCAGTATCCACAGATATCTTCTAAGGCTCCAAAAATCCATGGATTTCTTGCTTTGATCGTCTTCATCCTTCCATTCTGCTGTACGAAACTGATGAAAAATCCCAAAGTTCTACTGATCTCATCATCACCTTCTTCTAAAATATCCATTGTGATCACTCCGCCATCGGTATTATCATATGCTATAAATAACAGAGGATTCTTTGGACGTTCTCCCTCTTCTTCCCCTTCTACCATCACTGGGAGATAAGTAAAATCTAAGATCACTTCAAGATCAATCTGTTTCTTATTCTTTAATTCGTCTTTTAAATCCTGATCTTCTAACATCACGGATGGAAATTCTTTTTCTGCTTCTGGAATTTCTTTTACAAACATCTCCCATGTGTCATTTTCAGAATTATAACGGCGTACGATTCCTTCTGCCTGTTCGATATCTGGATTTAATTTTCCATCTTTGACTGCTTCTAATATCATATATAAATTTTCATAAGTTTCTGTAAGAAGTGCTACTTCATCTTCATCTAACTGATATGGTTTGTATCCTTTTTTATAAGAAACAAAATAAATCCAGTCACTGATTGTTTTGAAACGGATATCCAATTCATCGATCACGCTTCTTTGCTCGTCTGGAACATTCATCATGCTTCCCCAGAAACAAGTAAGGCTTGAATGCTCATCCATCAGATATTGTGCTGGAAGATCTCCCTCTTCTGCTCCAAGGATCATATAGAAATCCCCTAAACCTTCCATTCCGTCGAAGACTGCGATTCCTCTTTCCCCGCTGAATTTTCCCATCACACTGCAAAAGACAGGTTCTTCTCTGTCTTTTAACTGAATCGTCACAAGCTGCGTATCTCCAAGATCATTCCAAGGTTCTAATTTGTCTAACTTTAATGTAATATCATATAACTGCTTCCATGCATTGATTGATGCTTCTTTTCTCAATGAACTTTCCTCCATATCTTTGACGTAATTTTGTATACTTAAGATTTATTATAATAAGAAATGATTTTAATTACAACAAAATCCCGACTATCTCTCTATGATTTATTGATTTGATCGTTTTTTCTTTATACTTTTCCCGATTTCTGATATAATTGTTTGACGGATTTATCTTCTTATATTATAAGATAACCGATTTTTTACCAGGAGGTATTTCATTATGGCATTCGACGGATTTGTCATTTCAAATATTGTATCAGAATTAAATAAACAGATCATTGGCGGAAGAATCTATAAGATCTATCAGCCAGAAGCCGACGAGATCACACTTGTGATCAAGAAAGAGAGACTGACAACAAGACTTCATCTCTCAGCCAGTGCTTCTCTTCCCCTTGTCTATTTATCCAAGGAAGGAAAAGCAAACCCTATGCAGGCACCAAACTTCTGCATGCTGCTTCGTAAACATATCAGCAGCGGAAGGATCATCTCGATCACTCAGCCTGATTTTGAGCGTATCATTGAGATTCAGATTGAGCATCTGGACGAACTTGGAGATATCTGCCAGAAGCGTCTGATCATTGAGATCATGGGAAAACACAGCAATATCATTTTTGTAAACAGCGATGATGTGATCTTAGATAGCATCAAGCATATCTCTGCAAATATCAGTTCTGTCAGAGAGGTATTGCCGGGACGTACTTATACCTTCCCGCCATCTAAGGGAAAACATCCGCTAGCAAGCCTGACTGCAGATGACTTTTATCAGCATATCATCACAAAACCATTGAATCTTTGCAAAGCACTTTATACTTCCATCACGGGAATGAGTCCTTTGATCGCAAATGAACTTTGTTATCGTGCAGGACTTGACGGTAATGCTTCCACGGATTCTTTGACCGATGACAGTGCTGCTGGTTTATATGGACAGCTTATAAAATTAAATGCTCTTGTAGAAGATGAAGCTTATCAGCCAAATATCATTTATTCCGGGGAAGAACCGAAGGAATTTTCTTGTATCCCTTTAACTTCTTATCCTGACTGCACCGCAAAAACATATGATTCTATTTTCGACGTATTGATCGGGTATTATTCTGAAAAAGAAAAATATACGAGAATGAAGCAGAAATCTTCTGATCTTCGTAAGATCGTGCAGACAGCCCTTGAGAGAACGAGTAAGAAATATGATCTGCAGCTTCGTCAGTTAAAAGATACGGAAAAACGCGAGAAATTCAAAGTTTATGGAGAACTTACACAAACTTATGGCTATGGATTGGAACCAAATGCAAAATCTCTGACTTGCATGAATTATTATACAAATGAAGAGATTACGATCCCTCTGGATCCAACAAAAACTCCTTTGGAGAATTCCAAGAAATTTTTTGCAAAATATAATAAATTAAAACGTACGTATGAAGCTCTTTCTGAGCTAGTCGTGGAGACAAAAGCAGATCTTGATCATCTCGATTCCATCTCTACTGCTCTTTCTTTATCAGAAGATGAAAAAGATCTTCAGTTAATCAAAGATGAGCTTTCTGATTATGGTTATATTAAGAGCCATGGAAAGAAAAAGGGTAAGAAACAAGCAAAATCCAAACCATTACATTTTATTTCTTCCGATGGTTTCCATATGTATGTTGGGAAAAACAACTACCAGAATGATGAATTAAGCTTTAAATTTGCAAATGGTGGTGACTGGTGGTTCCATGCGAAAAATATGCCCGGTTCACATGTCATTGTTCGTAAAGAGCAGGCAGAAACACTTCCAGATGCAACATTTGAAGAAGCTGGTCGTCTTGCGGCTTATTATTCTAAAGGCCGTCAGGCACCAAAGGTTGAAGTCGATTATGTACAGAGAAAAGAACTTCGGAAACCACCGAAAGCAAAACCTGGATTTGTCATTTACCATACGAACTATTCTATGATGTGTATTCCAAATATTGACGGAATTGAGGTTGTTGAATAGGTTGTATCTGTGAATTTATAAAATTTGTATCACAAAATAACAAAAGGGATTGATCACTTATATTTTCTTGTGATCGATTCCTTTTATTTATAACCTCTTCTTTTTTACTATCGTAAAACCGACATCAAAACTTCTTCCATATTCTTGACATCAATTAGTTTCGCAATATGTCCATTCATGCATTTTGATAATGCCATTTTACGATCTTCCTCAAATGCATTGGCTTGTTCTGCCTGTAACTGAGATTTCTTTGCGTTTTCCTCTGCGATTCTTGCCTTTTGAAGCAGCTTTAAAAACACGATCAAAACCAATAAAAAAGCACCGGTCTTTTTAATTCTATTGTAGCGGATTTTTACGCAATAATACAGTATTTTCCTTAATCTATATTCTATGTTTCTCTGTCTTATCAATCTGAATGATCTTTCCATCCTGAACAATGATCGTAATATTGCCATATTTCATATTTTGTAATAACTCTTCGATTTTTTCTTGCCATTGGTGTTGTTCTTGTGATTTTTTTGTATTATGTTCCATATGCCCGCCTTATTTCCTATGTCACTACGTTATGATACTTTCTTATCACGTAAAAAGACGGCCGGTAAATTTCCTTTCCATATATAAATTATATGATTAAGAGAAAAGGTTGTTTACTTTAACTTTTGGTTAATTTTCATTGATATTATTTTGATTACATTGCTTCGTAAATTGCTACGACATCATCTAAGATCTTTTCATCTGTGATTCCAGATACTTCTTTTAATGCAGCTTTTGCTCCATTTGCTTTGATCTTATCCTGTAATTCTACGCTCTGTGGATCTTCTGCATTGTCATATTTTAATGCTGCTGCCATTCCTGCTAACAACGCATCAACTGGAAGATCATATTCTAATGCTGTCATGGTTGGTTTTGTTAAACGGTCTGTTGCACTTAATTTTCTTAATGGTTCTCTTCCTACACGAGCTGTATCATCTACAAGGTATGGGTTTTTGAAACGATTTAAGATCTTGTCGATATATTTAAAGTGAGCATCTTTGTCAAATCCATATTTGTTGACTAATGCCATACCACTCTGCTGCATTGCTTTTTTCACTGTCTTAAAGATTTCATCGTCTGCGATACTTTCATCGATCGTCTTATATCCTTTGTAGTTTCCAAGATATGCTGTGATGCAGTGTCCTGTATTTAATGTAAATAATTTTCTTTCAATGTATGCCATTAAGTTATCTGCAAGGTTCATTCCATTGATCTGAGGAACCACTCCCTTAAAGGATGCTTCTTCTACATTCCACTCATAGTAGTTTTCTACGACTACGTCGATTGGATTATCTAAACGTACTGGAGGTACGATTCTATCTACGGAGCAGTCTGGGAATCCAACATATTTGTCTGCGTATGCTTTTTCTTCGTCATTTAAGTTCCCATAAACAGCTTCTTTTAACTGAGAACTTGCTTTGATTGCGTTTTCACAAGCGATGATATTTAAGTACTTTTCAGAACCATTTTCTTTTCTTGCTTTGATTCCTTCTGCAATAGATGGAGCGATAATTGGAAGAATTCTTACTCCAACAGCTGTTGTAATGATTTCAGCTTCTTTGATCTCATCGATCAGTTCAGGTTTTGTTGAATTTACTGCACTGATGTCTGTGATCACGATTTCTTTACTTTCTACATCTTTTACATAAATTGTATATTTTTTGTCTTCATTGATCTTATCAACGATTTCCTGGTTTACATCTGCAAATACAACATGATATCCTGCTTCACTTAACAGTCCACCGATAAATCCACGTCCAATATTTCCTGCTCCAAACTGAATTGCTTTCTTCATTTTCTTCACTCCTAAAATTAAAATCTAAATCTATAAGTATATGTTTTAGGTATTTAATAAGCGAGAATGATTTCCCGCTTATTAAATTGACCTTGTCTGCTTAAATCTTATTTAAACATTTCCATGATTTCGTCAACGTTTTCTGTTGTTTTTAACTGTTCCAATCTTTCTGGATCTTCGATGATCTCTGAAATCTTAGCTAATAATCCAAGATGTTCATCACCGATTCCAGCGATACCGAATACTAACTGTGCTTTTTCACCATCAAAGTCTACACCTTCTGGATACTGAAGCATTACGATACCAGTTTTCTGTACATTTTTCTTAGCGTCACCTGTTCCATGAGGAATTGCTACACCTAATCCCATGTATGTTGTCACTGTCTGCTCACGTTTTACCATGGCATCGATATAACCTTCTTCAACGTATCCAAGTTCATTTAACAGTTTTCCTGCTGCTTTGATCGCTTCAAATTTGTCGACTGGTTTTAATCCTGTTTTGATTCCTTCTTCTACAAGGATTTTTGAATTTCGTGTAACAACTGGTGTTTCTGCCTTTTCTTCAACAGCTGCTGCTGTCTGAACGGCTGGATCTACTTTTGCTGTCATCTGTTCATATAATCCGTCTAAGTTTGGATCCTGTAAGAAGTTATTGATAATTACTAACTGTGCCTGTGGTGCAGATTTTCTAGCTCTGTCTGCTAAAACTGCCTGAACAACTGCGATATCACAATCTGCTGGAATATTATCTACAGATGTATTGATAACTGTAAGATCTGGTCTCTGTGCTTTCACACGGTTTCTGAATTTCGTAGCTCCCATTGCGGAAGATCCCATTCCTGCGTCACATGCAAATACGATTTTCTTCACTTCGTCTGCTGCTTTCTTTTCTCCTGGATCAACTGTGATTCCTTTGGATTCTGCTTTTTTAGCTGCCATATCGCTCTGTGCATCTTCAAGGCTCTTACCATCTGACATACGGATAATTGGTGATGCGATCAAGAATGATACTGCTGTTGCGATCAATACTCCTAAGATTGTCAATGGCATCTGAGCTCTTGGTGACATTGATAAGTAAGCGATGATAGATCCTGGTGAAGATGGTCCAACAAGTCCGCATCCTGTAAATGTAAAGAATGTGATCGCACAAATGTTACCAACGATCGGAGCGATGATCACGATAGGGTTCATCAGGATATATGGGAAGTAAATCTCATGAATACCACCGAAGAAGTGAATGATGATCGCACCTGGTGCAGATGATTTTGTTACTTTGTCTTTGGAGAAGATTGCATATGCTAATAATACTCCAAGTCCTGGTCCTGGATTTGCCTCTAACATGTACATGATAGATTTACCAGCTGCTTTTGCCTGTTCAATACCGATTGGTGTAAAGATACCATGGTTGATCGCGTTATTTAAGAATAATACTTTGGCAGGTTCGATAAAGATTGCTGCTAAAGGTATTAATTTTGCTTTTACAAGTACGTTAACTCCTGCTGTTAATACTGCTAATACTGCTGACATGAATGGTCCGATCAGGAAATATCCGATGATCGCTACGATCATTCCTAAGATACCAACGGAGAAGTTGTTAATTAACATCTCAAATCCAGCTGGCATATGTCCGTCCATTGCTTTGTCAAATGTTTTGATAACCCATCCTGCAAATGGTCCCATTACCATGGCTCCCATTAACATTGGCTGTCCATCAAATCCACCAACTCCGGCGATACAACCCATGACTGCGATTGCACCCATAACTCCTCCACGGTCTCCACCGACCTGTTTACCACCTGTGTAGGCAATGAGCATTGGTAATAAGAATGTTAACATGTATGGCTGAATGGATGCTAATTTTGCGTTTGGAATCCATCCGTCTGCGATAAATAATGCTGTAATGAATCCCCATGCGATGAATGCTCCGATATTAGGCATTACCATTGCACTTAAAAATTTACCGAATTTTTGTAATCCATTTTTCATTTACAATATCCTCCTTTTGTTTTTATCTTCTCTTCATTTTATTTTCGTAATAGTTGCCAAGGCTTGTTTCAAGTTCTGCCTCGACTGCATTTCTGTTTTTCTCGAATAAATAGGTGATGATCTGGTCTTTCTCGGCTAATGCCCCGCTTATTTCACTCATAATTTCACGGTAAGCCTTACTTACATCTCCCTGTGGAACAAGCATCAGGATCGCTCCCTTGATCGGCTGTCCATTTTCGATGATCTCATCTTTTAAATAAACAAATCCGAATCTGCAATGTCTGACACCTTTCGTTTCACAATGTAAAAATAATACATTCATACTCGGAATAAATGTGCTTGCGATATTCTCGCGTTTGTTTAATGCAAAGGTGATCTCTGCTGCCATCGAATCATTTCTTGCAAATAATCGTCCGGCGTAATCGATCAATTGTTCCTTGTTCTTAATGTTTTCACCTGTTGATATTTTAATATTATCTAAAACCTGTAAGATCTCCTGTCCAAGAAGTGTCATATACTCGATGTCTTCTCTTCCGACTCTTTTTACTGGCTTTACAGTCTTTGCCGGATTCAGTTTTTTCTTCTTGTCAACATTTTTGATCATGGCACTGATCATTTTCTTATCTGTCTCTGTTAAAATGGAGTTCACATAGACATTTGGAAATATCAGATTTAATTTTGCTGTGGAAATGATAAAATCAATTCCTTCTTTAATAAGTTCTTCTTCCTTGATATCCGCTGTGGAAATGATCTTTTGTACCATCAGCTGCGGAAATTCTTTTTTCAGATGAACTGCTAACATATGTGATGTTCCCATTCCATGTGGGCAGGCAACATAGACTGATAATTTTTCTTCTTCGTCTTTTTGCTGCTCGATCGCTACGCAGAAATATAAAGCAATAAATCCTAACTCTCCTTCTGGGAGTTTTTCAATATGTAGTTCTTCTTTTAAGAAATCACACGCTTTGATCGTTGCTTTATAGATTTTGGAATATTTTTCTTCCAACATATCGATGTACTGGTTTTCTGTAAATACACCTTGTTTCATTCGATTGATCGCTGGCTTCATATGATTACACAAACCATCGATCAATACTGTATTTTCAAAAAATTCCATTTCCAAAAGTTTTTCCATCTCCACAATGATCCTCATGACCAGCTGTCTGACTTTAAAACTTTCTTCATCGATCTTGTTTTCACTGTTATTCTTCCATATCTTTGCTGCTAACAACTGCATCGCTATGTTATATACTTCACCTTTGGAAACTTGATGTCCTACAAAGTTGCTTAGCTTGGTACCAATCCAGTTTGCTATCTGGCATTCTGGCAAATGAATGATTGCTGTCAGATCTTTTTCTTCTTTGATCTCATGTCCAAATCTTACTCTGTTTTGTGTTACCAGAAGATATAATCTCAAATGTCTGATAGAATGATCTGTATACTGGATATCCAGAACTTCCTGCATTCTCTCAAGAATATCTCTGGTGTTGTTTAACATCTGTGGTGTAAGATCTGGAAACATTCGTTCTTTGATCTTCTTTTCTTCCTCAAACAAAACTTGTAAGGAACGTCCTCTCAGCCTCTTTCTTAATACCATTGTCACTGCCTGACGGTAATCTTCTTCTTTTCCTTCCCAGTAAATTCCCATCCCTGGTCTGCGGTAAAGAACCAGATTATAGTGATCAAGCCACTTTTCAATCTCTTCCAGGTCGTTGCTTAATGTTGCATCCGAAATATGAAAAAGGGATGTAAAGTAAAAATATTTGAGTGGTTCGTTGATCGTTAGCAGATCAAGTAATATGATCGTCTGCCGATCCGCTTTACTATATACTGGTTTGTTCTCATCCATATCAACAAGTTCCTTGATGAATTTTCTTGTTTCTGAATCTTCATCCACATACAACCCGATTCTTGGTTTCTTGACCAGTTTAAAGTCGTTTTCCTCAAACCATTCGTTGATGCGTGGCATTTCTCTTAATACGGTTCTTGAACTTAATTTCAGTTTTTCTGATATTGCCTGTATTGTAATTGGATTGTCAGCATTGAAGGTTGCTAACATCTCAATGATAAGTTTCTGTCTTTTTGTTAATCCGGATTTCTTTGACATTCTGTATCATCCCCCTTCACGTATTATTATATATACAATGGGTGGTTTGAACAAGGAATTGATATGATGGTTTTGACGACATTCAATAGTGACATTTTGTTGTCAGTATTTATAGTTTGTCAGTATTATTTCATGACAAGTTTTGATTGTAATAGTGTTGCATGTATGAGTCAGAAAGAAGATAAGAAGAACTATTTATAAGAAAAAAGGATGACAACATGAGCACTTTTTGAATGCGTTTTTTACAAATTCGCAGCGCCCTGTGGTCGATTGTTTGAACGTAGCTGCGGGCATTTTGGCTCGCAGCAAGCGAGTTATCGAAGGAACAGGCGCGGATCAGCGATTTGTAAAAAACGCTTTCAAAAA
>ENA-OOXP01000051-OOXP01000051.1-human-gut-metagenome-genome-assembly--contig:-NODE-51-length-85510-cov-7.073758_pt1 | contig 85510 bp, 78 predicted proteins | sample MGYA00241591_ERZ501351 | MGnify/ENA primary metagenome ERZ501351 (study PRJEB25962, sample SAMEA1968361) | human gut metagenome | biome: human gut; feature: human-associated habitat; material: faeces...
GAGGAATCCTTGAAGAAGGAACACCAGAACAGATTTTTGACCATCCACAGGAAGAACGAACAAAGACATTTTTAAGTAAAGTGTTATAAGAAGATGATGAAGGAGCAGATACTGCGATATTGTAGGATCTGCTCCTTTTTTGGTACTACCAAAGAAAAAGATTGTAAAAATCAGCATTCTCGATGGAAAACGACAAAAGTATGTGATATCATGAAAATATATGTTAATAAAGTGTATTGTTAACATAAAGGGAGTATAGATAGGGTGACGCAAGTAAAATGTATAAAAAAATAAAAGTTATTATGAATTAGGGGTGAAAGTTGTACGTGAATACAAATGTTAAGATGACCAGACAAGAGGTAGAAGAAGAGATAAAAGTACTAGAGAAAATTTTTGATGTTGTTAGAATTTTGGATGGAGAATTTTTATCTAAGATGCAAGAGAATCCCTGTGTGAGAGTACAGCTTGGAATGTGTAAATGTTATGAATTTTGGAAGAAGAATAAGCCATGTGAGAATTGCATATCAGTAAAAGCGTATACAGAGAAACGGCAGAAGACAAAACTAGAGTTTCTTGATACAGACATATATCTTGTGATCTCAAGATATATGGAAATTGATGATGAACCATGTGTTATGGAACTTGTCAGATATCTTGCGGATGATACATTAATTGATATGGATGGAAGAGATAAACTTGTCGGCAAATTAAAAGGTTATCAGGATAAATTATACAGTGATCCTTTGACGGGAATCTATAATCGAAGATATTTTGAGGATGAGATTAGAGATATGCAGAATCCTGCTGGGGTTGCAATGATCGATCTGGATGATTTTAAATTATATAATGATATTTATGGACATGATATGGGAGATCGTGTATTAAAAACCGTAGCCGATGCAATCAACCACTGCATACGAAAGACGGATAAACTGGTTCGTTATGGAGGAGATGAGTTTTTACTGATCCTTCCGAATATGGTCAGAGGCACTTTGCGTGGGAAATTACTGCAGATTCAGGAAGCAATTCAGAATGCGAAAATTCCAGAATGTTCAAGACTAAGACTGACAGCAAGTATCGGTGGTGTTTTGTCTGAGAATGAAACCATCGATGAAGCAATCGCAAGGGCAGACCATTTGATGTATAAGGCAAAAGATTATAAAGCGATAGTAGTGACCGAATGTGATAAAAAGATGCCGGATGATGAAGAAACTAAGAATAAACCAAGAATTATGATCGTAGATGATTCAGAATTTAACCGGGAAATTCTGTCAGAGATCCTGCAGGAAGACTATGAGATCGTAGAAGCGGAAAGTGGAAGAGAAGCTCTTCATAAACTGGGTGAGTATGGACTGGGAATTTCTCTGGTACTGTTAGATATTATTATGCCAGAGATGGACGGTTTTGAGGTTTTAAAACATATGACAGAAGAAGATTGGATATCAAATGTTCCAGTCATCATGATCTCAAGCGAGGATTCAGAGAATTATATCAGACGTGCCTATGAGATGGGTGTTACCGATTATATTAACCGTCCATTTGATGCAAATATCGTCTATCAGCGTGTATCAAATACAGTAAAATTATATGCAAAACAAAGAAGACTAATGGCACTGGTTACATGAACCGTGCAGAGGGAGCGTTAAACACAGAATAGATAAATGGTGAGAAAATATGAAAAAAGAATACGATGCAGACATTTTAAAGGCTTTTAGCCAAAGCTATTTTGCAGGAATTTTAGTAAATGTCAGAGAAGACCGTTATGAGGTATTGCATCTTGCTTCTTGGATGAGACATATTTCAAAGGAAGGAAGTTATACAGATTTTATTAAATTGTATGAGTAATGCGATGAAATATACAAAGGCAGGGGGAACAGTAGGCTTTCGCATTATTCAGAAAGGGCATGCACCAGAAGGCTTTGCAGATTACGATTTTGTTGTAAAAGACAATGGAATTGGAATGGCGATTACAAAGAATATTGTAGATATGATGGGTGGAACTATCAAAGTAAAAAGTGAATTAGGAGTGGGATCGGAGTTTACGATCTCTCTTAGATTTAAGATAACCCAGCAAAACAGCAAGAGAAGCTGGAGTTACAGCATTTTGTGCGAAACCGTTGTTTGTATCAGAATTATACGATGTACTGCAGAACGCAAGCCGTCCTGTGAAGACAAAAGATAAAACCATTTTAGAAGTTGAAGCATTCAAAGGAAAAGAGATTCTGCTCGTAGAAGATGTAGAATTAAACAGGGAGATTGCTGAGACGATTCTTACAGAAGCAGGATTCCATGTTAATAGTGTCGAAGATGGAAAACAGGCAGTAGATTATATGGAATCAGAGAAAGGAAATATGATCGACCTGATTCTGATGGATGTTATGATGCCGGTCATGGATGGATACGAAGCTACACAAAAGATAAGGCAATTAGAGGATAAGACAAAAGCAGACATTCCGATCATTGCAATGACAGCGAATGCATTTGAGGAAGATGCAAAGGCTGCAATCGAAGCTGGAATGAATGCACATATGGCGAAACCTATCCGAATTGAAAGTTTGTATGAGATTATAGAACGATACTTATAGACAAATCATACGAGGTAAACTATGCATTTAAAGAAACTTATGACTGGAGTCATGGTCTTTTTTCTGTTAGGATGCTTTCTTTGCGCATGTGGAAAGACAAAAGATCAGACTAGAAAAATAACAAAGGATACGAACAAGAAGATTATTATCGGTGGAGATAACTACCCTCCATTTAACTATACGGATGAGAATGGCAATCCGGCAGGGATCGATGTAGAACTTGCCAAGGAAGCTTTTTCTCGTATGGGTTACAAACCAGTCTTTGTAAATATTGATTGGGAGAATAAGAAAAATCTTGTAGAACAAGGGAAAATAGACTGCATATGGGCGTGTTTTTCAGTGACTGGAAGAGAAAATGATTATCACTGGGCAGGGCCTTATATGCTGAGCCATGAGGTTGTCGCAGTGAACAACAGCAGCAAGATCTATAAGCTGTCCGATCTTAAGAATAAAGTCATTGCGGTTCAGTCTACAACCAAACCAGAAGAACTATTTCTAAAACAAACAGACCCCAAAATACCGAAAGTAAAACAAGTCTACAGCATGGAAAACAGAGAACTGATCTACACTTCTCTGGGCAAAGGATATGTAGACGCTATTGCAGCGCATGAAATTTCAATCAGACAGTATATGTCCGATTATGAAGCAAAATACAGGATCCTTGATGAAGACATTCTTGAGACAGGGATTGGCGTTGCATTTGCCAAAAATGATCAAAGAGGAATTGAGAAAGAATTGTCAAAGACATTAAAAGCAATGGTCAAAGACGGAAGTGCCAAGAAGATTCTGAAAAAGTATGTTTCTGATGCAGAGAAATATCTGGAGGTGAGCAGCCTTGAGAAATAAAGCAGATAAAAGATTATGGACATTGAGTATCGTTGGCTGTGTGATCGTTGTTCTGACAGTTCTTTTCGTGTCTATAAAAGTGGAGACAAACAATGTCAAAAACAGAATTCATTCAACGATAGAGTACATTAGGGATCAATATTCCATGTATAACAGCTTCAATGATGCGGTTGAAGCAAAAAGCCTTGTAAGAATGGTTGAAAAAGTCCAGCAGACCGCAAGAAATTTTAAAGCAGATGATCAGGCGTTGGAAAAAGAGCATTTAAAACAATATGCAGGGGAACAAAAACTTACAGGTATCATTGTATTAAATGATAAAGATCAGCAGATTGCACAATATCATATGGGATCAAGATTTCAAAAAGTGATGGACTATGTCATGGAAAAAGAAACACTTCGTGATGTAAAAAAATATCCACAAAAATCATATATGGCAAGAATTGATCTGAAAAATGGAGGTTACATTGATCTGGCATCTTATGGAAGGATTGATGCAAAAGGAACGATCATAGGATATCAGTATATAAAAGCTGAGTATGCCAAAAACAGTGAACTCACAATCAAAAATGTGCTTGCCGGATATAAGCAGGAAAATGATGGAACGATCGTGATTACAAATGGAAATGACATCATAGCATCAAATGACAAGAAACTGATCAATACAAAGGCACAGAATAATCCTGTCGTCAATGAGATACGCAAAAGCGTGAAATCAGGACAATTTGCGGTCATCCAAAATGGCATCAAACGATATTTTACAAGTCTGGATAAGGGACGAAATTATTACATTTATATGTATGCAGAGGACAGGGATCTTGTAAAAACATTGACGAGTAACATAGGGATCGCACTTATTTTATATGGAATTTTTGTAACCATTTTAATGACGATCAAGGCAAAATCAAACCAGCAGTATGAACTCATTCAAAAACAGCGGGAAGAAGAGTATAAGAAAGAGCTGGAAAAATCAGCAAGAGAAGCAAAGAAAGCAAATATTGCAAAAACAGAGTTTTTACAGAGAATGAGTCATGATATCAGAACTCCGATCAATGGAATCCGGGGAATGGTGGAAGTCGGTGATTATTACAAAGATAATCTGGTAAAACAGGCAGAATGCCGTAAAAAGATATGGGAAGCATCTGGATTCTTGCTGGAATTGATCAATGAAGTTTTGGATATGGGAAAATTAGAATCAGAAGAAGTAATCTTAGAGGAAAGAAGTTTTAATTTTTTTGGATTATTTAAAGAGATTCGGATGGTCATTGAAAAGCAGGCAAAAGAAAGAGGAATTCAGATCGTTGTACATAAATACAGAGTGATTCACGAAAATTTGATCGGAAGTCCTTTACATGTGAAAAGAGTTGTAATGAATATTCTGACGAATGCAATTAAATATAATAAAGATAATGGAAAGATTATCATGGAATTTCAGGAGGTACAAGAAGATCAGGATACAGTTAGGATTCAATTCAAATGCAAAGATACAGGAATCGGAATGAGTGAATCCTTCCAGAAGAAGATTTACGAGCCATTTGCACAGGAAAAGGCATGGGCAAGAACCGTTTACGGCGGAACAGGGCTTGGAATGCCGATTACGAAAAGTCTTGTAGAGAAAATGGGCGGAACGATTTCATTTGAAAGTGAACAAGATGTAGGAACAACATTTGATATTGAGATTCCATTCCAGATTGATCATAATAAACAGTGTGAAGAACATAAGAAAAAAGAAGTAAAGGAAACATCAATCAAAGGTGTTAATGTATTGCTTGCAGAAGACAATGAATTAAATATGGAGATCGCAGAATTCGTGTTGGAAAGTGCAGGGGCGAAAGTGATTAAGGCATTTAATGGGAAAGAAGCGTTGGAAATCTTTAAAGCATCCGAACAGGGAGAAATTGATGTGATTTTAATGGATGTGATGATGCCGGTTATGGATGGATTAGAAGCTGCGAGATATATCAGGCGGAGCAATAAAGAAAATGCTAGAGATATTCCAATCATTGCGATGACTGCCAATGCATTTACGGAAGATCGGCGAAGAGTTTTGGAAGCAGGGATGAATGAGCATTTGGCGAAGCCGTTGGAATCTGAGGTGTTGATTGAGATGATTGCGAAGTATTGTGGGAAGTAGTAGATTACAAATAGAAAGGAGGGAAGAGCAATGACAAAACAGCCTTTGGCAATTGGAATCGAAAACTACAAAGAAATCATAGAAAAGAATTACTATTACATTGACAAATCCTGCATGATCAAAGATCTGATCGAAGAACAGGGAAAAGTAAATTTATTCACAAGACCAAGGCGTTTTGGAAAGACCCTTGCCCTCAGTATGATTCGTACTTTTTTCGAAAAAGAATATGATATTACAGGAAACCTTATTGATAATACCGAATATTTTGCTAAGATGAAGATTTGGCAGGAAAAAGAAATATGTGAAAAATATCAGGGAAAATATCCAGTTATTACATTATCACTAAAAAGTGCAAAACAGCCAACTTTTGAATTGGCGTACCAGATGATCGTAGAACAGATCGCCTCAGAATTCAAAAGACATCGTTATTTATTAAAGAGTGATGTCTTGCTAGAAGATGAAAAAGAACGATACCAAGCATTGATGACACGAAAAGGAAGTCAGGCAGAGATGACAACGGCATTAAATCAGATCGATGAAAAAGGATATGCAGATGGTTTGACCAATGAGGGATATGAAAAGATATTGAAATATGGAATCTGCTTTTGCCAGAAAAGCTGCCGTGTGTTTATATAATGATGAGAGTGTTAAAGGTATAAATTAAAAATTAAAACGAGAAAAGAGACAAGTGTGAAAAATATCAAAATCACAACTTGTCTCTTTTTAACATATTAAAAAATACATGGTATAACTCTTGCTTATTCATAAGGGGATAGAGGCGATGGGAGCATCGCCTCTTGTAAGTATTCAGATTAATGTACTACAAAAATCTATTGCCAGTATACAATATTTTCGGGGGGGGTGCAAGCTTTTTTTCTGGCTATAGGAAAATTCTATAAAGCAGAAATATTTGTTGAGAGAATAAAATTTCAAGAAATGAGAGAGGCTATAACACACAACAGATCATGAAAAATTGTCGGAAAATTGTGAATAATTGCTAAATTAATGCAAAAAATCAGATAAAATACTGGTAAAAATAAACGCAAAGGACTACAATGGTTGGTATGAAAGGAGGTTTAACTGATGGAGAGAATTGCAGAGAAACTTTCAGAGATCGAAATGACAGCGCGTTCGATCGTAGATGGCGCGCAGGAACAAAAGCATCAGATGGAAATGAAAATGCAAAAGCAGCGGGATACATTTGATGCGGATATGGAAAAGGAGACAAATGAAAAGATATTAAAGATTCAGTCGGATCTTGCAACAAACATGGAAAATCTTCTAAAGAAACAGGAAGAACAAAATAACAATGAAATAGAAGTTTTAAAACAAGACTTCAAAGAACATCGCAGCGAGTATGCAAGGCAGATACTAGAGCGGGTGATCAAAGTATAGGAGGCGGTGTCATTGAGAGATGTGATGCGCTACAGCGGAATTGTGACGAAAGTCGCAGCAATGCGTGCAAAGCTTTTAAAGCCGCAGGATTATGAACGGCTGGCTTCCATGAATACAGTGACAGATATTATCGAATATCTGAAACAGACGAAATCGTACGGAAAATTTATCAATCAGATGGATGAATCACTGTATCACAGAGGAAATATCGAAAAAGTTCTGATCCAGTCATTGTATGATGATTATACAAGACTTTACCGTTTCGCAGATATGCAGCAAAAAGAGTTTTTAAAGATTTTTATGAAACGCTATGAAGTTGACTTGATTCGATATTGTTTAAGGATTGTATTTAATCACAGCAATGTACCATTTGATCTAAATTACAAAAAGCCGTTTTTTGATAAGTATTCAAAGATTCGAATCGATCAGCTGGTAACGGCAAAGAATATCGACCATCTGGTAGATTATCTGAAGAATACAGAATATTACGCTCCACTTTCAAGGATCAGGGAATCAGGAGCATCGACATTAGCGGATTATGAGCTGGCATTGGATTTATATTATTTTTCCATGATGTGGAAAGCACGCAAAGGAAACTGGAACAAAAAAGATCAGGAGATGCTCACAAAAGAATTAGGAGCCAAGATCGATCTATTAAATCTTCAATGGATTTACAGGGCAAAGAAATATTACCATATGCTCGCACCAGACATTTATACATTGTTAATTCCGATTCAGCATAAACTAAGCAATCAGGAATTTAAAGATCTGGTTGAAGCACCATCGGTGGAAGAATTCACAAGAAGATTAAATGAAACTTATTACGGAAAGAAATATGAGTTCGGAGAACAGGTGCAGATGGAAAGCGTGGTAAATGAATGTGTAGAACATATCCTAACGATCGCTTACAGAAACCACCCATATTCTCTGGCGAGTATACAACAATATTTATTTTTAAAGGAGGAAGAGACTTATAAGATCACCACGGCACTGGAATGTATCCGCTACGGATTATCACAACGAGAGACATTACAGTATTTGGTGAGACAACAACGACGTCAAGGAGGTAATGCATCATGATCGTAAAGATGAAATTCTTAAGCATTTCCGGTCCGAGAACTGATATTGACAGGGTAAGTGCATCTTATCTTTCCAAATACGAAATGCAGCTGGAAAATGCGATCACAGAATTGAAGACGACAGATAACCTCATGCCGTTTATGGATGTGAATCCTTACAAAGAACCGCTTTCCAAAGCGGAACAATATGTAGCGATGCTTGCACAGCCAAAAGGGGAGATGGATACCTCTCTTACGGCAGATGAGATCCTTACAATGATCCGGGATCTCAATCATGATTATCTGGATCTTAAGGTGAGAGAAGACCGGTTAAAGAAGCAGAAAGAAGAATTCTTAGAAAGGCTTCATGAACTCGAACCGTTTCAGCCTTTAGAGTTAAATTTAAAAGAAGTTTACGGTTACCAGTATATGAAAGTCAGATTTGGACGGGTAAACGTAGAGTATTATCAGAAACTTGAAAAATATTTATTTGATGATCTCAATGCGATCTTTTTGGAGGGAGTCCGGAATGAAAATTATGTGTACGGATGCTATTTTGCAGCACATAAAGAAATGGGAAAAATCGATTCAACGTTTAAATCTCTGCATTTTGAAACGATATCACTCCCAGATGATTACGAGGGAATGCCAGCAGAAATCTGCAGGAATCTAAGAAATCAGATCGATGAGATTGAAAAAGAAATTAAAAATGTCCAGAAACAGATGAAAGATTTCTTATCTGTGAAAGCAAAGAAGATCCGAGGTGCCAAATATAAGTTAGAGGAATTATCCAACAACTTTGATGTTCGTAAAATGGCAGCCTGCATGGAAAATGAAGAACAGGAAGATTACTACATTCTCTGTGGCTGGATGAGTGAAAAAGATACGCAGGCATTTATCGAAGAGACAAAAGATGATGATCGAATCACGATCATCGTCGAAGAAGGCCGAGAAAAATTCTTCGGTGATCCACCGACGAAATTACAGAACCCAAAATTCTTTAAACCGTTTGAAATGTTTATCAGAATGTATGGACTGCCATCCCATGATGAGATGGACCCAACCATTTTTGTGGCACTGACTTATACCTTTATTTTTGGAGCCATGTTTGGTGATGTTGGTCAGGGATTGTGTTTGTTTATCGGTGGGGGATTACTATATAAGATCAAGAAATGGAATCTTGCAGGAATCATTTCGATAGCTGGAATCTTCTCTACATTCTTTGGATTTATGTTCGGAAGTTTCTTTGGATTTGAAGGAACGATTATCAAGCCGATGTGGTTATCGCCAATGCATGCAATGATGAAATTACCATTTGTCGGACAGTTAAATACCGTATTTATCGTGGCGGTTGCATTTGGTATGGCACTGATCCTGCTTGCGATGGTATTTCAGATCATCAATGCAAAGAAACGAGGGGATAAAGAAAATTTATTTTTTAGTCCAAATGGAGTTGCAGGACTTGTATTTTATGGATTCCTTGTCTTAACGATCGTGCTTTATATGACAGGACACAAAATACCAGGAAATATCATGATGGTCATTTTCCTTGGAATTCCAGTCATACTGTTTTTGTTAAAGGAACCATTAGGACAGCTGGTCGAAGGAAAGAAACCAAAAGCAGAAGGCGGTGTCGGAATGTTTTTGGTACAGGGATTTTTTGAACTGTTTGAGACGATGTTAAGTTTCTTCTCCAACACAATCTCATTTGTGCGTATCGGAGCATTTGCAGTGAGCCATGCGGCAATGATGGAAGTTGTTTTGATGCTTGGAGGCATCACAGACGGGGCAGGAAATCCAAACTGGATCATCATTGTTCTTGGAAATATTATCGTGTGCGGACTGGAAGGTCTGGTTGTCGGAATTCAGGTATTACGTCTGGAATATTATGAGATGTTCAGCCGTTTCTACACGGGATCAGGAAGAGAATTCCATCCATATGACAATCATGCAGGCAAGGAAAATTAGGAGGTATCGGTTATGGTTATGACATTAGCAATCAAATTAGTGATCATCGCAGCATTAATTTTAAGTATATTTATTCCTTTTGGTTATTTTCTTCATGGAGAGAGAACAAAGAAACGTTATAAACGAAGCATTGCATTTAACGCATTTTTCTTCTTCGGAATCATTGTGATCGCCGGAGTGATGATGTTTATCACAGATCCGGTACAGGCAGCTCAGGCAAGCTCTGATGCTGGAATGAGTACAGGATTAGGATATCTGGCAGCAGCATTATCAACTGGACTTTCCTGCGTTGGTGGTGGTATCGCTGTAGCGAGTGCTGCAAGTGCAGCCTTAGGTGCGATCAGCGAAGATCCAAGTGCATTAGGTAAATCCTTGATCTTCGTAGGTCTGGCAGAAGGTGTGTGTCTGTATGGATTGATCATTTCATTTATGATCATCGGTAAACTTGGATAGATCAGGAAGTGATATTTATGAAAATGTATTTGATCAGTGATAACGTAGATACATTGACAGGAATGCGGTTAGCCGGAGTTGATGGAGTCGTGGTTCATGAGAGGGATGAACTAAAAGAAGTGATTGAAAAAGCTATGAGCGATCCGGAGATTGGGATCGTGCTTTTGACAGAGAAGTTTGGAAGAGAATTTCCAGAACTGATCGATGAGATCAAACTGGAACGCAAGATGCCGCTTCTGATCGAGATTCCTGACCGGCACGGAACTGGGCGGAAGAAAGATTTTATCACGTCTTATGTCAATGAGGCGATCGGATTGAAATTATAAGCCGGCTGTAGAAGGAAGGTGACGAATGTGACAGTAGAAGAAAAGATTTCACATATTAGGGAAGCTGCCATGGAAGAGGCGAGAGCCAGAGGAAATGAAATCATAGACCAGCATCAGAAGGCTTTGGAAAGCGTGTTCAAGACACATAAACAAGAAGCTGTGATGCAGGCAGACACGAGAATTAAGACCGAAACAGCATCGGCAAGGCAGCAGTTAAATACAGCAACATCCAAAGGACAATTAAAACTTCGAAGGCAGTTAAGCCGTGTTCAAAATGAACTGAAAAACAAGCTGTTTGAGGAGGTCCGTGAGATGACCGATGAATATATGAAAACGGAAGAATACAAAGAATTGCTCGTATCCTATATTGCCAAAGCAGCAAGATTTGCAGATGGGAATCCACTGACGATCTATATTAACAGCTCCGATCAGGATAAGAAAGAATTTCTTGAAAAACGGACAGGAATGACAGTCACAGTTAGTGAGGAAGATTTTATCGGAGGAATCCGTTCAGTCATTCCGGGAAGAAATATTTTGATCGATCACTCATTTTCGGGAGCTTTGGAGAAAGAATACGAAGAATTTACCTTTAAAGGGGGTGTGACAGGTGAGTAAGACTGGAACAATTTATGGAATCAACGGACCTGTCATTTATCTGGCTGGAAATACTGGATTTAAGATGTCAGAAATGGTTTATGTCGGCAAAGAAAAGTTAGTCGGAGAAGTCATTTCGCTGGATAAAGACCGAACAACGATACAGGTCTATGAGGAAACATCTGGGTTAAGACCGGGAGAGATCGTGGAAGCAAGCGGAGAAGCAGTATCTGTTACATTGGCTCCCGGAATCTTAGATAATATTTTTGATGGAATTGAACGCCCGCTTGAGAGAATTGCTGAAAATGCAGGTGCATTTATCACAAGAGGTATCAGTGTAGATTCGCTTGATACACAGAAGTTGTGGGATACAAAACTGGTTGTCAATGAAGGAGATGTTCTTCATGGAGGAGACATCTATGCCGAAGTGCAGGAGACAAGAGCGATCGTACACAAATGTATGGTACCTCCAGATCTTACAGGAACGGTTACCTTTGTGGCATCTGATGGGGAACATACGATCAAAGATCATATGATCACATTAAGATTAGATGATGGAACAGAGAAGATTTTAACAATGATCCAGAGATGGCCAATTAGGGTTCCAAGGCCAGTATACGATCGAATTCCGGCATGTGTGCCATTGGTCACAGGACAGAGAATACTGGATACCATGTTTCCAATCGCAAAAGGTGGAACAGCAGCGATCCCAGGCGGGTTTGGTACTGGAAAGACAATGACCCAGCACCAGATCGCCAAATGGTCCGATGCGGATATCATTATTTATATCGGATGTGGGGAACGTGGAAATGAAATGACGCAGGTATTGGAAGAATTCTCAGAATTAGTCGATCCAAAGAGTGGAAATCCATTGATGGACAGAACAACACTGATCGCCAATACGTCTAATATGCCAGTGGCAGCACGTGAAGCGTCTATTTATACAGGGCTTACACTGGCAGAATATTACCGCGATATGGGTTATGATGTCGCGATCATGGCGGATTCTACCTCAAGGTGGGCAGAAGCATTAAGAGAATTATCTGGTCGTCTGGAAGAAATGCCAGCAGAAGAAGGATTCCCGGCATATTTGGCATCGAGATTATCTGCTTTTTATGAGCGAGCTGGGATGATGCATAACTTAAATGGAACCGACGGTTCCGTAACGATCATCGGTGCGGTATCACCACAGGGAGGAGATTTTTCTGAGCCAGTAACGCAGAATACAAAGCGATTTGTCCGCTGTTTCTGGGGATTGGATAAATCGTTAGCCTACGCAAGACATTTCCCAGCGATCCACTGGCTGACAAGTTACAGTGAATATCTTACTGATCTTGGCGGCTGGTACAGAGATCATGTATCACCGAACTTTGTGGACTATCGAAACCGGCTGATGGCAATCCTGAATCAGGAAAGCAGTCTGATGGAGATCGTAAAACTGATCGGTGGAGATGTTCTCCCAGATGATCAGAAATTAACGTTAGAGATCGCAAGGGTAATTCGATTAGGATTTCTGCAGCAAAATGCATTCCACAAAGACGACACCTGCGTATCTATGGAGAAGCAATATAAAATGATGGAAGTCATTTTATATCTATACCAAAAGAGTAGAGAATTAGTGGCAAGAGGAATGCCGATGAGTGTGTTAAAAGCAGAAGGAATCTTTGAGAAAGTCATTGCGATCAAATATGATGTTCCAAATGATAATCTGCAATTACTGGATCTTTACCACAAACAGATTGATGATTTTTATGACGCAGTACTGGAAAAGAATGCATAAGGAGGCGGATAGATTATGGGAATTGAATATTTAGGCTTAAGCAGTATCAATGGTCCGCTTGTCATTCTGGAAGGGGTACAAGACGCATTTTTTGATGAGATCGTGGAATTTACGGTCGATGGAAAGACAAAGAAAATTGGAAGGATCATTGAATTATACGAAGATAAAGCAGTCATTCAGGTATTTGAGGGAACCGAAAATATGTCCCTTGACAATACAAGAACGAAACTGACCGGACATCCGATGGAAGTTTCTCTTGCACCAGATATGCTTGGAAGAACATTCAACGGGATCGGAAAACCAATTGATGGATTAGGCCCATTGATCACGGATGTAAAACGAGATGTCAATGGACTTCCGTTAAATCCAGTCCGAAGAAAATATCCAAGAAACTATATCCGCACAGGTATTTCAGCCATTGATGGATTAACAACGCTGATTCGTGGACAGAAGCTTCCTATCTTCTCAGGAAACGGATTGCCACACGATCAGTTGGCAGCACAGATCGTAAAACAGGCATCCTTAGGAGATGGTTCTGATGAGCCATTTGCGGTAGTTTTTGGAGCAATGGGTGTCAAACATGATGTTGCGGATTTCTTTCAGAAAACATTTGAGGAAAGCGGTGTTGCAGATCATGTATGTATGTTCTTAAATCTTGCAAATGACCCAGTTGTCGAACGACTGATCACACCGAAAGTAGCCTTAACGGCAGCAGAATATCTGGCATTTGACTGCAACATGCATATCTTGGTAATTCTGACCGATATGACATCATTTGCAGAAGCGATGCGTGAGGTATCTTCATCCAAAGGAGAAATTCCATCCAGAAAAGGATACCCAGGATATTTATACAGCGAACTTGCGACACTTTACGAACGTGCAGGAATTATTGAAGGAGCGGAAGGTTCTGTAACACAGCTTCCAATCCTTACAATGCCCAATGATGATATCACACATCCGATTCCTGACTTAACTGGATATATTACCGAAGGGCAGATCGTACTGGATCGTAACTTAAATGGACAGTCTATTTATCCGCCGATCAGTGTCTTGCCGTCACTTTCCCGTCTGATGAAAGATGGAATTGGTGAAGGATACACAAGAGAAGACCATCAGGATCTTGCAAACCAGTTATTTTCTGCCTATGCAAAGGTGGGAGAGGCAAGGAACTTAGCCTCTGTCATCGGTGAAGATGAATTATCACCGATCGATAAAAAATATCTGGAATTCGGAAAGGAATTTGAAGAACGATATATCGGTCAGGGATCAGAAGAAAATCGTTCTATGATTGAGACTTTGGATCTTGGATGGGAATTATTAAAGATTCTGCCAAGGGAAGAATTAGACCGAATCGACACGAAGATCATCGATAAATACCTGCCGAAAAAGCAGGAAAGCTAAAAAGGTGGTGAGATTATGGACCCACGAGAATTCCCAACCAAAGGAAATCTGATCGCAGCCAAGAACTCGCTTGCATTAGCAAAACAAGGCTATGATCTGATGGATAAAAAAAGGAATATCCTGATCCGTGAGCTGATGGATCTGATCGATGAGGCAAAAGATATTCAGGAAGAGATCGATACGACATTTACAAGAGCATATGCATGTCTTCAGAGAGCAAATATCCAGCATGGGATTAGTAAGGTCGAAGAACTTGCCTATACGGTTCCAATCGAGGATTCGATTCAGATTCAGACCAGAAGCATCATGGGAACGGAGATACCACATGTAAAATATGATGCACATGAAAACCAGCTGACTTATGCGATGGATGGGACATTTGAGTCGATTGATGTTGCAAGAGAAGCGTTTCGACAAGTGAAAGATCTGACAATCAAATTGTCGATGGTCGAAAATGCAGCTTATCGGCTGGCGACGAGTATTAAGAAAACACAGAAGAGAGCGAATGCGCTGAAAAATATTACGATTCCGACTTATACTGGGTTTGTTTATAAGATTTCAAATGAGTTGGAAGAGAAGGAGAGGGAGGAATTTACGAGGCTTAAGGTTATTAAGAGGATGAAGCAGAAAGGATGAGATGTATAAAATAAATAAACTAAGGGGTGAAAAACTGGGGGGGGGTGTGTACTATAATTAGTACAAAGAATAAAAAATTTATCAATCTTGGCATAAAATAACAAAAAATCACGTATAGGTAACACAGCCTGTGTTAACGTTTTTACAAAGAAAGCAAGCGGGGGTGCTTTATATTTGGAGAGCCAAAGGAGGAAAAATGAGAGATTCTGAAAAAGTGTACTCCAAAGAAGAGTTACTAAATTATTTGTATAAATATGGAAATATCCCTGTTATATTATTTGCAAAAGATAAAGAAGGAAAATGCAGACAAAGACGATCGATGGAATCAAGTATATTGGAGTTTTGGAAGTACCGGAATTATCACTGCAGCTTCCAGTAATGTCACACTGGAGCCTGGCTGGATTAAAAATTGCACCAGGAAGATACAAAGGAAGTGTCTACAAAAGAAATATCATCATTGCAGGTCATAATTACCGAAGTCATTTCAGTCGATTAAAGACGTTGGACATCGGAAGCAAGATCTGGTTTATTGATGTAGAAGGGAATCGATTTGAATACAAAGTTTCTGATATAGAGATCATTAAAGGAACCGATGTAAAACAAATGGAAAAAGGCAAATGGGATATGACACTATTTACCTGTACCTATGGTGGCCAAAACAGAATGGCACTGCGTTGTACACTTACAAATGCAGTGGCTGGTGAAAATTGACACGATCAAAAAGATATGATATCTTAACAAAATAAGCTGATGACATCTGTGTAATGGACACAGGGGTTATCAGCTTTTTATTTTACTCTATAGAAGAAAGGAATTTATAAAAAATGGATAAGAAAAGCTATATTTTGCAGTTGTTGAAATATTTTATTATGGCAGTGATCGTGGGGATCATCGTAGGAGCAATTGATGCCCTGTTTGGAAGAGTACTGATCGCAATCTCTGATTTTAGAACCATACATTATCAATACTTACTTCCATTCCTGCCAATTGCCGGATTAGTGATTACGGCAATGTATTATGCATTCAGTAAAGCAAGCTTAAAAGGAATGAAACTTGTCTTTGAAGCTGGACAGCAAAAAACAGATGCTATCCCATTATTATTAATTCCATTGGTAATGATCGGGACATGGTTGACGCATTTATTCGGAGGAAGTGCAGGAAGAGAAGGGGTTGCTGTCCAGATTGGAGCGACATTATCTCATGCAATCGGAAGAAAATTCAAATTCCCAGAGAATGGAAGATTAATGTTAGTGATCGGTATGGCAGCAGGATTCGGAGGTCTGTTTCAGACACCACTAAGTGCAACTTTTTTTGCCATTGAAGTAATTGTCATAGGGAAAATGGATTATGAAGCGTTACTTCCAGCGTTAGCATCCGCATATACAGCAGCATTTACATCACATAGTCTTGGATTGGAAAAGTTTTCAGTTGTAATGAAAGATACAGTAAATCTGTCAGGAACAAAGACGATTGCAGCTGTGATCTGCCTTGGGATTATTTTTGGACTGACAGGACGATTATTTTCATTCTCACTAAGCAAATTAAAAGCATTTATGGGTGAAAAGATTATGAATCAGTTTTTGAGAATCGGATTTATGGCGATTCCATTGGCGGTATTATTATTTGCTGTTCATGGATCAAGATACAGCGGACTCGGAACAAACCTGATCTCAGCAGGATTTACAGGACAGACGATCTACGGGTATGACTGGATCCTAAAATTGCTATTTACGATCTTTACATTAGCAATTGGATTTCAGGGCGGAGAAGTTACACCATTATTCTCAATCGGAACATCTCTTGGAGTAATTCTAGGTGGACTATTCGGACTGCCACCAATGTTATGTGCAGCATTAGGATATGCAGCAGTTTTTGGAAGTGCCACAAATACACTGATCGCACCGATCATGATCGGACTGGAAGTATTTGGAAGAGCTAATATGGTACTATTTGTGATCGTTTGTGCGATTGCTTATGGAGTGAATGGGGATTTGTCTATTTATGCACAGGAGAAATTATAATATTCAATAATTTCAGTTGTCCAAACCACTGGGGTGCGTATAATGTCCCAATGAAATATTTCACGCTATATAAGTAACATTTTTCAACAAAATTATATTTTTATACTAAGAATACTTATCTATCAGCTTATCAATAAATAATAAATTATATGTAAAGACAGTACAAAAAGGAACTGCAAACAACTAAGCAATTCCTTTTAAAATCCAGCTATTTTTTCTTCAATTCATCCCTTCGCTTCTTCAAGATCCGGCACAACTGTCCAAATTCTCTTACATGCTCACGAGGCATCATCTTAGGGAATGCACGCAAGATACGACGAGATGTGAATGTAGGAAGCTTTGCCATGTTTTCATATCTAGTGCGAAGTTCAAATGCACGTTGCTTCATAGAATCCATACGAGCTTTGACTTCTTCAGCATTTTCCTGTTTCACTTCATCTACTTTCTCACGAATAACATCCGCACGAGTTTTCAATCGATCCTGAGCTCCCAAGCCATCCATCATACTGTCATAAATATTCTCACCGATCTGATCAGAAATATTACGCAATTCTTTCGCAATATCCTCCATAAGAGCCAGACGTTTGTTGAACTTTAAAATACCCTGAACAGTAATACAAACATCAACGAAAATCGTGATCGTTAATAATACAAGCAGGAATTTACCAAACCATACTGGAAGAAATGAAACCAGTTTATCCGTAAAAGGATAAATAAGCTTCACGATCAACACACAAGCGACACCCCAGATCGCAGAAAATAAAGGACATACATAACCGCCAATATTCAAAGGCAGCTCAGAATAATCCCACCATCTATGATGAAATAACTTCTCAAGCAGAAATCCAGTCAGCCATTCAAGAAATGTAACAAGAATGGTAGAAGTAATATAAAGTAAGATCAGATTCCCAACATAAGGTTGCAACAAAGCAACGACAACGGTCACGCCAATCCCATAGATCGGACAGATCGGACCATTTAAGAATCCACGGTTTACAAAAGAATGTTGTTTAAAAGCAGCATATGCAACTTCGGTACACCAACCAAGAAAACCATAGATAAAGAAACTAAATAAAATATCATAATAAGTCATAGAAATCTCCTTCTAAATCTTTTCAGATTAAAAGTGGTATCCAAATCATTTTAACAAATTATCATATAAAAGACCAGATATACATGAGGAGATCAGAAAAATCTTGACTTAAACCCTGCTTCAAGGATTAAAATAAACTCAGAAATAAGTAGAAAGGAGCAAGCAATACTATGACGATTAAAGAAGTAGCAGAAAAATATGATATCTCTGCAGATACCTTAAGATATTACGAAAGAGTCGGAATGATCCCAAAAGTAACGAGAAGGCCAAATGGAATCAGAGACTATCAGGAATCAGACCTGGGATGGGTAGAATTAGCCATTTGTATGAGAAGTGCAGGACTTCCAATAGAGGTTATGATCGAGTATGTAAAATTATATAAAGAAGGAGATAATACGATTCCTGCAAGATTAGAGTTATTGCAGGAGCAGATGAATGCTTTGAAAGAACAAAAAGCACAGATTGAAAGTACGGTGGAGAGATTAGCTTATAAGATATCGAAGTATGAAGAAGCCATGGAGACTGGGGTATTGGTTTGGGATGAAAGTGGAGATTGTCATGATTAGATTTTAACTTGTAAAAACAGAGGTGTATTGAGTATAAATAGAAAAATTTTATCTGTCCGAAAGATGACCAAAATTCAGAAAAATATTTAATATACTCAAAGTCTATGTTTGACCAATTACTGTCCACGGATTGCAGACAAAGCTTTCTTAAATTGAACAGAAAATAAGATTGCTGTAAATGTCACCGCAATAAAATCAGCAACTGGTTCTGCCATGTAAACAGCCGTTGTCTGATCAGCTGTGAAAATATGTGGCATGATATAAATGAGTGGAATCAAAAGCACAAACTTTCTCATAACCGCAACAACAATAGAAGAAATTGCTTTTCCAAGAGAGTTAAATGCCATCTGGCATGAAATCTGAATTCCGAACATAAACATGACTGCCATATAAACACGAAGTGCATTTTTGGTAAATGCAACTAATGCAGGATTGGAAGTAAAGATACCTGCAAATACCTGAGGAAATACCATGACAAGTACCCATAAGATCACAGAATAAGTCAAACTTGCCTTTAATAAAAGGAAGAAAGTGCTCTTTACACGATCTGCATTTTTGGCACCATAATTATAACTCATGATTGGCTGTGCACCCTGTCCAAGTCCCTGAAGAGGAAGCATTGCAAACTGCATGACACTTGTAAGGATCGTCATTGCACCAACTGCAACATCTCCACCATATTTTAATAAGGAAGAATTAAAACATACAGAGATAATGCTTTCACTTGCCTGCATGATAAATAGGGAAAGCCCAAGAGCCAGACAAGGCAAGATCACCGGAGCACTCAAAGGCATATGCTGTTTCTTGATACGAAGTGTAGATTTTGGCCCAAATAAGAAACTCAACACCCAGATACAAGAACAAGCCTGAGAAATGATCGTAGCCAGTGCAGCACCACGAACACCCATATGGCATGCAAAGATAAAAATTGGATCTAGAATAATATTGATCACAGCCCCGATCAAAACAGAATACATTCCAGTCTTTGCAAATCCCTGTGCCGTGATAAATGCATTCATTCCAAGTGTTAACTGCACAAAGATCGTACCAAGTGAATAAATATTCATATAACTGACCGCATATTTGATCGTATTTTCACTAGCTCCAAATGCCATCAAAAATGTACGGTTTCCAAAGAACATGATCAAAGTCAGGATCACAGAGATAATGATCTGCATCGTAAAACAATTTCCAAGAATATTTTCCGCAGAATCAAGATCTTTCTTACCCATCAAGATCGAAGCACGAGGGGCACCACCATTTCCAACAAGAGCGGCAAATGCCGAAATGATCATGATCAGCGGCATACAAACTCCAACTCCAGTCAGAGCTAAAGCGCCACTTCCAGGAATATGTCCAATATAAATACGGTCAATAATATTGTAAAGCATATTGATCATCTGAGCGGCCAAAGTCGGAATTGCCAGTCTTAAAAGCAGTTTCCCAATGGGTTCCGTTGCTAAAAATTCTTTATCATTATTCATAATAAAATTACCAAATCCTTTCTTAATCATAAAAATTTATTTTATCACAAAAATCCGTAAAATGTATACATATATATGTATTGTGCCAAATTTAATCGTTGATTTTTTGAAAAATAACAAGTAATATAGTTCTTTAGAACAAAAAAAGGACGTGAAATAAATATGCAGATTATAGAGACATACGGAAAATATATCGAGAAATGGGCAAATACAAATCCAGACAGAGCAAGAGTATTATTAAAACTTGGATGGGAAGCTCAGAACTTAAAATATAAATTTACACCAGACAAACGATTACTGCCAGCAGATAGATATCTCGCGCATCTGATGATGAACACGATGCTGATGCCACTTAAGAATCCTCAGGAATGTGCGATCGTCAGTATCTTTACACCATGTGAGATCTTACACGAAGCAGGATTACATCCATATAATGTAGAAGCATTTTCCTGCTATCTTTCCGCATCAAATGCAGAACGAGCATTTTTACAGCAGGCAGAGAACACAGGAATTTCAGAAACACTATGCAGCTATCATAAGACATTTTTGGGAGCGGCACAGAAGAAGATCCTTCCAAAGCCCAAATGTATCGTATACACAAACCTTACTTGCGATGCAAATCTGCTAACATTCAAAACATTAGCAAAACTATATGATGTACCAGCATTTGCGATCGATGTACCAATGCAGCAAAATGAAGATAACGTCAAATATGTCTCAGATCAGATCAGAGATCTGAAAGTATTTTTGGAAAAATGTACTGGAAAGACGATTACAGAAGATGGACTAAAAGAACGAATGAGACGAAGCAAACGTACGATGGATAAGTTCATTGAATGTCAGAAAAAATCCGCAGATAAAGATATCAAAACAGATCTTGTCACACCGCTTTTTGCAGGAATGACAAATAATATTTTGTTGGGAACAAAAGAAGAAGAGAAATATGTGGATCAGTTATTAAAAGATATCGAAAAAGCACCAAAGAAAAAAGGAAAGAAGATCTACTGGATGCACACGATCCCATTCTGGTCAGGTGCAGTACAGGAAGCACTGGCATTTAATGAGAATGCACAGATCGCAGGATGCGAGTTAAGTCGTACATTCGAACCTGATTTTGATCCAGAAGATCCATACGATGCGATGGCGAGAAGAATGGTCTATCATGGATTAAATGGAAGTGCGGTAAGAAGAATTGAAGCCGGAATCCGCCATGCAAAAGATGTGAAAGCAGATGGAGCTGTCTGGTTTGGACACTGGGGATGTAAACATACACTTGGAGCAGCACAGCTTGCCAAGAAGAAGTTTGAAGAAGCAGGAATTCCAATGCTGTTATTAGACGGAGATGGATGTGACCGAAGCCACGGCGGAGAAGGACAGACTTCAACAAGACTAGGAGCATTTTTAGAGATGCTTGGAGCTGAAGAAATGGAAGGTGGACAAGATGAGTAAGACATATTACGTTTGTAAATATACACCAATTGAATTATTGCAGGCATTTGGCGGGGAATGTGAGAATTTAAACCAGATGCCGGAAGAATTTGATCTCGCAGATCAGATCGCACATCCAAATATCTGTGGATTTGGAAAAGCTGTCTTAGAAGCAGTTATGACTGGGAAAGTAAAAGAACTGGTTTTAGTAAACTGCTGTGATACGATCCGAAGTGTCTATGATATTCTGGAAGACAGTGGAAAACTTGATTTTTTATATATGATCGATATGCTGCACTGTGACGGAGAATGCAGCAGGGAACGAACTGTTTTACAGTTAAAAGGACTTGCAAGAGCCTATGGAGCCTACAAAGGATCTGAATTTGATCAAAAAAAATTTGTTGAAGCATTTAAAGAACCAGAAAAGCAGAAAGAACCATATATCAGTGTTCTTGGGGCAAGAATGGGAAATGAATTATATGAAATGGTCAAAGAATCCATGCCATATTCAGTGGAGAATGATACTTGTGTCAATAACCGAAGCGTCGGTGAAGTAAAGCCACCAAAGACAGATGATTTTAATGAATTAATGGAATGGTATGCGGCAGAACTTTTAGGACAGACACCTTGTATGCGTATGATGGATAACAGCGGAAGAAAACGTTTGTATAATGATCCAAACTTAAAAGGGATCATTTACCATACGGTCAAATTTTGTGATTTCTACAGTTTTGAGTATGCACAGGTAAAACAAAACATTACAGTGCCATTATTAAAGATCGAGTCAGACTATACAGTGCAGAGCAGCGGACAGTTACTGACAAGATTAGAAGCATTTGCAGAAAGCATGAATATGGACAATTTAGAAAGTGGTGAGAAGAAAATGGGAAAAGGATATTTTGCAGGAATCGACAGCGGATCTACAAGTACAGACGTTGTTATTTTGAATAAAGATGGAGAAATCGTGACAGGAATCATTCTGCCAACAGGTGCTGGAGCAGCGATGGGAGCAGAACGAGCTTTGGAAGAGGCCCTAAAACAGGCAAAACTTCAGAGAGAAGATATCGATGCTATGGTAACAACAGGATATGGAAGAACGGCAATCACCGATGGAGATAAAAGTATCACAGAGATCACATGCCATGCAAGAGGAGCACATTTCTTAAATCCAGAAGTGAGAACGGTCATTGATATCGGTGGACAGGACAGCAAGGTCATTCGTCTTGACGAAAATGGAGCGGTTGCAAACTTTGTTATGAATGATAAATGTGCAGCTGGAACCGGACGATTTTTAGAGATGATGGCAAGAACAATGGAAATGGATCTGGACCAGATGAGTGAAGCAGGACTTACATACAAAGAAGATATCACAATCTCCAGTATGTGCACGGTATTTGCAGAATCAGAAGTCGTATCCTTGATCGCGCAGAACAAAGAAACCGATGACATTGTTCACGGATTAAATAAAGCCGTTGCATCCAAAACAGCAGCTCTTGCAAAACGAGTTGGAGGAGAAGAACGCTATATGATGACAGGTGGTGTATCTAAGAATAAAGGTCTGGTAAAGACACTGGAAGAAAAACTTGGAACAACTCTTGTGATCAGTGATAAAGCTCAGTTATGCGGGGCACTTGGAGCAGCCTTATTTGCAATGGATATGGTTCAGAAGTAACAAAAGTATGCTATGATAAAGAAAAATAGCTTTGAGAGAAAAGAGTGAATCATAGATGAAAGAATACTACCGAATCGGTGAGACGGCAAGTCTGGTTTGGAAAACAGTTTGCATTATCTTTCGAAGAATATGCATATAGCTACATGAAAGCAGGAGCAAGTGCAGTCGGAGGATGCTGTACGACGGTTGCGAAACATGTGGAAGAAGTTGTGAGAGCAAAAGAGGAGACTTACAAATGCAATCGGCATATATACATTTATATCTGATCATTATAAATATTATAACATTTGCCTTATACGGCCTAGATAAATGGAGAGCGATGACAAGACAATGGCGCATCAGAGAGAAAAAACTGATCGGTTTAGCACTGATCGGCGGTTCGATAGGAGCCATGATCGGGATGACAGTCTTTCATCATAAGACAAGAAAATGGTATTTTAAATTAGGGATTCCTGGAATCTTCGTATTACAGATCATGTTTGCCATACATTTTATATTGAAATCATGATTCCAAAATTGTTTTTAGAATGATATACTAAAATACATAGGGGAAAACATAAAATTTCAAGGGGAATATTAGAATTGGAGATATAAGGCTGCTATATGTGTCTGTTGGTTATGCAAGATTTGACCCGAAGGAAACTATCATAAAAAGCAAGAAGAGAAGAAAGAGTGGGGGAAATGATTCAATATAATATGGACTTTTTGATCGCAGGATTGATATTTCTCTTGATCCTTTTTGTTCATTTTGTAAGATACAAACAATTAACAGGAATTAGTGGAAAGCTTTTCTGGATCTTTATCATTGGAGCTGTGCTATGCAGTATTTCAGATCTGATCAGCTGTATGTTGATCCAGAAGAGGAATCCAGCATATAATTCGCTGATCATTGGGGTTACGACATTTTTATATCTGATGGAAGTATTGATCCCATATGTGTTTTATGGGTTGATACAAATCTTGAGATATTGTGAGCATAAGATGAAAAAAAGAAATATCATGCTTGGTATGATTCCAGTCATTTTTATGGAGTCTCTTGTGATCCTTAATATCTTTCATGGGCAGTTTTTTTATTGTAATACAAATGGAGAATATTTATATGGGCCATGGTATTTGATGATATATATCTATACGTTCTTTTTTGTTGTGATAGCAATGTATAATTTCATTTTCCATCAAGATGAGTATGGGAAAAATGAACTTCGTGCTGTTTGGGAATTTGTTGTAGTTGGATTCGTATGTACAGCGATCGAGGCTGTTTATTCACAATATTTGTTGACGGAATTTGGTCTGATCATTGGTATTTTTATTGTATTTTGGACACTTTATAATCCACAGACAGTTGTTGATAGTCTAACGGGCGTATTTGCCAAAGGATATTTAAATCAGTGGATTCCAGAACAGATGAAACGAGGACAGAAATTCCATGTATTACAGATCAGTATATGGAAGTTAAAACAGGTGAATAAATTATATGGAAACAGTGTAGGAGACAAGTTGCTGATCGATGTTGCAGATGAATTAAATCAGATTACAGAGGGAAATTATATTTTTCGAATTCATGGGAATCAGTTTTTGATCTTTTCTATGAGTCAAGCAGATTATGAAAAAACAAAACAAGAAGTAATGGAGCTGTTTCAGACACCATTTGATATTGGAGATGAGATGATTGATTTTCCAGCAACGATCTGTGGAATAACAGATGCTGAAGAGCTTGTGGACAATGATATGATGTTGGCATACCTTGAATATCTGATCTTGTTAAAACCAAAATCAGATAAGACAACGTTGATAGAGAATAGCGAAACAACAAGACAGGGATTCTTATATGAACAGCGTGTGAAGAAATATATGAATACTGCGATTGAGGATGATCTGTTCGAAGTATATTATCAGCCATTATATTCGGTAAAAGATGGCCATTATGTGACAATGGAGGCATTAAGTCGTTTAAAACATCCAACCTTGGGAATGATCCCGCCAGATATCTTTATTAATCTTGCAGAGAAGAATGGACAGATCATTGAACTTGGAAAGCTGCAATTTCGAAGAATCTGTCGCTTTATGAAGAGTCATACGGCACTTATGAAACAGATTGGAAGCATCAAGATCAATCTTTCACCATTAGAGTTGTTGAAAACTGGATATAGTCAGGAACTGTTTAAGATCATCAATGAATTAGAACTTCCATACAGCTGGTTTCAGTTTGAAGTAACAGAAACAGTTGCAACAGAGTACAGTGAGGAATTATACAAGACAATTTCAGATTTTCGAGAAGTTGGAATCGAAATCTGTCTGGACGATTTCGGATCAGGGTATGCGAATTTGAATACTATTTTGAAATTGCCATTTTCAACAGTGAAACTTGATCATTCTATGTTAGATGGTATTTGTGAAGACCAGCAGATCGCATTATTATACAAGAATATGGTATCGATCTTGCAGAATCTTGGGCATAAAGTTGTTGCAGAAGGTGTAGAGACACAAAAAGAAGTTGCACTATTAGAAGAATGGGGTGTAGACTTGATTCAAGGATATTATTATACAAGACCGTTAAGTAGAGATGATCTTCTTTCATTTAAAGTAAGTTAAAAAGAAGTTTTATCATGTTTTCCAAGTATAAATATATTGATTTCACAAGATGATTATGATAAAATCATCAAGGAAAAATGCAGAAAATAAGGCATTGCAATGGAGCAGTGCCTTATTTTTGAGCCTATTAAATTTTTGAGTTTAGAAAGAGAGATACTATGAAAGAAAAGAAAAAAATGTCTTTGGCAATGCAGATTTTCATTGCGTTAGTCTTAGCTATCGCAGCAGGACTTCTGATGCAGAATCATGCAACATTTGCAAACACGTATATCAAACCATTTGGAACAATCTTCCTGAATCTTGTAAAATTCATCGTCGTTCCAATCGTATTATTCTCTATTATGTGTGGAATCATTTCTATGCGTGATATCAAGAAGGTTGGATCTATCGGATTAAAAACAGTTGTATATTATATGTGTACAACAGCATTTGCGATCACGATCGGTCTGATCGGGGGAAACCTTTTTAAAGGAATGTTCCCAGTTATCGCAACAACAAACTTGTCTTATAAAATGGGAGAAACAACATCTTTAATGGATACACTTGTAAATATCTTCCCATCAAACTTTGTATCACCAATGGTTGAAGCCAATATGTTACAGGTTATCGTTATGGCGGTTTTACTTGGATTCGGAATCATCCTGATCGGAGAAGAACAGAACCATCGTCTGGTTACAGCATTTAATGATCTGAATGCAGTCTTCATGAAATGTATGGAAATGATCTTAAAATTATCACCAATCGGTGTATTTTGCTTATTATGTCCAGTAATCGCTGAAAACGGAGCAATGATCATCGGATCTTTAGCAATGGTATTATTAGCAGCATATATCTGCTATATCGTACATGCAGTTGTTGTTTACTCTATGGCAGTCAAAACAATGGGTGGATTAAGTCCATTACAGTTCTTCAAAGGAATGTTACCAGCAATCATGTTCGCATTTTCCAGTGCATCATCTGTAGGAACACTTCCGATCAACTTAGAATGTGTAGAAAAATTAGGATCAGATCGTGAGATCGCATCTTTTGTACTTCCATTAGGAGCAACGATCAATATGGACGGAACAGCCATTTATCAGGGCGTTTGTGCAATTTTCATTGCATCTTGTTACGGAATTAACTTAACGCTATCTCAGATGTTAACAGTCATTTTAACAGCAACTTTAGCATCCATCGGAACAGCAGGAGTTCCAGGAGCTGGAATGGTCATGCTGGCTATGGTATTAACATCTGTAGGACTTCCAGTAGATGGTATTGCGTTAGTTGCAGGAGTTGACCGTATTTTTGATATGGGACGTACTACTGTTAATATTACTGGAGATGCTAGTTGTAGTATTATTGTTTCTAATTTAGAGAAGCGACGTGAAGCTAAATTAGCTAAGGAATTATAATTTGTATCTTGGTCAACTGAAGTTTTTCAGTATATGATAAAAAATAAATGATCGTCTGGAAAGACAGCTAGAGAATTTTCTAATGCTGTTTTTCCAGACGATTATTTTTTATTTCATAGGAAATTTTGATGAAATCCCCTATGAAATAAAAAATTTTAAAAAAATTAGCACTCACCTCTTGACAGTGCTAATAATAGGTGTTATATTACAACTAGAGCAAGAGGGAAGGGCTTAAGAGAGAAGCCAAAGAACCGAAGGCCCAACAAGATACAACAAGTCGTATTGAGAACTTCTCAATACGCTTCACATAAAAGGCAAGTGTCAGGAATCCAAACCTGACACGCCAAAACATTATTATAAAGAAAAAGGAGAGATGACTTATGATGATGCCTAGTATTTTTGGAGGAAACTTATTTAACGACGACTGGATGGATTTTTCTTTCCCAGATATTGATAAAGAACTGTATGGTAAACACGCAAAGAACCTGATGAAGACAGATGTGAAGGAAAAAGACGGTAACTACGAAGTAGCGATCGACCTTCCAGGATTCAAGAAAGATGAAATTACAGCGGAACTGAAAGATGGTTATTTAACGATCAGTGCAGCCAAAGGACTTGATAAAGACGAGAAAGACAAAGAAGGTAAATACATCCGCCGTGAGCGTTATGCAGGCAATATGAGCAGAAGCTTTTATGTTGGCAAAGATATCACAGAAAAAGATATCCACGGTAAATATGAGAATGGTATTCTGATGCTGGATATTCCGAAGAAAGCTCCGGAGAAGAAAGTGGAAGAAAAGAAATTCGTCACGATCGAAGGATAAAAGAACTTTCCCCGGGATGATCAGATTCCCGGGGAATTCTTTATATCTGAGGAGAGAAAGGAAAAGAAGGTGAAACAAAATGGCAGCAAAACGTGATTTATATGAAGTTCTTGGAATCAGCAAAACTGCAGATGAGAAAGCCATCAAGAAGGCTTATCGTAAACTGGCAAAAAAATATCACCCAGATATGAATCCTGGAGATAAAACAGCAGAACAGAAATTCAAAGAAGTGACGGATGCCTATAATATTTTAAGTGATCCTGAGAAACGAAAACTGTACGATCAGTATGGCCATGCTGCCTTTGACGGAACCGGTGCAGAATCTGAATTTTATAAAAATTATCAGAACTATGGTGGAAATCATGGAGGATATCAGGAGTTCCATTTTGAAGGTGGAGATGGTGATGATATCTTTAGTGATATCTTCGGAAGTATGTTCGGAGGTAGCAACAGAAGTAAAGGATTCCATCGAAGCAGTTTCCATCAGGGTGGTTTTGGATCTTCTGGTGGATTTGGTGGCAGTGGATTCAGAAGTGGTTCATTTAAACAGAAAGGTTCTGATGCTCATGTCGATATTTCCATCAGCTTTGACGAAGCAGTAACTGGCTGTGATAAAGTCATTCATCTGCAGGATCAAAATGGTGTAACCCAGTCACTGCAGGTTCACATTCCAGCCGGAATTGATACTGGAAAAAGCGTCCGTTTAAGAGGAAAAGGTAATCCAGGAATGGGCGGTGGAGAAGCAGGAGATTTATTCCTGAAAGTAACCGTTGGTGAAAAACCAGGATTTGAACGAAAAGGAAATGATGTGTATACAACGATCAATGTTCCGTTTAGCACCGCAGTATGTGGAGGAGAAGCCGTGATCAAAACATTATATGGAAATGTTATTTGCAAGATCAAAGAAGGAACTCAGTCAGGATCTAAGATCAGACTACGTGGCAAAGGTATGCCACTGATGAAGAATCCATCCCAGAAAGGAGATCAATACGCAGTAGTTCAGATTCAAGTTCCAAGAAATGTTTCACAGCAGGCAAAAAATAAATTAAAAGAATTTGATAGTTTATGTGGTGGAAGAGGAAAAGCCGCTTATTAAGCATGAAGTTTTTTGATAATAAATAAAAAGACGATGATCTGTGATAAGAAATGCATTTTAAAAATGCAGAAAAAACAGATAATCGCCTTTTTGTCTTTCGTAAATATAAGTAATAAGGTAAAATAGAATCATATACGAAAGAAGGTGGGAATAAGATGGATGCATCAGAGAAGATGAAATATAAATTAGCAAATGGAATGAAAGAATTACTGGTACATACTCCAGTAGACAAGATCACGGTCAAACAGATTGTAGATCAGTGTGATGTAACTCGTCCCACTTTTTACCGACATTTTAAAGACAAATATGATCTGATCAACTGGTATTTTGATGTGTTGGCACAGATGTCATTTAAACAGATGGGTATCAGTCTGACGTTGAGAGAAGGTCTTATTAAGAAGTTTGAATTCATCAAAGGTGAAGGACAATTTTTTGCTGCAGCATTTTCAAGTGAAAGTCAGAATTGTCTGATGGAGTACGATTATCAGTGTATTTATCAGTTTTATTATGATATCATTCACAAACAGGGCGCTGATAAAATTCCAGAGGAATTAGAATTCTTATTGAGAATGTATTGCAGAGGGTCGATTGCAATGACTGTAGAATGGGCGACAACAGGAATGAAGATGTCACCGGAACAGCTGGCAGATCAGCTGATCGAAGCGATGCCACCGAAACTTTATGATTTATTTAAAGATATATAAAGATAAGAAAATGTTACACTTTTGATAATGTGTAACATTTTTTACATTTTGCCAAATGTGTAACTTGTTTTCGTGAAAAAACAATTTTATAATAAAGATAGTTAAAAAAATGTCAAGGAAAAAAGGAGTGTACAAAATGGTAAATCGTATCGTATTAAATGAAACATCATATCACGGAGCAGGAGCAATTCAGGAGATCGCAACAGAAGCAACAAAACGTGGATTCAAAAAAGCGTTTGTCTGTTCTGATCCAGATCTTGTAAAATTCGGAGTTACAAAGAAAGTAACAGATGTCTTAGATAACGCAGGACTTGCTTATGAAGTATATTCACAGATCAAACCAAACCCAACGATCGAAAATGTACAGACAGGAGTTGCAGCATTTAAGGCAGCAGAAGCTGACTATCTGATTGCAATTGGTGGTGGATCTTCCATGGATACAGCAAAAGCTATCGGAATCATCATCAACAATCCAGAATTTGAAGATGTAAGAAGCTTGGAGGGAGTTGCAGATACTAAGAAGCCTTGTGTACCAATCATCGCAGTACCAACAACAGCCGGAACAGCAGCTGAAGTAACGATCAACTACGTAATCACAGATGTAGAAAAGAAACGTAAATTCGTATGCGTAGATCCACATGACATTCCAGTTATCGCAGTGATCGACCCAGAAATGATGTCTTCTATGCCAAAAGGATTAACAGCAGCAACAGGTATGGATGCATTAACACATGCGATCGAAGGATACACAACAAAAGCAGCATGGGAAATGACAGATATGTTCCATATCAAAGCGATCGAACTGATCTCTGAGAACTTAAGAGGAGCAGTTGAAAATACACCAGAAGGAAGAGAAGGAATGGCAATGGGACAGTACATTGCAGGAATGGGATTCTCAAACGTAGGACTTGGAATCGTACATTCTATGGCTCACGCATTAGGTGCAGTTTATGACACACCTCATGGAGTAGCTAATGCAATCTTACTTCCAACAGTTATGGAATACAATGCAGATGCAACAGGAGACAAATACAAATATATCGCAAAAGCAATGGGTGTTGAAGGTGTCGAAGATATGACACAGGAAGAATACAGAAAAGCAGCCGTTGATGCGGTTAAGAAATTATCAGCAGATGTCGGAATACCAGCAGACTTAAAAGAAATTGTAAAAGAAGAAGATTTACAGTTCTTAGCAGAATCAGCTTATGCAGATGCATGCGCACCAGGAAATCCTAAAGATGCAAGTGTAGAAGATATTATTGGATTATATAAATCTTTATTATAATTTATAGAGAGAAAATAAATAAAAAGGTATTGAATTCCAATTTAGACAGAAGAGGAATTCAGTACCTTTTTGTTAGTTTATAAGAATTTTACAGCTGTTCCATAAACAATGATCTCAGCTGCACCCTGCATAACTGAAGAATACCTGACATTAATAACAGCATCAGCTCCCATATTTTGAGCATCTTCGATCATTCGATCAGTTGCAAGATCTCTGGCTTCATTCATCATTTTCGTATAGGATTTTAATTCTCCACCAACGATGGATATATGTTAGTTTTATTTTACTATAGTGGATGAATTATGACAATAAAATAAAAATAGATGTTGACAAGAAAGGATAAATACGATAATATATTATCTGTTCCGAAAAAATAAATATGCGATAGTGGCGTAGTTGGTAACGCGCGACCTTGCCAAGGTCGAGACCGCGGGTTCGAGCCCCGTCTATCGCTCTTCTTACAAAGGTCTTAGAACTTAGGAGTTACCTAGGTTTTAGGGCTTTTTTGTTTTGTTATACAGTTTTAGCCAAAGTTTTTGAAAAGATAATTCAGGATAATAATAAAAATCTGAGGATTTTAAAAAAAGTTGTTGAAGAAAATATTCATCCAAAAAATAAAATATTTATTTCTGCCTCACAATATGTCGATGTGAAAAATGGATATAAGAAAAATATCAAAGCATGTATTTTTTATCAAAGCTATAATATTCAACTTTATGAAAAAGATTTATTTTTTGATGATAAAATCACAACAGGAAAAATGAAAGTACCAATGGGAATTGTCTTTATTGTTAGTAAAGATATAAAACAATTACAGAATTAGAAATATATCATAATTGTAAATACGATTTTTGCACAAATTTTGCATAAATCGGAATATTAAAAACATTACAAAAGCATTACAAAAATATTTACAAAAAATGAAAAAAGTAGTATTATGTATAAGAAATCAAAAAATGGGAGGAAATATGAGACATAAAATCAAAAAAATAGTGATTTCTTATATTTTGAGTATTTGCTGTATTTTATCGTTTACGATAGGAAGCTTTAAATCGCATAATGTATATGCTTCATATTCAAGATATATAACAGCAAGATCTTTAACAGTTCGTAAGAAAGCATCTATCAAAGGAAAAGTTGCAGGATATTATAAAAAAGGGACAAAAGTTACTTGCTATAGCAAGAGTGGAAACTGGACGAAAGTTAAATATGGAAGTCACAAATATTATGTATCTACGAAATATCTTTCTACAAAGAAACCATCAACGGCTACAAAAAGTAGTACATATATCCGTTATGTAACGGCAAGTTCTTTAACAGTTCGTAAAAAGGCAACAACAAGCTCAGCGAAACTGGGTTCTTATAAGAAAGGTACAAGTATTACCTGCTATGGAAATAAATCTGGATGGACAACGATAAAATATAGTGGAAAGAGTGCTTATGTAAGTTCTATTTATTTATCTCCGACTAAGCCATCTAAAACAAATTCAACAGTATCAAAAGGACGGCAGGTAGCTAACTATGCCAAACAGTTTATAGGGAATCCTTATAAATGGGGTGGAGAGAGCCTTACAAGGGGAGCAGACTGTTCTGGATTCACGATGAAAGTTTACCAGCATTTTGGATATTATCTTCCACATAGTTCTATTTCACAAAGAAGCTATGGAAAGTCTGTTTCATGGAGTAGTAAACAGGTTGGGGACTTAATCTGTTATAATGCTATCAATGGAGTTGGACATGTAGGAATTTATATTGGTAATAATAAAGTGGTTCATGCCGGAAGTACAGCAACAGGGATTCATACATCCACAGCCAATTACAGATCTGTTAATTGCGTTAGAAGAATTGTAAAATAGTTAATACATAAAATCTTAAATACAATAGATAGAGGAATCAGTGATATCAAGCAGATAACACTGATTCCTTTTTCGTTATGGGCTTATAGCCCTAGAGCAAACCACCCGTTGGACGGGTGGCCCTGATTTTGGATATTAAAAATATTAAGGAGTTATTACAAAGATATTTACAAGTTAAGAAAAGAATAGTAGAATAAGAAAGAAAAGGAGGATTTATGAAAAATAGAATAATCAAAACTACAATAACTTTTGCATTAAGCTTATGTTGTATATTTTCATTTTTAACAATTTCTAAGGCGCATGAAGTATATGCATCTTATTATAGATATGTAAATGCCAATTCACTTATTGTCCGCAAGACTGCATCATCAAAAGGTAAAGTTATGGGCTCCTACAAGAAAGGAACAAAATTAAAATGTTATAGCAAAAAGGGAGATTGGACAAGAATTAAGTATAAAAATTCTAAGTATTATGTAGCAACAAGATATCTGGCAACAAAGAAGCCAGCAGTGGCAACAACTACTACAGCTTTCAGTACAAAGACAAGTACATATACCCGCTATGTAACAGCCAGTTCTTTGACGATCAGAAAGCAGGCATCAACAAGTGCAGCTAAGGCTGGTTCTTATAAGAGAGGGACAAGCATTACATGTTATGGAAACAAATCAGGATGGACAACTGTAAAATACGGTGGAAATTACTGTTATGTAAGTTCAGATTATTTATCAGCAACAAAACCATCCACAACAAGTAGTTCATCACAGACAACAAGTACAGCAGCAAAAGGTGAAGAAGTCGCAAAATATGCATTGAGATTTAAGGGGTTAGCATATAAATGGGGCGGAGAAAGCCTGACAAGCGGAGTTGACTGTTCTGGATTTACAATGAAGATTTATGAACATTTTGGATATTCACTTCCACATAGTTCTACAGCACAAAGATACAGTGGAACAGCCGTTTCATGGGCAAATAAACAGCCAGGAGATCTGATCTGTTATGAGATGATCAATGGAGTCGGACATGTAGGAATCTATATCGGTAATAATCAGGTGGTTCATGCAGGAAGTACTTCAACAGGAGTTCACGTATCTGCAGCGAATTACAGAGCAGTGAATTGTGTACGAAGAATCGTAAGATAAGATTTATGAATAAAAGAATAAGAAGAGATAATAATGGCCGTATCAGTAATAAGTTGATACGGCTATTTTTAATTTGTACGAAAATCCTATAAAGTATAAAAAGGAAATCCTGTTAATTCAGAATTTCCTTTTAAATATTAATTTATATTGTTCTCTACAGAACTGCGTATTTTAAAATAAATAATACTGCAAGTACATACATCAAAGGTGTAATCTTCTTCGCTTTTCCGCAAGCTACATTTAAGATCACATAAGAGATGATTCCAATAGAGATTCCCTCAGAGATACTATAGAATAATGGCATAGCGATGATGCAAAGGTAGGCAGGTACCGCTTCTGTCATATTATCATCTGTAAATTTGATGTCAGAGATCGCTCCGAACATTAAAAATCCAACCATGATCAGCGCTGGAGCTGTTGCAAAGGATGGGATTGCTGTAAAGATCGGTGCAAATAATGTTGAGATCAGGAATAAGAATCCTGCGACAACAGCTGTTAAACCAGTACGTCCACCAGCAGCAACACCTGAAGAAGATTCAACAAAGGTTGTAACTGTAGATGTACCAAGTACGGCACCAGATGTAGTAGCAATAGCATCAGCCATTAATGCTGGTTTGATTCCAGGAAGTTTACCTTCTTCATCAAGCATTCCAGCTTTTGTGCTGACACCAACTAAAGTTCCAAGTGTATCAAACAGATCGACAAATAAGAAGGATAATACAACGGCAATAAAGTTAAAGATTCCAACTTTGCTTAAGTCATACTGGAAACATTTACCGAATGTTTCTCCCAATTTTGAGAAGTCTGTCATTTCAAATGTAGGGAACAGGCTGTAATATTCTGCGTTGATATCTGGAACATAGATTCCTGTTACCTGACAGATCATTCCAATGATCCATGTAGCAAGGATTCCGATCAGGATAGATCCAGGTACTTTTTTGATGTAAAGAATGACTGTGATCAGTAATCCAATGACTGCGAGTAAGGAACAGATTCCAGCAGAATGGAAGTCCTTTGTAAAGTCAGTGATCGTTAATAATGTTGAGTCATTTCCAACAATAAGTTTTGCATTCTGAAGACCAATGAAAGCAATAAAGATACCGATTCCGACAGAAACACCTTTTTTTAGGTTTAATGGAATCGCATCAAAGATTGCTTCACGAACATTTGTTAAAGATAATACGATAAAGATCAGACCTTCAACAAATACAGCAAGTAAAGCAACTTGCCAGTGATATCCCATTACGCCAACAACTGTGTATGCAAGATAAGCATTTAATCCCATACCAGCAGAAAGTACAAATGGCAGGTTCGCAGTAAGCCCCATACATAATGTTCCGATAAAGGAAGCGATACATGTAGCCAATAAGACGGCAGTAGGGTCCATACCAGCTGCAGAAAGCACACTTGGGTTTACCGCAAGGATGTAAGCCATTGTCATAAATGTAGTAATACCAGCGATGACTTCAGTTTTTACGGAGGTATGATTCTCCTTCAATTTAAATAAGTTTTCCAACATAGTTTTTCCGCATGTAAAAACATACGCTCCTTTCTTTATTAAAAATCGATAAAAAAGTGACAATCTAAAAGAAAACCACCTGGGGTATGATGGTTTTCTTTTTTGAAAAGAGAGGATTAAAAATATATATGAAAAAACTATACCTGTAGGATGTTTCCTGAAATTCTTTTTTGTCTTATCTTTTAGGTTTTTCCTTGAGGTATGGTTATAGTATAGTCATTTCCATTTCGAGATTCAATATACAGAATATAAACAAATATAAATGATTTATAAAATGACATTAAGAAATTCTTATCCGCAGTGAAAAAAGGATATGAATATTCTATTTTTTACAAAAACCTCACAAAATGATTCCGATTTTGATGATTTTCTTATATAATAATAACAAAGTCTAAAGGAGGAATTATTTTTATGCCAAAGAGAACAGATATTAACAAAGTGTTGATCATTGGATCTGGACCGATCATCATCGGCCAGGCATGCGAATTTGACTATTCGGGGACACAGGCGTGTAAAGCGCTTCGTAAACTTGGATACGAGATCGTATTGGTTAACTCCAATCCAGCAACGATCATGACAGATCCGGAAACAGCTGACGTAACTTACATTGAGCCACTGAACGCAGAACGTTTAGAGGAGATCATTGCGAAGGAACGTCCAGATGCCTTACTTCCAAACTTAGGTGGGCAGTCCGGATTAAATTTATGTGAAGAGTTATATAAAAAGGGTATTTTAGATAAGTATAATGTCAAAGTAATTGGTGTACAGGTAGATAGTATTGAACGTGGAGAAGACCGTATCGAGTTCAAGAAGACAATGGATGAACTTGGAATCGAGATGGCACGAAGCGAAGTTGCTTACAGCGTGGAAGATGGGCTAAAGATCGCTGATGAGCTTGGTTATCCAGTGGTACTTCGTCCAGCTTACACAATGGGTGGAGCCGGTGGAGGACTGGTGTACAACAAAGAAGAATTAAAGACCGTTATGGCAAGAGGACTTCAGGCAAGTTTAGTTGGGCAGGTACTTGTTGAAGAATCTATTCTTGGATGGGAAGAATTAGAGTTAGAAGTAGTTCGTGATGCAGAAGGAAATATGATTACAGTCTGTTTCATCGAGAATATCGACCCATTAGGTGTTCATACAGGAGACTCTTTCTGTTCTGCACCAATGCTTACAATCTCCGAAGAATGCCAGCAGAGATTACAGGAACAGGCATACAAGATCGTAGATTCTGTACAGGTTATCGGTGGAACAAACGTTCAGTTTGCACATGATCCAGTGACAGATCGTATCATCGTGATCGAGATCAATCCAAGAACGTCAAGATCTTCAGCATTAGCATCCAAAGCAACAGGATTCCCAATCGCTTTAGTTTCCGCAATGCTTGCTGCAGGACTTACATTAAAAGATATTCCATGTGGAAAATATGGAACATTAGATAAATATGTACCAGACGGTGATTATGTCGTTATCAAGTTTGCACGCTGGGCATTTGAGAAATTCAAAGGTGTTGAAGACAAACTTGGAACACAGATGCGTGCCGTTGGTGAAGTTATGAGTATCGGTAAGACATACAAAGAAGCATTCCAGAAAGCAATCCGAAGCTTAGAGACAGGACGCTACGGGCTTGGACACGCTAAAGATTTCGATACTTTAACAAAAGAAGAATTATTAAAGAAATTAGTAACACCATCAAGCGAACGTCATTTCATCATGTACGAAGCATTAAGAAAAGGTGCTACTGTTGATGAAATCTTTGAACTGACAAAAGTAAAAACATACTTTATTGAGCAGATGAAAGAATTAGTTGAGGAAGAAGAAGCCCTTCTTGCATGCAAAGGAAACATGCCATCTGATGAAATGTTAACAGCAGCAAAGAAAGATGGATTCTCTGACAAATATTTAAGTCAGTTATTAGAAATCCCAGAAGAAGATATCAGAAATAAACGTATCTCCATCGGTGTGGAAGAAGCATGGGAAGGTGTGCATGTCAGTGGAACACCAGACAGTGCTTACTATTACTCAACATATAACGCAGAAGATAAGAATCCAGTTTCTACAGACAAGCCAAAGATCATGATCTTAGGCGGTGGACCAAACCGTATCGGACAGGGTATCGAATTTGACTACTGCTGTGTACATGCATCTCAGGCATTAAAGAAAATGGGATTTGAGACAATTATCGTAAACTGTAACCCAGAAACAGTATCTACAGACTACGATACATCTGATAAATTATATTTCGAGCCATTAACAGTCGAAGATGTATTAAGCATTTACAACAAAGAAAAACCATTAGGAGTGATCGCACAGTTTGGTGGGCAGACACCACTGAATATCGCTGCAGAACTTGAGAAAAATGGTGTGAAGATTCTTGGAACATCTCCATCTGTCATTGATCTTGCAGAAGACCGCGATCTGTTCCGTGAAATGATGGATAAATTAGAGATTCCAATGCCAGAATCAGGAATGGCAACAACGGTAGAAGAAGCATTAGAGATTGCAGGAAAGATCGGATATCCAGTGATGGTAAGACCTTCTTACGTTCTTGGTGGACGTGGAATGGAAGTTGTCTATGATGACGAAAGCATGACAGGATATATGAAAGCAGCTGTTGGTGTAACACCAGACCGCCCAATTTTGATCGACCGTTTCTTAAATCATGCAATGGAATGCGAAGCAGATGCGATCAGTGACGGAACGCACGCATTTGTACCAGCGGTAATGGAACATATCGAACTTGCAGGAGTTCATTCAGGAGATTCCGCTTGTATCCTTCCATCCGTTCATATTTCAGAAGAAAATTTAGCAACAATCAAAGAATATACAAGAAAGATCGCAGAAGAAATGCATGTCAAAGGATTGATGAACATGCAGTATGCGATCGAAGGTGGAAAAGTCTATGTATTAGAAGCAAATCCACGTGCATCCCGTACAGTACCTCTGGTATCTAAAGTATGTAACGTGAGAATGGTACCACTTGCAACACAGATCATCACATCTGAATTAACAGGAAAACCATCACCAGTACCAGAATTAAAAGAACAAAAAATTCCATACTATGGAGTCAAAGAAGCAGCCTTCCCATTCAATATGTTCCAGGAAGTAGACCCAGTTCTAGGACCAGAAATGCGTTCTACAGGTGAGGTTCTTGGATTATCCAAATCTTATGGGGAAGCTTTCTATAAAGCACAGGAAGGTGTTGGAGCGAAACTTCCTTTAGAAGGAACTGTATTGATCTCTGTAAACCGCAAGGATAAAGAAGAAGTCGTAGAAGTAGCGAAAGCATTTGATCAAGATGGATTCAAGATTCTTGCAACAAACAATACATGTAAGCTGTTAAATGAAGCAGGAATCAAAGCAGAGAAAGTCAATAAATTAAGTGAAGGAAGACCAAATATCCTTGATCTTATCACAAATGGTGATATTGATATTGTTGTAAACTCTCCAGTTGGAAAAGACAGTATTCATGATGATAGCTACTTAAGAAAAGGTGCGATCAAAGCAAAGATTCCATATTATACAACAATTGCAGCAGCGAAAGCGGCAGCAGAAGGAATTGCTTATGTAAAAGCACATGCAGATCAGAATGAAGAAGTAAATTCACTGCAGGGGTTACATGCACAGATTTCAGATTGATAAATTTAATATTTAGGAAATAAAATAAAAGAGGCATCTTCATGTGGTTATGGAGATGTTTCTTTTCTTTTTTTAATTTATAGGAAAGTTCGCCTTTGGCTCCTTCCCAAAAGAAAAATAGCCCACATAAAAGTGGGCAGAGCAAACAGATGATCATGGTTTTAGAAAATATAAAAACCTTCTTCACCAAAATCATCACCAAACACATCTTCATTTAGGAAATAATCCATATCCAGCAGGTCTGGGATGAAGAGTATATTTAATTTCTTCAGTGCTTTGTTGGAGATACTCTTTTATACAGTTATATAAAGCTTCAATATTATAAACAGCATCCATTTCGTCTTCTGCCCAAACATCAAGCCGTACTTGTCTTTTCAAGGGAGAGGTTCTGCTCTCATGCTCAGATTGTGGCCGGCGTTTGACTGAAATATTTGATGCTGATAACAGATGAAAGAAGAGACTCAAATATATTGTAAAATATTTACATGGAATATATTAACAAAAAATAATTATAAATGTCAATTTATAAAAGAGAAAAACTCCGGGGGTTTTCTTTTGTTAATTAACGAGTTACAATAGAAACAATATCTAAAATCAAATAAGGAGAGCGTTAAAACAATGAAAACAAATAAAAACATTTTGGTTGTTATGCCAGTAGAAGATGAACATAAAAAAACATTAGAGAAACATGCCAAAGGAAGTCATTTTGTATATAGTTCCTACGACAAGGTAACACCAGAGATGATAAAAGAAGCCAACATTATCATCGGAAATGTAGCTCCATTTTATTTAAAGGAAGCCAAAAATCTAGAATGGTTGCAGTTAAATTCAGCAGGAGCAGACCCATATGTAAAAAAGGGTGTATTACCGGAGAATGTAATCTTAACAAATGCAACAGGAGCTTATGGCCCTGGTGTTGCAGAACACATGTTAGCAGTGCTGTTTTCACTTCAGAAGAAGTTACATCTGTATAGAGATAATCAGAACCAATGCCAATGGCATGATGAAGGGGCTGTTATGTCATTACGAGGTGGTACATTACTGATCGTTGGACTTGGGGATATTGGATTATACTTTGCAAGATTGATGAAAAATTTTGGTTATCACATTATCGGAATCAAAAGAAGACTTGGACAGGTACCACAGGATGTTGATGAACTTCATACAATGGATGATCTAGATAAATTATTGCCAGAAGCAGATGTAGTATTTTCCGTATTACCAGATTCAAAAGCTACAAGAAACATTTACAATAAACAGCGATTCAAAGAAATGAAAAATACAGCAATTCTCTTAAATGCAGGAAGAGGAAGCGCTGTCAATACAGAAGATCTATGTGAAGCACTGATTCAGGGAGAAATCTACGGGGCAGGTTTAGATGTAACAGATCCAGAACCGCTTCAGACACAGCATAAATTATGGAATATCGAAAATGTGATCATCACACCACATATTTCAGGAGATTTTCATCATCCGGCAACATTATATCGAATTGTGGATATTGCTGCGGGAAATCTGCAGAGATATATGGCGGGAGATGGACTGATGAATGTGGTGGATATGGAGACAGGATATAAATCCTGATTTGCGACGGTAGGATTTCGTATATGTGACGGAAATATTTCTTGTTATCTTATTTCCGTCACATAAAACTGAAGTCTATCGAAACCACTATACAGAGTGTATGTTATAGGGTATTGGCTGATAAGTTTTGTATTCGTTAACAGAAGATTCAAGAGACTTATGAATACTGATTTAATGAGATGTTTGAGCTACATTCAAACTTCATATCATCTGTCTGAGAAAACCTTAATTCATATCCAATACCATTCTCCACACACATCCCCTTAAAATTCCACCGCATCGTGTTCAGTTGCTTATTTATTTTTTATCATATACTCGAAATATACAGTTGGCCAACTATAAATTAAAATTATTCAATTTCTACAAAAAAAGACCGCTCATAACGAGCGGCTACTTTTCTGAAAAGAGAGGATTAAAAATATATATGAAAAACTATGTCTTAAGTATATCAAAATCCTCAACTCATTCAATATATAAAGTATGAACAATTCTAAAGAATTTATAAACACTTCTAAACTAATTATGTTAACAGATGATAAAAATGCATTATTTGTTCATATAATAATATTTTGCATAAAGTCCACCAAAGGTGATCAATTCTTCATGTGTTCCGCGTTCTTTGATTGTTTGTCCGTCGATAACAAGAATTTCATCTGCGTTCTGAATGGTTGATAAACGGTGTGCAATTGTGATGGTTGTACGATTTTTGGAAAGTGCGTCCAGACTTTTCTGGATATGTTGTTCACTTTCGTTATCTAATGCACTGGTGGCTTCGTCTAATATTAAAATTGGTGGATTCTTTAGGAAGACTCTCGCAATGGAGATTCTTTGTTTCTGGCCGCCAGATAATCTTGTGCCTCGTTCTCCGACGAATGTATCATAGCCATCTGGTAATGTCATGATAAAGTCGTGGATATTTGCTTTTTTAGCAGCTTCGACAATTTCATCAAATGTTGCATCTGGTTTTCCGTAAGCAATATTTTCTTTCACACTGGCACCGAAGAGGTAAACATCCTGTTGGACGATACCGATGGAATTTCTAAGACTTTCTAATTTGATATTTTTAATATTCTGACCACCGATGGTAATGGAGCCGTCTGTGATATCATAAAATCTAGGAAGCAAAGAACAGATAGTTGTTTTTCCACCACCAGAAGGTCCGACAAGAGCAACGGATTTTCCAGATTTAATTGTGAAATCAATATGATTTAATACAATTTCATTGTCTTCATAACTAAATGAAACATCATGATAACAGATATCTCCATCAGGATGTTTCATATCAACAGCATCAACACAATCTGTGATCTCAGGTTCAATATCAATGATTGCCTGATAGCGGATAAAACCAGACATACCTTTCTGGATCATTTCAGTTAACTCTACAAGAATCTGAATTGGACTGATAAAGATTCCAATATATAACGCATACATCGCAAGGTCAGCGGCACTCATTTGTCCCAGAGCAATAAAATAACCTCCAGCAAGTAATGTTACAAGATACATCATTCCTTGAAAAAATGTATTTCCACTTTGGAAGCTTCCCATGGCATGATAATTATCACGTTTGGAATCTAAGAAAGCTTCATTTCCGAGGCGAAATTTCTCGCCTTCAATATCTTCGTTTGCAAAAGACTGTACAATACGGATTCCAGCGAGAGAATCTTGAAGGGATGCATTGATATCACCGATCTTTCTACGGTTATCGAGGAAAGTCGCTTGCATTCTACGGTTTTGTTTTGCACTAAAGAAGATCATAAGCAAAACGATCACAAGAAGAATGATGGCTAATTTCCACTGAATGATAAACAGGAAAATAAAAGATCCAACAATCTTTACAAGAGAGATAAACAAGTTCTCTGGTCCATGGTGGGCTGCCTCAGAAATATCAAATAGATCAGAGACAAGACGGCTCATCATCTGTCCAGTGTTATGCTGATCATAATAAGAAAAAGAAAGATTTTCATAATGATCAAAAAGTTTACGACGCATATCACGTTCCATCTGGGCACCCATGATATGTCCTTGACAGCTGACATAATATTTACAAAAAGCCTGAAAAACATAGCAGATAAATAAGATACCGCCAATCACAGGAAGTGTTTTAAGGATCGTAGAAGCATCTTTAAGAAATAAAGTTTTTGTAAGTGAACGAAGGATCTGTGGATAAGCAAGATCAACAAGGCTGATAAATGCTGCACAGATCAGATCAAAAATGAAGACTTTTTTGTAAGGTTTATAGTATTGGATGAATTTTTGAAAAGTATTCATAATAAAATAGTGACTCCTTCTTTAAAAATTTGATTGTATACAAACAACCAAAGCCTATCATACACTAATTTCTGAAAAATAAAAAGACCGCTCAATAAAATGAGCGGTTGCTTTTCTGAAAAGAGAGGATTAAAAAATATATATGAAAAACTATGTTTTAAGTATAGCAAAATCTGTGAGGCATTCAATATATAAAGTATGAACAATTCTAAAGAATTTATAAATAGTTATAAACAAAATATTGTGAGAGCTATAAAGTAAGCCGTCCTACTGTAAGGAAGTCATGAAGCAATTTGATTTTGTAGTACAGACTTCAGTAGGAATTCATGCAAGACCGAATAATAAAAATAATTTATGAATTTTATAAAAAACATCTATAAATCTATTGACACAATATCAAAATTAATGTATCGTAAAAACATCAAAATAAGGAGAACAAAGATGACAACAAGTAAGATGAACAATTGCACATTCTATTACTTTAGCTTTCAGGGTTATTATTTTTATCCTGACTATTTTTGTTGCAATGAATCATCGCCAAAGCTTATGTCACTTTAAACAGACAAAGTAAAATATTTAAGGCATGCATTCTTGCAACAGAGTGCATGCCTTTTCTTTTTCTAAAGGTACCGTAGAAAAAAGCTGCACACTTTGTATGGAACACACATATTGCATAGCCGGGAAAGGACAAAGAACATGATTATTATTTTAAAGAAACAGGCGGAAGAGGCACAGATCAATGCATTAAAGAAAGAGATGACAGACCAGGGATTAGGAATTCATGAATCTGAAGGTGTGAATACAAGAATCCTGGGATTAGTAGGAGATACTTCTATTGTAGATATGCGTCACATTATGGCAAACAGCATTGTTGAAAATGTACAGCGTATTCAGGAACCATACAAGAAAGCCAACAGAAAATTCCATCCAAATGATACAATTGTCGATGTAAGTGGAGTAAAAGTCGGAGGAGGAAATTTTCAGGTAATCGCAGGTCCATGTTCCATAGAGACAAAAGAACAGATCACAGAAGTAGCAAATGATGTGAAAAATTCCGGTGCAGGGCTTTTAAGAGGAGGAGCTTTCAAACCAAGAACTTCTCCATACTCTTTCCAGGGACTCCATGGTGACGGATTAAAATTATTATTAGAAGCAAAGAAAGCAACAGGACTTCCAGTTGTCACAGAAATCATGGATGCGAGTCACCTTCCATTATTCGAGGATGTTGACCTGATTCAGGTTGGGGCAAGAAATATGCAGAACTTTGAATTATTAAAAGAATTAGGAAAGATTGACAAACCAATCCTTTTGAAACGCGGACTTGCAGCAACAATTGAAGAGTGGCTTATGAGTGCAGAATATATTATGGCAGGAGGAAATGAAAATGTAATCCTTTGTGAAAGAGGAATCAGAACATATGAGACAGCAACAAGAAATACTTTAGATCTGTCTGCCATTCCTGTTATCAAGAAGAAATCACATCTTCCAGTAATGGTTGACCCATCTCACGCAACAGGAATCCGAGAGATGGTAGAACCACTGTCATTAGCAGCGATCGCAGCAGGAGCAGACGGACTTATGGTAGAAGTTCATAATAATCCAGCAAAAGCACTATGTGACGGACCACAGTCATTGACACCAGAGCAGTTTGACAGTTTAATGAATAAAGTAAATAAAACAAGACAGTTTTTTGAAACATTATAAATATCTTGCTGACAACAGCAAATTGGGATATACTATAGCTAAATAAAGAAAAAGATAACCCGGGAATCTAAGGATTTCCGGGTGTTTGTCAGTGTGACAAAATGACTTTGATTTAAGAAAAGGAGAAGCATTTTATGAAAGTAATCGTTGGACTGGGAAATCCAGGAAAGAAATATGATAATACAAGACACAATATTGGATTTGAAGCCCTTGATTATATTGCAGACAAAGAAGGCATAAATATAAATACAGGGAAATATAAGGCATTGATTGGAACAGGTTATATGGGAGGAGAGAAAGTTCTTCTTGTAAAACCACAGACATTTATGAACTTAAGCGGGGAAAGTCTACGTCCGATCATGGATTTTTATAAATTAGAACCAGAAGATTTTATTATCATTCATGACGATATAGATCTTGATGTCGGCAGATTACGCATCCGAAGAAAAGGAAGTGCCGGTGGCCATAATGGATTAAAAAGTATTATCAATCATTTAGGAAGCATGGATTTTCCAAGAGTGAAGATTGGTGTCGGAGAGAAACCAAAAGGATACGATCTGGCAGATTATGTGTTAGGACATTTTACAAAACAGGAACAGGCAATTTTTGCGGAACGTTTTGATGAAGTGTACGATGCCGTACAGCTGATCGTTATGGGCGACATCACAGAAGCGATGAATCGCCACAATAAGAAAAAGCAGGGATAAAAAGTGTTAAAACATATATTAAAAGATGATCCGGTATATAGACAGCTAAAAGATGGAATTGAAGACTACAGAGGTCCTATTCTGGTGTCAGGATGTACGGATACGGCTAAATGGCATCTTACAAGTCTGATCGGAAATAAAAAGAAAAAACAATTTAAGATCATTATTGTGCCAGATGAAAATAAGGCAAGACAGTGGGTGGAAGCAAGTCATTTCTTTGGAGAAAAAGCACAGTATATTCCAGCAAAAGATCCATTATTTTATACAGCAGACGTTCATGGAAATGCGATTGCAAGAGATCGTATGCTGGCGATCAAAAAGATCCTTGATGATAAATGTGGAATATTTGTTATGACGATTGATGCGGTGATGGATCAGGTTGTTCCATTAAGCGATATCAAGAATCACAAAATGACTTTCAAAACAGGAGAAACATTAGAAGAAGCAGCAATTGCTGAAGAATTTGTTGCTAGAGGCTATGAAAAAGCACCATTTGTTGAGGCGCCTGGAGAGTTTGCGGTTCGTGGAGGTATTATCGATATTTTTCCTTATACTCAGGAAAGTCCATATCGAATTGAACTTTGGGGAGATGAAATTGATTCTATCCGTAGCTTTGATAAAGAAAGTCAGAGATCGATCGAAGAAGTAGAGACGCTTACGATCTATCCGGCATCCGAGATCATTTTGAATCAGCCAAGAATCGATCATGGTCTTCGCCAGATGGAAGAAGATTACGAAAAATTAATTCAGAAATTCAAGAAAGAGAAAAAGACAGATCAGCAGTTACGTTTAAAAAAAGAAATGAATCGTGTCCGCGAGGAGTTAAGAGAACTTCATATGCTGATTGGAGTCGAAGGATATCTTCCTTATTTTTATGACAATACAGAATGTATCTTGGATTATTTTCCAAAAGAAAGTCTGATCTATTTTGATGAACCAAAACATATCAGAGAAAGAGCAGATGCATTTTATCTTGAATATTCAGAAAGTATGAAAAGTCGACTGGAAGGTGGATATCTGCTTCCAAAACAGGCACATACCGTGACAGATTATGAAAGTATTTTATATCAGATTGAGAAACATCCGATCATCAGTTACTCTGTTATTTCCACAGAGATCAATGATTTTGTTGTATCAAAAACTTTATTTATGGAGACAAAATCGATACAGTCCTACAACAATAGTTTTGAAGAACTGGTCAAAGATCTTACAAAATATCAGGAAAAAGGTTATAAGATTGTTGTTGCATCTCCATCTGTTACAAGAGCCAAACGTTTAAGTGATGATCTGAGAGAAAATGGATTGGTTGTTACCTATGATAAAGAACTGACACATGAAGTAGAAGCAGGACAGATTGTTGTGACAGCAGGAAAGCTTCTTACAGGAATTGAGTATCCAGCAGTCAAATGGGTGTTGATTTCTGAAGGAGATATTTTTAAAGGAAGAAAAGAAAAACAGCGTAGAAAAAAAGAAAAGAAAAAGCTGGGAAAAAAAATTCACAGTTTTGCGGATATCAATATCGGGGATTATGTTGTTCATGAAAAACACGGAGTCGGTATTTATCGTGGAATCGAAAAGATCACAACGGATGGGGTTGAAAAAGATTATATCAGTATTGAATATCAGGGTGGAGATAATTTATTTATTCTTGCATCAGCCTTAGATCAGATTGCAAAATATGCAAGCGCGAATGCCAGAAAGCCAAAGCTTCATAAATTAGGCGGTAATGAATGGAAGAAGACAAAGACCCGTGTTAAAGGACAGGTTAAAGATATTGCGGAAGAACTTGTACAACTATATGCTATAAGACAGGCAAAAGAAGGATATGTCTATGATAAGGACTCTGTATGGCAGAAAGAATTTGAAGAATTATTCCCATACGATGAAACACAAGATCAGTTAAATGCAATTGATGATACGAAACGTGATATGGAAAGCAAAAAGATCATGGACCGTCTGATCTGTGGAGATGTTGGTTATGGAAAGACAGAAGTAGCGATTCGTGCAGCATTTAAAGCAGTAGATAATGGAAAACAAGTGGCCTACCTTGTGCCGACAACCATTCTTGCGCAACAGCATTACAATACATTTGCCCAGAGATTTCATAATTATCCGATCACAGTTCGTATGATGTCAAGATTTTGTACTCCAAAAGAACAGAGAGAGACGATCGAAGGTTTGAAAAGTGGGACTATAGATGTTGTGATCGGAACACATCGCCTGCTTTCAAAAGACATGCAGTATAAGAATCTTGGGCTTCTCGTTATTGACGAAGAACAGCGGTTTGGAGTTACTCATAAAGAGAAGATCAAGACAATGAAAAAAGATGTCGATGTTCTTTCCTTATCAGCAACACCGATTCCAAGAACACTGCATATGAGTCTGATCGGAATCCGTGATATGAGTGTATTAGAAGAACCGCCACATGATCGAAGAGCAATACAGACTTATGTAATGGAATATAATGAAGAACTGGTGAAAGAAGCAGTTTATCGCGAAATGACTCGCGGTGGACAGGTATATTACGTGTATAATCGTGTTAATAACATTGCAGAAGTTACCGCAGAACTTCAGAAATTGCTGCCAGATGCTAAAGTTGCATTTGCTCATGGACAGATGAAGGAGAAGGAACTTGAAGAGATCATGATGGGATTTATGAATCATGAGATCGATGTTTTAGTTTCTACAACGATCATCGAGACAGGACTTGATATTCCGAATGTTAATACAATGATCATTCACGATGCAAACCAGCTTGGATTATCTCAGTTATACCAGTTAAGGGGACGTGTCGGAAGATCTAACCGAAATGCATTTGCATTTTTAATGTATAAGAAGAACACATTGCTAAAAGAAACAGCAGAAAAACGTCTTCAGGCAATTCGAGAATTTACAGATTTGGGTTCTGGATACAAGATTGCAATGAGAGATCTTGAAATCCGTGGGGCAGGAAATCTTCTCGGACAGGCACAGTCTGGCCATATGGAAGCTGTTGGATATGATCTTTATTGCAAAATGTTAAATGAAGCAGTCCTTAAATTAAAAGGAGAACTTCATGAAGAGGAGGAATTTGATACGACCCTCGATCTTGACATCAGTGCATTTATACCAGCAACTTATGTATACAATGAATATCAGAAACTGGAATTATACAAACGAATTTCTTCAATTGAATCAAAAGATGAGATGGAAGATATGACAGACGAGTTGATCGATCGTTTTGGGGAAATGCCAAAGGCAGTCTATAATCTTTTATATGTTGCATATTTAAAAGCATTAGCTCATCATGCCTACATGACAGATGTGAAACAAAAAGGAGAAAAAATCTCATTTGAAATGAAGCCAGATGCAGCAGTAGATGTAGAAAAAATACCAGAAGTATTAGAAGAGTACAAACACGAATTATCCTTTCAGGCAGGAAAGAATCCAACATTTGTATTAGATCTTTCAAAAACAAAGAAAGTAAAACAGTTGGAAAAGATTGAACATTGTGTGAACTCTCTCAATTCATTGATAATCCGATAGTTTTATGCTATAATATCGCAAGATATAAACTGAATATAATTCAAATGTGAAGGAGAAAATGAAATGAAGAAATTAGCAAAGAAGTTGCTATGTTTAACTGCAGTTCTTGCGTTAACTCTTTCTTTATTTACAGGATGTAAGAGTAAGAATGAGAAGACATTATTTGAATATGCAGGACAGAAAGTAACATTCCAGGAAGCTCATGTATATGCAAGAATCATGCAGTATCAGGCAGAAGCACAGTACGGAGCATACTTTGGAGACAGCATGTGGTCTATGCAGGTCGGAACAGACAGCAAAGGTAAGAAGATCACAATGCAGAAGTCAGTAAAAGACAGCGTTATCAGTCAGTTAAAACAGATCAAAGTTTTAGTAGCACATGCAGATGACTATAATGTCAAATTAACAAAAGCTGAGAAGAAACAGATCAAAGAAAGCGTAAATGCCTTCGCAAAAGACGAAACAGGTAAGAAAGTCATGAAGAAGACAGAAGCTGATAAAGATACGATCCAGAAACTTTACGAAGAAAGCACAATTGCAAGTAAAGTGATGCAGGCGATCACCAAGAAAGCAAATGTAACAGTATCTGATGATGAAGCTAAAACTGTCAAAGTCTACAAACTTGTTTTCACAACAAAGACAACAGACAGCAAGACAGGAAAAGAAAAAGATATGACAGCGGCTGAGAAGAAAGATCAGTTAAAGAAAGCAAAATCAGCATTAAAGATGATCAAGAAAGGCCAGAGTGTAAGTTCTGTAGCTAAGAAATTCAGCGTAAACTCTGACAATGAAGAGTCCTATACAAAAGGGAAATCAGCATTAGGAGATAAATTCGAAACAGCGGCATCTAAACTCAAGAAGAATCAGGTAAGTGGAATTGTAGAATTAGACGATGCATACGTGATCATCAAGATGTTAAATCCAAATGACAAAACAGCAGCTGCAACAAATAAATCCACATTACTGCAGGAAAAACAGCAGGCAGCATATGAGAAAATTTACAAGAAGTGGACAAAATCAGCTGACAAAGACTGGGATGATACAAAATCTGTAGATCAGGATCTGTGGAAAGAAGTTAAATTTAAATATAAAGCTACTACAGCATCTACAGCAGCAACATCTGAGTCAACTACAACAGCAACATCTTCAAGCAAAACAACTAAGAGCAAATAATCTTAGAGATTGATCGTTTTGACGTTGATTGTTAATAAGACAAGTAAAATCGGGGAATTCAAAGATGGAATTCCTCGATTTTTAGTTTAAATTTAAAACAAACGCAAAGTATATTGTATGCATAAATTTGACAAAAACTGGGCAAAATGTTATAATAGTAAAATCATTATACAGAATTTCCAGAATATTCTGTATATAAAAGAGGTGAATTTATGACACAATTAGATCTTAACAGAGTACGGCAGTCAATTAAGAATCAGATTGGCAGCAAAATCAAGATTAGTGCAAACAGAGGACGACATAAATTTGTGACAGCAGAGGGCGTGATCAAACAGACATATCCGAATATCTTTTTGGTAGAACTAGAGAATACGGAAGGTAATGACCAGAATAAAACAGTAAGTTTTAGTTATCAGGATGTGATTACAAGAGATGTCCGCATGATGCTTTTAGAAAACTAACGGGTGATGCATAGAATCCTTCTTGTCTGAATATATTTGTATATACAGACAGGGAGGAATTTTTTTATGGATTTTGAGAAAAAAGAATTTTATGGGATTGTGGCGAAAGCGAAAAAACAGATGCAGATCACGATCGATCAGGACTGTAATGTTGCAGATACAAAACCAGATATAGAAAAGATGATTCAGACAAGAGGGATGGTAAAGATACAGGAAACGGAAATGATGATCGATCGTGTCAGGATGAAAGGTGAATTCTTATTCCAGGGCCTGTATGGAACAAATGATACGGCAACATTTTTAGAATCTTTAGAATATTCACTGCCGTTTGAAGAGTATGTACATATTGATGGGGTACTTCCTTCAGATTATGTCAAAGTACAATATACGATCGATGATATCAACACGGTATTGATCAATTCAAGAAAGATCAGTATCCGTGTGCTGTTAACATTCTCATTTCAGATTACAGAAGAAATAAAAGAAGAAGGAATTACAGCGATTCATGATGAAAATGTATCTGTTTTGAAAAAAGATATTCAGGTTACGGATCTTATCGTAAATAAAAAAGATTTGGCGAGATTAAAAGAAGAGTTGATTCTCCCTGCAAATAAAGCCAATGTTTATCAGGTATTGTGGACACAGGTAGATATAGAGAATCTACAGGCAAAAATTGCAGAGCATATGATTGAGATTCAAGGATCAATGCAGGTATTTATATTGTATCTTGGGGAAGATGCACAAATGCCAGTTCAGTATGCCAGATGGGAAATCCCTGTGGATACACAGTTAGAATGCTATGAATGTGTGCCAGGAATGATCGGTAAAATAGGAATGTCACTGGGTGGGCAGCAGCTGGAGGTAAGACCAGATGAAGACGGAGAGGAGCGGATCATTTCTCTGGAAGTAACGATCGATTGTGATATCAAAATCTATGAAGACCACAAAATCAGTTATGTGGATGATGGATGCAGCATGGAGAAAACACTGATTCCAGAATATCATATGTTTGATTTTGAGACTCTGATCGGGAAAAATCAGGCGGTGATGAAATCAGGTAAACGTTTTCGGATGGAACAGGAACCAGGGAAGCTTCTGCAAGTGCTATCTGTAAAAGGCAGTGTAACGGTAGATGATGTAGAAATTACAGAACAAGGGTTGTCAGTAGAAGGTGTGTGGATGGCGGACGTTTTATATCTTTCTACGGAGGATGCAACACCTGTTATGAACAGTTCCTACATGGAGCCATTTACATTTTTTGTAGAGACAAAATATCTTAGTGGAAATGAAGATTATCAGCTGGATGTCAGGGTTGATCAGATGAGTGCGGTTCCAACAGAAGGTGGAGAAATAGAAATCAGAACAGCCATTTTGTTTGATTTTATATCTTTTCACAAGACGAGACAAAGAATTATGACGGACATGAAAGAAGAAGCACTAGACTACGAAAAGATACGAAAAATCCCTGGAATTGTAGGATATGTTGTAAAGGAGGGAGATACTTTGTGGTCTATTGCAAAAACTTATTTTACAACGGTCGAAAGTATCAGAGAACAAAATGAAGAAGTCAGTGAGATAAAACCTGGGGATAAACTTTTAATCGTAAAAGAAATAGGAATATTTCAGTAAATAAGGATTGCATTTTTTTAAGAACAATATTATAATATTCTGTATACAAGATGTGAGATAGAAACTATTTCACATAGGATAAAGGAGTGCATATGGATAATAGTATTGTTCTAAAATCATATGGGAAGATCAATCTTGGTCTAGATGTTTTAAGAAGGCGCGAAGATGGATACCATGAGGTGCGCATGATCATGCAGACGGTTGGACTTTATGATTTGCTGACGATGAAGAAGATCAAAGATGACAAGATTCAGATGACTTGTAATCTGACATTTCTTCCAACAGATGAGAGAAATCTTGTATACAAGGCAGTGAAACTCATGAAGGATAAATATCATATTAAAGATGGTGTAGAGATCAATCTAAATAAGAGAATTCCGGTAGCTGCTGGTATGGCTGGCGGAAGTTCTAACTGTGCTGCAGCATTAAAAGGTATGAATCAGCTGTTTGATCTGGGCCTGTCAATCGACGAGTTATGTGAGATAGGAGTAACACTTGGAGCAGATGTTCCTTATTGTATCTGGGGTGGAACAGCCCTTTCCGAAGGAATCGGAGAGAAGCTCTCAAGAGTTGATGCAATGCCAGAATGTTATATACTGATCGCAAAACCGGGGATCAGCGTATCGACAGCATTTGTATATCAGAATCTTAATCTTTCAGGATTGGCGAAACACCCGGATATCGATGGCATGTTAGAATGTCTGAGGACCAAAGATTTAAAAGGAATTTGTGATCGTTTGGAGAATGTTCTAGAAACAGTAACAATCAAAGAATATCCAATCATTGAGGAAGTAAAGAAACACCTGATGGATCAGGGAGCAATGGGTGCATTAATGAGCGGAAGCGGACCAACAATCTTCGCAATTTTTCAGGATAAGAAAACAGCAGATAACGCATTGAAATCATTACGAAGTATTGAGGACATAAAACAGGCCTACGTAGTAAGACCGATACGATAATGTATTTTCAAGGTAAGAAAACAGAACAGAATAAAATTGAAGATACATTGGAAAAAGCAGGAGGAGAAGAAACTATGAGCGATAAATTAAAGGTAAATATGAATGAATATCTTCCACTGAGAGATGTGGTATTTAATACACTAAGACAGGCGATCATCACAGGAGAATTTGCACCGGGAGAGCGTCTGATGGAGATCGCACTTGCTAATAGATTAGGAGTCAGCAGAACACCAGTCCGAGAAGCAATCCGTAAGCTGGAACTCGAAGGACTTGTAGTTATGATTCCAAGAAAAGGTGCAGAAGTTGCAAGGATCACAGAAAAAGATTTAAGAGATGTATTAGAAGTACGCTGTTCTCTGGAAGAACTGGCAGCAGAACTGGCAGCAGAACGAATGGATGAAGAAGGTAAAGCGAAATTAGACAAAGCATTACAGGAATTTGAAGTAGCTATCGAATCTGGAGATAATGCAGCCATCGCAGATAGCGATATGGAATTCCATGATATTATTTTTGATGCGACAGGAAATCCAAGACTGATTCAGATCATTAGCAATTTAAGAGAACAGTTTTATCGTTATCGTCTGGAATATGTTAAAGATACAGATTACCATATCGTATTATTAAATGAGCATAAAGAACTTGTGAATGCGATCGAATCTGGAAAGAAAGAAGAAGCACGTCAGATCATGAAGAAACATATCACTAATCAGGAAATGACAGTGATCCGCAACATTAAAGAAGAATATTGATCAATAAAGATGTTGGAGATATCATGAATATAAGAATAGCAACGATCAAAGATTTGGATGCAGTAACAGCTGTCGAAGCAGAATGTTTCCCACCAGCGGAAGCCGCAACAAGAGAAGAATTAGAGGAACGCTTAACATATTATGCTGATCATTTTTGGCTAATGTTTGATGGAGACAAATTAATTGCATTTGTAGATGGATTTGTAACAGATGAAGAAGATCTCACAGATGAGATGTATGCAAAGGCAGATTTACACAATGAAGATGGAGCATGGCAGATGATCTTTGGTGTAAATACAATACCTGCTTATAGAAAACATGGATATGCAGGAGAGTTGCTCAAATGCGCGATTGAAGATGCAAGAAAGCATGGAAGAAAAGGATTAGTGCTCACTTGTAAGGATCATTTGGTGCATTATTATGCCAAATTTGGATTTGAGAATGAAGGCATATCTGAGTCCGAACATGGAGGAGTAAGGTGGAATCAGATGCGGCTAAAGTTTTGATTTGATAGTCTTTCGTATATGTGATAAAAATAAGATAAGAATCAATATAAGCGATGCATTGGAATTTTGTTCAAAATATGGCAAAATTCCAATGCATCGCTTTCGGTTTCTTATTTATTTTTTATCATATACTCGAATTCTACAGTTGGCCAATATACAAATTAAAATTAAGCCTGAGCTTTCGCCCATTCAGCAAATTTAGCACTTTCAGCCTGTGCCTCATCCATGCTGGAAGCTTTTACTCCATAGTAGAATTTGATCTTAGGTTCTGTTCCTGATGGACGAACGCATACCCAAGCTCCACCTTCAAGTTCATAGTAAAGAACATTAGAAGCAGGAAGTCCTGTAGGTTCTACTTTACCACTTTCAACATCAAGGATTGTATCATTGCTGTAATCACGGATCTTAACAACTTTGTATCCAGCGATATCTTTTAATGGGTTCTCACGAAGGTTAGAAAGCATAGCTTTCATCTTATCCATACCTTCTAATCCTGGGAAGTCCATAGCGGTGATGCTGTCTACGCAGTAACCGTATTTCTCGTACATATCGATCATAACATCCCATAATGTTTTACCTTTTGTTGCATAGTAAGCAGCGGCTTCACAAAGAGCAACAGTTGCAGAAACAGCATCTTTGTCTCTTGCGTATGTACCGATCAGGCATCCGTAGCTTTCTTCTAATCCAAACAGGTATGTTCCTTTACCACTCTGCTCAAATCCAAGGATTTCTTTACCAATCCATTTGAATCCTGTTAATACTTCGATTAGTTTTACATTGTAAGCTTTTGCAATCTCATCTACGAGGTTTGTTGTAACGATAGATTTAACAACAGCACCATCTGCAGGAAGAGATCCAGCCTTTTCTTTTTTCTGGCTTAATACATATTCACATAATAAAGAACCAGACATATTACCTGTTAATGGAATGTATTCTCCACTCTTCGCGTCTTTTACATATACACCTAAACGGTCAGCATCAGGGTCAGTTGCAAGAACAAGGTCAGCGTCTTTTTCTTTGGCAAGAGCAAGACCTAATGCAAATGCTTCTTTTGCTTCTGGGTTTGGATAGCTGACTGTTGGAAAGTCACCATCTGGCAGTTCCTGTTCAGGAACAACATATACATTCTTAAATCCAAGGTCATCAAGTACACGGCGCACTGGAAGGTTACCTGTTCCATGGAGAGGAGTATAGACGATCTTTAATTTTGAAGCCATCGCATCAATAGAATCATGATTGATGACCTGTTTTTCAACTTCTGCGATGTAAGCATCATCAACTTCTTTTCCGATCACTTCATATAAACCTGCTGTTACGGCATCTTCTTTGGATATTGTTTTGCAAGTTGAAATGTCAGTGATCGCATTAACTTTGGCTGTAACACCTGAAGCATGAGGATCTGTAAACTGTGCACCATCTTCCCAGTATACTTTGTATCCGTTATACTGTGGTGGGTTATGGCTGGCAGTTACGTTGATACCTGCAATACAGTCTAAATGTCTAACTGCAAATGATAATTCTGGTGTTGGGCGTAAAGATTCAAAGATGAATGCTTTAATTCCGTTAGCGGCAAGGCAGCGTGCAGCTTCATCTGCAAACTCTGGAGACATATGTCTTGAGTCAAATGCGATGGCAACACGTTTCTTGTCTGTTCCCTGCTCTAAGATATAGTCAGCTAACCCCTGTGTTGCTTTTCTTACAACATAAATATTCATACGGTTGATACCAGCACCAATGATTCCTCTAAGTCCGGCAGTTCCAAATGCTAGATTAGCATAGAAACGTTCTTTAATTTCATTTTCGTCATTCTCAATGGCTTTTAATTCCTTTTTTGTCTCTTCATCAAAATAAGGATTGGAAAGCCATTCTTGATAAGTTTCTTTGTAGTTCATAAATTACTCCTCCTTTAAGTTATAAAAATGCCTTTTGTTTAATTATACCTTAAAACGCATTAAAAAACATTATAAATTTGTAGATATTTTTCGAGAAAAATCGAGCGGAGGTCTTTTTTGTGGACAAATTCCTCTAATTTCTCGATATATCGTGGAGAAATCCAATGTTTTTTGTGTGCCATGTACTGATTTGAGATCTTCCAGAACTTTTCAGGGAATAAGAACAGTCCATAAAGGCATAATAGGTCATTTTTGGAAAGAGGAAGAAAACGGTCGTAATTTACAAGAAATGTTTCACAAAACGTAAAGTTATAATTATTTTTCTCAAGTGCTTTTTTCAGAAAATAATAGACATCAAGAATCGGATAACCATGATAAAACCGTTCAAAATGAATTGTAGCAGGGAAATCAGATGTCAGGATAATATTATGGTGGCTGTAATTTCCATGACACCACCCAGATCTCGATGGTATGGTATTGTTTAAAATTTTTATAGAATCTTCTAACTGCACCCAGAATTCTTTTGTCTGCTCCAGAAACAGATATTCAAAAATCCCTTTGTTTTTTCGTTTTCGTATGTACCGGCCAATGCTTTTTAATTCTGAATATTTCTGTTCATACTGCTTGGAAATGGAATTATATTTTCGGAGATTTTCGGATGAAAATGAAATATCAAGACAGTGATTATGAAAGCTGGCAAGATTTTGAGCAGCAGTTTTTACATCATTCAAAGAATGAATATCACATTCCGTTCCTGAAAAGGTCTTTCTTAGCACAAACGTCTCATAATACCGGTCAAATGTAAGAAAATAACCATCTTTATTTAAAAGGTATTGATCGGTCTTATAAAAATGATGATCGTGCATGGCATCTGTCCATTTGGCTACGGCACAAAGCCGCTCTTCAGACAGAGAAGTCTGAGAAAGGGCATAAACATCATCTTTGCCAAAACATAAAACACAACCCCGTCCCCGCCTGGTATAAGAAACAGAAATATCATATTGATCGAGCAGCATTTGATATTTTTCGTTCAACATATATCCTCCTTCATGTTCTACCTCTAATGATATGAAGATAATAAGAGGAATATGATAGTAACTTGCTATCAAAGATTAAATAGGATATACTGAAAATATCTCAGAAAGGAGTAAATTGATTATGAGAAAAAGATTTTTATTAATTTCAACAATATTTGTACTAAGTGCATTTACATTAGCAGCCTGTGGAAAGAAGAGTCCAAGCAGCCCGGAAGCAAGCAGTGAGACAACAGAAGAAGCAACAACGGAAGAACCAACTACAGAGAATAATACAGAAGATACAACAGAGAAAGAGACACCAGTATCAACGGCAACAGAGGCAACAAAATCCTCAACAGAAGAAGTATCAACAGCATCCAAGAAAGACGAACAGGCAAAACCAAAGACAGCAACAGGAACATACAATGGATTTGCAGATACAAACTCTGTAGAAATTGAATTATCCAATGGTAATTTTGAAACATTTCTTGTAAATGACGACGATGTCAAAACAGCATTAAGCAAGAAGTCAGAAGGAAGTAAGATCACATTTACTTATGGAGCTGTAGAAGGACAGGCAAATAAGGAAATTCTTTCTGTAAAATAATAGAGATTGATGTATAAACATAAGATTTATAAGAGAAGGGTGGCAGCTCCACGTTTTTAGGAGCTGTCCCCTTTTTCTCTTATTTTGCTACATTAATCATAAAGACTACCTTCACAAATCAAAATCTGTTATACTGAAAAGACTAACAAAAACAAAGGAGCCTCAAATGAAGCATGTCAAGAAATCACTCCTGATTCTGACATGTCTGATTTTTATATTATCCCTAAATGGCTGTAAAAAGAACAAACAGCAAACGACAAATACAAGAAAAGCAGAAGTCTTAACTCCAAAAGCACCAGGAGATGAAGTGTTGGATTATGGGGAGGCAGTTGTAGATATATCGAATGTCTCACAAGGATATGTTGCGGTCAGATATAGTGGAAATGCCAGAAAGATCAGCATAGAGATTACAGGAAAGAAAGATAAAACATATAAATATTTTGTAAATAAAACAAAACAACCAGTTTATTTTCCACTGACATGTGGGAATGGAACGTATCAGATCGCTGTATATGAGAATATTCAAGGAGATGAATATAGTGCTTTGATGATGGATAGTTTTGATGTAAAATTAAAGAACAGATTTCTGCCGTTTTTATATCCAAATCAATATGTAGAGTTTACAAGTGAAACAAAAGCGGTGAAGAAAGCAAAAGAACTTGCGAAAGGAAAGGAAGATGCTCTTTCCATTGTTAAATCGATATACCATTATGTTGTTAAGAATATAAAATATGATGATGACAAAGCAAAGAATGTGCAAAAAGGTTATCTGCCATCGGTGGATGAGACATTGGAGACAAAGAAAGGGATATGTTTTGATTATGCGGCATTGATGACAGCGATGCTCAGATCGCAGGGAATTCCGACGAAGCTTGAGATTGGGTATTCTGGCAGTGTCTATCATGCTTGGATCAGTACGTGGCTTGATGAAAAAGGCTGGATAGATAATATTATCAAATTTAATGGAAAGAGTTGGGAATTGATAGATCCGACACTGGCAGCGAACAATGATAACAAAGATGATGTAAAAGAATATGTTGGAGATGGAGATCATTATGCACTCCAGTATAGTTATTAAGAAGGGACAGATATGAAGAGGAAACTTAACAATGAAGAATTGATCACGTTTTGCAGTCAGATGGCGTTGATCTTGAAATCAGGAATATCTTCGCTGGAAGGAATTTATATCATGGAAGATGGAGATGTCTCTGGGGATGGAAGAGAGATTTTAAAAGAGATACGAGAAGAAATCGAGATGTGTGGGATGCTATATCCAGCAATGAAGAAGTCAGGGGTATTTCCGGAATATGCATTGCATATGACAGAGATCGGAGAGCAGACAGGAAGACTTGATGAGACGATGGAAGCACTGGCAGCTTATTATCAGAGAGAAGAAGAAATATTTGAAGCAGTAAAAAGCGCAGTAACATATCCTGTTGCAATGCTTGGAATGATGCTTGTGATCATTATTGTATTATTTATTAAAGTAATGCCAGTGTTTGAACAGGTTTATCTTCAGCTTGGCCAGGAAATGACAGGTGTAGCACGTAATATTTTAAATATTGGAAACTGGATGAGACAATCAGCGATCATACTTTCTGTAATTGCAGTGATCGTATTAATGATCGTGTGTAGTGCAGTTTTTTCAGAAAAATTCAGGAATAAATTATTTGAAAAAATTTCAAAGATCGGATTTATGAAAAAGCTAGCTTGGAAACGGGCAAGAACGAGATTTGCAAGTGGAATGGCGATGTCTTTAAAGAGTGGGCTTGATATAGATGAAAGTCTTACACTTGCAGAAAAACTGGTAGATTATGAACCGTTAAGAAAACAGATCGCGGTGTGCAGAGAAGACATGAAAAATGGAGAATCATTTCCAAAAGCACTGAAGGAATCTCATATTTTTGGAGGAATGCAGGAACGACTAATGGTGATCGGATATGAAACTGGAGCAACTGATGAGGTGATGGAACAGTCTGCGGATCTGTATCAGAAGGAGCTTCAGGATCAGATTCAGAAAATGATCGGCATTCTGGAACCAACATTGGTTGGGATTTTATGTGTGATCGTAGGAGTTATTTTGCTGTCTGTGATGCTGCCATTAGCAGGAATCATGGCAGGGATTGGATAAGGGAGGCGTGCCTTGAAAAATCGTTTTCAAAAACAAACAAAAATAAAAAGTAAGATTGCTTTTCTGCTTCCAATCGTAATATGTCTGATCATGGCAGCAGTGTTGTGGGGAAGCAGCAGCCGTATTTTTAGTGAAACTCAGAAACGCCAGGAAGAAAGCACAAAGAATGCCGTTCTCAAAGGTGCAGTACAATGCTATGCGGTAGAAGGCCGTTATCCAGAAAGCCTGTCATATCTGGAACAACATTATGGAGTCAGTTATGATAAAGACAAGTTTATAGTTTCCTACGAGATCACAGGATCAAACAGAATGCCGCAGGTAACTGTGATCGCATTGAACGAGAGGTGATATCGGTGGAGAGACAAAAACATATGGTAGATAAGATGTTTCTCATTCTTTTATTTGCGACGTTTGCAGTGTGTGCATTTACATTGATCATGGTGGGTGCAAATGTATACAGCCATACGGCATCGGCAATGAATGATAACTATGAGAAGAGAATTGATATTTCTTATGTCACAGAAAAAATAAAACAGTGGGATGAACAAAACAGTATTTCCATTGGAACATTTCATAATAAGACGGCTTTGATTCATACAGAAGTGGCAGCCGGAAGAAAATATTATACATACATTTATCAGGAGAATGGCGCTTTAAGAGAATTGATGGTTCGGGAAGGGCTTCATACAGAGAAAATGCAGGGAGAACAGATCGTGCCGGCAAAAGGATTTGAGATAAAAGAGGAAGACCAGATGTATGGTATTACGATCACAGGAGAAGATGGAAAGCAGTACCGGACTTGTGTATACAGACAGAGCAGAGAGTAAGGAGGGACTATGAGACAAAAGAGAAATGGAAGCCATTTGATCTTGATGGAATTGATGTTTGTCTTGTTTTTCTTTGCGATCTGCGGGGTGGTTTTTTTACAGATATTTGTAAAGTCACATAACATCAGTGTAAAAGCAAAAGAACTTACGGAGACAAAAAATTGTGTCACGCAGGCAGCAGAACTGTTTGAAACAGGGTATACAGATATAGAACATTATCAAGAGTATTTTCCAAAGCTTGAAGAAGATCAAGGGATTTATCAGGGATATTTTGATAAAGACTGGAAGATGACCCAAAAGAAAAACGCAGTATATAAAATGACGATCAGCTTTGATGATCAAGGATTAGACAGAAATGGGAAGATAACGATATTCAAGGCAAAGAAGCAGATATATCATTTGGAACTTTTAAAACATTTGCCAGGAGGGAAAAGTAATGAAAGATCATAGAATGCCGTTTCTTGGAATAGGAGCAGCTTCCATTGTTCTGGTTTTAACCATTGTTAGTTTATCAGTGTTTGCAACACTTACGATTTCCAGTGCAAATGGGGATTATACATTAAGTCAAAAAAATCTGGAGAGAACAACAAATTATTACAAGGCATCGAATGAAGTAAATTGCACGTTAAGCCAGATTGATAAGAAACTGTGGAAGAATTATCATAAAACAAAAAATAAAAAATCTTACATGAAAAATATATCAAAAAGTTTGGTGGATTTAAAAGGTATCACGTATGATAAAACAAAACATACTATACAGTTTCAAAAGAGTATTACAAGTAAACAGCAGATTAATGTAAAGATCAGAATCTGTTATCCAGAAAAACAAAGAAACCATTGCTATGAGATATTATGTTTTAAAAACGAAGCAGTTGGTACATGGAAGAAAGATGATTCACTTCCAGTATTTCAAAGAAAATGATCAAAGGGGACAAAATGAACATAGAAGAATTTTTAACATTGGCGGCAGAGAAAGAGGCATCGGATCTATTTATTATTGCCGGATTACCTCTTACAATGAAAACAAATGGAGTAATGCACCGGATCAATGAAGAACGAATGATGCCACAGGATACGGAAGAAATGATCCGTGAGATTTATAAAATGGCAGCTGATCGCAATATTGATAAATTACTGAAAACAGGAGATGATGATTTTTCTTTTGCGATCCCAGGGTTATCAAGATTTCGTGTGAGTGCTTATAAGCAGAGAGGATCGCTCGCAGCTGTGATCCGTGTGATTGCATTTCGTCTTCCGAATTCAAAAGAAATTGGAATACCTGATCAGGTAATGAGGCTGAGTGAATTAAATAAAGGACTGGTGCTTGTAACTGGGTCGGCTGGAAGTGGAAAGTCAACGACACTTGCCTGTATGGTGGAAGAGATCAATGAGACGAAAGAAGATCATATCATTACATTAGAGGATCCGCTGGAATTTCTGCACCAGCATAAGAAAAGTATCGTAAGCCAGAGAGAAGTGAATATGGATACGGTGAATTATGTAACATCTTTACGTGCAGCATTAAGACAAAGTCCGGATGTGATCTTGCTTGGAGAGATGAGAGATTATGAAACAATACAGGTTGTTATGACCGCAGCAGAGACGGGACATCTTGTATTTTCAACACTTCATACGATTGGAGCAGCAAATACGATTGAACGTATCATTGATGTATTTCCACCAAACCAGCAAAGACAGATCACGATTCAGCTTGCATCTGTTCTGCAGGCAGTTATTTCACAGCAGTTGATTCCAAGTGTTGATGGAACACTGATCCCTGTATTTGAGATCATGGAAGTAACTCCTGCGATCCGCAATATGATCCGTGAGAATAAGGTTCATCAGATCGATGGCCTGATCTATTCATCAACGGGGAGCGGAATGATGTCTATGGACCAGTCATTAATGCAGGCATACAGAGATGGAAAGATCACGAAAGAGACAGCGGTTTTATATGCGTTAAATGCTGAAATGTTAAGTAAAAGGCTGCGTTAAATGAGATAAATCCATTGACAAAGAAAGTTGAATACTGTACGATGAAAGTGTATAGATAGACGATGTTTCAAACTTGGGGAAGTTGGAACATGAAACTAAATCAAGTATAAATAAGTATAAAGAAGGGGCGATAATTATGAAGAAGAAAGTTGCAGCAGGACTGACGTCAATTATTCTTGCAGTTGTATTAATTTTCGGCGGGGTTACATTTTATAATAACCATCAGCAGAAGAAGTTTGAGAAACAGATGGCTTCATTTGAAAGTGTTGATACAATGAAGCATCCAAAAGAATCAACAATTAAGATTGATGGTGTTGAAGTGCCATTGAGCAGTGCACCGAAAGTAACAACAAAGACAACAATCAAGAAAAGCACAAAAATTCAGAAACTAAAGAAGAAAGCTTCAAAGAGTAAAGTAACAACAATAAGGAAGACAAAGACAACAAAGAAAACAAGTCAGAGTAATTCTCAGCGTAAGGTAGTAGATACAAAGGTTATCACAACAACGAAAGATTACGATAAGAAGGGTTCCAACAAGAGAACGATTAAGACAGTTATTCAGACAACGGTTAAGACAACAACTGTACAGCTTATACAGTCAGGTTCTAAAGGAACAACTGTAAAAACTTTGGGAGCAAAGGCAGATAAGAAGATTCTTAATGCATTTGATACATTAAAGTTTAAGTTTGTGATCAATAAGAATGCATCACATACAGGAGTGTTCAGTGTAAGGAATCATAAGATTGAGATCCAGAGTGCGAAAGATTATGTATTATTACATGAACTTGGACATTTTGCAAACTTCCTTGCAGGAGATAAAGTCAGCACAAGTGAGTGGAACAAGATTTACAAAGCTGAGAAGTCAAAATATACAGGATATAACAAAGCTTATGTAACAAAGACAGCTTCTGAATATTTTGCAGAATCTTACAGAGATTATAGAGAAAATCCAACAGCGTTGAAGTCAAAACGACCAAGGACTTACCAGTTTGTTAAGAAGACGATCAATGGTATTTCTGACAGTGATGTGCAGGAAATCAAAGATACTTATGGAGAATACTGGGGATTATAAAAGCAGACCTTAGGAGTACTTTCTTGGAAAGTACTCCTTTTTTCTTGTGATAAAGAAACTAAATGTGAAAGGATGAATAGAATGTTAAAGATTAAGGAGTATGTCAAAGCAGAAAGTCTTGAACAGGCATATGAGCTGAACCAGAAGAAGACGAACTGTGTGATTGGCGGTATGTTGTGGCTTAAAATGGTCACAAGAAATGTACAAAAAGCAATTGATCTATCGGGACTTGGGCTTGATCAGATTGAAGAAGATGATGAGAAATTTTCCATAGGAGCAATGGTCACATTAAGACAGATCGAACTTCATGAAGGATTAAATACATGGAGTCATGGAGCTGTCAAAGAAAGTGTAACACATATCGTTGGCGTACAGTTTCGTAATCTGGCTACGGTTGGCGGAAGTATTTTCGGAAAGTTTGGTTTTTCAGATGTATTAAGCTGCTTCCTTGCATTTGACAGTTATGTGGAATTACATCACGAAGGAATTATTCCACTGGAGCAGTTTGCAGTGAATAAATATCCAGATGATATTCTGGTGCGTCTGATCGTCAAGAAACATCCACAGGAAAGTGTTTATCTTTCTCATAGAAATTCGAAGACAGATTTTCCGGTTTTAACATGTGCCATTTCATTAGGAAAGGAAGAGGCTTATGCAGTTGTTGGAGCAAGACCATCAAGAGCGGTAAAAGTAAAATTATCAGATCAATGGAATGTTATGATCAAAGACGATGAAGGAAGAAGAAAGATTGCAGATGAAGTCACAGGACAGCTTAATTTTGGAAGTAACATGCGAGGAAGTGCGGATTATAGAAGACATTTATCAGAAGTCCTTATAAGAAGGGGATTGGCACAGTTAGAAGAAAGGAGGGAAAATTAGTTATGAATATTACATTTACATTAAATGGAAAGAAAATAAGCAGACAGATTGAGGCAGATACTCTCCTGATCGATCTTGTAAGAGATCTTGGATGTTACAGTGTGAAACGTGGATGTGAGACATCAAACTGTGGATTATGTACAGTATTTATGGATGATCAGCCAATTCTTTCATGTTCCATTCTTGCAGCAAGAGTCGATGGGCATAAGATTGATACATTAGAAGGGTTGCAGGAAGAAGCAGCAGAGTTTGGAGCATTTATTGCAAATCAGGGAGCAGAACAGTGTGGATTCTGTAATCCAGGAATGATCATGAATGCGATCGCATTGTTCAGAGAGATTCCTGATCCAACAGAAGAAGAGATCAAAGAATATTTAGCAGGAAATCTGTGCAGATGTTCAGGATACGAAGGACAGCTTCGAGGAATCTTAAACTTTTTAGAATACAAGAAAAATAAAAATGGAGGTGCCGAATGAAAGTAGTCAATCAGCCAGTTATGAAGAAAGACGCAATGGCACTTGTGACAGGAAAACCTGTATTTACAGATGATAAGGCACCAAAAGACTGCTTGATCGTAAAATTACTCCGAAGTCCATATGCCAATGCGATGATCAAATCGATCAATACCCAATTTGCTATGAAAGTGCCGGGAATCGAGGCAATTTATACATGGGAAGACGTGCCACAGGAACGTTTCACGATGGCAGGACAGACTTATCCAGAGTTAAGTCCATATGATAGACAGATCTTAGATCAGCACGTCCGATATGTTGGAGATCCAGTTGCGATCGTTGCGGGTGAGAATGAGAAGTGTGTAGATCAGGCAATTAAGATGTTGCGTGTAGAATATGATGTACTGCCTGCAAACTTAGATCCACGGAAAGCAATGGATGAGGGTACACCATTAGTGCATCCAGAAGATAACTGGAAAGCTTTATGCAATATTGGAGCAGATAATAAGAAAAATCTGTGCGCTACAGAAGAAACCCATGAGGGAGATGTTGATGCAGTATTGGAAGATTGTGATGTTGTTGTAGAACACACATATCATACAAAAGCCAACCAGCAGGCGATGATGGAGACTTTTAGAACGTATTGCTTTATTGATGAATACGGAAGATTAAATGTCGTAAGTTCCACACAGATCGTATTCCATGTACGAAGAATCTTGGCAAATGCATTATGTATTCCAAAATCAAAGATTCGAGTATCCAAACCTAGGATCGGTGGTGGATTTGGTGCAAAACAGAGTGCGATTTCAGAAGTATATCCAGCATTTGTCACATGGATGACAAAGAAACCATCTAAGATCATTTTTTCAAGAGTAGAATCCCAGATTGCATCTTCTCCACGTCATGAGATGGAAGTGACAGTTCGTGTCGGGGCAAATAAGAATGGAAAGATTCGTGCGATTGATGTGTATACACTGTCTAATACAGGAGCTTATGGAGAACATGGACCGACAACCGTTGGATTGTCTGGACATAAATCTATTCCTTTATACAGAGATCTGGAGGCACATCGTTTTGCATATGATGTTGTGTATACAAACCGTATGTCAGCAGGTGCATATCGTGGATATGGTGCAACGCAAGGTATTTTTGCACTGGAATCTGCAGTGAGTGAACTGGCAGCGAAGATTGGCATGGATCCAACAAAGATCCGTGAGATGAATATGGTTCGTGAAGGCGATGTTATGCCTGCATATTATGGAGAGACAGCAAATAGTTGTGCTTTAGACCGATGTCTGGCTCGTGCCAAGGAAATGCTCAAATGGGATGAGAAATATCCATGCAAGGATATGGGAAATGGAAAAGTCCGAAGTGTTGGAGTTTCTATGGCAATGCAGGGATCTGGTATTTCGGGAGTTGACGTTGGATCTGCAACGATCAAATTAAATGACGATGGACTGTATACACTTTCTATTGCAGCAGCAGATATGGGAACTGGATGTGACACGATCTTAGCACAGATGGCAGCAGAATGTCTGGAATGTTCAATTGATGATATCATGGTCAGTGGAGCAGACACTGATACATCACCATATGATTCTGGATCTTATGCATCAAGTTCTACCTACGTTACTGGAAAAGCAGTAGAACGTGCGTGTGAAAAATTAAAAGGACGTATTTTAAATAAAGCAGCTCAAATGATGGAAATTGATTCTGCGGATAATCTGGAATTTGATGGTAAAAAAGTAAGCGATCCAGAGAGTGGAAAAGAAATTTCATTAGTTGATATTTCAACAGCATCTATGGTCAACAATAATGAAACATTCCAGGTGACAGAAACAAATAGTTCCCCAGTATCACCACCTCCATTCATGGTCGGAATGGTTGAAATCGAGCTTGATAAAGAAACAGGACATATCGAGATCTTAGATTACGTTGCAGTTGTAGACTGTGGAACACCTGTGAATCCAAATCTTGCAAGAGTACAGGTAGAAGGCGGACTTGGACAGGGAATCGGAATGGCATTATATGAAGGCGTTGATTATACTCCGAATGGATATGTGAAGCAGAATTCTTTCATGCAGTATAAAGTGCCATCACGAGTGGATGTTGGAAAACTTCGCGTAGAATTCGAAAGCAGCTATGAACCAACTGGACCATTTGGAGCAAAATCGATCGGAGAGATTGTTATCAATACACCATCTCCAGCAATAGCAGATGCAGTATTTAATGCGACAGGATTGTGGATTCGTGAATTGCCGATCACAAGTGAAAAAATTGCAATGGGTCTGATGGAACAAAAATAGGATGAAAACAGCAGTTATTTATCTGGCATCAGGAAATAGCAAACGTTTTGGCTATGAAAATAAATTATTAAAAAATATCCAAACCAAACCGATGTACCGTTATGGTTTGGACAGACTGATCGATATATGCAAAGAAAAGGAAGAGTTTGAAGTTATTGTTATCACGCAGTATCAGGAAATTATGAAACAGATACAATATGATTCGGTAACGACAGTATTTTGTAAAGAAAGCCAATATGGGATTTCATGGTCGATCAAAGCAGGAATCAAAGCAGCTAAAGATGCAGATTTCTATACATTTTTTGTAGCAGATCAGCCCAATATGAAAAGAGAGACGATCGAAAGATTTCTCTCTTTTATGGCAGAAGGACGTTATGAACTTGGATGTGTCAGGACAGAAGAAGAACTTGGCAATCCAGTATGGTTTTCAAAGAAATATAAAAAAGAGCTTTTATCTTTAACAGGTGATTGCGGTGGTAAAAAAATTCTAAAAAAACATATAGAAAATGCCAGATTTTTCAAGGTTCTGGAAGAATCTGAACTTTGTGATATAGATTATCCAAAAGAAATGCAAGCAATGCTTGCAAAGCAAGGCAAAAGTAGTTAAAATATTATTTAAAATACAAAAGAGCGTGGAGGCCAAGCAATGGAGCTATTAAAAGAGAGAATCCGAAAAGATGGAGTTGTAAAAGAAGGAAATGTCTTGAAAGTAGACCGTTTTTTAAATCACCAGATGGATGTAAAATTATTCCGTGAAATTGGAAAAGAATTTAAAAAACGTTTTGAAGGTGAAAATATTAATAAAATTCTTACAATTGAAGCATCAGGAATTGGAATTGCATGTATAGCAGCAGAAATTTTTGACGTACCAGTCGTATTTGCAAAGAAAACACAGACAAAGAATATTGCTGGAGATGTATACACAACAAAAGTAGAGTCATACACACACGGAAGAGTTTATGATATCATTGTATCTAAAGAATTTTTAGGAGAGGGAGATCGAGTTTTACTGATCGATGATTTCCTTGCGAATGGTAAAGCCTTAGAAGGACTGGCAAAATTAGTCAAAGACTCTGGAGCAGAACTAGTCGGAGCCGGAGTTGTGATCGAGAAAGGATTCCAGCCAGGTGGAGATTTCTTGAGAAAACAGACACACTTAGAATCCCTTGCAATTGTCGATTCAATGGATGAGAAAACAGGAGAGATCACATTCCGCGAATAATAATTGGATAGAATAATTATCAAATGAGAATATAATATACAGAGAGTCGTTAGTTGATACGGCTCTTTGTTTTATTATAATCGAAATAAGCGAGGAAGATGAAAATGAAAATACCTACATCAGCACTTTTTGCAGGAGTTGGAACACACGATCTTGATTCTATGATGAGTTGTCTTTCTGCAAAAGAGCGAAATTACAAGAAAAATGAATTTATATTTCATACAGGAGATAAAGTTACCCAGATTGGTATGGTTCTGGAAGGAACAGTTCACATGATGAAAGAAGATGTTTGGGGGAATGTCATGATCTTAGGAGAAGCATGCCCTGGAGACTTATTTGGAGAAGTCTATGCCTGTGCAGGAGTCAAATATTTAGAAGTCGGTGTTGTCGCAAAAACAGACGTAAAAGTGTTATTTTTAGATATTCAGAAAGTACTGACAGTATGTTCAAATGGCTGTGAATTTCATTCTAAGATCATAAGAAATTTATTATCATCCATAGCGGAAAGAACATTAGAAATGACAAGAAAAGTAGAGCATATGTCACAGAGATCATTGAGGGATAAAGTATTGTCTTATTTATCATCAGAAGCTGTGCGTGCTGGAAGTAAGGAATTTACAATACCATTTAATCGACAGCAACTGGCAGAGTATTTGTCAGTAGATCGAAGCGCATTATCAGCAGAACTTGGTAAGATGAGAGATGAAGGAATGTTGGAATTCTGGAAGAATCAGTTTAAGTTGAAATAGCGATTTGTGAGGGTAGGCTTTCGTATATGTGACAAAAATAAGATAAGAATCAATATTTAAAACAACTGGTGGCAACACGCACTTAAAATCTGCTAATCGTTGCCACCTCATATACTCGAAATCTACAGTTGGCCAACTCAACAAATTAAAAATCTACAATTTATCATGAAAACTCTTCAACAAAGATTTCTCACTCTTCCATCCCAAATACCGCAAAGTTTCCTCAAGGCCACTCATAACTTCAAGCATATCTCCTACATTTGCGCTTGCACCCATGTGTCCGATTCGGATGACTTTTCCTGCCAGATCTCCAAATGATCCTGCTAACATGATATGATGCTCTTCTCTCATTCTTTTGAGAATATCATCGGCTGTCATTCCTTCTGGTACGTCGAAGACGGTAACGGTATCTGAAAATCCACTTTCTAAATGCAGCTTGATTCCGAATTCTTTTAATGCTTCTCTTGTTGCATTTGCAATCTTTGCATGTCGTTTGATCAGGTTTTTATCTGCTGCAATATTGTCAATTGCGGCTTTTAATCCATAGATATCACTGATCGGCATTGTATATGGGAACCATAGGTTTTTGTAGTAGTCTTTGAATATTGTCAGATTGCAGTAAAATGATGCAATTGGTGTTTTTCTGTTTTCCATTGCTGCTTTTGCTTCATCACTGATTGTTACAAATGTAAGTCCTGGAGGAGCTGAAACGGCTTTTTGTGATCCACCGCATAAAATATCAATTTGTGCTTTATCAACATCAACTTCATTTCCAAACATTCCTGATACAGAATCTGTGACCGTCATAATTCCATAGGATTTTAATAGTGGGCAGATTTTATGAATATCATTTAACATTCCGCTTGGTGTATCACAATGAACAATTGTTGCGTATTTAAAATCATGATCTTTCTTGAGGTATGCATCTAATTCATTTACATCAAAAGCATTTTTATAATCTTTTGTATACATTACAGCTGTTCCACCATACATAGATACGAAATCCGCAAATCCTGCTCCATAAATTCCATTGTCAAGAATTAGTACTCGATCTCCTGATTCTGTCATGGATGCACATGCTGCTTCTAATCCAAGAATTCCTTCTCCGCTTAGGATCAGAGTCTCATTTTTTGTATGAAGTAATTTACTGATCAATTCACAGGTTTCTTTATATTCATCATAAAACTGTGGATCTAGATCAGCATTTGTTGTTGAGATGCTTCTTGCAAGTCTCACATTCTCAGGAACCTGAACAGGTCCTGGTGTCATGATCTTATATTTGCTCATATTTGCCACTCACTTTCTTTTTTATTTATGCAAACTGTGTAATTCCAATTTTCTTAACCGCAACCTCGATTGGTTCGATCACGATCAGGACAATAACAGCTGCAACTGCAATCTGTACGACATTTCCTGGTACAGAAGTGATCGGTGCAACAAAGTTTCCATAAAGGATGATCTCTGCGATATAATAACCAACGATCTTAATCACAAATGCTGCAAAGATTGCTGCAACTTTCCATCCATACTGGTCATGTTTTTCTGTTATTGCTCCAACAACATATCCCATAATACCTACAATAATAAATGTAAATGGGGCCCATGCTGTCCATCCAGATAACAGATCAAATAATCCCATTCCAACACCACCAGCAATTGCTCCTGTTTTCTTCCCAAATAAGATCGCCATGATAAATAATGGTACATTTCCTAAATGAATCAGACCTCCATTTGCTGCGATCGGTAATCTTACATTAACAAATGCAGTAAACACATAAGTTAAGGCAACTGCCATTGCTGTAACTGCAATAAATTGTACTTTATTTTCTTTCATTTTATTTTCCTCACTTTCTGTTTCCTTTGATCATATATAGTTTTTTAAGTACGCGGCGTTCCTTTATTGTGTTATAATTTATCGAAAAATTGGCATTTTTAAAATAGCCAGTTTTTTGATTTTTGACAGTGCCAGTTTTTGCATAACAATGTAATGTTTACGTTGGGAGTTTTTTTATTTACTAAACATTTTGATAAATTGGTGTTCTTAAAGACCTTTAATCTTCTGTTAGCGAGTACAAAAATTAGTCAGATTCAACTTCGCACGTAAATCCTGCATCCGTAATCGTCTTGATCGTATCTTGAATTCCCTGTCCATCTGCAGTCAGATATCCTGAAGCAAAGATAGAATTCACAACGGTCAATAATTCTTTTTCCCTTCCTTTAAAATAAATTTCACGTCCAGCGGCACAGCGGATATCAGATGTTGGAACCAGTAATCTTGCCAGACATAATACTTTCAGGCAGTATTCTGGTGTCAAATTTGAAGTATCTCTATCCTGCAGAGGTGTTCCTTTGATCGGAATTAAGAAGTTGATCGGAAGTGCTTCTGGATTGATTTCTTTCAGATCTAATAACATATCAACGACATCTTCCTTACTTTCACCCATTCCAATAATACCACCGCTGCAGATTTCAAATCCCAGATCTTGTAACATATGGATATTATTAACACGCTGTTCATATGTATGTGTTGTACAGATATTTGGATAGTTAGAACGGCTTGTATTCAGGTTATGATTGATACGATCCAAGCCAGCTTCTTTTAACATTAATGCCTGCTTTTTTGTTAAAAATCCAATGGAACAGCATAAGTGTGTACCATCTTCTTTCATTTTACGAATCTTACCAGCCAGTTCTTCGATTTCTTCATCACTAAACTTCATACCGCTTAATCCAATGCAATGACGGGATAATTTATGATCATGGACAAATGTATTATCTCCATATAACTTTTCATCATCAACCCATTTATATTTCTCAATATCTGCATGGGAACGGCAGGATTGTGCACAGTATGCACAGTTTTGGGAGCAGTTTCCACTTCTGGCATTAGTTAAAAGGTGAATACTTACATGGTTTCCTTTATATTTTTTACGAAGTGCACCGGCACGTTCGATCAGTTCATTTAATTGTTCATCAGGTGTATTTAAGATGGCGATTGCTTCTTCACGGGTTAAATTTTGCTCTGAATTCATATGATATGTACCTTCCTTTGTTTAAATTCAAAATATCTTATTAAACTGAACTTTAGCATGAATAAAATTTATTGTCAACAAAATGAATTACTATAGTTAACAATTAAATAATGGTTGACATTAAATATCAATCTCTGTATAATACTAAAAAGTTAGGAAGCTAACCATTTTGAAAAGAAAGGGATGAGTGAATGCAGGATATAAATGATAAGATCAATAACATGCACATGGGAAAACTGATCCATATGTTATCACATGAGATGAAGAGGAATCAGCCAATTGATAAAGTGATCAAGGCTGATCTTACCATCATGCAGAAACATATTTTAAAGTTTATTTTATTAGAAACAATGCATAAAGATCTTTATCAAAAAGACATTGAAGAAGAATTTCAGATCCGCAAATCAACTGTGACAGGATATGTACAGTTGATGGAGAAGAATGGATATCTGACAAGAGAAAGTGTCAAAGGAGATGCTAGAAAGAAGCGGCTGGTACCAACAGAGAAAGCCGAAGGATTAAGACAGGCAATCTTGGAAGATATTAAGCTTAGTGAAAAAAGAATGGAAAAAGGCATTCCTGAGGAAGATGTCATAACATGCAAACATGTTTTATATCAGGTATTACAAAATCTTATAGAAAAACACAAGGAGGAAGGAAAGAAAGATGAATAAGACCCTATTAAAATCAGTCCGAGAATACAAAAAACAATCCATACTTGCTCCAATCCTGGTAATTCTTGAGGTACTGATGGAAGTTTTGATTCCGATGGAGATGGCAAATATCATTGATATCGGAATGACAAGCGGAGATTTACATTATATTATCCAGCGAGGAGTGATCCTAGTTGTTATGGCAATGTTATCCCTGTTTTTCGGGATTTCAGCTGGAAATATGGCAGCCGTTGCAGGTGCTGGATATGCAAAGAACTTAAGACATGATATTTTCTACAAAGTGCAGGAATTCTCATTTAAGAATATTGACCACTTTGCGACATCAGGACTTGTCACACGTATGACAACCGATATCACGAATATTCAGATGGCATATATGATGAGTATCCGTCTGCTTGCCAGAGCACCGATCATGGTAGTTTTATCATGGGTAATGACATTAAAATATAGTGTGACTGTAGCGGTACTGTTCTTGATCGTCATTCCATTATTAGGTGGAACATTGATCTTTATCGCAAAGAAAGCACATCCACATTTTATCAAAGTATTTGATGAATACGATATTTTAAATAATTCCGTACAGGAAAATGTAAATGCATCTCGTGTGGTAAAAGCATTTGTACGTGAAGATTATGAAATCAATAAATTCCATGGAATTTCTAAGTATGTATACAAACTGTTTACAAAAGCAGAAAAGATTGTTGCATGGAACTCACCAGTTATGCAGTTTACAATGTATGTCGTTGTTCTGCTGTTAGTTGCGATCGGTGGAACAGGAATCATCCATGGAACAATGGGAACTGGAGAATTAACAAGTATTATCGTATACGCACTACAGATCATTGGTTCTTTGATGATGGTAACATTCGTATTCGTTATGATCATGATCGCAGAAGCATCCACAGATCGTATCACAGAAGTCTTAGAAGAAGTCCCAGAGATGCAGGATAAAGCAGATGCGGCAACAGAAGTCAAAGATGGAGAGATCATCTTTGATCATGTGAATTTCAGCTATGCAGGAGAAGGCGGAAATCTTTCATTAAAAGATGTCAATCTTCATATTAAATCAGGACAGACGATCGGTATCATCGGTGGAACAGGTAGTGCAAAATCTACATTAGTTCAGCTGATCCCAAGACTTTACGATGTCACAGAAGGATGTGTCAAAGTCGGTGGAGTCGATGTTCGTGATTATAACTTAGAAGCATTAAGAGATCAGGTATCCATGGTGCTTCAGAAAAATGTATTATTTACAGGAACTATATATGATAATATCCGCTGGGGTGATGAAAATGCATCCGATGAAGAAGTTCAGAGAATGTGTAAATTAGCACAGGCAGATGGATTCGTTAATGAATTCCCAGCTGGATACAATACACAGATCGTACAGGGTGGAAACAATGTTTCTGGTGGACAGAAACAGAGATTATGTATCGCAAGAGCGTTATTAAAGCAACCTAAGATCTTAATCTTAGATGATTCTACAAGTGCAGTAGATACAAAGACAGATGCATTGATCCGTAAAGCATTTAGAGAAGAAATTCCAAATACTACAAAGATCATCATTGCACAGAGAGTATCTTCGATTGAAGATGCAGATCAGATCATCGTATTAGATGATGGTAAGATCTCAGGTATTGGAACATCTGAAGAGTTATTAAAGACAAATGATATTTACAGAGAAGTCTATGAATCACAGGTGAAAGGAGGAGAAGACGATGAGTAAAGGACCAAAGAGAGAAAAGGTGCTTAACAAAAATATATTAAAGACAGCAAAACGTCTTTTAAGATATGTAACAGATACTTATAAATTGCAGATCATCATTGTATTTATCTGTATTTTCATTAGTGCAGCAGCTTCCGTATCTGTATCCTTGTCCTTAAAATTCATGTTGGATGATTTTATCCTTCCATTAGTTGGACAGAGTAATCCAGATTTTACAAACTTCTATCATGCAATGATCGTTCTTGGATGTATTTTTGCAGCAGGTGTGATCGCAACATTTGTCTACACAAGAATGATGGTATTCATTGGACAGGGTGTCTTAAAACGTGTCAGAGATGATATGTTTGAACATATGCAGACATTACCAATCCGCTATTTTGACCAAAATACAAATGGTTCTATCATGAGTTTATACACAAATGATACAGACACCTTAAGACAGATGATCAGTCAGGCGATTCCTCAGGCAATGATGGCATTTTTCACGATCATCGTAACATTTATTTCAATGGTAGCATTAAGCCCAGTGTTAACGATTCTTGCAGTTGTTGTTATCGGAATCATGATCGCAGTCACAAAAGCGATCGGCGGAAACAGTGGAAAATATTTTGTCCGTCAGCAGAAATCTTTAGCTGATGTGACAGGATTTATCGAAGAGCGAATGAACGGACAGAGAGTTGTCAAAGTCTTTAACCACGAACGCAAATCCGAAGAAGAATTTGACCAGTTAAATGAAGCTTTATTTGAAAGTGCTGCAAATGCCAACAAATATGCAAACATCATGGGGCCGGTTGTAGGAAATATCGGAAACCTTCAGTTTGTATTAACAGCTGTTTTAGGTGGAGTATTAGCCATTGAAGGAATTGGAGGAATCACATTAGGTGTTATGGCATCATACCTTCAGTTTACAAAGAGTTTCACACAGCCATTTATGCAGGTAGCTCAGCAGTTCAACTCCATCGTTATGGCACTGGCAGGTGCAGAAAGAATCTTTGCACTGATCGACGAAGAACCTGAAACAGATGAAGGATATGTAAGATTAGTAAATGCGAAGAAAGATGAAAATGGAAATATCATCGAATGTAAAGAAAGAACAGGAATGTGGGCATGGAAACATCCACACTCTGCAGATGGATCTGTAACTTACACAGAATTAACAGGAGATGTAAGATTTGAAGATGTAACATTTGGTTACAACGAAGACAAAACAATTCTTCATAACATCAGTTTGTTTGCAAAACCAGGACAGAAACTGGCATTTGTAGGATCCACAGGAGCCGGAAAAACAACGATCACAAACCTGATTAACCGCTTCTATGATATTCAGGACGGAAAGATCCGCTATGACGGAATCAACATCAAGAAGATCAAGAAAGACGACTTAAGACGTTCCTTGGGAATCGTATTACAGGATACACACCTCTTTACAGGAACGATCAAAGACAACATTCGTTATGGAAACTTAGATGCAACAGATGAAGAAATCTATGGAGCAGCAAAATTAGCTCATGCAGACCAGTTCATTCAAATGCTTCCAGACGGTTACGATACAGTGATCAGCGGAGACGGAGAAGGCTTATCTCAGGGGCAGAGACAGTTACTCTCTATTGCCAGAGCAGCAGTTGCTAACCCACCAGTACTGATCTTAGACGAAGCAACATCAAGTATCGATACACGAACAGAAAGTATCGTACAGAGAGGAATGGATAACTTGATGAAAGGCAGAACTGTATTTGTGATCGCTCATAGATTATCTACGATCCGAAATAGTGATGCAATTATTGTACTTGAACATGGTAAGATCATTGAACGTGGAGATCATGAAGATCTGATCAAGAATAAGGGAACTTATTATCAGTTGTATACTGGTAAGATTGAATTGTCTTAGAATTTAATTTGAATGGCCAACTGTAGATTTCGAGTATATGATAAAAAATAAATAAGCAATCGAAAGCGCTTTCGGTTGCTTATTTATTTTTTGTCGTATACCTGAAATCTATAGAATAAAAAAAGACCGCTCACATAATGTGAACGGATACTTTTCTGAAAAGAGAGGATTAAAAAATATATATGAAAAACTATGTCTTAAGTATAGCAAAATTCCTGGTTCATTCAATGTATAAATTATGAATAATTCTAAAGAATTTATAAAGAGTTGCAAAAATTATTATAAATATGTAAAGATAAAGTGAAAGAACGATTAGAAAGAATGATCTATCTTGCAGACGATCGAAATGTAGCTGCAAAATTTGTAAATGGAAAGAGTGTTGTGAGTGATAAAGATGGAAAATAATTAATGTATGATTTTAAATTATGATTGTACAAAAAAAGAAGCATTAAATATTGTTGACACATTCCCTAGGAAATGCTATTATACGAATAATTCCTATTGAAAAACTATGAAAAGAAAAAACGAATGAGAGGATGTGTAACAAAATGAGCATTAACACAACAGATTTTGCCGCACTAGCAGTCACAGTTGTTCTGTTTGCAGTAATTTACTATTTAGATTATAAGAAAGGCGTAGACTTCGGACTTTTAACATTATTAGCAACAGTCTTTGGAATCGCAGTTGGTCTGGGATTCGGAAATCATTTTACATATGTTGAAATTTTCGGACGTATTTATACAAATGTATTAACAGCACTCGTTGTACCAATGCTGTTATTTAGTATCATTGCAAGTATCACAAACTTAAGTGAATCTATTCACTTAAAGAAGATCGGTGGAAAATCAATCTTCTTCTTGATCTTAAATACAGCAATCGCAAGTACGATCACAGTGATCGTAGCAGTCATCTTAAATGTTGGTGATGGATTTGCTTATAAAGTAGCAGATGGATATCAGAAAGTTGAAGTACCATCAGTAGTTGATACGATCGTAAACCTATTCCCAAGTAACTTTGCAACAAACTGGAGTGAAGGACAGATCATTCCAATCGTTGTATTTGCGATCATCATTGCATTATCTTACAATGCAATTTCAAAAGATAATGAATCAGTCAAACCATTTAAAGCATTTATTGATGCAGGAAATCAGGTCATTGGACAGGCGATTGACTGGATCATTGGATTTACACCATATGCTGTATTATCTTTCTTAGCAAGAGCCGTTGGAAGAAGCAGCGTGGCAGAATTACTTCCATTATTAAGTACATTAGTATTATCTTATATCTTATGTGCAGTTCAGTCATTTGGTGTAGAAGGGCTTTTAGTCAAATTTGTAGCAAAATTAAGCCCAATCAAGTTCTTCAAAGGAATCGCACCAGCTCAGTATGTAGCATTTACAACACAGAGCAGTGTTGGTACAATTCCAGTCACATTAAGACAGTTAAAAGAAGCACTTGGAGTTGATGCAGACGTTGCATCCTTTACAGCAGGTCTTGGAGCTAATGTTGGAATGCCAGCATGTGCAGGAATCTGGCCAGCATTAACAGCAGTATTCAGTGTTCATATGTTAGGATACCATTATGGAATTGCACAGTATGCATTCTTAATCCTGATCACATTAGTTGTATCCGTAGGAACAGTCGGAGTTCCAGGAACAGCAACCATTACATCAACAGCCGTATTTGCAGCACTTGGATTACCAATCGAATTAGTTGTCGTATTCGCACCAATCTCAACGATCGTTGACATGGCAAGAACAATGACAAACGTAACAGGAGCAGCAACAGCAGCCGTTATCACAGCAGCGACAGAAGGTCTGGTTGACGAAGAAGTTTATAATTCAGATAAATCTAAACATGTTGCAGTAAATAACTAGGATAGAAACAATTCTATATATAAACACTTCATGTAATCAATATAGATATTTATGATAGTACGAAATTTTTTGTTGTTTAAAGGGTGGTGTAATAATGGGCACATTTGTTAATCCAGATAATAGTGCGTTCCAAGCAGCACTGAATTCCAGAATTTATGTAGACAAAACAGGATTAATTGCATGTATGAATGAAGTTCTGGATTCTACAGATGCGTATATTTGTAACAGCCGCCCAAGGCGTTTTGGAAAATCCTATGCAGCGAATATGCTGATAATGTTGTGTCATATATTACAAGGGTTGTGCTGGATGAATTGAGGGATGTTTAAAGGAATAGAACCAACAAAATACATTCAACTTGCTTATCTGACAGGTATCTTACCAATAAAAAAAGAAAAAACACAATCAGCTCTCAATAATTTTCATGAATATTCAATGCTCAGTGCAGGGTGTCTGGCTTCTTATGATTCGATTGTTCCATTGATTAATATGGATTAAAGGCCTCAATTATTGAAATGCTATCAGGGGCATCTGTTGAAGTGGATGTTGGTTCGTTTCAGAATGATATTGAGAAGGGCGTTTGTACCGAATGAAGAGATACGACAGGAACTGATTCGTGCAACAAAAAGAAAAGAGTGGAATGAAATGGAATAAAAGTACTGTTACTGCATTGCAGCAGATTAAGGATAAAAAATATCCAGATTCCATTCAAAGTTATGCAGGTGATGTTTTGCTTGTAGGAATTAATTATAGTAAAAAAGAGAAGAAGCATGAATGTGTGATTGAAGAATACAAGAAGAATTAAAATAAGAACCCCAGCGATATCTAGAATTTAATATCGCTGGGGTTTTTAATAAAATTTATTTCTAAATCTCTTCAAGATTAGGTTTTGTAAATGCCAGGATCAGTACAATGCCAACGATAACTGTACTTGTACCATTTAACTGATTCATGATAGATACGATAGCCTGAACGAATGCATTTAATGGATATGTAAGTACATAAGTATAGAAAAGTCCAAGAATTAAAGTTGTGATGACTGGAATAAAGAATGTTGGCATCATAGGTTTTAAGACATCAGAAACTTTCCAGCTTTTCGTCCATTTTACAAAATAACCAACGACAAAACCAAGGATCAGAGAATCAAGGAAACCAGCTTGACCAATATCATAAATATTTTGGAAGGACTGATTACTTGGAACAATTGCGCCGTTATCAATCTTACCAGTGATCAGTGTGAAGGAAAATAACATACCACCAGCAATGATCACTGGAAGGAAATAAGAAATTCCTGTATTAAAATGTTTAAACAGCTGAGCTGGAAGACTTTGATTTTTCCATTTTCGTTTTAAGGCAAGTGAAAATGGAAGAGCAACAAAAGCAATTTCATCCATTGGAAGTTTTACTCCAATTTTTTGCTCTAATGTATCACAAGCTATGATCGCCATATTGTAGGAAAGGATGACGTTATGACGGATATCATCTGCCAGACTGTTATGAACAGCAATTCCATGTTTTGCACGGATTTCCAGTGGCATAAGATGAGTGGATAACATGGTGATCAGTTCAAGATCATAACGGAAATCAATTTTGAAAACTTCATTCACACGTTCTAACATTTGTAAAATGCACCTGAAATGCTTTTTCGATTTCATTAACAATTGATAATAAAAGATCGATATCAGGGCTTGTACCCAGTTCTTTTTCTATATTGGCATCTAGTTCTAATTCTTTGCCATCTTTGATTCTTGTGATCGCAACACTGATATGTAAAGCAAAATTTCGGATAGAGTAATCGGAAATCTCAAAATGATTTTTAATCATTGATTTGCACGATGATCGATCGTTATCTGATATTTTTCAAAGATGCCACGGATTTCTTTCATATCTTTTTTCATATTCCTGTTCTAATGCTTCCTGAACCATATAAGTATGAGCGATTCCTGCTGTACATGTGCTAACTGCTACGATTTTCATAATTCAATTCCTTTCTCTGACAATCGTCAGTATGACAAGTTTAAGATATCAGACATTCCGCGAAATGTTTTCTGTTGTTTTTGATGCTTTTATTATAACCATGGGAAAATAGATTGAAAAGACTATTTGTTACCACAATGAATGTGGAAAGAAAGCCTTGTAGGAAAAATTGCATTATCTTATAATAAAAGAAAAGTTTGCAATAGGTTTAGTCAAGGAGGTGTATCCGTATGGGAAATTATCTAAATCCAGGAAATGAAAAGTTCAGAAGAATGATCCAGTCTGAAATCTATGTAGATAAAACTGGAATGATAAAATATACGAATTCCGTACTTGATACAGCACAAAATTATGTCTGCGTCAGCCGCCCAAGAAGATTTGGGAAGTCAATGGCTGCGAATATGCTGACAGCTTATTACAGCCGCGGTTGTAATTCAAAAGAATTATTTGGAAAGTTTGAAATTGCAAAAGATAAAGATTTTGAAAAATATCTGAATCAATATAATACCATATTCTTAAATATGCAGGAATTTCTAAGTCGAAGTCATAATGTAGAAGAATTGATCGATCGTGTGAAGAAGCTTGTGATCAGAGATTTGAAAATGGAATATCCAGAAGTTGATTACTTTGATGATACAGATCTAATCGAGTCTATGCAGGATGTTTATGCACAAACGCAATGCCCATTTGTTGTGATCATTGATGAATGGGATTGTATTTTTAGAGAATATAAAAAAGATAAAGAAGCGCAGGAAAAATATTTAGATTTTTTAAGAGATCTTTTAAAAGACAAAGCATGTATTTATCTATCTTATATGACAGGAATTTTACCAATTAAAAAATATGGAACTCATTCAGCACTGAATATGTTTGATGAATTTTCCATGATCAATCCGGGACCATTAGCATGTTATGTTGGATTTACAGAGAAAGAAGTCGAAAAACTCTGCAAACAGTATGGAATGGACATGGAAGAAGTCAAGAACTGGTATGATGGCTATTCGTTTGATGGAGTGCCTTCCGTGTATAGTCCAAGATCAGTTGTAAACAGTATGAGATTTCAGAAGATATCAAATTATTGGAATCAGACAGAGACTTTTGAGGCGTTGCAAGTTTATATCGATATGAATTTTGAACATTTAAAAGATGATGTTTTAAGTATGATCGCTGGGGAAAGTGTAGCAGTTAACACTGAAAGTTTTACAAATGATATGGAAACATTCCGCACAGAAGATGATGTGTTGACACTGCTGATCCATCTGGGATATCTTGCATATGATGATAAAACAAAAACAGTTAAGATACCAAACAGCGAGATTCGGGCAGAATATGTAAATACAGTTTCAGTATCAGACTGGGGATCTGTATCAAAAGCACTAAAAGATTCTGCAGATACATTAAATGCAATCTGGCAAGGCAGAGAAGAACAGGTAGCGAAAGTGATTGAACAGGCACATTTTGAGACATCACATATCCAGTATAATGATGAAAATGCATTGAGTTATACAATCTCATTAGCATTATATGCAGCAAGGAATTTCTATACGATTCATAGAGAACTGGCAGGTGGAAAAGGATTTGCTGATTTGGTATTTATTCCGAAGAAACAATTTGCAGAAAAACCAGCATTGGTTGTTGAATTGAAATGGGATAAGAGTGCAGAAGGTGCGATCAAGCAGATCAAAGATAAAAAGTATTTTGAGAGTTTGGAAGAATATAAAAATAATATGTTATTGGTTGGTATTAATTATGATAGGAAAACAAAAACACATGAGTGTAAAATAGAGAAATTAAAATAAAAAGGAATCAAACATGAAGAAAAAATGGTGGCACAATAAAATCGCATATCAGATCTATCCCAAAAGCTTTTTAGACACCAATGGAGATGGAATTGGTGATATTGAAGGAATTATCAACAAACTAGACTATCTAAAAGACCTTGGAATCGATATTTTGTGGATATCTCCGATGTATCAGTCTCCAATGGTGGATAACGGTTACGATATCTCTGATTATTATGCGATCGATCCGATGTTTGGAACGATGGAAGATATGAAACGTTTGATTGATGAGGCAAAGAAAAGAGACATGTATCTTTTGATGGATCTGGTTGTAAACCATTGTTCCAGCCAACATGAATGGTTTCAAAAAGCAATGGCAGATCCAGATGGAGAATATGGAACCTATTTTTATATCAAAGAGGGGAAAAATGGACAGTCACCAACAAATTGGAGATCGTATTTTGGCGGCAGTGTATGGGAGAAAGTCCCAGGATATGAGAATAAGTTTTATCTGCATTCCTTTGCAAAGGAACAGCCAGACCTAAATTGGGAAAATGAAGTTGTCAGAGAGAAGATTTATGAGATGATCTGTTGGTGGATGGATCAGGGACTTGCAGGTTTTAGGATTGATGCGATCATGAATATCAAGAAAGACCTGACATGGAGTGACTTAGAACCAGATGGTCCGGACGGACTCGCAGATGTATATAAAGTAACTGGAAAAGTTAAAGGAATCGGAGATTTTCTTCTGGAAATGAAACATCGTTGTTTTGAACCATACGATGCATTAACTGTTGGAGAAGCAATGTTTGTCAAAGAAGAAATTCTTCCACAATTTATCGGAGATCAAGGATATTTTTCCACAATCTTTGCATTTGAGCCATGTCATGCATATCGAAAAGGGAAAAACTATATGGATTATGACTGGCCGCAGCCATTTGATGACTGGAAAAAAGAAACATTTCATAACCAAAAGATCATCGAAAAGGCAGGATTTGAAGCGAACATTATCGAAAATCATGACCAACCAAGAGGAGCGAGCCTGTTCATTCCAGAAGAAGATTATGGATTTTATAGCCTGTCAGCACTTGCAATGATCATGCTTTGTCAGAGGGGATTACCATTTCTATATCAAGGACAGGAAATTGGAATGAGTAACCGCAGATGGGAATATGCAGAGTTTAATGATCTGGAAACGATTAACCAGTATCATATTGCACGGGAAGCTGGAATGTCAGAAGAACAGGCATTGAAAATAGCAAGTCATCATAGCAGAGATAATGCGAGAACGCCAATGCAGTGGAATCACGATGAAAATGCAGGATTTTCAACAGAGAAACCTTGGATGCCAGTGAATGAAAATTATAAGATCGTTAATGTCAAAGATGAAGAAAAAGAATATGGATCTATTTTAAATTTCTATAAAAGACTCATCGCATTTCGAAAATCAGGAGAATATAATGAGATATTGACATATGGTGATTTTAAGCCAATGTATGAGGAAGAATACCATATTTTTGCATATAGCAGATCGTATGGAGATCAGAAGCTTGTGTTAATCTGTAATTTTAGCTCTGAGGGAAAAAGCGTAGAATTGCTAGAAGATTATGAAAGTGTTGTATTTGTAAATTATGAACAGACAACAGTGATTGGAAACCGATTGCAAATGAAGCCTTATGAATGTGTGGTTTATGAAAAAAGATGAAAATAAAAATTCCTGAGAGCAATAAAAATAAAGTTGTTCTCAGGAATTTTTGCTTCCCTAGATTGTGGAAGTGGAAATCACCTTTCTGTTATAAACAAGATGTAGATACATTGCATCCTGTGCTCTCAAAGGGTCATGCGCGGCAATCGCCTGTGCAATTTCTCTATGAGATTCATTTGTCTCATTGTGCAGACGGTTACCTGTTGTTTCTACATTTAGAAGTACTCTCTGGGATTGGGAGGAAGCAAATGGAAAGATGAACAGGATCATCAGACAGGAGATGTAAAAGACGGAGTTCCATTTCAACCAGATTTCAAACAGCAGGATGAGGTGTTTCATGGATTTGTAAAACGTTATCCAAATATTAAATGTATTGCAAGACATGTCAGATATGCACATAGCTGCAGTGAAAATAGTCTGATGGCATATCTTTGGTATGATGGAAAAACTTATGAAAGCCAGAAGTTAAGATTTCACATCTTAGACCGTGTCGGTGGAGGAGATGCATTTGTCAGTGGAATCATTTATGCATTGATGAATGAGTATAAGCCACAGGATATCGCGGATTTTGGTGTCGCAGCAAGTGCGGTAAAACATACCATTCATGGAGATGGAAATATCACAGATGATGTTTCTCTGATCGAACATATTATGCAAATGAATTTTGATATTAAAAGATAAGAAAGGAAATCAGGAATGAGTTATATTGCAGAGAAATTTAAAGAATTAGGTGTTGTACCAGTTGTAGTATTAGAAAATACTAAAGATGCACTTCCTCTTGCAAAAGCATTGATGGAAGCTGGATGGTTAAAGGAGATCTTGTGAAAGCAGGAGATTTTGATAAGATTCAAGAGTTAACAAAAGAAGCAAAAGAATTAGCAAAAAGCATTCGATAAAACATTGTAATGCACTCCATATATCGTATAGAAGAAAAGGAGCTGGTATCAAAAAACG
>ENA-OOXP01000082-OOXP01000082.1-human-gut-metagenome-genome-assembly--contig:-NODE-82-length-66882-cov-14.641223_pt1 | contig 66882 bp, 84 predicted proteins | sample MGYA00241591_ERZ501351 | MGnify/ENA primary metagenome ERZ501351 (study PRJEB25962, sample SAMEA1968361) | human gut metagenome | biome: human gut; feature: human-associated habitat; material: faeces...
ACGTAATCTTATGACTATGTGGTGGTATTTGATCTAGAGTAAGAGTTACTAAGGCCTGCCCACCCGTATTACCAATACGTTCGTATTCATAATTTCTTGGATCATATCCTACTACAAATCTACCTCTTAAGTCTGGAACACTTATATAACCAGCTTTAGTAGAAGCAGTATTATACTTATCTCCAATAGCTTTATATAATTCTGGGTATTCTGCTATACTTACTTGACTTCCATCACAAAGTATATAACCTTCAGGAACTCCAGAACCAGACCATAATTGGATAAGACCAATATCCCCTCCAGCAGTGTTCTCTTTTTTACCCTGTCTACAAGTTACAACTACAGTTTTACCTGATTCATCCTGTATGAAAATTACTTGGCCAAGTTTATCATTATGAGTATTATCGTTTAAGCTCATGATAAGAGTAGTACCAGAGCCAGATACATCTCCCGAGTTTTCCCTAATATAATTTACATTAACTGGATCACCAACTTTCTTTCCATTGATTACCATTTGTTTAGTAGATACAATAGTAACCTCTTTACTTTCTCCTGTAGGCTCAAAGTATAATTCAGTGGGTGAAACTCTGAAAGTGTATTCATAATTGCCTTCCCCTTTCTTGTGGATAAGCTTTACTTCTTTAGTTGACCCATCTACAGCTTCTACTGTTAAGATCTGAACTATATCTTTGTCCGTAGCATTCTTTTCTTCTGGTGTTACCGTTATAACAGTCCTACCTGAACCTTGATTCTTGCTTATAGTGAATCCCATTATCTTCTATATTTCCTTATTTCTTTACGAAGTTCTCTTACTATAGTTTCCTTCAGAACCTTCTTACCACCTATTTGTTCGAAAGCTGGTGCCCATAAGGGTCTTGGAGGTAAATTACCACCTCTAGAACCATATTCCAACATGATAGCTACTTGGTTCAAGGTTCTTTTACTAGTCCTATCACCCTTTCGGGTTTTCTTAAGATTAGTAGGTATACCTACGTAAGTTCGATTCTTCTGTTTTACTATTTGTACTGATCTCAAATACTGACCCGTATAATTCAAAAGGGTATGCTCTCCATATCGTTTAATAGTATTAGCAGAGTGAGGATCCCAATGGGTTCCTCTTGGAGGAGTACCTGTTCTTAGGCATTTTTTCACAAGTCTGAGAAGTTGATTGCCGAATTTCTCAGTAGCTCTATCATAAGCATTCCTCATGATAGAAGGAGTTTCTGCAATTAACCTCTCAGCTCTAGCCTGTTCTTTTGGGTCAGTATATATCTGTAAGTCTCCCAAGGGAGTACTTATAGTTATGTTTACTGACTTACTTGCCATCTGGATTTTCCTTCGGTTTATTCAAGCCAAGTGAATCCATCATAAGGTTTATGGCTTGCTGTTGTGATTGTAATACTGATACTACATCTTTCCTGAATGAAGCGAATTCTTCATTGAATTGACTACCATTAGTGGGCTCCTTGTTTTCAAACATAGCAAGGATATTATCGCATTCCTTTATTATGTTCTCGTATTTACCTACATTATTAATAATACCAAGAGCCTGTGACCTTTGCAATGATACTTCGTTTACAATATTATTTCCAATTAGAGTGTAGTACACATTGTTATAAATACCCTCATTCCCATCCGAAGGTAAATATACGGTTACTGTACCAATGGAATCTTGAAGAACAATTTCTATAAGATTAGAAAAGCCATCACCATTTTCATTAGCTCTGGGTTTACTTTCTCCTACCTTTACTACTTTAGCTCGGTCAAAGATTGGGTACATTGATCTTCTGTCTCTTTCTAGAGTAAAGACTGAATCTCCTCTTTGTAAGGATTTGAATTTCATTTCTTCCATACTGCATTATTTTTATTGATTAGACTTAATCCCATTTGAACCATACTGGGATTCTGTTTCATAAATTCTACTAGGTTCAAGAAGTTATAGTATCCATAAATATCTATCAGTCTTTGTGCTTCATCTGCTACTTTCTTTGCTACCTCTAAATTAGGAGCTGGTAGTTGCATTTGGAGAGTAAAGATTTGTAGTTTATTATCTTCTTCCATGTTTCTTACTAGATTAAAACGAAAAAAAGGGAAATACCCGCTACAGGTACCTCCCTTTTCCCTAATCAACTTTAATAGAAATTATGCAGTTTTATTACCTAAAGCCTGTACTACTGAGTTAATGATGTTCTGATCTCTTTGAGCATCAACTACTCGATTCAGTCTAGCAATTTCTTGGTCTTTGGCAGTGTTCTCAATCAAGCACTTAATCTCTTGCTGGCCTTTCATTACCTCGCAATGATTACGTTCTGCCTGAAGAGCTAATCTGTTTTCGGATTCTCTAACTAAGCTCTTAATTTCACAGCAGCAATTTGACTGTTGATGTTCCATCTGGCAAAGACGGTCCATAACTCGATTGAATCCTGCTCCCATTTGATCACGAGAATCCCGGATATCGGAATTAGTCTTATAACCAAGATCACAAAGGCCACGTTCAGTAGCAAAGCGATTGTTAAGTACTTCTTTACCTACACCTTCTACTTGTCTAGATACTCCTGCAACTTCAGAAGTAACTCCACGAGCAGCATCCGAGATGTCTTTGTAAATACCAGCTTTTGCTTCCTGAACAGTAGATTCCACTTTTTGGATATCAGCTTTTGTGTCATTGATTTTGTCCCACACAGAAACTGCAGCAGCACCAAAACCACCACCTACTAAAGCTCCACCGACAGCACCCCAACCGGAGCCCCATCCTCGATTATTACAACATTCATCACTATAACGATTACGATCCGCAACCACTACAGTACCTTCACCAGATTTAACTTCCATAATGATTTAGTTTTAAAGTTAATAATTTTAAATTTATCTATCAATAAATGTACTAGTGTTGTGTTTAGGATTAAATTGTCTAGGTGGGCCAAGAAACATCCCAATGATGGGTATTATTCCCCTCTTCAATCCTAAAGTTACCAATTGATAACCATAAACCTCTTACAGAATTATAGGCCCATACATAAACATTATCTCCAACCCCTCTATCCTTAGTAGTACTTTGAAGAGAATTCACAGTTATTTTACCTTCTACTGAGTCTACTATAATACCTTCACGTATTAAGCTCATATCATACATAAAGTCAGAAGTATGAGGTATATTAGCCGTATCAAATAATCCCCACGTATCTTGATCATTACCATTTGAAATATTTAAACTTAATTCCAATCTGAAATTAATTATTTTAGCTTCTTGAAGAACTCTGAAAATTACTGTTTTTCCAGATGGCTTCTGTCTAACAGTATCGGCTGCTGTTCTTACAGTATAGCCTGCTTCAGTTATATTTGCCATAAACCTAAATGGAGATTGAGAATCAGTTGTTAATATTATACCTATAGATTGATTTTCTATCTCTGGATTGATTATTTCTACATCGTCTGCAGGTAAGGGGCTACCATTGTGAGTAGAGATAAGATTCAATACATGTTTATTTACCAATCCATTTGAGGAAGCTGAGAATGTGAAATCGGTGTAATGCCCATTACCCTCTGAGTCAGTAATATAAAACTCATAGACATCTCCTGCTTCTTGAACTATTGTTAGAGTACAAGTTTTACCAGATTCCCCCTGAGTAAAGGTAATAATTCCTGTTCTAGATGAACTACTGTTATTAGTGGCTACCTTATATGTAGCCCCAGCACCTGAACCAGATATAGTAATCCAATCCACATTAGAAGATAAAGCCCAATTAAGGAATTGATTACCATTCTTCCTAGAATATACTCTTACAGGTCTATTGTATGATGAATCTGAACTTGGCCAACCAGAATAAGTAAGAGAAGTACTCCAAGAATCCCCCGAGTTTTCTCTAATACCAAACTCATAAGTTGAAGCACTCTGTTGTACAGTTTGTACTAACTCTCTATCTAAGCCATTAGGTTGATTAGCTCTGATTGTAAGAGTTCTGCTTGCAGGCTTTGAATGCTCAGGTATGGTAATAGTTACTTTAAAGTAATAACCACTCACATTAGTAATAGTTTCGGTTACTCCGGATGGCAAAATAAGAGTAGGTTTAATAGCTTCGGTAGAACTTAAAGAACCGTTAACATATCTAGACCTATAACTTTTTATATAAAAAGAAGTATTACCTCCTTTACCTTCAACAGTACCAATGGATAAAGTACTAGTTTTATAACCACTATTCTGTTGAGTACTATGTTCAAATACTATACCGCTACTAGGATAAGTTACCTCAGCCGAATTCTGTGTAATGGTTAAATATACAGGAGTTGCCGTATCATAAGTAAACTTAATCTTAAAAGTTCTAGGTGATGAGTTAGGGTTTGGTGCTACACTAATACTACATCCACTAGAAGTTTTACCAGAGATGGTAATATCAGATGAAGTTCCCTCAACTACTTCAGCTGAAGTATAAGTAGTTCTAATGTTTTCTATATAAGTTCCGTTTATATATTTATCATAATTGGCATTTACTGTCAATCTAAATCCTGAACCAGTTCCAGGTACATTTTTAGTAGTTGGGTCTATAGACAGGTGATCTACATAAGTTACTTGGCCTCCTTCCTGAGAAATTGAGATAGTCTGGTCTGTAGCAGTTGGGAAATCGAAAGTAACCGTAAAATTTCTAGCAGAACCACTATTACTTGGGATAGAAATACTATTCCCACTAATAGAAGCCGGACTAGAAACTATTACTGTAGCCGTTTCTGATTCTGTATAACTACTTCCTTGACCATTCCAAGTATAACTTCTACTTGCACTCTTAGCAGTTACATTAGATTGACCTCCACTGTAACTGAAAGAAGTTTTATCTACTCTACAGTTGTAACTCCATGAAGAATAAACCTTACTACCTGCTGCTTGGGTAAAGGTTGCTTGTATAGTTTTACCTGAATACTTCTGAGTCCAAGTTACAGTAGTTGATTTACTATTAGTAGATGTATTGTTAGGTACGATTCTACCGTTATTACCGTCGTAGTCTGTGGTATACCAAGAACCTTCCGAAGTTTTAGTGACATCATTCGCCAAACTTTGAGAGATAGTAGTATTAACACCGTTTACTTGCTTAACTCGATTAGAAGCATATAAACCAAAGGGGTATGTACCTCCAGTAGCTGGAGCATTAAAAGAAGGATTACCATTCGGATCCCACTGGAATGTATAAATCCATTGCTCGGCATTGATATCCTCTAACTTGACACATTCATTGTTACCGTAGCTAGCAGCATTACTAATTACAATAACCTTGTCAACATTGGAGTCCTTACCATTATTGAGTGCTAACAACTCAGCCTTGGTAGGGCACTCATTAGAGGTCTTACCAAGGCCGGTCTTATTCAGAATAGCACTCCAAGTTGCTATTTCTGCCATATTACTTATTGTTTAATTGTTTCTTAAAGTCTTCGAATTCTTTTCTCAATAACTTAACTCCTTCGAGAGCCATGACACTGAGCATTTCATATTCTACCACTTTTACCTTTACATATTCCTGACCGTCTTCTCCGATGAAAGTTTCGAATCTGGATTGGTTAGGTACTTGAGAAGCAGGTATAGTATTCTCTGATACCAACAGAGGTTCAATTTCCTCTAAGCTCTGAGCAATAGTTCCCACTTGGTATTTACCATTCATCTTGAAGTGAACTGTAGGTATATTGCAGATTTGGTCCAGAGTATGGTTCAAATTCTCTACTTGAGATTTTAATCTACCATCTGATTCCTTCCAGAAACCAGAAGCTGCAGTAGTTTTAGCAAATACTACTTGGTCTGTAGTAGCCAATCCTAATTGAGCTCTAGTTACATTATGAGGATTATCTCTTCTGTTTGCATGGGTATTTAAGTCGGTCTGAGCTTTTGTACCTGCGGCCTTAGCATCTGCAATAGCAGTAGCTTGAGCAGTAGATACTGGCATATCTGCTGGAGCTAAGTTCTGTACATTACCTAAACCTACTTGAGCTTTGGTTACATTGTGAGGGTTACTCTTATTGCCAATATGAGCATCTAAGCTTTCCTTAATTACTTTGTCAGAATCCTGGATTAATTTCTCTAATGCAGTTTTAGCAGCATCAGTATAAGCCTTAGCTTCATTCAAAGCATTGGTAATATCTCCATTCAGACCAGAGTTAAGTTTATTGAACATCTCCCGAGTCAATACTCCAGCTCGATTAGCATTAGCAGCTAAAATTTCTAATGTCTGTGTAGTAGCTTCACCATATACTCCATCAGCTTTAGTAGATTTACTAATCTGTACCCAAACTTTATCCGTATTCTGAACTACTCCTTTACCAGAAATTATAATAGTACCCGGGATAGAATCAAACAGTTTCTTATCTGCTGCAGTTTGTACACCTGCTAAGTCTTTGGTAGCAGCTGGGATAGGTTGATTATAAGTATTTACATTTGCAGTATTACCAAAATCTGAACCTTCGAAATTTAATCTAACTTCGGTAGCATTTCTAGTCCAAGTTCTGTCATCCTTAATATGAGAATAAAACTTTAGATTATCACTCAGAGATTTTCTCCAATCAGCTAAAGCTTTACCCTTACCTCCATCATAAGCAGTACCAGTAACTTCTCCAAGTATCAGTGAAGAAGTATTACTATCTACAAACTGAGTACCTGACCAACGGAATTGATAAGAGGGTTCATCCTGGGTAATATTCAAATATATCTTACCTGATTCTCCAGTAATAGGATTAGCATGATCTGGGTCAGAATATAATTTAATATTGCTCAGCTTTCCAGTTTCACTGACATCATAAGTAGCATAAACTTCGATAACATCATCAACATAAGAAGGCAATTGACTAGAAGGTACTAAGCCATTACCATCCAAAGAAGCAAATCCATTAGCCTTACCCTTAGTTGCTACGAAATCATCATGCTTCTTTTCTAAGTTATTGATATTAGTTTGTAACTTATTCTCAAGAGCAGTATCTGCAGCAGCTCTGGCTTCTTCTTCTTCCTGAATCTTTTGCATCTGAACCTGGTCGTATTCAGCACGAGCATCTGCCTCTTCTTTGATAGCCTGAGTAAATTTGGTGTCTAATGCCTGGTCAGCTGCTTTTCTATCCTCGATTTCTTGAGCAAGGGAAGCTTCGGAAGAATTCTTCAAGGCTTCAATGGCATCTTTTCTGTCTTGGATTTCCTTAGCAATCTGCTGGGGTAAAGTTTCATCCAACTTAACCTTATCAGCAGCAGTCATAGTACCAGCTTTAGTAATTGAAGCTACTGGTAAATCAAAAGTAGTATTATCATCTTTATATATTCCTTTGTTTACAGTTTTTCTGTTTACTGATACTGTAACTTTATTAGCATCTGAAGTTGCTCCTTCTCCAACTACTACAGTCTGAGGAATAGAGTTAAATAACTTCTTATCTGCTGCAGTTTGTACACCGGCTTTCTCAGCAGTAGAAGCGGGGATATCTACAGTGAAATCATTAGATTTCTGTATACCTTCATCGGAGTTATATGTACTTCTACTTATGTTAGTAGTAACCACACTAGCCTTAGGTGTATAACTAGCTCCCGTGATATAATCATTAGGCATAGAATTCCATCTCTTCTTATCAGCTGCTGACTGAAGACCTGCTTTAGCATCTGTAGAAGCAGGGATAGCAAACTTACGAGGCATAGGTTCTCCATAGAGATTACCTTCTCCTTTTACAGAACTCTTAAAGTTTACTTCAGCAGAAGTACCATTGATAACCAAGTTCGAATCAATTTCCGTAACCATAGTTAAGGGTAAAGCTTCTGAAGTTGCTTCTTCTTTCTGAAGACGTTCATCTAAACCATTAGTGATATCATTAAATTTATTCTCAAGAGCGGTATCAGCTGCTTTTCTATCCTCGATTTCTTTATCGATACGTTTACCCAGAGCATTATCAGCAGCAATTCTTGCAGCTTCTTCAGCATCAATATTATCCTGGAGAACTTTATCGGCAGCAATACGCTCATTACGTTCTGTAGTAAGGTCCTGAGTATTCTTGTCTACTTTAGCTTCAATACGAATATCCTCAGCCTTTCTAGCCTCAATTTCCGTATTCAATAGTTCCTTGATTTCAAGATAACCAGTATTCTGATTACTTTGTAATCCCTGAATTAATTCTAGATTACGTTGAATATTAGCAGTATTCTTAGCAATTAATTCATCCTGAGCCTGAGCCTTTGTTAATAATTCAGAACGAGTTTCTGTTACGAAAGTTCTCAGTTCACTTACTGTAGCATTAAGAGTAGTACTTAATTCAGTAAACTTCTGAGTAACTTGTTCATCAGCTGCAGTTCTATCGGAGATTTCCTTATCTATAATACCTTTAAGTTCAGTCAGCTTATTAGTAATTGTAGTTGCAAAGTTAGGATCATCTCCCAATGCTTTTGCAATCTCTTCTAGTGTATCTAATACTCCAGGAGCAGAACCAATAACCTTTTGGATTGCAGCTTCTACTTGTTCGGCATTCTGATAGTTAGAATCGTTTTCCAACTGAGATACCTTAGTAATGTAGTTAGCAAATTCCTGGATATTATCTAACTTAGCTTTTAATAAGTCGGTAAAGTCATTTGAAGAAAGCTCTTTGCCATCTACTTTATCAACCTTTCGGTCATTCAAGTTTTCAACAGCCTGAACTCTATCTGATACTTCCTGAGTAATCTTATTCTCTAACAGAGTGTCTGCCTGAGTACGATTAAGGGTTTCGGTATCAATATTATTCTGAAGCTTGGTATCTTCTTGTAGTCTACTTTGAGCCTCATCATTGATATCTTTAGATATAGCTACCAAATCATCTTTGTGATTTTCCATAGCTGTAGTCAGAGAATCCTTAAGAACTTGTTCAGCAGCCTTAGCTCTTTCTACTTCGGTTTGGATAGCAGTAGTGTTATTAGTTACTTTCTCCCTGAGCTCATCTAAAGAACCGGTTACTCCACTATTGAGACTATCTATTCTGGTGCTTAAAGCATCATCACCTGCCTTACGATCTTTAATCTCCTGGTCGATTCGAGCATTGATTTTCTCATCTTCATTTGCCCGGGCAGTAGATTCAGTATTTATCAAGCCAGTGAACTTATTATCTAATAAAGTATCTGCTGAAGTTCTATCAGAGATCTCCTTATCGATATTCTGCTGTAAAACAGTATCACCAGCTTCTCTCTTTGAAACCTCAGTGTTCAAGTCGATATTTACCTTATCTACCTGAGACTTAAGATTAGTATCAGCATTGGCTCTTGCTTCAGCTTCTGCATTAACCATGCCTTTTAATTCAGCATAATCTTCAGCTTCCTTAGTAATCTGGTCATTTAATCTGTCAGTATTACGTTGGATATTTGCCTTGTTAGCATTTACTTCTGTTTGCAAAGCATCTATCTTAGCCTGAAGTTCATTTTTAACGGTATTTACCGCATCCTGAATAGATAAAGCCAATTCTTGTATCTTGGTAGCATTAGCAGTTACTCGAGTATCTAATGCAGCATCAGCAGCCTTACGATCCGTTTCTTCCTTAGTGATAGCAGCTTGTAATGCAGCATCGGCATCTTTTCTATCTTGGATTTCCTTATTCAGACTAGCTTGAATACCATCAGTGTTACCAGTAATCTTATCTACCTCGTTATCAACATATTCTTTTAGTTTAGCTTCAAGAGCGGTATCGGCTTCTTTACGTTCAGTAACTTCCTTATCTACATTAGCCTGTACCTGGGCATCAGCCTCTGTACGATTAGTAATTTCCTGATTCAATTGTTCGGTAATAGCTGCCAATTTCTTGGTAATTGTAGTTGCAAAGTTTGGGTCATTACCCAAAGCATCTGCAATCTCCTTCAAAGTATCAAGAACCTCTGGAGCTTCCCCAATAATCTTTTCAATAGCTGCCTGAAGATCTGCTTCAGTTTGATAACCAGCATCATTGATAAGCTGAGATACTTTTGTGATATAATTAGCATGTTCTTCAATGCCATCCAATTTAGCCTTGAGAATATCGGTAAAGTCGTTTTTAGTAAGAGAATAGCCTTCTCTTTTATCTACCTTACGATTATCTAAGTCTTTATCGGCAGCAATACGTTCTTGTTTTTCTTGCTCTAGTTTTTCAAGCAATTCGGTTTTATCTGTACCGGCCTGAGTTTTCAAATCCTCAATCTTATGGTCAAGGATTTCATCTTGAGCAATTCGAGTTTCTTTCTCGTTATCAATATTGTTCTGAAGTACAGTATCTGCATTCTGACGGTTCTGAGCTTCTTGAGTAATGTTCTGCTGTAAACCATTATCTGCATTCTGACGGTCAGAAGTTTCCTTTACAATCTGTTGGTGTAATACTTCATCCTGAGCAGTACGAGCTGCAGCTTCAGCATTAATCTTGGATTCAAGTTCTTGGTCTGCAGTTTTACGATCACTGATTTCGGTGTTCAGTTTAGATTCTAATGCTACATCTGCATTTGCTCTTTCTGAAGCCTCGGTTAGAATCTTATTATTTAAGTCGGCAATATCCCTAGTATGGTCTAACTGTACTTGATGAACAGCCTCGGTCAGTTTCTCATCAGCAGCTCTACGTTCAGCAGCTTCCTTATCTACCAATTCCTTAGCATATTCTTTAGCTTCAGTTAAGTTATTGTCAGTTTCTACTTCCAAATCACCAACCCGGTCTTCTACCTTTTGAATACGAGCATTGATTGCTTCTATCATCCTAGTAATATCTTGTACTACTTTAATGATAGTTGCATTCAACGTATTAACCGAGTTAACCAAGTTATCGTTCACAATCTTAATCTGAGAAGCTAATTCGTTTTCACGGTTCTTAGCTCTAGTTACCTCAGCTTCTAATTGAGTACGTAATTCAGTTAATCGGTTAGTGATATTGGTAGCAAAGTTTGGGTCATTGTTTAATGCTTCAGCCAATTCCTTTAATGTATCTAAAGCATCATCAGCACCATCTACTAAGTCATGTATATATTTCTCAACTTGTTCTTGAGTCTGATATTTCAAATCGTTTTCTAGTTGAGAAACTTTAGTAACGTAGTTAGCATGTTCCTCAATTCCATTCAGTTTTTCTAGCAATTCATCAGAGAAGTTATTTTCTGACAAATCCCAACCTTCTTTCTTATCTACCTTGTTTGCAATTGATAAGAAGAATGCCCAGAACTCTTTAAGAGTTCCAACAAAACCATGAGCCAAAGAGTCATCATAATAACCCTGTAATAGCCGTTGGTCAATCTCTTCGCAAGTGTAGTATTTACTAACGTACATATGTATATATTTTAAGGTGTTACTTTATTCTTTCCCAATAACAGTTCTGAGTTATTACCACGGAAGTATTCTTTTTCTTTACCAGCAAAAGCATTTGGGATATCATCTGGATTATCTGGGTCAACATCTCCTCCATCCTCTATATTCCCAACTACTACGGCATAATCAGGTAATTTCCTAACTCTGAACTTAATAACTTGGCCAAAGCCTATATGAGGTATATCTTTATCCCATACCTCTCCAAAGTAATCTTGGTAATTTGATACGAACTTCATACCAGTCATAGATTGCATGGTAGTAGCCGAATTACCAGTACCAGGCATTTCTATGTGAACTCCAGAAGGTCCATTCAAGATTATAAGATTACTGTCCCACCAATCGCCTTCTACATTGTTAAGCTTGGTGAAACGTAACATTAACATTTTCATATCTTTATGGATTTTGTTCTACGAATTTGATTTTAGTATCTCTATCCCTTTTGAGGATTACCAAGAATACCAAAGCTTCATCTTTAGCCTGAGATACTTGAGTATCTCCAGAAGGCTTATATACTATCCCATTGATAACAAATCTATCCTCGGACCAGTTAAAGTTCCAATAACCTTCCTGATTGAGATATCCGATTTGTTCTATGTAATTCTTTGAAATAAGTATAGAAAGGTTCTCATCATCTAATTCTCCAGAAACAGTAGCCTTATTAATAGGCCAATTCCTAAAAGCATTGTAATAGCATAAAGCTTCTATGGGAATATTATAATATCTTGGGCTATCATCCTCAGCATGATTTAGATATTGATTAACATGTTTAGCCCAAGTAATTGTTTGTCTTCCAGCATCCCAATCTAAGAAATCAGTGATAATCTTTTTATACCTATTCCAAGAATGGTTCTTAACCATTCTCCAAGGTTCTTTTGTCATGATTTCTTATCTATTATGGTTAACGAAGGTTTACTTGCTTTATTGAGAGGGGCTGTTGGATTAGGTCCTCCCAAAGGAGTTGGTTTTCGATGATTTACTACTTTTGGTACTACTAACCGTTCAATTTGATCACAGAATGGTAAGTATATCTCTAACCTAGATGCCAGCATACATAGATTCTTTCTTAGTTCATCCATATACCCTCCAGGTTGAATCATCTTTGAATAAGTACTCCATAAGCTAGATATACTTTCGGATATCTTATCATAATACTGTACCTCGGTAGGACCCGTAGTAATTTGTTTTATCCTATCTCCTCTAGCATGTTCTCCAGGTGAATCCCCATCTTGGTCTGGTCCAGTAGATTCAGTGGAGATAATTTCTCTAAAACTGTTTCCTGCAACCAACAGGATATTTTGTATTTGTATATTGAGATAATCCCATACAGCCAATTCCATAATTAATTGGTTTTCTAGTCCCTCATACCATAATTCATCATTATATTTATCTGGTGGTATAGTATGATTTACTAGTGGGAAGATATATAATTGCCATTTAGTTATGTATGCAGTTTTATCTTCTATGGTCATACTCTCATGTAATTCTTTGGGAATATACCTATCTATTAAATTGTAGATGGTATCTTGAAGAGTAGTATGCCCATAATTACATACAACTACGGTTCGAGTACAAGTCAAATCTAATCCTTCTGAATTAGTGACATGTAGGGTTACATCATAAAATCCAGACTTCTCATAAGAGTAAGATTGATGTCTTCCACCATTGAAAACCTCTCCCTTATCATCGCCAAAGTCCCAGTCAAAAATGGATTTGGCCGGGACTTTGGTTAATACTCTAAATGAAACTTCCAGACCTGATGTTACATATGTGAAGTCTAGATTCTTTTTCATTTATATTCGGATTTGTTTATTCTTTGTTTTCTTCGAAATCTTCAAGTAAAACTTCAAGGATATCTTTTACGGTATCCTTCGGGTCGGCTTCGATTTCGTGTTTCTTAGCAATCAGCTTGGCTTCCTCGAGAGAATAGGCTTTGGCAATCTTACCAATCTCCATGCCCTTTGCAAACTGAGCAGCTAACTTCTTGTCAAGTTTTTCGATATCCTCATCGGTATACTTGTTAACTTTGTTCTTTTCAGGAACTAAAACCAAGTGGCCAGAAACTAAAGCTTTCTGAATACGTTTTGTTCTGTACTGACGAGCAGTAAGTTCTCTCTCTTCGCCTTTTGCAATTGAAATACCAGTTACCTGGTCGTTAAAACTATAGGCATTAGCTCCAACAGTTACAATATAAGTAGTAGCCATAATCTTTTTATTTTAGGTTATAATATAAAACCCCGAACAGAATGGATTGAAACTGTTCGGGGAGAAATTAGACAAAAATACAATGAAGAAATCCCGGATATTATTCTAAGTTAACCAATAAATATGGGTCAATGTTCATGAAGCTCGGGAATCCAGCTTCAGAGAATTTCTTGTTAGCTGCCAACAGAAGAACAGCATCCTGGTACATCTTAGAGAAACCAGTAGTCAGAGAAGCATATACGGCTTCAGTCTGATTAGATACGATTCTTTCTGATTCAAGCATCAACTGTTTAGCAGTAAGCTTAATCAAAGCAGCACTGGTATCTACCATCAACAACTGCTGATCGGGAGTTCCCGGGTGAATATAGAAGTCAGCCTTGTTGGGAACCGGAGACTTGATATTCAGTGTAGCTTCTGTAGTTCCTGAGTGACGTTCTTTAAATTCAGGCAAGTTCAACATCTCGATAGCCTGGTCTTCACCACCAATCATAGTAGTAAAATTACGGCCCATACGAGCAGCACGAACCCAGATATGCAACAAGTCTTTATAAGTAATACCGTTGGTTGTTTCATATACACCAATAACCGGAGCAGATTCAGAACCATCAGCTTTGTTACCGTTCATCAAAACATCCATTGCCAAAGTATCCATAGCATAACCCAACTGAATACCAAAGTCACGGAGATAGATTCCCAATACATCGATTGAAACGTAGTTTTTAACTTCGTCAGTAAGTTTAAATCCTTTACCGATTTTGAACAGAGAAACTGATTTCTGTCCGAAGCTTACATCTCCCAAAGGAATTGTTTCTGCTTCATTTACCTTAGCGGGAGCAGCATCCGACATATTTACCATCGGCATAGTTACCTGCAAACCATTAATTGATTGGTCTGAAGCAATGATGTTCGGGTAGAAAGGTGCCTGACGCATACCAGTTGTAATAGCAGCACGGATGATTTCCGGTACAATCCAACGGATATTCTGTTGCGGCATAGTGAAGATGTTCTGCATTGTATCAATCTTCGGATTAATGCCCAACTTTTCAAAGAAGGCATCCTGTGATACACCATATTTACCCTGTACCAGTTCTTCCAGAGTAACTTCAATAGGCAATGTGTTGTTGGAACCCTGACGGTATGCTTCCAAACTTCTTACCATTTCCGGAAGTTCCTTTCTAAGGTCTTCCATTTTCAATTGTGCAAATTCTGTATTCATTGTTCTTTTAATGTTCAGTTAATGATTAGCGTACCAATACTTGAATAATATCATTAGCATCATCAGCCGGTACGATGCTAATGAATTTTGTTTCATCGGCTGAAGTTTCAGCAGTGATGAAACGGTCGATCAACAGGGTATCTGTGGGTTTTACATAACCACATCCCATAGCCTCTTTAGCTACCCAGTTTACAACCATGAAAGCTTCTACAGCTACAGTTACTTCTACGGGGAAATTTCTTTGAGCCTGATAAGCAGGGTTAATGTTGTCAGTTACAGCTATACCCAGATAAACCTGGCTGCCATCTCCACCCGGGATATAGGGTTCGATATTACCATCGGTATCCAAAGCTACCGGCATACCCTGATGAATAACTTTGTTTTCTTTTACACAGAAAGCCTGATGCAACTTATGAGATTCGCTCTTATAGATCACCGCTCTGGGAGTTTTTTCACCAAACAGAGTCATCGGTTGATCCTGATTTACCAGCTTAGTAGTAGGATGTGTATTCATATTCTTCTTATTTTAGAGATTATTTTAATTTGTTTGAATAGATACCTTTCAGAATCTCTTCAGTACTCTTTTCGGAATTCTGAGCAGTAGCTTTGTTATCGGATTTATCCTCTGCCTCAGTTGCAGAAGAAGCACGGCTTACATCGTGAGAACCGCATTTAGCACAGGTCATTGGGAATTTTTCTTCCAATCGAGCTTGGTAATCTTTAGTAAGAGAGATCAAAGTTACCATGCCGGTAGTTTCGGCATTCAACATTGTAACGATAGTTTCATCAGCTTTGTTACCCATAAGTTTTTTATAGGTTGCAACAGCATTTTCACGGAGAGATGCAATGTGGTTTTTACCTACCTGAGCCATTTCCTTCAGATTTGCAACTTCTGCATTCAGATTAGTAACCTGTTCTGTAAGAGAAGTTTTTTCTGTAGTTAAGTTATCCACAGTAGTCTGAAGAGTGTTACGAGAATTAACCAATTCCTGAATGGCTGCAAATGCAGTTTCCTCGTTCATCTCTGTACCTTCGGAAAGAGTAAGGCAATCTTTACCAAAGATTCTTTCTAAAAATTTTTGTAGTTCATTCATATCTTTATTATTAGGATTTTGATTTCCTTGATTATCATCATAAGATTGGGAAGTATCGTTATTTTCACTGAACAAAGCTAGATCAGTTTTCGTATCATAGAAGAAATACTGTTTAGACTTATCATCCCTATATTCTTCGTATGAAGCCCAAGTTCTCTTAGCAAAATTGGGATTAATGATTTTACCATCATCCCCAATCTTCTGAGCAAAAGCATCAGCTCCATGAGATACCAAAGAAGTTTCTAAGTATCTTACTACTTCAGTAACGATTCTTCGTACCATAACTCCCTTAGAATCGTAAGTACCCAATTTCTGGTAGAATTCATCATCTTCCATATTTGGGTGAGATTTATCCCACTTAAACTGTACTGTTACTGAATTAGAATGGATAGAGGGGGGATCCATAAGAATGCCTCTAGCAATTCTCGGATTTGCTTTACCATCAATCTTTAATATACCATTAATACCTGCAGGAATAACAAAAGAACCATCCTTGTATTCATCTTGCCAGATAACTTGTGATACAGCTCCAATAGCATTACCAATATTAGTCTCATGGTCACAGTTTACTGTTTGTCCTAAGAGCATTCTCATAGAAGCTTTTAATACTCCATTTTGACCAAAATCGGTAGGATTCCAGTTCTTAGACACAATAGTTGCAGATAATAATCTGAACATTGGTTCAATAAACTCCTCATCTTTGGGAGTAAGTTCTTCTGGCTTCAAGTCAGGATAATAGGTATTATAATCTATTTCTCCTCCCCAAAAACCAAATTGACTGACTGACTCCTTAGAAGTTTGAGCCCATTTATAAAAATTCTCCGAGAAGGTTTGTGGTTCTATGGATGTTGGGATATACCCAGCCATTATAGTATGACCACTACCTATCACTAAAGAATCTAAATGTTCTCTGTTCTTTTTAGTAATCGGTTTACTCATCTTGATTTAGTATTTTGATCTCCTCGTGAAGGAGCCGGGTTATTTTTATCTCTTGATCTACGAGCAGATTGATTCTTATCATCCTGTCTCTGTTTCTTCTTAGTACCCTCTTGTGGGTCTGAATTACCTCCCTTAGCAAATTGGTCTTCCAATGAAACTCTTGGTTCTTCTTCTGAAGGAGAATCATAACCCATTTCCCAAGCATATTGATATTGAGAAATGATACCTGCCTTGTAAAGTAAGTCAAGGTTCTGAATCTTATACTGTTTACCCTGTTGGATTTTAACCTCATCAGAGATAGTGGATGATCCCCAAGTAATGGATATTCCCTTACAATCAAAGCCAGCCAGACGTAGTTCTAGTTCATAAATAAACTTAAGAACATAAGAAACTATCATTTGGATATTCTTTAACTGACTTATAAGCTTAGAAAGCATAATACCAGTTGCTCCTTCTCCAATGGAAGCTTGTACTCCAATTAGGTTGCCATTTACTCCCAAACCATTAGCAACTGATTGCTGGTTCATATTCCAGGGTTTATCAATATTGCTCATCTCTTTTGAAGTAGAGTTAAGTTTAAACTGGTGGTCATCAATGTAACCAGTTACTACTCCATCCTTCATACCTTCCCTTACATTCTGTTTCAAACGTATTAGCTCCCTATTTAATCTTCTAGTGTAAGCTTCTACATTTTCATTAGGTTTCTGTTGTGGTTTTTCCATCAAAGCCTCTAGAAAACCAACCATACCACAGATTTCCATGATATGTTTAAAGTTAGTTTTCATATCATGCTGACCCTTTAATGAATCCAAAGATGCCATAAAAGGAGGTATTCCGTAAGGTTCATCAGTATCATTATACATACCAACATAACAGTAGGTCTCTGTATTAAGTTTGATATAATCTTGCTTATTCGAGCCATTCCAAAGAGTATTCCTCTGATATGGACTGTATACACCATTATTCTCTCTTTTGAATACTATCCTATCTGGTTTGAGGAATAATACAGTAGCTAGACCCTCTAACTTTTCATTTGGTACAGCTTCTACTGAGATAGCTCCACTAATCATCAATTGAACTATCATCTTGTTTACCAAACCATCCATACCAGCAGTATAGTTAGACCATTTAGAGGATACCTTAGAAAGATGATCTCTCATCTTATCAGCCTCTTTATCGGTATTATTAGGGAAGGTTATGTTGTGACCAGTATTAGCAAGCTTAAACATGTCCTGTAAAGCTATGTTAACATCTGGATTCACTTTATATAAATCCCTTAAAAGCTGAATCACTTCAACACGAAAAGAAGGCGTAACCATCTGAGTTAAGCCTTTCAATGTATGAATGAAGTTACCTGGGTCATCATCCGGTTCCGATACTCTACCGGGTGAAATAGGTACCTCCTCTTTTTTACTTGGAGGATTAGCCTTGTTTTCTTGTATTGGAGATCGATTCCTTCTATCGAATCCAAAAAACTTAAGAATTTTCATTTCGGTTGTATTATTACATTAGTTTTTCCTTTTCGTATGTGATTACAAATAGCTTTACCAAATATATCATCATCAGAATAAACATCTCCTTCCAAATCCACATCTACAGCAGAAGTATTATTTCGGTGTTTACCCATGGCTACAGGTCTACCCAAACCATCATATATAAAGGTAGGAGCTTCTTGAACAAAGAAAGGATCCTTCACAATGATATTCTCTTCTCGAACATCTTGTTCTAGACCCTCTATAATTACTGAACGATTCTTTTGGGTAGTTAACCAACCTGGAGATTTATCAACCTCTGGTCTGGACTTACCTTTCTTTTTCAGAAGCTTTTGATAGTAGTATAGGTTAGGGTAACCTTCTGATTGAAGAGCGGAAGTTACTGCTAACCCAACGTCGTTAGATTCTGGAGCTACAACAGCAAAATTAAATAATTGCCCAGTATCTCCCAGTAACCTAGCATATTTATCTACTGCCATTCTTCCCTTATACACAACTTGTTCTTCTCCCGGCTTGTCCATACAAGTGAAAGAAGAATAGTCTGAGCCTCTACCTGTTGCAACGTCTGCACCGATAAAGTACTGTTTATTTGGATCTGGTTCGTTGAATTGTCTATACTGACGATTAAAACGATATTTTAAAACTGGATAATCACTTAAGCAATCTTCGATAGCCTTGATATCTGCCATATCAAATACTGTATTACCTGAAGAAAGAAAGTCTCCATCGATTTCTTGTGCAGTTCTTTTTGGACCCAATGCAGAAGCCATCTGGTCATACCAAGATTGATCCCGTTCTGGGTGCATCTGCCAATATAATCGAATAGCATTGAAAGGATTACCTCCAGCTATAGCATCTACCCATGTTGAATGGTAAAAATTACCCATACCGTATGGAGTAGAATTGATGATGGCTGAACCTCCGGTGGAAAGCGTAGGGAAGGCAGCTGCCCAAATAGCTGAAGCCCACCGAACGATTGCAGCCTCATCAATTACCAGGAGAGAAAGAGATTCTGAACGACCTGCTTCTGAAGATGTTGGGATGGATTCTATGAATGAACCATTATCGAATTCAATCATAGAGGCAGAACCAAATTCCCCAGTTCTTCCGTTAATGATCGGGGTTTGCATATACCATGGAAGATTCTTATACATGAACTTAATCTTCTTAAGTACCTTCTTAGCTGTTGTATCCTTAATGGAGATAATGTTTATCTTCTTATTAGGATGATATGATGCCAGCCATAAGCAGTACATAGATATAAGTTCTGTAATACCCGCTTGCCTGAACTTTAACAAGATATTAAATCTCTGGAGTATAAATTGGTATAGTACGGCTTTTTGATACGGATATAATTCAAATCGAACCTTTCCTCTCACTGGATGTATCACATAACAAAAAAGACTGAAAAAGAAAACATCCGTTGTAACCCTAGATAGATTAGATAATTCTTCTCTTGTAAGGTTAGTTGGTGTTTCCTGTATCTTCTTTGCCATAAAATCTAAAATTTATAAATTACTACCAGTTCTAAATCAGTTTTGATACCTGAGAAATATCTTGGGTAATAAAAACTGTTTATCCCCAGTTTGTAATTAAATCTCTTAGTCTCGATTGAAATTCCTGTTCCCAAATCCCATAGATTGTTAAAGGGTCGGTACTTACCATAAACATAAGGAACTAATCTTATTCTAGATTTAATTTCTTGTGTGGTAAGTTTTCCGTTATACCAAGAATACTTGTAGTTATTAGTGTCGATATTGAATAACCTACTAGAATAAATTCCTGAGTTTTGATTAAGGAAACTTAGTGTAAGTTGATTCTTATCGATTACTAATTGAACAAGAGAATCCTTCTCTGAGATTATAGAATCAGGATTATTAGCGGTATGAATAGGCTTATCCCAATTCTGATAATTGTAAAGAAGGATTCTACTTGGGTTAAGTAAATTATCGTAGGAAATTGGCAGGAAATCTTTCCTCAAATAAATTGTATCAGTATGTTGAATGATCTCTTTATCAGGTAACATACTGAGTTGTTGATTCAGTTTGTAATTCCTGAAGCAAAGGTAAATAGTAAATCCTAGTAAAAGGACTATCATGGCAACTTTAAGCTTCTTCATCTTTTGATCTGAGATAGGCATCTTTTGTTTTGTATCTATCAATTATTACTCCCAAAATTACTTTGAAATTATTACTGAAGTCAGTAGTCGGAATTCTAAATCGAATATCGATTCCTTTTGAATCTTGAGTAATACTCATTCTGATTTTTCCCTTGTGACTCTTTACAATTCGATTATAAAAAGTTGCCAAGAGATTAAACATACTCTTCAGATTTTTCGGTAATATCTCTGTTCTGTATAAAATTTCTTTGTTCATTGTTACTTGAGTTTTTCGGTTTCAATTCATAATAGTCAACTCACTCTATATCAGGTGCTTGGCATTCATTTGCCAAGTCTGGCATAAGCCAACTAATTCAAATTCAATCAGTTACGAAACTGGCTTTGTTTTTCCCTTAACAATCCCTTTTCCTGATTGATTCTTATATCAGTATTCCTTATTCCAATATTCCTTATTCCAATACCCTTTAAAAGCCTATTAGATTTATATAGGGGGGATTCACTTGAAATTAAGGCATTTCTTAAACCATAATCCTACTTCATATACTGACCCTTTGCTCAAGGTATACCTAGCTTTATTTAACCAGTAATGATAAGTCTTAGGATCCCAAGTTGCAAATCCCCGAATAAACACTCGGTAATTTTCGGGGAATCCCATAATTGCCTTGAAATCATAAATACCCAAAGGATACCCATCAGGTCTAAATTGCCTATCTGAGGGTCTGAGTGTTAAAGGAGGTTTATCCTCTTCTAATCGGTATACTCCGGGTAAAGTACTCATCTTAGCAGTTTTGATTGGCCATTTCTTTTCATCTTTGAAATCATGAGTCCAAAGTTGTCTTACTTGTCTGACTGTAAGATTTTTCTTTTCAGGTAATTTCCGATAATCATACATGGCTAAAACTTTATCAGAGAATGGAATTAAAGCTTCCTGTGGGGCTTGTACTAGTAAATCTCTAGTAAGTTTTGGAGTATTTACTTGGAATACTTCATTAAAAGAATCCAAATACTCTTTTCCCTTGTCTAAATGAACTCCGATAATTACTAATCTTTTTCTTGATACTTGGGAGTTTCCGAAGTCAGAAACGCTTCTTTCGTGAAAAATAAGTTTATAGTTCTTAAAGAAGTCCGTTAACATTTCTTTAGAAATGAGGGATAGCAATCTTGGTAGGTTTTCTATAAGAAAGAGAGCAGGTTCGTAATATTGAATTGCTTGAAATACTAGTTGTATACTTTTATTACTTTTAGGGTCTCCTAGGGTCTTAGATTTAGATAATCTCATTACTGAGCAACTACCACAATCAGGGCTAGATAATATGATATCTGGATGCCAATCTTCTGGTAGTTCATACCCTTTTAAGAAAGGTATGCCTTTGAAATTAGCTTTCCACTGTTCTTCTCTACCGGTATGGAATACTCCACGAGGTTCTATATTTCCAATAAGTTTATCTCTAAAAGGGAATAGGAGGGCTCCTTGCCCTCCACATACTCCCAGTACTTTTAAGTCTTTCATTTCTTGTAACTTCTCAATTTTATGTATTTGAACCAAGCATAATGCTTCCTAGTTGAAATATAATCCAGGTTCGAATCATTATTATGAGCTTCTTCCTCAAAACTTACATCATGATACCTTTCATTCTGCTTGTTCCATTTAGCAAAACAAAGTATGATTAAGTACTCGATTCCATACCAAAGGTAGAAAAATATCCATAACATCTCAGCCATTTGCTTTGAATGTATATGTTCATGGTTATAATCTACCTCAGTAAACTTAGCCCCCTTTCTTACAAACACTAAACCAAAAAGGTTGATGGCTTTGTATCCCTTGAAAGGTATAATGTTGTTGTATATTACTTTCATAATTTATCTTTGAAGTTTTCGTAGGTATTTCTTAGCTTTTGGTCGTAGTTATTATCTTTGTAACCAGGACCATTATATCCTTTAGCGAAGGCATCCCAGTCTTTTGCCTTCAAATGCTTCACTAAACCAGAGTTATAGAGGAAATGGTACATCATTTCTAGCTGCATTTCATGAGATTCAGACATCTTTTGGATCATTTCATCTACTGATTGACATCCACAAAGCTGATAATTGAAGCCCATAATCTGTCCCAATCCCCAAGAAGTAGCTAAATTAGCACAGTTTTCATCAATTTTACGAGCTGCTTCAAGTCTTTTCCACTCTCCTTCACCTCCTAAGTAGAATTCTTTGGTCCATTTCTGATAAACCAGACTGGGATTTCTCTTGGCTAGATCGTATAAATAGGTTCTTTTACCTTCTCCATCGAGTTTTATCTTCAAATATTTCCACATTACATGACCCTCGAAGAGAATTTGAGGTCTACCAGAGGGTAAAAATCCGTCTCGATTACCACATTCTACTACAGTTACTGTCTTTAACAGAGCTGGTTCAAGGTTTAACTTGTTTGCAACCTTGGCAATTAATTCGTTAGTAAGTTTATCCATAATATAAATTCTTAGAGTTTACATTAAAGAGGATAAAGTATTGCTTGTAGCCTTTCTTAGGTAGGTATATCGAGTTCTATTTATCAATGAATAAATAATTTAATTATGTATATAGGAAAGAAACAACGGATTATGGTTGATTGGTTTAGGAAAACCTTAGATGAATCGAAGAAACCCTGGAATACCCAGGTATATTTGATAACTGATAAGTATCATGTTTACATTGCCAACAAGGATATCAGATTAATAGGAAGTAATTTCGGTAAGGCAATCGATAGACCCTTGAAATATTTCTTATTTACTGACGGTAAGATACAGTATTTCAACAGTATAGAATTTCTTGGCTATTTGCCTTTCGAATTAAGAGACGAATATCCAGTCAATTGCAAACCTCTCAATCCTTGGGAATACGACTACTACCGTCAGCATGGAATAACCTCAGAAGATTTGCAGAATTTATTTAATAATGATTGATATTTAAAAATAAAATAGTATATTTGTATAACGAAATAAATACATTATTTATATGAAAAAAGAAGTAATAAAACTCAAAGAGGGTAACTCGGTAATTTACCAAGACAAAACCCTAATGGAAAAGGCAAACGTAGTATCTATCGATAAAAAGAATGGTACTGCAATATTATCTAATAAGGTAATAATTACTAGAACAACAAATCTAGAGGGTCAATTTACTCGATTAGATGGGAAAGGTAATGCAATAATCCTACCTTGTACTACAGAGAATGAACAGAAGTACAATTCCTTTGTTGCATATCACCAATCCAAGAAATCCCTAGAGGCAATCAAAAAATGGTTGGATGATAACGGGAAACACAAGGATGATGAAACCACTGAGAAAGTGATAACCTTAGATAAGAAACTTAAAAAACTAATCGAAAAACTTAATGAATAGTACTTGGATAATATTAGGCATAATCTATGGGATATGCCTAATCCCCTCTATACTTCTAACCAAGATGTTATGTCAGGAAATTAGGATGATAAGACCACACCTATTATTTCTTACAATCTGGTTAGTATTACCTTTATTTCCTATTTACCTAATATTCTTTAAAAAGAAAAACAATGGCTAGAATTAAAGATTACGACGAAGATTTATCTGCTCCTAAACTTCTAAGTAAAAGGGCAAGAGATAGCAAGGGTAGGTTCATTAAAAAGGACCTACCACCCTACCTAGGGGCTGAGCAAGTATTAAAACCTAAGAACTACTATCACTTCGATAGTCACGGTAATTATAAGGGTAGCTCAATGAATTTTGATGCTCTAGTATGCCTTGGCTTTACTTGGTTTAAATTACTGGGAGTAGCATTAATGATATTGCTATGGCCAATAGTATTTATATATGCCCTTAATGATGGGATAGAGGGATACCCATTTAAGAAGTATGCAATCCCTTATATCTTTATCCTAGTGGCTTGGTTTATAATATTCTTATATGGATTAGTATCATGAGTAATATCGATGAAAAGGCAAAGAATAACTTCACCATAGAGATGAGGATATTCGAAAACTACGAGAAAGTGAAGCATGAGATAATCAAGGTAATTGATTTTCTAAGACATGCAGAAACTAACCTAGGGATGTGTAAGATATTCGATAATCAGAACCATGAATTCTGGCATAGTGTAATTAAACCATGGTTCAAACCTGAAAGGTTTGGTATTACCCATCTCTGGTTTTCTTCAGGATTTAGTCACATAGGTTATGGAGAGTATCATACTATAAGAGGTAATCGATGGTTGAAGACTCCCATAGATAAGATTGATAGAGAGAATCGGATATTTGGGTATTGGTTTCCTCCCTATAAGAAATATATCCCACATAGGATTAAGGTTTTGAAATTGGCTTTAAAGGATTTGGAAAGGATTAAGGAAGAGTATGGTAAGGATTAAGATTTTGAATGCCAGGGATGTTTTTATTCTCTGGTTTCTTTGTGTGTTGTGTCTTGGTATGCCCTTAATGTGTGTGTAGGAAAAAATTTTGGTTTGTGTTCAAGGTACCCCTTAATACGAAAGCCTAAAAATACCAGGTACTAAATGCGGGGTACGGTAGCCCTTATTTAGAATAAGTCAAAAAAAAAGTAAGGGACAAACATTCCCTTACTTTCTAAAAAATTTTAAGAATTAATTATAATTCAGTTGCTTGCAAAAAAAATCCTATTTGATTATCTGAATCAATATTTAAATTGAAAATATAATTATCTTCGTGACCTTGTTTTTCTAAATTGGGGTCTACTCCAATTAATTCACAAATTTCTTCTCTAATTAGGTCTAATTTTTCTTGTAGCAATTCAATTTCAGAATCTAATACTTCACTTTCTAATTTAGTAGAAAAACTTAAATCCCTATGAGTATAATTATAGAAACCTTGAATTAAAACACTCGTAGTAAAATCAAATTGGACTAAATGTACATGTAAACTAATTTTAGAATAATCTTTACAGAAATCAAAATATGTTTTCATGTAAGTAATTATTACAAAAAGAATTTTATCAAAGTCATTAATGCTTTCTAAAAATTGGTTTGCACTACAAAAATTGTTTTTCTTTTCTTTAAACTCGTCTACTAAAGAATTTTCAAAATTTTGCATAGCTTCGTAAAAATCTTTAATATTGTGTCGATTAATACGAAAATTTACGCTCTCTACTGTATTTTGATTATAAGAATATTTAAAGCTAATTTCTTGTTGAAATCTTTCTTTTGTTTCAAAACTTTCTTGTAAAAATTTAATAGTTTTCATAATGATTTATAATTTTGAGTAGGGAACTAAATCCCTACTCTAGTTAAACATTGATTTATTTTTTCACGATTTGTAAAGCCTTTTTCAAAATTTCTTTGTTTGTTTCTTTCATATTTTCAGAACAAACAGAAGAAAGCGAAAAATCATTTACTTTGTAAACTTGTTTGTAAAAATCTAAAAACGCTTTTTTTAGTTTTTCTAAGCGAGTTTTGTCTTTTTCTTGTGTCAAACTTTCAGACAATGAAAGAATTGTATTACGAAATTTCTTTCTAGCAACTTTTTTCTCTTTGTCTGAAAGTTCTGAAAAAATTTCTTCTTTGTAAATGTCTGATTTTTTAACACCAAAAGAAGTTTTTAAAAGTCCCTCGGTACTTTTATTCAAATTAGCTAAAATATCCTTATAAAGAATATTGTTTGCTTTTGCTTGTGCTTTAGCTTTTTTAGCACTTACTTTGTTGATTTTTTCTTTTGAAGAATTTTCAACATTTGCACTCTCATTAACTGAAACTAAATTTTCTTGTGTCATAATAAAAATGCTTGAATTTTTGAATTTATTTTATTATAACCTTTTCGATAAAAATTCAAGTCTTATTAGAAACTCGAAAAGGTTTTTTTATTTCTCTATGCAAATATAAGAATAATATTTTAATCTGCAAAATTTTCAAAGATTTTTTTTTTGAAAAATTTCTTATTAAATTTTAGAACTCTCTTTGTTTCTGTATTGCAAAGATAAGGACTTTATTTTAATCTACAAAATATTTCGAGAAAAATTTTTGTTAAAAATGAATTTTATTATTTTAAGAATAATTTTCAGAAAATATTTGCATATCTTAAAAATTTTATTATTTGCGCATACATTATTTATTATCAAAAATTTTTATCAAATTTCCACCCATTAACCTCCGGGCGGCCTAAATTGCCCGCACGTTGTCCGCTATATAATACCTGTATGATAACAAGGTTAAGGCCATCTATGGTTCCCTTACCATATCCTCTTGGTAATCCTCGTACTAAATCCCCATGGCCAGAAGATTCTAGGGGATTTTCGGAAGGCCTTTTAAGTGGCTATAGAATATCTGTATATTATATACCTATTACCTGAAGGCCATATATGGTCGATAGTTAGCGTACTTAGGTAAGCCTTATAAGATCTATAGATAGGCCTAGTGGGTTCTTATATAAGGCTAGTAAGTATATGTGTAGTAAAGCTCTAGTACCTCTTAGGTAATTATATGAAGTCTATAGATGGCCTCTTAGGTATGTACATAGAAAAGCCCAGGTACCTTAGTTAGGCCTGGGTAATATTACTAGTATTCGCAATATTCTCGTTCAAGGTATATGTTGAGATCCTTGAAAAGTTTTATACCAGGTATAGGACCATCCTCGTCTTCGTCCCAGGCATAGTATTCGATAAAGGTAGGAGTATAGCCTTCTACGTCTGTGACTAAGATTTCGTAATAGTAGTCTGGTTTGAAGTCTTCGATAAAGTTCTTGACAAAGCCTTTAATAATGTTAGGTTGTTCATTAGTAACACCTGTAAGGATTTGTGTTAATCGGTTTGATAATTCTTCTGTGTTCATGGGCAATAGGATTTGTGGGCACCCTGTTATAGGTGCCCGGTTAGTAATTTAATAATTGTAGGTATTAGTACTGACCAGTTAGAGTAATGATAATGAAAAGAGAGTAATCGTTGAAATGTACCTGGATGGTATCTCCGTTATCGTTAGCAATGTAATGCCCGTTACCATTTAGTTCTTGAAGTTGGATAATGTTATTGTTAATGTAATCCTTAACGTATTGTTCAAAAGCATCGGATTCTTGAAAATAGGTTTGTTCATCGTTTGATGTAACAGGTTCTTTGAAGAATAAGTTAAGAGTACCTAAGTAAGATTCATCCGGGTTAGAGATTTCGGTTACTTGTTCATGTAAGTAGGTAAATTCTTGGAGGGTACCGTTAAAGTAGGTCATAATATTCTCTTTAATAGTTTGGATTGAATTTGATTGAATAAACATAACTTTAAAATTTTAAATGAATAATACTTTATTTATCTACTGCAAATATAAGAACAATATTTTATATATGCAATATCCCCGATTGCCTTTCGAAGGCCCCTAATGTCCTAGAATTATCTAAAATAACCATAATATAAATACTTATGCAATTAACAACAATATTACTAGGATGGCAATTAAAATTGGCTCCTTGATTGCCTAGAAATTTATTAAATCCGAGGCCATTTATGGCATAAATTGTGTACCCAGTTTTATAAAATCCGAGCCTAAAATGGCCCCTCTAGGTACACAATTTTAATATAAATCCTAGCCTCTTGGCAATTAAAATCCGAGTCTAGGTACACAAAATCACAACCTAAATCCTAGATTACACAAACTAGCCAAACAGAACACTTTTCAATTACACGTGTGAAGCTAAAATACATACGTATCTAAATCCCACCCATATTAGTATATTATATATAGGCGTTACTAAAATAGCTACGTGTCAAAAAGGCTCATATACGTATCTCAAAAACTATTGCCAGAGTGTACTTTTTGCTTTTCTGTGATTTGAGGGGCCATGTAGGGTGATTTTATTGCCTAAAATGGCCTTTGGGGCCTCAAGGATTTAGTACTTTAAATTTTGAGAGCTATAGTGTTTGGTATAGTAGATGGGCAGCCAAATGGGTATGTTCCTGACTTTTTCGAAAAACCCCCGTTGGTACACAGAAAAGAAGGAAAACCAAGATCCTAAGATATGTATATTAGTATTAATTATATGTATTATATATTGATTGTGATTGTGTATCTTAGTTAGTGATATCTGTATATTCAGATTATGTGTATATGAGGTTTATTGTGTACCTTGTTATATATTATTTGTATATTTCTTTGTTGGGAGTGGGGTAGGTGGGTTGTGTACCTAGTATCTGTATACTTGGTTTTTATTTTGGTTTGGGAGGTAATTGATTATTACTTGGTTTGTGTACACAGAAATACCTAGAGTTTTCTGGGCTCTAGGTATTCTTTTTATTTATCTTTTGTGGTGTGGGAGTAGGATACTAGATCTTCTGGGTTCTGAAGTATATCCTGTAGGTATGGGTTTATCTCTTGGATGTTATACTGGGCTTGGAACCTAGAGATGGTACCCTTTAGTTCATCTATTAGAGTATCATAGAGGTTATTGTATATTATCTCTTTGATTTTGGTTTGGACTTCTTTGTTTTGTTCTAAGGGTATTCGTCGGATGGTTGAGACTTGGATTTCTATTGGTTTCTCTAGGTCTGGTACCGTTGGTAGGTTACCCATATAGTCTAGTCCAGAGATGAGTTCTAATATTTCTTCGTTGGACATAGATAATATATAGTTGGGCTCTTTGTATACTTTGCAGGTTAGTATTTGATTACCATTCTGACTGAGGGTGATTCTTGATGAAGGATTTGTTGTTTTCATTGTTTTAGTTATTTTTTAATTGTTCGAGTAGGCTTGATATCTCAAGTTGATAAAGGATTTCTGTTTCCTTGTGATTGGATTCCCATCTCTTGATGGCATTGTAATAACAGGTATATTGGGTTATCATCTCTTCCACTTGGTCTACCAGTTCTTGGTAAGCTTTACCTGGATGCTCTTCCAAGGAATGGAAAATTCCTTGGATATAAGAGCCTTCTACGATTACTAGGGTTGTTATTGTTAGTTTCATGACATTAGAATTCTAAGTTAAATAATTGAATGGTAAGCATACTTGGGAATTTCCCTCCTTCGTAATGAATATTAGAAGCATTGGAGTAATTGTAGAAATTATCCTTTAGTGATATCTTAAGAATATCCAATAGCAATGGATATAACTTGTACTGGTTAGCATTTAGCCATTCGTTATATTCTTGGATATCGAATTCTGAAGTAAAAGTAGCAGAGAGTTGGATAAAGGGTTTATCCAAAGAATCTGGGTTATGGATATTTGTCTTAAGCCAAACCTTGGAAAGCATGTGGGATTCCTTTTGCATTAGGTTGACTGAACCAGTATTTTGCCATTGTTCGTATTGGTAAATTGTGATACCGGTTTTAAGGGCTGTTGTAATGTTGTTCAAGTTCATGACTGCCTAAATTTTAAATGAATAATATATTTCTTTTTCTGATGCAAATATAATACTTTATTTTTAAATATGCAATATCCCTGATTACTTAGCTGAGGCTTCTATTGGGTATCTGATAGAGCCTTTTCTGAATAAGGAAGAGGCCATTAATGGATTTTACATATTTCGCATCTTTACGGAAGGCATCTGGATTCTTTTTCTTAAACTGATGCCACCAATCATCATATTCTTCAAGGGTTTTGAATACCTTGTTTAAATCCTTAGTGGGACCTGTTAATTGAATGGTCTTAGGCCATACTTTAACATCTATTCTCTTACCTTCATCGAAATATATACGAGATGGTATAATTACTTCATCTGGACCTGGGTATGGAGTTGTGCTCATAATTTCGTTATTGTAAAAGTTATGTAATTGTCTTTAGTTATCACAAATGTAATGATAGCATTACCTTGTATTGAAATAGATAGAGATTCAGGAGTATCTGCTAATATGTAGTAACTTAAGAAGTTAGCTCTAAGCAAATTAGTAAGTACTTCCCTTAGTCTGAACAAGGTACAATTATCAGGATTACCATAGATTACTGATTGAAGATATTGGTCCTGATGATTAAGATGGTACCATCTTAATCTAGCCAAGTTTAGTTTCTCGGCTAGATCAAATTGTATGATATTTAAAAGTCTTCTTATGGGTGTCATACTGTAAAGGTAATTTGCATTATGTTTGAAGATATACGGTTGATAGGTTTGATATTAGCTTCTCCATCAGTGAAGTTCATGGCAAAGTTTACCATAGCATCTGCAGCACCATTAGAAGTATCGGGAGTTTGAAATAAGAAAGAATATATTGCAAATCCGTCCTGTTTAGATATCATTGCAGATAATGCTAAGCATTGGTTTTCAACGTAGGCATTAACTAATAGATTCATTAGATTGTTGCTGTAATCTAGGATTTCCTCTAAGTCTAAGGAAAATAATTCTTGGATTTGAAGACCTAGGTTAGTAACTAACTTGTCTAGATGTTGTGTGGTTTGGAAGGTTTCATTATTTTTCATAAGTCTAAAATTTTAAATGAATAATATATTTCTTTTTCTGATGCAAATATAATCACTTTAAATTATATATGCAAATTCTGGAATACTAAGCTGAGGATATGTGTAAACGCTAAGAAAGGCAGATAGTAGTCTGCCTTTCGAATTTATACTCTGTATCGGATTAAATTCCATTTATCGTTTACTAGCCTGAATATCCAGAGATAATGGTTAGTGAACTCTAATAGAGTACTGTATTCAGAGGTTTCAAATACCAAGAAATCTGAGTTCTTTTCTAGAATATTGAAATGGATGGTTTTATTAGTACCCTTTCGAAGGATTTCTCTGAGATCATTCTTTAGAGTATCATCCGAAATGAACATATTATATTGTTCTCCCATATAATCCAGATATTTATCCCTGATATCTGGATATATTCTAGACTGGCTTACGTTAAATTGTTTCGTTTTCATCTTGATTTTCTTGATTTATGTTACGTTCGATAATGTTTTGAATACATATTCTTCGGCCCTCTTCTTCTGTCTGGTCCAAGATATAGGTAAGAGAATGATTAAGGAATAACATATCTGTATCGTAATTCCTCTTGAATACCAGCAATTCAAATTCCTTTAACCAATTGTGCTGCATCAATTCCAGTATCTCCTCTAAACCAACATGGTCCGTATCCATATATCCTTGGCATTTATACCAGATATCTGTAAAGACTCCCGTAATATATTCAGGTATCTTGAATCTATCAGATATATCATGAGCTGGGACTAAATCCTTAGCAGCTTGGTATTTTTCTTTGGTTATTACCATGTCTGATTTCCCTGATAGCTTTCTACTGGTGTTAACTATGAGTGGTACCTTGTAGTATAATAGGTAAGGTTCTTTGTCATATACCCAATATCTGTTTTTATATTCCTGATAGATTAGTACATAGGGTTTATCTGAATACATACCAAAGAGTCTCATATAAGCAGATAGGTAATTCTCTAGGTCTTTAGCACATTGTATATTCTGGTTAAATACTACCCTAGTATCTTCTAGGTAGATGAGATTCAGAGAATAGCTTAACTCTGATTCCTTTGATTTACGAAATCTGTTGAATAGGTTTTTGATGTTCATAATGTCTAATATGTAAAATTAATGAATACTGTTCTGGTTCCTTTGAAGAAAGCTTCATGATTGTAGTCTTCGTATTTATGACAAGCATAAGTTTTAGAAGACCTATCATAATGATCTCTTACCCATACTGGACTAGATTCAGAATCTTTTAATCTGAATAGTGTACCTGGTTTAAGCTGTTTTAATGTGGTTTTATCCATAATCTTATTATTTATTTTGATGCAAATTTAAGAATAATAAATTAATTATGCAATAAACCTCGATTACCTGTTGAGGAATTGTTCGGCTATTGATGTAGGCTCTTTTTCTTCATATTGCTCTTCATCTAAATAGATATCCATTTCTGGGTCTGGATCCTCGGGATCTATGTTAGCTTCTATCTCTCTTCTTAATTCATGGTGTTCTCTTGAAGAGAGTTCCATAGCTCCCTTATAATCATCAGTAATTTGCCTCATCTCTGCAGTATTCAAAGTAAGGCCCTCTTTGGTAGTATCAATTCCTTCTTGCTTAGTAGCAACTACCTCGGGTAAAGAAGATAAATCATAGTGATCTGCCAATAATTTGGCTTCCTGTGGCTTGTCCATTATCTTTTGAGATTCTAGGATAATCTTTCTGGCTTCCTCTATTGATATACCTTGGTTCTGATTCAATTGATTATTCTGGGTATCTCCAAATTGATTAAAGATATTGGTAGTTCCTCCACCCATAAATGTACGTATGATGGATTGCAATGAAGTAGAAGAATCTAGTTTCATCTTAAGAGCCTTATTCAATTCAGCAGATATGAATGGAGTATAATGTCCTCCCTGAGATTCTCTTAGGATATTTACCTGATGGGAGATTTCCATTCTATCCTCTAAAGCCCATGCTACTTGTTCTCCCAATAGAGCTTGTAGCATTTCTTCCTGTCTTTCTTTATCCCAGAGCTTAGATTGCAATAATCTATCTCTCATAAATACTCGTATGTAATTGATATCTATACCTGTCTTTGTTGAGAAGGTATTAATATCATACATAATCCCACATAGCATACCATTACCCATCAACCAGTGATTGATAATGTAGTTGTATACCTTTTGTAAATCTTCAAGATTCTGACTCTTTTGGTATTCTGCTGCCATTGCAGTAGTTCCCATAGGTCTAGGAAATCTTTTTATGTTGTCTTTTGCCATTATACAAATATTCTTTTCTTATATCCTTAGATTCATCGTATCCAATCCTTTTAAGAGGACGAGCTACGTATAGTTGATAAATATTAGAATACCAATAACCAACTGCTATATTGAGTTCTTCATTTAAAGCCAAAATGAATTGAGTATCGGTAATCCTATCCCTAGTAAATATCCAGGTATAATTTCCTTCAAGGTTGGGAACCTTGTTATAAAATTCCCAACCTTTAATTACCTTAAAAATATTGCCATGAAGGTCAACGATTTCCTTTGCCATAATTGCCTTTTTTACCTCTCGAGGATTTTTTGTCTTGTTCACTAGAGTTATTTTTCATTTCCTCTATCCTTTTTTGTGTTTCTGGGTACCAGAGTTTTCTTAGGGGCACTACCTGAGTTGCAAAGAATGCCTTCCATAAATTCTGGGATAAAGGTCTTATACTTTGCCGACTGATTTCATTAAATTTATCCTCGAAGTGTTTTACTACCTTTTTAAAATCTGAATAATATATGTGACCAGTTGCTGGGTTTATCTTTTGTTGCCTTTGGCATACTTCTAGTAAATCTTCTCCCATTTTATTCATAAACTCCCCTCTATTAAATTGGAAGTTCTCTTGATCTAGTCTAAATATTTTTACGTAATCTTTTGTTTCCATTATATTATATCTCTGTTTCTAAGTGTTTAACATCATAGGGTAATACCTGAAATAAGTATCCCCTTTTATCATCCTCGTAATAGGATGACCATAATCTCCCTTTTAATCGGTATAAATCCAAGTCATAAGTTTTCTTGGGTATACCTGTGATAAATAATTTGTGATTGCCTCCTGGGTTAACTTCGAATTCCCACTGGGTAAAATTTCCTATGGTACCATAATCTGGCAATTTATTTCCCAGTAAGGTTGGTAAGGCAATATCCTTTACCAGAGTTTCTTTGGGGACCCTTTTCCCATTTACCCAGATCCCCAGTTGTGATTTACCGATATATACATCTTTTACTATTTCTCGAAACATAATTCAATGATTATAAATTTAACACCTTGACCTAATTCTAAGTCATTTACTGCATTAATATCCCTAGTACTATGTTGAAGGTTTCTTAAAGAAATTCTAGATTCTTTCGATATCCTATAAGATCTTCTTACCAAGAGTAAAGCATTTCTCCAACAAGCAACCATAGAAGATACTGGCCCAGAGAATAAAACCTTGCTGGTCTTATTTATCTCTACCATTTTTTCTTCGTATAGTTTTTGACTCTGAAGATACCATACTTTTATTTCTTCTTTTCTTCTTTCTAGAATCAGCTTTGACATAATCTTCTATTTCTTCAAGTTTACCCAACAATAAGAATCTTACGAACATATCTATAGGCCTGAAAAAGTAATTTCTTATATTCTCAGTGCCTAGATAATAATCATATACGATAAAGAATTTTTTAATCTTTCCGTGTTTGAGAGATCTTTGAACAAGGTAATTCTTTACACATCTCTTATGAAGTTCTACCATGTCCTTTTCCTGTTTTTCCATCTCCTTATCGGAGAATATTCGATAGTCCATAACCAAAATAAATATGGGACTGGGAATATTGATTGCCCTCAAGTGATTCCCAGTCCCGGGTTAACAAAGGATTTAATTAAATAGCTTCATCTACCTTCAGAACTTTTTTCTGGAAGGTAATATATTTATTTTGGGCAGACTTGTATTCCTTGGAATTATGATCTTGGATGCGAAGCATTTCCCTTTCCAATTTGCGGAGTTCATTGCGAGTCTGTTGTCTCCATTTCTTTCTTGAGAGAGTATCGACTACATCTTCCGGATAAATGTATTTTACTTCCCGGTTTGATATAACCTGTTCGATGATGTTGGGTTTTTGTTGTTTAGCAACTTCCTTGACAACTTCTTCTTTTTTGGAAACCTTCTTGGTTGTAGTTTTTACCAATTTTGTTTTGGGTTCTTCCTTAGCCTTAGATTCTTTAGTTTCTTTTGGCTTTTGTGTTTTAGAAGCCTTAACTTCCTTCAATGAGTTAGATACTTGGTTGTTAATTAACTCGGTTACCTTGTTCAAATTTACTTTTTTCATAATTGACTAATTTAAAAATGTTACTTAATTAATTTCTCTATGCAAATATAAGAACAATATTTTAAATAAAAAAATAATTCTAATTTATTTTATCAATAGCTGAGGATCCCTAGTCGAGTAGGAAATCAAAGATTTCATCTGGGTTCTCATCTAGGTTTTCAGGATCATCATAGTAGGAATCTAGGCCTTCAGTAAAGATATCATATTCTGAAATAGATGATGATTTACCATATCTCTGATTATACTGTTCTACGGTTAATATGGTTACCTTACTGGGATCATGTTCATATTTCTCGGCATAAGCGGAAGCTTCCTCTGGTGATAATGGTTTATCGGAAGTGAATACTTGGTAATATACTCTGGGTTTAGTATAATGAGCATCTAAAGTTACTTGTTGATAACCAGATTTCCTTGCGGTAAATATTATATTATCTGGAGTAACTCTTACTAGGAAAGCATATTGGTATAATCTCCGATTACTAAGAGAATCCTTTAGTTTCTTTATAGAATCTACTTTAGCAAAGAATATAGAATCTCTTCTTTTGCTTTCCTCATACCGTTTTACATTTCTAATAGAATCTTCTCTACTCTCCTTTACATAAGGAGGAGTTACCCTCCGGGTACTATTGGTGTTGGCAATAGTGAATCCCAAAAGAATAACTCCCAGAATGGAAAACGGAAAAATAATATGTTTAGTTTTTGAGTTCATATCCTGTAGCTTCATATTGTCCTTTGATATGAGAATTAAGATATCTCCCTTTAGATTCGGCATTCATTAGTTCTTCGAAAGTTTTTCTGGGAACTAAATCATACCGGTAAACTTTGTTGCCCTTAAAAGCAACCCATAAGTGTTTGTTTTTGTTGTCATACCCAATACCTTCTATATTAGAAGATTCTACTGGATTCATTTTAATACCAGTATTCATGGTAACTGATTCAAGATATTCTTCTCTGTCCATAATTTAAAGTTTTAAAAGTGTTAACTCCGGATGTAATACGTTGGTATATTTTTGAATGATTGCCCATGCTCCCAAAACTCCTTGAGAATTATCTGTTATCCATTCTTCCTCCATTTTCCATAGGATATGAGAGCAGACGTATAATTGATACTCTGTAAGAGTTTTTATAAGTTGAGGATATTCTATCATATCTGAATAGAGTTTTATCATATTATCTAATACTCCTCTTATTTCTCCTTCTTCAATCTGAAGAAGTTTTTTAAGAAGGTAATGATCGGTATCCTCTAAATTTTTAGAGATATGAGTTAGTGCCTCAACTTGGATTTGGGCAATGTTCTTAATAACCGTTTTGGTTTCTGCATCCATTTTTCTTATTATTTATTTCGTTATACAAATATATAAAATTTATATATAATATGCAAATATTGCTGAGGTAGGTAGTGGATTATCTCTTCAAGATCTCAGCCATCTTTTCCTTGATTGAATCTGGGAATATTGCATCAGATGCCCATCTTAAGAAGAACTTAGAAGGTTTCTTCTCGGGAGTCATAAGCAATTGTCGTTGCTCTGTAGAGAATTTAATTCGTTCTGCCTCTAACATATACTTGGGTAACTTAGTAAATTCTGCCTGAGAGAATGAGATAGTAGTTTTACCGGTCTGAGCCCTAAAGGGTTTCTTCCTTTCCTTATACAGATAGGGAACGATCTTCTTTGAGGGACCTTGCAGAATACTGAACCCAAATAGAATCATAGGGTCAAATTTATCTGTCTTAGGATCTTTTGCTCTCTTTATACATCTTGCCATCCATGAATAAGAATCGAGATATTGGCCATTGTTGGTGGGTTCTCCCACATCTTTCTTATCGAATTTAAATTCCGGGAAATGATAAAGGAAATCCTCTGTAAGGATGAATACAAATCCAAGATCTCTAAGATACTTAATAATATCCTGTTGGCTTTTGCCTTCATTTACCATCTTTTCTACATCAGCAAGGATATCTTCTCTTGGGGATTCCAATTCTTTAGATTGAGTATTAGAGGGTCTTCCCCTACCTGCAGATTCTTTGATTGGTAAGTTACCAGATAATTTATCCAAGTATTCTTTGAATTGAGAAATATCTTGTTGATTAACAAGGGTTACTTCTATTCTTATGGGACCTTTATGTTGTACCTTTGGACCGGCATACATCTCAGTGCAAGCATCTACTAATCTATCAGATAAAGGATTACCATTTTCTGAAAGTGTAGTGATACGCAGTTTGGGTTTGAATATTTCTTTTTCTTCTTTCATAACTTTAGAGATAAAAAGGGCCTGGACAAAAATTATTGCCAGGCCCAAAACTACTAATAACTAACAAAACAAATATAAGAATGGAAATTAATCCTCGTCTTTGGCCTTTTTCTTCTTAGAATCTTTGGCCTTTTTATCTTTCTTAGAAGGCTTATCCTTTTTGGATTCCTTCTTAGGTTCTTCCTTCGGCTTAGATTCTTTTGGAGTCTTACCTGCAGCCAATTTTCTCTGAGCCATACGATATTTCTTCTTTTCTTCGGAAGTCATTTCTCTTCCGTCTACCAAAGGATAATCGTATTTAGTTGCTGTTCTACCTGAACTAGCTTTTTCCTTTTTCTCTTTTGCTTTAGCTTCCTTCTTAGCTTTCTTTTCATCTTCAGAAGCCTTTTTCATTTTTACCAGCTTCTTCTGATTAGCAGTGTCTTTCTCAGGATATTGGGCAGCAACTTTATCTCTTTCCTTGTTAAGTTTTGCCATAAGTTCTTTTACTGCCTTACCATGAGTTTTGTCCTTTGACCAATCCTTTGCAGGATCCAGGTTATTTTCTTTCAGGTAGTTTTCCAAAGCCTTTGCAGCTTTTGTGATTTCCGGAGTCTTATCAGCCGGTTTCTTTGCTTTTTTAGCAGGTTTTACTTTCTTTGTCATATCCTTATTAATTAATTTATGAGTTTATATTTACCTATAGAATTGAATCCGAATTAAAGGTAGGGATTTCCTTGATTTCTAGGATTTTTAATTCAATCCCTTTTACCATTGCACAAGTATGAAGATAATCAGATATTTCTCTTTGGGTTAATCCTGAGAAAATACTGGTTTTAGTTTCATTTCCCCATATATATTTCACTTCTAGAACTGGATTGTTAAGAATATCTTTTACTCTTTGTGATAAAGAATAAAGTTTTCTTTTCTGATACATAATATGGGCTTGGTGTTTCCTATATTCACCCATCTTACTTTGCTGCAAGGATATATGGGCTTGGTATTTATAGTATTTGATATCCTTGTATATTTCGGCAATCTGTGAAATTAAGGATGAGAAGGATCTTTTTTCCATTGTGGCCTTTTTATTTGGGATTGGTATTCTAAAATCATTTCCTTAGCTTCTGATATTATGTTTTCTGTTAATTCCCTTTCTGAGGGATTTTTGCATACTTCTAGAAATGAAGTATAATCTTCTATCAGATTATTAAGTGCAATGATTTGTATATTCTTTCTTATCTCTTCTTTGGTTACCATAGGTTATGAAAATAAAAAAGCCCATCACCTTTGTGAGGCAATGGGCTTTGGATAATTGATATAATGTATAATCGTTATGGAGTTTAATCTTCGTTTTCTTCAGAAGTTTCTTCTTCATCTACTTCCTCGTCGGTGTCTTTTTCTTTCTTTGACTTCGGAGTAGTGATAATACCATGTCCTTTCTTTGACTTAATTGCCAATTCTCCGGGAACAAAAGCAACCGATGTGTTTACTGGAGCACCATCTACTACCAATACTGAAGTTACCAATACTCCCTGAGCACCTTTCTTTGTTTTGATTGCATAACCGAAGTTCTGAACTTCTGAGTTATCAGAAATCTTGATAACATCTATTTGTTTACCGTTCGGTCTTTGACCTGCAGGACGGTTTTTAATAGCTTCCATACGAGCTTTGCGTTTAGCTTCTTTTTCAGGATCTTTTTCCTTAGCACCCTTTTTCTTGGTGTCTTCTTTTTTCTTTGCCATAATCTTAATAAGTTTTTAAAAGTTGTGTTATAAATAAGTTGTGACTTCTACATAACCTAATAGTAGTTAATTTTTAGGGTAGGAGATGATCCCTACCCTTTATGCTAGGTAAATGGGTTATTTTTTACCCTTTTTACCTTTACCCTTAGCTTCCTTCTTAGCCAGCAATTTGATACCTAATTCTTTGGCAATTGCCTTACGAAGTTTCTCAATGTCTTCTTCATCGAAGTCGTCTGGATCAGTATCAAGGTCTTTGTCATCGCAAACATCTTCCAATTCTTCGAAGTCCATTTCAGCAAGAGCTTCTCCAGTCAGTTCTTCCTCTTCTTCCTCCTCGTCTTCTTCATCTTCATCGGAATCATCCTCGTCCTCATCTTCTTCGTCTTCCTCATCCTCTTCAGAATCATCTTCAGAATCATCTTCATCTTCGTCATCTTCCGATTCTTCTTCCTCCTCATCGTCATCAGATTCTTCCTCCTCTTCGTCTTCTGAACCGAAGATTTCAGATGCCTGATCTGCAGTCAGCATAATGGGAGCCGGGATAATCTTTACCGAACCATCTTCGTAAGTAATGATGATGTTACCGTTGATTTCTACTCTAGATACTTCTTTAAGTTCAACTTTCTTAGTTTCTTTTTTCTTAGCCATAATTGTTTAATTTTAATGGTTTGTTAATGAATATAGTTAATCACTCAGTTATAAGCTTTTTATACTTCTTTAGGAATGGTCCCAAAGATTCATGAGCATTATTAAATTGTTTTATGTTTTCTAGAACGGTATTGAACTGTTCTTGTGAAGTTATCTCAATTACTTCAGAATTTATAACTTGGTCCACTTGATTATAGGTAAGGATCTTAAAGGATTTGCCCTCAAATGGATTATATGGTCCATGTTGTTCTAATTTAGTGTTCATCGCTATATGATATTTTAGTTAAACCTGGAAAACCCAATTTACCCATCATTTCTGTGTATGATTGATATTTCCCTTTTTTCGAAATTTCATAGTTATCAGAAAATCTTATTGGGTAGACCCAAATTTTTGAATCTAGTTTCCTATTGGTCATGAAGTAAGCATACTTATTCCTTATTTTATAATCAGATAGAGGTTTCCATAGTTCCCATTGTAATTCTCTTATGAGATATTTATCTGGGATAATAACCTGATTCTGAAATTTCAGAGAAGCTTCTCCAAAGTCATCTAAGAAATCGTAGGCCTTTTTGAATAAGATACGATTAAACTTAATATGATATACCTTGGTAAGGAACAGGGCTATTTGCCAAATCCTAGGAGGATGATTCAAGCAATCAAGGTTAAATTGGTTCTTTTCCCCTTGACTCAGCTTGTTGTATCTCCTGTAGGATAGCAGAATGGACCTGTAATCTCTTTTGCTTTCGATATTCAGGTGAGAATTCATCCCTATACCCGTATAATGCAATTTGGTATGCCCTGTTGAATGCCCTTCTTCCATGTTTCTTATAAATTTTATTCATTCTTACTACAAAATGCCTTCTCCTATGTTTATCCATTCTTGCTTCAGCAGGAAAGATAAATCTTCGTATTTTAGTTGGCTTACCCTTAAAGAATATCGATTGATGACCTTTCTTGGGTAAATCAGTTATGCCCTGTTTTATAAGATTCTTACCCTTGATAGTATGAATGTATAAATTGGCATCTACTCCTAATAAAAGAGTTATGGTTCTTCTAGCATGGTATCTTGAAAAGAATCCTAAACCACATATATGTTTTTTATATAACAACTTCTCGGTTCGGTATTTACTTTCTGTTGCATATTGATATTTGGTCCATCCCCAATATTCATCAGGCCTCCAAGTCCATACATATATTAAGTCTGGGTATATTTTCCGATTATCCCTTGCTAGTTTTACCATTTAATTTCCTTTTTGCAGCCCTGTACCAGAGTTGAATGGATTTCTCATTAGCATCAGGGAATTTCTTTTTCATTCTCCTTACTACTCTCTCTTGGTCAAATCCCTTTTCGGTTAATTCATAACAGTAGGATTTCTTAGTACCCTTGATTAGATTAAAAGAATCTCTTTCTCTTGGAGGTTTCTTTTCTTTGGGTTTCTTTATACCTGGTACTCTTTTTAATTTTCGAATACCATCTTCTCCCTCTTCTCCTAAGAATCCTAATCTTAATCTTGAATTACGGATTGGGTCAGTTTTATCATAACCAATTGCTTCCAATTGTTTATCTGCCCATTCATCATACTGGTCAATTAAGGATTTATCGGGTTTGTTAGTAGAGTTACTGATATACTTGATTAAATCAAATACTCCTGCAGCACAAGCATCAGGAAAAGGCATACCAAGGATTACTGCCTTTCTTTTAAGATCCTTGTATTTCATGTTTCTACCTGCAGCTCCTAAGAAATTTTGTTTTTCCTTTGATGGAGCTGGTTTATCTTTTTTCTTTTTTGCCATAGTTTTAAAATCTTTGATTGTAATAGGTTTGAGTTAATTCTTCATGAGTTACATACTCATAGGGAACTAATCCCATGTTATCAATCTTATCGAAGAGATCATTAGGTAAATCATAAGTGATTAACCATAAGTAATTCTCCTGAGTAATGTGGTTTGATACCATATCCTTAATTTTTGGGAAATTAGGTAATAGGTTCAATTTATCATCCTCCCAGCTATCACTGAATTGGTTGAGGATATTATTTGCTTTGTTAAAGCGGAGGTCTAAGTTGGTATTCTTCATATTGTCTATATTAAAATTTTGTCTAATTAATTTTCTGATGCAAATATAATACTTATATATTATATAGAAAAATATTCTACTTATTATTTTAATATTAGCTGAGGATCAATAGAAGAAGTCTTCTTTCACTCTAGCAGCTCCTGGTTGAGGTTTCTTCTTTGGTTTTCGTTTTATGTGAGTGTTATAGGCCATATCCAATTGCTTCACATTGAAATCCATGTTATTTACCTGATTGTAATTCAAAGCCTTTTCGATACATAATCTATATTCTGGCCAAAACTTCTGACCTAGTTTTACAGTAGTAGTCTTGGCATTGAATTTAGATACCATGAATCCAAATGTATCTGCATCATCCTTATCCTCGAATATATACATGTAGAATTTACTGAATTCCCTCATTACCTCATCTGTAGGTCTTACGGGAAGTAATAAATATCCATCAGTATATAAATCTTCAGATATTAAACATACCCACCATTTCTTTATACTAGGCTTTACCTTATACTTAAACCTTTCTCTTAGTTTAGTATGAACCCATTCTGGTACTTTCTCCAATAAGTAGTTGATATAAATCTTTTCTTTCTTATTAGCTCTTCTTTTGAAAGCCGATGGTTGCTGTACTTGCCTGGGTAATATCCTAAAGTTGTTCCATCTATCGAATTCTAATATCAAGCCTAGAGAATGTTTATCCCATTCATTATCTGAACCCTGTAGTCTTCTTATATTTCTTTCTAGATTACGAGTATTTACCTTAGGAACTAATTGGGAGGCATCTCCAGTATTTAGTAGGGCCTCTTTTCTTTTCATCCTTTTTTCTATGCAAGCCTCGATATAATCCTGGAAGTTTCTTTCACATGGGCAATCTGGTCTAAATATTGACTCATGTATTTCGAAGAAATCCGAAAATAATCGGAAGAACTTTTCAGACCTTTCTTTTATTTCTAGGTACTTATAATGAGATAATTTTAATATCTCTCCAGCTTCCCAAGAGGATTTACTCTCTGATAACTGAAGAAAAAGGGACTGCTGCTCGGTTGGAGTCAAACAGTCCCATGCTTTCTTTTGGTATTCATTCATATTAACGCCTCCTTTTATTAATGTTCTCTTCTATCTTTTCAGAAGTAATAGAATTTGGGTCATAGTCAAAGTTATTACAATGTAATTTATCTGGGTCTGAATCCTGATATACACTGTAAAGAACACTATCAAAATCAAGAGTTACTTCCATTTTACCATGTTCTGGGTAGATTAGTACTTTTACTGTTCTATTTGAGTAATTTACATCTAATACTGTAGCATCTATACCTTCATAGGGATACCCTTTTAAAACGATATAATCACCAGGTTTTACATTCATAAGATCATCAACAGAGTATTTTTTATTTGCTTTTGCTAATCTTATGAATCTCCTTACATCTTTTCTAGAACAAGTGGCAACTAATGAAAAATCATCGAAGTCTTCAGCATTATCTATACGTACCTTCTTTTTTCTTTCGTGCATTGTTTCAGTAGATTTAAGAAAGGTTCTTATACCTGAGATATTTCGTTTTAGTTTATTTAAAAAAGGCCTTGAGAAAGCATTCTCTGTAGGCATTCTCATAAAACCATAATTGAAAAGTATAGGAACAGATTCAAATACCATCTTACCCTTTACGGTTCTCTTAAGTATATCCAGAGTAGGGATAATAACCTTGATATTTTCGTATCCCTTTTCTTTTAACTCTTTCTCGATAAGGTGATAATACTTTCTTTCTAGGTAGAAGATTACATAGGAGTATGGGATACGTTTTTTCATATTATGAGTTTTTTACGATTAACTTAGCTTGTTTGTGAATCATCTTGTATGGTACTTTTAATACCTCACTAGCCATGAATACCATAAGAGTATTACCGGGAACTTGAATATACATGGACTTAGTAATGTACTGAGCTATAATACTACCGAGTTTATAATCTACTACAAAGAAAAACTCATTTGCAGGCATTGAATTGTATCTCATACATAAGATGGGTACCTTCTTTGCCCTTTTAGCATCTTTACTTGCTTGTTCCCAGAATTTTAATATATCACAGGATTTATTACCAAGTAATACATGCTCAAATTTGATATCCTTGTAGTTTTTACATTCTACTGAGATTTTACATCTGTGAGCATGTCTTTCATCCTGACACATAATATCAGAAGACAAATCCCTACTCTGATGATTTGCACCAGAGTAGGGTGTTCTGCCGAATTTGAAAGAAGTCCATTCCGTAAACCATTTTGAGACTTTGAGTTCAAATCTTGAACCTTTCTTTTTACTATTTGCCATAATTTCATTGTATTGTTTATGGATCATAGTGGTTTATAATAACTAAGGCCCTTGATTTTCTCTACTTGCAGGATCTTAGTATTTGATAAAGGTAATGAGTCGTGATGTGTTATTAAAAATAATGATTTACCGTTGAATATGTGTTTTATTAGGTTTATTACCAATTCTATGTTATCAGAACTTAGAGATTCAAATACTTCATCTAAGAATGCCAGATTAATACCCTTACTTGCAGTTAAAGCTTCATGCATTGCAAATGCCATACATAGATTACATACTTGTTTCTCTCCTCCTGATAGCTCATCATAATCGATTATGTGATTATCTCTTTCGATAAGAGTAACGAAATCCTTTCTAGTAGAATTGAGGTCAATGTTAAACTCAATTCTAAAACCTAGAACCTCTGAATAACTAGCAAGAGTACGATTTAACAAATGAAGAGAAGAATCAAATAAATATGCCTTGATCCCATTATTACCAAGAGGGTCATTTATCAACCAGTTATAATTCTCTAACTCTAATTCTCTGTTATGGTAGTCTTCATCTACTTTCCTTAAGTCTATACGAATCTTCTTTAGTCTTTCTTTGTACTTAGTAGACATTACCTTTAGTTTCTGATTCTTAAGATCTTTTATTTCCTGATCAATATCTGCTAAATCTGAAGCAATATCTGAACATTCTTTTACTAAAGCTTTGTACCTAGTACAATTAGATTCTAATTCATCTAACCTTTCAGTGGATTCTTCATATAACTCTTGGAGTTCTTCCCTTTCTTTAAATGCTTTACTGATGGGAGTAAGCATTTTCAAGGCTTTCTTATATTGTTTATTCTTTATTAATTCTATGGACTCATCCACCAGTTCATTTAAGGGAGTACTTAGAGTTTCCTTGTTTATCTTAATTCGATTCTTTATCTCTTGTACTGCTTTGGTTTGATTTCTTACCTTTTGTTCTATTGCTACATCTACTTCATCTGAAATATGTTTTTGTTTTGCAATAAGTAACGCAGTTAGGTCTTTCCGTTCTTCCTTTAGTTTCCTAGATTTTTCTCTGAGATCTTTCTTAAAGGATTTCTCCCTTGACCTCAAATCGAAGTAAGCTTCTTTATTGGCCTCTAATTCTTTCTTTAGTGAAAGGGATTCGGATTCTAATTGATTAATCTCATTTAAGATAACTGCCTTATCTTGATTAGCTATACCCTTTGCTAAATTTAGGTATTCTAAATCGAATACTTCCTCAAAAAGCTTTTTCTTATCCGAATTAGATTCTTGGATTAATCTCTTAATACCCTGACCGAACATAATTGAGTTCATGAATAACAGATAGGATAATCCTAGTTCTTTATTGATGGCATTCTGTAATTCATTCTTACCCTTGATATTAATAATCTCGGCATTTTTAATGATTATGAGTCTATCATTTCCCTTAGCACCATCCTCTAGGTAATCTTTGAATTTTTGACATCTGATTACCTTATAGGAATCTTGGTTTTTCTGAAAAAATACTTCTACCATGGTTCCCTTATAATCTTTAGGTTGGTATTCTTTCCAAGTATTTACCTCAGATACTCCCTTTATATTTTTCCCATATAATGCCCATACCAAGGCATTCAGTAAAGTTGATTTCCCAAAACCATTAGGAGCTTTGATAAGAACCGTACAATCTTGGTTTAATTGTAAACTGAAGGAATCTATAGAACAGAATCCCTGTATATTTAACCTTGTAAATGTCAACATGATTCAGCTTTGTTTAAAGTATCAATTAAAAGTTGTTTCTTAGCATCATCCTTTATGCCTTTCTCCCTTAAATACCTTTTTGCTAGAGTTTTCTTAGAAACTTGCTTAGTAATCTTATGGTTTGTATTTACTTGAATACTAGTTTTCTTGGGTAAAATGGTATAATAATTGCCATCATCCTTAATTTCATCTTCGGATTCAACATCAATGAATTTTGGGAATCCTTTCAGTTCTATAAATTCCATAGATAAATCCGAATAAAGTTTCCAATATCCCAGTTTACAATCTTTATCGGTTCTTCTCTGTTGATAAGGAGCACCAATCATATAAACCTTCTTTGATAATCTTTGTGGTTTATGTATATGCCCACATAACACCAAATCAAACTTATTTAAAGTGTTTACATTAAGATTTTCTACAGAACCTATTTCTCTCCCATCGGTATCTCTTGCTCCCGGATAATCAGTATGAAGCATAAGGATATTTTTCTTTTTAGGATTAAGTTTTATACTTTTTATATACTCTGATAAACCAATATTATTATCTATATATGGTATCCCATAAACTACATGTTTATGATAGTTTAACCTAAAATGTTCATAATCTAATGAATAGAAAAGGTTAGGAAAAGCTTTAACAATAGCTTTATCATAGGATATAAATTCCCTATCACCTATTCTATGAATAACCGGGCTACCATGATTACCTGAGATAGTCAGTATTATAAAGTCTTTTTTAGATAATCTACTAAATACTTCCATAACCCTAGATAATAAATCTGGGGATATCTTATCAGAACTATGAAATAAATCCCCACAATGTAATAAAGGAACTCTCTCCTTTATACAAAGTTTTGATAACTCTATTAATACTTGGAAAGCTGTTTCAGTTCTACTAGTAAATTTACCATATTCTCCAATATGTAAATCTGAGATAACATAGGATATTACTTGCTTCCTTACTACCTTTCTATTCTTCTTAATACAGTCTCTTATATTATCCAAAGTAGTTCCCCATTTGAGATTCTCTACGGAATTATTCTTAGGATTATCATCCAAGTGCATTACTATAGGATAATTATTAGGATTAGGTATATAAGCTTCAGCTACTAACCTATGAGCATAAAGTTGAGTTTTTATTTTTCTAAATCTTAAACAAAATCCATATTTTATATACCCCTTAGTAGATACTGTAGGCTTACGAATTTTCCAAGTATTAGGAGTAAGCCTACCCTTATTATCATACCTACTATATAACAAACCTTCCCGGGTAATATGATACCCGGGAAAGCCATTGATATTATCTTCCATTACTTGTTTCTTCATATTAATCCAATCTTGACATTATCATGTGTATTCTGTCGTAGAAATCTAATTGAGGTACTACTAATATATCTATTTTATTTGAGATATTCCACTGAGTTAGTAAGTTACCCATTATATCTGACATCTGAGCCTGATAATATCTATTTATGATTCTCTTCTTATTGTCTTCCATTGGCCATTCTTTCATATTGTACATACTCAAGGGAAGGTATATTAATAAATCACATTGTTGAACTGTAAGATCTTTGCATATATCTAAGAAAGCATCTACTTCACATTCGGGGATATTAGTAGATTGTTTATATATGAAATAAGCTGCTAAATCTACATAACTACGGTCTGTTACAAAAGTTTCTTTATCCTTGAAAAGCTTATTTCTCAGATTCAACAATTGATAATCCTTGTTTATGAGTTCTCCACATTCTTGGTGTAAAAACTCAGCATGGTGCATCTCTTTTGTATCTGGCATTAAATCTGACATACTACCAGATATAAAGGGTATACCATATTTGGTTTCTATGAACTTTGCCAAAGTGGTTTTTCCTATTCCACTTGGCCCTACAAACATAATTCTTTTCATGATAACAAATCTTTAAATGGTTTCATAAATTCATTTGTCATAAAGGATGCTAAAGAGTATTCGATACAGACTTCTTTGAATTTCTTGTATTTTATCTCCTTATTAGCAAACTTTTTCATAGGTAACTTGGATAATGGTACTTCTTTTTGAAATAATCTTAAATCTATAAGCTTCTTATTCCTTTCTGCAATCTCTACATGAGAAGTTTGATGATGATGCTCTAGAAATTTATCCAAAGTACCATATTCGTCCAATATTTTCCTAGCTTTTACAGGACCAATACCTGGTATACCTTTAATATCATCCGAAGTATCTCCCACCATTGAAAGGTAATCTACTGTTTCTTCAGGGGAGTATCCGAATAACTCCTTACAATTACCCTGATGAACCATCTCATCCTTTCTTGGGTTGTTTATTTTTACGTCTTTACCGATAAGTTGATTAAAGTCCTTATCGGATGATATTATGATTACCTTCTCAGTGGGTTTTTTATTTAAAACTAGGTATGCTAAGAAATCATCTCCTTCATATTTAGTAGAATTATGCTTATCAAAAACATATTTAATTCTTAGGAGCTTAAGCATACCCATAATAATACGTTTTTGAGATTGAAGAGATTCATAATCTACTGAAATATTTTTCCTATGTCCCTTATAATCTGGTAACAAAGCATCTCTATAAGGAGAGTGTCCATTATCAAAAGTTATAATAACCTCATCTGGGTCCCACCTATGTAAGAACCCATGTAATGATCTAAAAAATCCGAATATTGCTCCACTTGGTTTTCCATCGGTAGACTTAAGTTTTTCGAACTTATGGAAACTTTGGTGAAGTATATTCTCTCCATCTATTAGTAATATCGTTTTCTTACTCATCGTCTTCCTCCTCTTCATCTTCTGATTCATTATAGGATTCGTATTCTACTCCATCTATGGGATAACAGTTTTCTGTAAGAGCTTCTAGTTTCTTACGAGTAGTACCAATGGTATTTATATCTGCTTTCCTTAAAAGCTTTCTTCTTAAGTCATCGTCTTCTTCCAAAAGCTTTTGGAATTTCTCTTCCCCTCTTGCAAGGGTTTTATCCTTGAGTTTATATACTCCACCTGAGGATTTAATGATTATATCGTTTTCTACCAATACATCTTCTAATCCAAAGCATCTATCAAATCCAACCTCATGGAACTTAGGATTGAAGTATACTGGGCATTTGCTGATTGTAGGTCTTGGAGGAGCAACTTTATTTTTAATAAGTCGAACCGTGACGAGTTTCCCAGCTTTGCGTTCTTTACCCTTTTGCTTAACAGTGATAGATCTTCCTGAATAGAAAGCAGCTCTGATTGAAGCGTAGAACTTAAGTGCTGCGCCTCCTGTAGTTGTTGTATTATCTTTTCCGAATCCAACATTCAATGCAGTTCTTAATTGATTAATATAAATCTGTGTAACTCCCAGTCGATAAAATAATTCGCTTCTGATACGGAAGTATTTATACAAAGCCTTTGCTCTACCTCCCATCTCTGCTTTAGCATCCGTCATTTTTGAATCTATGTTATCTGCACAATCCATAGCAGCAACTGAATCTATTACCAGAAGTATGGGCTCATTGTGTATTAACTGAGATCTGAAATATAATGCTAAGTCTGCTACTGCATCCGCAACATTCTCAATACGAGTATCATTAACTACTGTAACTCTTTCTGGATCAACTCCATTAGTTTGAGCCCAGGAATTCATCCATGATTGTTCAGCATCTACCCATATTACATGCCCTCCCAGTTGTTGACATGAATAAGCAAAGTTGTAAGCTATAAGTGATTTACCAGAGGATTCTTCTCCTGCTACTTCTAGGATTTTACCAAATGGGATTCCTCCACCAAAGGTATAATTCAATGCAAAGAAAGTACTTGGTAACCATAGACCTGTTTCTTTTGTTTCAGAAGCAAGTACTATTGATGACCCATATTTCTTTAGTAATTCGTTTTTAGAGGGAACTTTTAAACCCACTTTTCCTTTTGCCATACTGTAATGTATTAACATAAATAAAGGAGATAACCAATTTCTTGAATTACCTCCTCTACCAACCATTTATAAAACCAATTTATCAAATATCTGACTTATACTTTCTCTTTTTCTTCTTAGGTTCATCATCATCCATGTAGTGATCCTTATGAATGCCTTTCTTTTTCTTCTTTGGTTTTTCATCCTCTTCATCAGAATCTCTTCCTTCTTTTAAGAATGATGCCAAAATTTCTTCCAGTTCATCGTAATCTTTAATCTGAGATCTTACTATGGATTCCAAATCTACGTTACCTGAATACTTCTTGTCAAGTTTAGTAGGTTTACATGCACGAGCAGAATATGTAGTATCATTCTTACCTGAACCAGAACGGATAATTTTTATATCGTATCCAGTTCTTGGGTCTGTCATATCTCCAGCTTCGTCTTCATCCAAGTAAAGGTCGATAATATCCTGGTATACTGATCTTGGGATTAATACTCCCTTATCTTTTCCTTCATAATCTACCTTAGTACCTTTCTCATCTGAATATACTATTCCACCCACTACGTATTTTATTCTTGGTACCAGCATCTTTGCAAGTTCCTGGTCATCTGGGTCTTTTGAGTTTTTCAGTTCTTGGTACTTTTCCATAAATGGGCATGGTTCATCAAAAGTAGCCGGGGAAATAACTCCTCCCAAATCCTTATTAAGATAGAATTGAATCAATTCAATACCCAATTCTTGATCATCGCCTGGGGATTTGATTCTCATTCTTAAGGTTCCCTCTTTAGGGAATACCAATCCACTACCATTACCCTTGGATTCTAATTGTTTTTTCCGGGCTAACATCTTATCTTTAGTAGTCATGCCACTAGAAGATAATTTCTTTTTCTTTTTGTCCTTATCTTTAATCATATCAATCTAAGTTATTGGGTTCTGAGTATGAAATCTCATTTAAAGCTAATACGGTGAACAGACCCTTTTCATAAAAGGGTTGTAATTCCTGAGGTAAACAGTTTTTATCGAATTGATGTTCTTTACCAGCATACAATCCATATTCGATTATACGACCGATTTCCACGTGGTCCTTGTAAGTTTGATATTCTTCTGTAATTACACCAGATTTAATAACAACACCCTTACGAGGAACTCCTTCCTTTACCATATCCGGAATAATAATACCAGAAGCAGTGGTATTAATCTCTTTGGGAGAATATACCAAGATTTTATTTTCTACGGGTAAACCTGGAATACTATTACCAAGCTTCTTAGCTACTAGAGTTGATATAAGTTGTAAATTATACATATTTATAAAATTTAGTTAGTAATCTTTTATAGTTCCTACTGTAACTTACGGATATTGGCATTAAGAGTTCTTAAGATGCCTTCTCTACTCTCATAAGCTTTACAGATAGCTATAAATTTATTAGCTTTAGCTGCAGCCTTTAGATACCTTTTGCAAATAGATTTATATTTGGGGTTTATATTAGCTTTATGAGATACGTAATCATTATTGAACCTCTCATTGGAATCTTTTATAAATACCCATGCAGCAGAATATGCTTCCTCTTTTTCTCTTGCTAAAGCATCTCTTTGTTTTATATACTTATCTCTTAATGAAGCAAGTATATAATAACTAGAGGGAGAATCCTTTAGCTGAGAATTTAATAGATTCTCATTGATAGATAATTCTTTTTGAATGTCTATTTCTAGGGTTCTACCCTCAAATACTACCTTAAGTTTATTTATCTCGGTTTTCATCTTTCAACTTAAAAACGTTTTTCATGTCTTCTGCAGAATACTGACCACTCTCGATATCTCTCTTAACTTGTAGGAAAGCAATCTTAGCCCTAGAATCCAATTTAGGATAACTAGTAAGAGATTGGTATTTATCCAACAGGTTATATATTGAGTATAATCGTAAATCACAAAGATAATCTATGCCAGCAACTTCAAGCAATTTCATGAAGATTACATAAAATCTAAGAGTAGTATCATCAAAGCATTCTACTGTTTCTTCATCCATCTTAGAAAGTGAATGAGTTCTGAGTGATTCTATGTTTGAATTGAGAAATTTTATATGTTTTCGGATAGAGTTGATTAACCTTCGGTCTTCATGGTGAAGTCTTTTGTGTAATCTATCCAAAATTTCATCCATTTCTTGGAATGATTGTTCTAATACTCCAGATAACATGTAAGTTACATTGATTACCTTGTCAGCCTCTTTCTTTAATGTGTCATTTTCCATAATCTAAAATTTTAATTAGTTATGTTGTCATAGTATCCTCTCTTCTCGTTTCTGTAGTGGTAGATACTGAATCTGAATGCTTTATATTGGTTTTACAACCTGGGCATGATATTATCCTAAAAACATCCAGAGTAGTTTTATCATAAACCTTTATAGTTTCACTTACATCATATTCAAATTCACAATCACATACTGGGCATTTAGCTCTCCATACCGTGGGACCGTTTAAAATCTTCTTCATGATTTTCGTAGTTTAACATTATGTTTTCTTAAAATACTATAAAGTAGTTTAGTGGATATCCTAAATTCTTCTAATATATCTTTTCTGGGTATTCCAATATTGTATTGATATATCAACTTATTTTCATCCACCTTTTTCTTCTTACGAAATGGGAATCTACCATCTCTTATACACTGTTGAGTATTATCTCTTGGAGTACCCCAATATAAATTACTTACCCGATTATTTAAAGGATTGTTATCCTTATGACATACTACTAAAGTATGATTATCATTTGGTAAATAAACTTCTGCAACTAATCTATGTCGATAGAAATTAGCTCTTTTACCAGAATCAGATATTAGATTATTAGATATATACCCAGTACTCTTTGCTACTGGTTTTATCAATCTCCAAGTACCACTATGAATAGAATATAATCGGCCATTCTTACATATGTGATATTTAGAGAATCCTTCAATAGGCATATTACTAATGTACTTTCTTTTCATATCCCTCTTTATATTTCTTTATCTCCTTCTTGAATATTTTAGGGTAATCTTTTATCTTTATATGCTTATATTTCTTATGCTCTTCCATGTACTCTTCTACTGAAAAATCGGGTTCGAGCATTTTTCTATAATCATATCCAGGAATAAAAGGTAGTTCTTCTGCCATCGATCTACCTATAACAAAGTCCATTTCCATATCTAGATCGTCTATCTGAAAACCGAAATAAGGCTTAGTTAAAGGATTTCGATAAATTTGCCACATCTCATAAATACTCCATGTGTTTATGTTTTCTGGTTTAGTGATTTGATAATTAGCATCATGGACTAAGCATACTGATTTTGTAGGAGGTAATTTTCCTTGTCTCATAAGGTAGTATATTAATATACTTCCAAATAAACACATATCTGATGCTGCAGATTGACAAGGGAAATTCAATGCTAATCGTAAAGCATAAGCTTCTTCTCCTCTATCTGAAGAATAAATTTGGGGTAATCTTCGTTTTCTACCAAATAAAGAAACTAAGTACCCATTCTTTCTAAGGAACTTCTCTTGTTTCTTTAAGAAGGTTTTTAACTTGGGATGTTGACCAAAGAATATATCCATTTCCTTTTGGGCTTCTTCTGGTGTAACTATGATACCCGATTTGGGGTCAGATAATTTTACTGCTAGTAATTTAGCACCAATACCGTAAATAAGTCCAAATGCAATCTGTTTAGCTTGCTTTCTCCTTACCTTCCATATCTTATGATCTGGGTGATTTTCATCCTCATATATTTTTAAAGCTTCTTCATAAGGAACATGATATTTAGTAGCAGCAATTGCCAAGTGAGGATCCTGACCAGAGTTAAAAGCATTCAGATAAGTTTCATCTCCAGATAAGTGAGCCATAATTCTTAACTCTGCCTGGCTAAAGTCACTAGCAATATAAAGGGTTCCTTTTGGAGCAACCAATTGCTTCTTTATATTTGGGTCTACTGAAGTCTTAGGTATTTGTTGAGCATTTGGTTCTGCTGAAGATAACCTTCCTGAAGTAGTTCCATGAATAAGGAATCTTCCATGTAATCTATCATCATCTTGGGTTTTCTCATGCCAACCTTCAATATAGGTTTTATACATTTTCTCTAAACCTCTCAACTCTAATAAACTATCTAGGAATACTGCTTTAGGTGAATCAGGTTTTTTAACTGTTAACCTTAAATTAGTGAGTGTTTCTTCATCTGTACTTGGATTACCAGTATCATTCTTTTTGATTACCTCGAAATTAAATCCTTCCTCTGAATACATTAATTGAGGTAAATCTACTGAACTACCTAAACTTACTGGTCTGATTAACTCTAATTCCTTTTTAGTAGTAAAAACTCCTGCCCTTATATTAGCAATCTTTTGTTCCCTAGATTGTATTTTTCTCTTATCTACTTCAGGATCTAAGTTTTCTATCTCTTCCTCTAATTTAGCAATGTATTTTTCAATCTTGGATTGATTATATAGTTTAGTAAACTTCTTTACTCTAGGTAAATTATATATTGCTTCCTTAGCTGCTTCTATCTTTGGTAAGTAAGAATCTAATAATTCTTGGTTGAATGCCCTGTCTACATATAAACCATTCTTTTCTACAGAAGTTAATACCCTAGAAGCAGTCATGATTAAATTACGATAAGTATTATATAATCCTAAGTCAATTAGCTTCTTTTCAAAGAAAAGCATTAATCGGAGAGTATAATCAGTATCTTGACATCCATAATGACAAAGTGGTTCTAATTCTTTTTTATCCCAGGGAATCTTATCGAATTTATCTTGCTTTTCATAATCTCCATATTCTGGTAAATACCTTCTTACCATGGACTTCAAATCATTGGGTTTTTCTTCATTCAAGAGATATTTAGCAAGCATACCATCCAAACATGCTCCTCGATAATAGATATTATACTTTTGAAATATCTGGTCATCAAACTTGTAGTTCCAAGCAACTTTAACTACTTCAGGATTTTCGATTATCTCTTCACCAAATTTACGAAGCATCTTTTTCCAATTCCAACCACTAGAAGTATACTTCTTTGTTTCGAAATGGTCTAAAGGTATAGAACATCCAAAACCCGGTTGAAAAGTTACTGATAATATAGTGGGTTTAAAAGATTTGTTATATATTGGCTCGGCATTTGTTTCAAAGTCTACAGAAGCATAACCAGTTTGCTTACAGCATTGGATAAGTTTCTTTAGCTCTTGTTTATTGGTTATAATCTTATATTTCGTTTCCATACTAGAAGTTTTTAAATAAAATAAGGAAGTATATCTTCCCAGACCTACTTCCTTAAACCTGATATGAGTTACTTTAAATCATTTTGCGAAAATGACATCAAAACAAAATAGAAATAAAGCATGTATTATATGATAGTATCCTCAAATACTCTTAGAGAACTGGCTAACTTATCCCAGTCTTTTTGATAAGTATGTAATGAGTCTATGGTGTGATACAAATAACCTGGCTTTACTCCAACCTCTTTAGCTACATATTCCATTAGTCTCCATGCAAGGTATACATCATTACCAAAGTGAGTAACAAAGTCCGAACTTCTTTGGTGATAGCAAATGTGTAATACCTTCTCTCCCTTACTATTCTCTCGGATAAGGAAATCATAGTACATAGAGCAGGGTATACGTTTATTACCATGATAATAAAGAGTATCATCTTCACCATTACCATTAAATATAGGTAATACCGCTTTACGAGTATCAGAATCTGATCTTAGTAATTGTATGGTATAGGGAAGAATTGCCATCCTTTCGTTATAGGTATAATCAAATTTACCATCTACCAAAAACTGTTCCCATAAGTCTTTTCTTAATTCCCAAGCTTTGCCCGGGTTAATTACCTCAGAAGTATTAATCCTTTCTTGGAACTCAGCATCTGCCCATTCCCTAGACCTTGAATAGAAGAATAACCACATTGGATCTTGCAAAGAAGTTAAGCAATATTGTTGGCAAATGATCTCTTTAGTTACAAAATCTTCATTACCTTCAATATTCTTATTCTGGTAAGTCTTTGGTTTTACAGTTTGACCATAACTGTTGAGTTCTCTGCCCATTTCAGACATTAACTCATAACTACTGCTATAAATTCTCATTTCTTCTGTTTTAAAAGTTTCTTCTTATATGCTTTACGTTGAGAGTAAGAGATTACATTCTCGGGATATTCAATATCTTCATATTCAAGAAGTAATTCCTTTGCTTTCATAGATTTATATGTTTCCTTATATAAATCTGGTCGAAGCACTTTAAAACTTCTAAAGAATACCTTAAAACTAGAGAAATCTTTCTCTTTACCGTTTTGAAATTTATCAAATACCTCATTCAACCTCTTTATCCAAGAATTTTCCTTATCAGTTCCCTTTAATACCTTCTTCAAAGGTTTATGAGTATGATACATCAGAAGTGTTTCTACATTCCCATACATTTGAGTGGCAAATAAATTGATTTGTACTGATTGTTCTGGTCCGTACACATATTCCGCCATTCGTTGTATTAGTAAGAAGTCGAAGATTAACCTTTTTGTTATCTCGGATGCCCTGATTACCATTGTAATAACAGGTATGTCTTCCCCAAATCGTTTGGAGAATGTAGCAGCAATTAAACATTGTTTACCGTTATCGTGATGATTATTAAACATATAAGTAACGTTGTAATTCTGATTATACTTGGTTTTTAGTACTCTCAGCTTACTACGCAATAAATCAAGCTTATTGAAATCAATGTAATTGTTCAGTAAGCTTGTCCACTTAGTCTCTTTATAATTGAAACATCTACCATAATCAAAATCTGGGTCTACCCAAGCTTTACGTATTTTTATAAATACGTTATATACCACAGCTACTCCACTGTTTGCGGTAGCACCTTTTGCAAATAAAGATGGTTCTAGTCTTAGAAATCCTTCATTTAACTTTTCCCATGCTTCTTGTGAAGTAGCAAATTCTAATGAATGGATTTGCTCTTCTGTATTAAGCTCTAAGCCATTTAATTGTTTATTCCAACCTGACACAAATACCTCCTTTCATTAATATTGTGTAGTGATTCTCCATTCATTCAACCGTTCTTTCTTGAAATACAGCTCGTATATACCCAATGGAGTAAATCCCATTATTGATAGAAATCCCATATAATAATAGAATGCCTCTACCAGCCTATCCTGGAATTCTAGTTCTTTAGTTATTACTGGTGACTGTTTCCATGTACGATTCTTAAGAGTATTTCTAGCAAGATTCAAAACATACACTATCTGAAACAAAATATTTTTCTCATCGGTATGCAAATTTGGACTCATTTCCTTGAATCCCTTTATATACTCGGAAGTTTTATCCTCAATTGTTTCGGATATTAGCTTGAAATTTTTGAATATACTACTAACGGCATCCATCTCTAAAATCATATGAATGCCGAATGCCATTACATCTTCTAAGTTTTCTACTGCCTTTTGCCCTTTAGTCAGTTCTTTGTTTGCCCAACTATAGATATCCTCTGGCAATATATTAGCATATATCAGAGCTGATAAGAAGAATCCTATTGCATCTGCTTGTTCTTCATTAGCATTCTGTAGATTGTTGATTATCTGAATCTCTTCTACGTCAGTATATAAATTGGTATTCCATCCCTTGTTTTCTAGAATATCATTTATATTAGAAGTAGATTCATAACCCTCCATTAACTCCTCTACTACTTGAGATATAAGGGTTTTCATAAGAGATTGATTTTTAGTACTGTTAATATCCATGGGATATTCTGGTAACCTTTCTAAGGGTTTATAACAGTCTAATTGACGATAGCCAATCTCATACATATTCTCAAGTTCAAGCCCCTGTTTGATTTCAGGGGCTTTTTCTTTCAGATTAGAAATATCCATAGTAACTATTCTTTTTCTGGTACTGTATGATAAGAGAATAAATGTAATACTTGAACCAATACGCTTCCAGCTTCGATTCCAATGATTTCAGAAGTTGGGTTGAATACACTTACCACTACTTCATCTCCTGGAACTTGACCAAGTACTTCTATACCGTATACTAACCCACTGTTGATGGAATTAGTTTCTTCATTTGCAGCTTTCAGTACGGATTTAACTGGAGTGAATTCTTCAATATGAATACCAGTTGGTATTAATAACCTTGTGTTCTGACCAAGAACGATGGTTTTAATGTGTCCTTCACTGTTTCTATCTAAGTCGAATGATACTTTACCAAATCCCTGAGGATTGAAGATTCTATTCAACCAGTTCCATTTCTGTTTGATTACTCCGTTATTGTATTCCATGAGAATATCAATCGTAAGATCTTCAGGAAGATACAGATAGAATCCCTGGTCTGCTTTCTTGGGATATTTTACCTTTCTTGATACGGTATACTTTATATGAGAGTTCTCTATCAGTTGAAGTCTCCTTTCGTGATCTTCTACTTTAACTTCTAGAGTTTTAATCCGTTCCTCATGATTATTTAGTTTAGATTCTGCAGTATCTAATCTAGTATCAAGATTATGTATCTCAGTAGTATGCCCGTTCACTACACTGTTTAAAGTTGAGTATCGATTCTCTAATACCGATATTCTATTCGCTAGTTCATCTAAAGTTGCCATATATTATGATTATTTTAATTGGTTGAGCCGAATCCATTGTTACCTCTTGTTCCCCAATACTGAGCATCATTGTAGAATTCTTCATGAGTTACTTCTTCGGGTTCTGTAAGATAAATGGGTACATGAATAAACTGTACTAACTTGGTTCCAGCTTCTATTATTTGAAACTCATGAGAAGTATTATATATACCGATATGAATCTCTCCAGTATAGGGAGAATCTACTATCTCGGCAGTATAGATAAGCCCTTTCTTAGTTGATATACCAGATTTGTTTGCTGCCATCAGCATAGAAGACCTTGGTTCTAATAAACCTTTGATACCCGATGGGATAAGTATTCTGGTAAATGGAGAAATGTAAATTACTTGTACCTGGTTATTTGAATTATATTCAAGTGTTACTTTACCAGGTTCAGGTATTTCACAATGGAATATTAACTGTGGATTAGCTTTTACTAAATCCTGTAGAGTTAAGTCTTCAGGAATATAGAAATCTAAACCTGCATCTCCTTCGTTTCCTCTTGATGGAGATTTTACGTCTCTTACTTTGATAAATCTTAATCTGTTCATATTATATTGCATTGTTTTAAAAGTTGGCCATAAGTTAATTTTGAGGGATCTCCCTTGTGAATACCAAGAGAGTTCATTATCTTTCTTACATCCCTGCTTCCATTGCCACATACATTAGCAAGTATATCCTCTTGTTTCACATAGTAATTTGGGTTGTTAAGGTATACCTTGAACATAGCCCATATCATTTCTATTTTTTGCATTCTTTATAAAGTTCTCTAATACGTTTTCTTGGTACTTCGAATTTCTCAATGGTTTTGGTAATAACTTCTTTTCTTTCTTTCCCTTTCCGAATCAAGCCTCGGATGTATTTCTTGATTCCAACCGTGTCTTCTAATACATCCAAATCCTTGTATTGATTCTTCTGTTCTAGCTCTTTCCTTGTGATATTCATATTCTGTGACATCTTGAATGCACATAATTCTGAGTCTCCGCATAGTTTACATTCTTTAGTTGATAAGTCATAACCAATACCAAAACAGGGATCTGAATTAGAACCCAGTTCTGCAATATTAATAGGTTCTAAAGGATCCTGATTCTTGATATCAGGTAAAGTTTGTTTCTTCTTTGCCATAATTCCCAATTTAAAATTCTTTATGATAATATCTTATGATTTGAACATCCATTATCTCATCTTGATACAGAGTAATATATGAATGTCCTATACCATTTATAAATAGTTCCCTGATAGACAGAAGAATGGGTGGTACTTCTATTTCAGAAGTATATATCTGAACTTTGATTACTAACCCAGATTGAAAATGAATCATAAAATAATATCGAACTTCATCAGGCTTATCCCTGGATTTTTTGATAGGAGTTATATATTCTATTCCTATGCCATTGAATATATGTTCTGGAGGTATTACAGAACAATTGAATAATGATTTGATTTTTTGTAGAATCTTCATTGTTTATGATTATTAATGGTTAATGCCTCTTAACGTAACATGTAATATACCTTTCCTCCTACGGAGAAAAAGTATATACTCATAGTCAGAAATTATTATCCTTGAAAAGGCTTATGTCTAGGGTACTTATTCCAGAGCTTGCTTAACCGGATAACTTTAAGTCCTTGATCTTGATAATACTTTCTTCTATGATTCCCATGCCTACTTAAATAATTCCCGGGATAATGTAAATCATCTAGGTAAACTTTGGATTTGGATTCATCCTTTCTTACCAATCGTCCTAAGAACTGAATTGATTTTTCTTGAGAATCCATACTGGCAGTATTCAACAGATATCTGAGTTTAGGAAAGTTTTTACCTCGAGCAATAATTGTAGTTGATACAAGGATATCTATTTTACCCTCCCTAAAATCCTTCATTATCTGTTGTCTTAATTTAGTAGGAGTATTAACATGCACATAAGCAATATTATAGGTATTATCTAGTCTTTCTTTAAAGAATTTGCATAGATTTTCACAGTGTGCAATATGCTTACATACTACGAGAGCAGGATATCTACCTTGATTAAGGTTCCATTTCAACCTATCTAATGCCATGGTCCAGGCAATCTTATTATGGGTAATGGAATCATCATATATTTCATTATAGGACATACAATCTGATTCCCAATTACCAAACCAAGGTTTACCTTCTACTGTTTTTACAATTGTCTTTGTTGAATACCCTTTCTTAATCGAGTCCTTAAGTTTAAACTCTGCTATTACATCGCCAAAGAAACAACGTAAATTCATATTCTTAACTTTATCCTTGGCAAGCTTACTCATATAAATGGTACCAGATAATCCGATTCTAACTCGGGTATTAAATAACCTAGTGATCACATTCTGATATTGCTTACTACCTCCTTGGTCAGCTTCATCGATTAATACCATATCAATCTTAGCAAGTTCATTCTGATAATATTTCATATTCCGAGAAATAGATTGAACCATACCAATAGTAAAATTACTCCAGTTTAAAACTTTACCCTGAACAAAGGTAATATCTTCTCCCGGTAGATATTGCTTAAATTCATCTCTAGCTTGATTTAACCAATCGGAGTCATTAGTTATAAGCAAAGTCTTTAACTGCTTCTTATATGATAAATATAAGGCAGACATAATCAGAGTTTTACCTGCATTTACTGTATAATCTAATACCCCAATCTGAAAAGGTGTTTCACCTAGTTTATTAGATAAGATTGCCTTAACAGCTTTCTCTTGTTCGGGTCTTAATTTATACTTACCTATCTGAGTTACAACTTTACTGACTTTAGGTAAAGGTTGTCTCATATCTACTATGATAGGCTTAATTCCAAGTTCAATACATCTTTTATATACTGAAGGAAGTAAGCCTATCTTAAATTGACCAGTCTTGGTTATATACTTTATTTTGCCATCCCAGTTTTGCATACCCCGTTGCCTAGTACGGAGGTAAAAGGCATTGGGGTGTCTGATAGCAAATTCGTTATATAACTTAGTTGCATATTTTAGAGGTATATCTAATTCTGCAACGTTACAATTACGAATTATGATTTTCATATGATTACTGTTACTGATTTACATTTCTTAGGTTCGTCATCGGAATCCTCGTATTCTTTCAGAGCTTTCTTTAAAAGAGAAATGTGATATTCTTCATCAGCAATGAATTTCTGGATAAGATAGGTAACTGGAATATAATCACTTCTCTTTATATACTCTTCTTTTTTATTCAGAGAATCGAATACTTTATAATATTCTTCTAGAGTTTCTTTTTCTGCTTGTAATGATAATTTTAAAGCAGATTCTGCCGAAGTACCAAGATCTATTATTGGATGTACAGTTAACTGATTATTTCCTGGTATATCGGTGTCCATTACATCAGAAGCTTTTAATAAGAAGTCTCCCAGCTTATCATAATGTACCATCTCTACTAATCCGATACCAAGCATCAATTCTCCTATTTCTTCAAACCTAGCCTGATGCTGAGTATACATAAGAATTGAAGTTAATTCTGAATACCGAGTATTTTTATATAAATCATACAAGGGCAAGATTATTTCCTTAGGCCATTTCTGAACCATAGAAATATCTGGGTATTCTACTTTGCTATCGGAATAATCCAAAGCATTTACTGTGGCTTCTGCCATCTCTTCTAAACGATTTTTAAAAGCTTTCATGATTGATTAATTTTTGACCAGAGACTTCCTTCTATTTTAGGAGCCTCCGATGAGGATTGATTTTTATGTTTAAATAAGTATTTATTATACCTTTCTATAGCCTTGTCATTATACATCTGACTGGGTTCGGGTAAACCATTACACCAAGCAAGAGATTCGAATTGAGCATCGATAAATTGGGTGGGATCCCATCCTTTCTCAGATAAGAATTTATCTAGCCTTACAAAGTGTATATACTTATCTGGTTGATTAACAAATGATTCGTATATACCAGTAACATCTGCTACCCTTTTTATGAAGTAATCATGGATAGCTTTAGCATTACCAGAATCATCTTCCATTTCCAATGTAGCAGAATATAAATCTGAAATCTTTTCTGACATAGAAGCTAATCTGTTTAGGAGGTTATTATAATTACCATCCATTTTCTTGATACCAAGTTCGATGTATTTGATAAAACCTTCCCGGGTATCTAATTGGAAATCTTCACAGAATTGATTACAGAGCTCAGCTATCTTTTTACATACCGCCCAATTTCTTGGTTCTGTTTCTCTTATTTTTCTAACTCCTCTATGCTTTAGTTTTATACGAGTTGCATATATAATATCAGCAACTAAAGCAGCATCTCCCTTAGATGCTAGTAAAATGTTAGAAACTTTCTTAGTTGTCTTATTGTTTGTAACAACTACAACTCTAGTATTTATTGCTTCCTTACGAGCAATAACAAAGAAAGCATCAATCGGAAAATTATATACCTCTAACTGAGATAGGATTTTTTCGAATTGATGCTTAGTTATATGAATAGAGGGGTCTCTCATACTATTCTCTTTCTAAGTTTACCGCACTTCTTACATTTTAATAGGATTTTCCAACAATCAGTATATTCAGTTTTACTTACCACCTCCCAATCATGAAGGCATAAGTATTTGGCTCTTATAGCTTCTAATAATTGTTTCATACTTTCTTATTTTAAGTTATATATTATAATAGGAAATCCTCAATCCAAGGAGTTTCTTAGTTTCAATAAATCTTGATAAGATTGGTACCGAGTATTATATATTAACTTAAGTACTTCTTTACGACCTAGATCGTTACAATCTTTATTTTCAGGCAATTGTATAACCTTGACCTTTTTATAAGCGACCAATTTGAAAGCCAGGTTGATTGAATATTTGATGGCATCAGGGTCCAGGAGTAATATAAATCTATTAACTGGAGATTTGATAAGCTGGTTAACTTGGTAAGCACTGATTGCCTTACCCATGGTGGCAATAGCCCTGTCTCCCATAGTAAGTGCATTGATTGCTCCTTCACAGATAAATATCGAACTATACATGTCGAGGGCATCTTGATTGAAGATAATGAATTCCTTTCCAAGTCCTGTAATATCTTTATTTGGATTATTGTATCTTGGGCCCTGTCCAATAACATTTCTCGCATTGTAATACCTGAGCGTGCCCTTATAATAATATGGTATGATGAGGTACCCAAAAAAAGGTCCCTCAGTGGCAACATATCCGATACCGTGTTTTGATAATTCTTCGATAGTGAACCCACGGCTCGACATGTAACTTCTAATGCTTCTTGCAACTTGTGATGTTCCTTGATTAATGAGTTTAAACCCATCTGGAAGATAGACGGGCTTAGCATCGGATAATTCAATCTTCTCTTCTGAGAAAGCTTTGTCTGTAAAGTTTCCATTATCTAGAAATTTTAAAAGTTCGGCATAAGTATCAAATCCCTCAACATCCATTACTAGTTGAGCAGGATTCATATGATAATTGCATCTAAAACAATTAGTACGGTACATAGAAAGATTAATTCCCATCTTATGTTCCCTATGACAGAATGGGCATACGGGTAATTTCATCCAACCGTGTTTATATTTGTAAGCGCCCAAGCTCTTAATGAAATAATTGTAGAGCTTGGTTTTAAATTCATTAGTGATCTTACTCATGGTTAAAATGGTAATGGGTCATCATATTGGGCATATCTTTTCTTTAGCCTACGTAATTTATCTAGGTCTTCGCATTTCAGTACCATTTGCTCAAATAAAGTAACTACCTGTGACCTAAGTGAAAGTAATTCTTTGTGTTCTTCATAGGATTCCTTTGAAAGGAAAAGTTCCCATCCTCCCCATTTAGCAGATCTTCCATCTTCAGAGAAGAATTCCCTTAAACTTATATTAACTCCAGTAAGTTTTATATACTTGGGACCCACTGAATATACTTCGGCATATTGTGGAGTACATCTTGAATCTGAAGGTACTAAGTAAACCTTCTGACCTTTTTGGATTCCTTCTAATCTCTTAATCATAATCTTATATTTTAGGTTTATATATCTCCATTTTTATTGTTATACTTATCTTCATTAGCATCGGGATTCCCTTTCTTCTTGAGAGATTCCTCGAGCTTCTCACCATATATTTCATCGTACTGTTTACGTTGTTCTTTAGTAAACTCTACACATCTTTGCCTTTCAACATCGCATTTGAATAATGCTCTACCACTAGGTAAACCATCTCTTTGTACTACTAATTCACAACGAAGTATATCATCTTTTTCTTCTTGTTCAGTAGAGTTAAGACCAACTATTGTATGGGCATTACGAACAATTGCAATAGAACCAGATATATCATTCTCATCATATCTAGTAGTTCTATGTTTCTTACCCTCTCTGGTAATATGGTGAGCAGTCCATACAATGTCTAAATCCATCTCTTCTGCTAGATTCTGAATATCGATATATACATTTGATATACGGTCGAAATCCTCTTTATCTCTGGCAATTGAAGCAAGCTTTCCTGCATAATCCACCATCAGTACTTTAATATTGATACCCTGGTTTCTTAGCTTAATTATAAGTTCCCTTATATAATTACAATCCGTAATCATGGCAGGAACTCTTTCAACTACTAGTTCAACTCCAAACCTTGCAAGTTTACGAAGATGTTTAGCTTCGAGTTTATCATATTCACCCGAGTATAATTCCTTCTTAGTTTTATTGATAGAGGATTGAATAAATCGGTCCATGATTTGTTCTTTACCATTTTCTGTATCTACATATAAAACCGATTTCTTCATTCTTAAATAACCTCTTGCCAAGTTTACCATGAAGAAAGTTTTCTTAGCTTTGGGTTTATCGAGAATAACATTTACTGAATGTTCTGGGTAACCTCCAGCATTGGTAATATCATTAAGTTGTCTAAATGGACAAGGTATTACAGATGGTTCTGCTTGACGTTTGAATTGTCTTTCTGTAATATCCCTTATCATAAAGATAGGCTCATCATCTTTCTTAGGTTTTGAGTTTTGAAGTATCTTTTCTATTTTCCTTGAATAGGTTTCGTATTGTTCGAAGTTATCCAAATCAAAAGAATCATTCAAGTTCTTCATCTCTACATAGGTAGAGAATTGATATATCTTTTCTCGAATGTATTCGGAATCATTCAAGGGATTTGAATATAGGTCATCGATTATTTTATGGATATTGGGTATATCATCCTTAGTAACCAGGTCAACGTAATTTTTAGATTCAAGTAATTCTTTTATAACCTCTTTAAGGATATTCTTAGAAGGCATCTTGTTTTTCTTTTTGAAGAACTTAAATATGCCCTCGGCAATTAAAGAATGCTCAATCAGAACTAGGTAACTTGGTTTAATCTTTTTGATTATTAGACCTCCCTCTTTATCCTTTAAGAGATACCTTAGGATTTCTAATTGAAAGCTGGTGTCAAATTCAAACTTGGTATTATCTTTTTTCATATTGCAATATAATTAAGTATAATCATATAGATTTCTATAGTCTCGGTTAGAGTTGTACATATAGACTCTCATCCTAGTACTCACTAATCCTCAGCTTCTAGGTGAACTTTATTAATATATTATTTTATATTTGATTTATTATACTTATATTTGCATATCATTTTAAACATAGACTTATGAAGATAAAAGAAAATGGCAACAACGGATCAGAGATACATAGGTTGAAGCCTATGCAAGAAAATTATGATAAGGAAACTTTTGATAGGATGTATAAAATCTGTAAACCAGTTATCAGACGTCTTACTAAGCAAATTGATAATAGGAGGTTTAATGTTACACCCGATATCATAAGTTCTTATTTCTGGGATAAGATGTTATTTGTCTTTAATAAATATTACGGTACTTGTGAAGAAGAACATTTAAAAGCAAGGATACTAGCTTCTCTCAGTACCTTTAAGAATCATTTATTAAGAACTGCTTATGGAGAGGGAGCAGAATATCATCAGAATCTTTACCAATTAGAAGATTTATTCGATAATGATAAAGAACTAGAAGATGATACAGAAGAAGAGAAAGCTAAAGGAGAAATGCTTGATATGTTATATAAATATATGAAGAAGAACCTATCTCCCGATGCTTATTTGATCTTCGAGATATTGCTTAGTCCTCCTCCCTATATTAAAGAGAGAATCAAGGATGGTTCTCGTATCACTAACATTTTATTAGTAGAGTTTTTTGATATGCCTAGAACTAAATCTTCGGTAAGATATATCTCAGAACTTAAAGAAGATATAAGATATTGGGAAGAGAAAGCTAAAGAAGACTTACATTACTAACATAAAAAAGGGAACCCAGTGCATGAGGTTCCCTTTCCAGTGTAACTTATTTCCCAATAAGAATTCCACTTGTGTGTTGGACGAAAGCGATTAGCTGTTCTTTAAATATAAAAGCCCTAATAATTTTAAAAGTTTATATAGAATTATAGTTTAATGATATAAGCTAGTACGAAATAAGGAGGTCTATTCTCATGAGGACTACCTCCTCCGGTTACTTGAGTATCTGCTGTATAACCTGAGTCAGGCCTAGTATGATTAGGGAATGGTCGATTATTAGAATTGTCCCCCCATTTTTCTTCTTTAAA
>ENA-OOXP01000119-OOXP01000119.1-human-gut-metagenome-genome-assembly--contig:-NODE-119-length-56850-cov-6.838260_pt1 | contig 56850 bp, 48 predicted proteins | sample MGYA00241591_ERZ501351 | MGnify/ENA primary metagenome ERZ501351 (study PRJEB25962, sample SAMEA1968361) | human gut metagenome | biome: human gut; feature: human-associated habitat; material: faeces...
ACTGCTTTATAGTGATGCTTTCATAATTGTTGAAAACATTTGTTGTCAAGGTTCAGTTTTTGGCTACGAGTTTTATTTTCGTAGCAAGGTTCAGTTTTTGGCTACGAGTTTTATTTTCGTAGCAAAGTGCAAAAAAAATCCCCACCATACTGGCAGGGAATATAATGTACAGATTGAACTTTCACTCATATCCTTCGCATTATAGTATTCCCTTTGAATACCATTACAAGAATACAGTGAACTGCAGACTAAATATACTGCAAGGGAACGGAACCCTGTTTGGGATTCTCACCCAACGATTCTTCAATCATTACCGTAGTAATAAGCTGTACATATGCGCTAAACGCTATTTATTTAACAAACTAATCTTAACACCCCCCCAGTGCTTTGTCAATCTTTTTCACAATTTTACATAAATGGAAATCCAAAGATGACCAAAAACTTCCTCCTGCCAGTTATTCTTATTTTCCGACCAGCAGAAGGAAGTTTCCTTTGCGTTACATATTATACTCTTTATAAAGTTCTTTCCGTTTCTCAGCATCCGTCGCAGCACCCTGAACTTCCGCACTTCTTCCATCCAGGATCAGACGATTGATCAAAACACCAAGACGCGTTTCGCCCTGAAGCTCTCCAATGACTTTTCCTCTTGCCTCTCCACGTGCTTCTCCAATAGACTCTCCCAGAACCTTTCCTTCCGCACGTAATCTTTCAGATTCCAATTCTAACACTTTTCCACCCATAGTCTCACCTAACCTTTCCCGGACTACTTCCTCATCACGGCAAATGTAATCCGATATTTTTGTAATCAGTTTATTTAAATTCGTGTATAACTCTGCCCTTCCTGTTTCTGTCAGTTCTTTTTCCAGCATTACTCGGATATCTTCGTATTCATCCAACAAAGACTGCAGCTTTTCCGGATCTTGATTTATTCTATGTATCTCTTTCTCATACCGCATAATATAAAACGGCAAAAACATCAGCAGATTCTTCTCGAAAATTTTATCTTTTGTATATTCATCAAGTTTTACAGTAGGGATACGGTATACCTGAATCTTTCCATCTGGGAATACTACTTCCACTTTCAGAAAATCCGGCGTATTTTTCCCGCTTCGTAAATATAACACGCAGGACTTTGGAAACTCCATCCGGTATCTGCGTCCGTACTTTCTGGCCGAATCTAAAGCAATAGCAAAATCATACTCGATCATCCGGATTGCCATTGTGGTATCATCAACACTCTGACATTCGATATGATACAACTTCCTTCCAATCCTCAGGCAGGAGTCTGTAATAATCTCACCATTCTCCTGATGATGCTCATTTCGAAGCTGTATAATCTCTACATCCTCCGGATATGAAGTCTGAAATACTTCATTAATTAACGGTACTGCTAATTGCGGTATCTTCTCAACCATTGTACGAAATACGTCATCGAAGATCGTATTATTCATTAAATCCCTCGCTTTCATTATAGCATTTTCACAAGCTTTCTAAAACCCCGAACTACGGTTGACTACAAAAAAATTCACTTTTAATTGTTTCTGCCTCCTCTCCTTCAGACAAAACAAAAAGGCAGAATATCACGATACCCACAACAATTTTGTTTTGTCAGTATTATAAAATAAAAAAATTCTGGTGAAAATGTCGGCGAACGCCAGATAATCCTGCCTTGAAATGCCAGATCAGGCGGCAGGTGATAAATTTTCACTATGACTACAGTTTAAATTACATTATTCTGAAAAGCAAGACTTATTTTCTCATATCCAATATTCAACACTGAAAAATAAATGTCAAATATTAATCATATATTTTCACACAACCAGTACTCATCATTTTTGTCATATTTTGTAAAAAATGATTGCTTTTTTTTACAAAACATTTATAATAAGAACAAATTGAATATTTATTAACAATTACCGGTTTTAAGTTCTGCTGGTCACGGCACAGGATGTCGGACCTTCAGCCAAGAGGGAATCAGGTCAGAATCCTGGACAGTCGTGCTGCTGTATACGTGCAGCTGGGTCTCATATCCATTGCATATTATCATGTGAGAAGGAGAGATTACAGCGTCACTGCGTGAGTCAGAATACCTGCTTAAGGCTGCCGCCACCAACTACACGCAATGGGAAGTGGAAGGGTGATCTTATTTAGTGTACCCATTTTTGTACTAAAGAAAGATCCCTTTTTACCAGATGTTTTCTCTGTTTCTTACCGGAATACGGAGTATCGGCAACCTGACGGTTTTTGCTCATGCATTTCATCAACCTGCCCGTTTATGAAAGTATTACATTGCTCCGTTGCAGAGAAAACAAATATTCTATTGCAAAGGAGTTTTTTTTATGACATACAATATATCCGGCAGAAAACAAAACCTGACACTTCAACGCTGTAACTGTACCCCATATTTAAAAAGAGACATAGACATTCCGGCAAACTGTACCATTATTTCTGAAAAAACCTTCCAGAACAGATCCATGATCCAGTCTGTTTCATTTCCATATGGTCTGAAACAGATCGGCTCAAACGCATTTTCGGGATGCAGCCGCCTGAAACATCTGCTTCTTCCTGAAAGTCTGTGCCAGATTGGAAAGGAAGCATTTTCCGACTGTACCACTTTATCCTCTATCTATATCCCTCAATATATTTCCACAATTTCAAAGGGCATGCTCCGCAACGCCCACAAATTATCAGAAACTCTTTTTTCCAATAAAAGCAGGCTGCTTAAAATCCAGGCAGACGCCTTTTCAGAATGCTCTGCATTAAGAGAAATCTCTTTTCCTGATTCGGTTCAGGAGATAGGTAACGGCAGCTTTTACAAATGCAAAAATCTGAGTGAAGTCCATTTTCCGGAAAATCTGAAGGTAATCAGTAATCAGGCTTTTTATTCCTGTGGCCTGACTTCCCTGGAGCTCCCCGATTCACTGGAAATTCTGGATGAAAGTGCTTTTTTCAAATGTAATAACCTGATTACTGTTACTCTCCCGCCTAATGTCCGTTATATCGGAAAATGGGTTTTTCACGGATGTAACCGCCTGCAGTACCTGGAAATCCGCCATGATCCGGAGTATATCGGAGAATGGATCATTAACCGTGCAGCTACGATCCGTTGCTATAAAGGCTCCAAAGCAGACCGATATTGTCAGGAGTCCGGATTTAAAGTGGAATATCTTTGAATATTAGAGAGGCATTATAATGAATGATATATTTACTTACAGTCAGAAAAACGGAAGTACGATTTTTACTTTTCCAGGAAGGACAAAGGTTCTCAGCACCAGTCCTCTGAACGGCGGAATCACCACACATCTTACCCATGCACTAAATATTAACTGCATGAACGGTGATTATGAATGCGAAATGCTGGGAGATACCTATGAGAAGGATCTGATGGTACATGCACAAAGACTGGAAATCAACCCACAGACTGCCACCGCACTGAGCACAGCCGCCTGGACAGAGCTCTGCGCAGTGGAAACGCTCCGGCATCAGGAATTATCTGTAACTGCTGCTGTCACAGGAGGAATTGATTCCAATGGAATGTGTCCGGGAGACCCTTCCTCCTATTGTGAGCACAATGGTTTTTATGAAATGCTGCCTCCCGGAACCATCAATATTTTTGTATATATCAACCAGAACCTTACAGACGCGGCCATAGGCCGGGCACTGATGCTCTGTTCAGAAGCAAAAGCTGCTGCTGTTTCCCATCTTTTACTTGGAAGCTGCTATTCTGAGGAAATCGCTACCGGCTCAGGCACAGACGGAACTGTGATCGCAGCCTGTATGGATGGAAAAACCACCCTCACAGACGCCTCCGGACATTCCAAACTGGGAGAGCTTATCGGCAGAACAGTCAGCACTGCAGTCACACAGGCACTTCTGAAACAGACCGCAGCCAGCGGTGCAAGGCAGTTCCAGGTACTTATCCGAACTGCCAGATATGGAATCACCCCAGGTATCATGTGGGATTTTTATAAAGAACACCAGTCATTTTTCAACACCTGGAATGTCTGTTTTGAAAAGGCCTCTGCACTGGAAGATGTTTTTCTCTCCAGGAACCGTAACAGCAATCTGGTTCTATGTGTGTCTCTCTACCTCCATCTGATGGATCAGCTCCGTTGGGGACTGATCATGGAACCGGAAGGAATCCGCGAAGGAAAGAGACTGCTTCTCTATGGGCTTTACTGTGGTCCGGATACCTTCCTTGCCAGCTGCTATCCTGCCGGCGTCTGGGATAATGAGGAGATAAAAGGATTTTCACTCAGGGAATTGCTGATGTACATTCTCCTGTTTTATTTTTCCGTCCAGTCATGAATTACTGTTCCAAGAATCAAGCAATAAAATGTAATTTCCAGTCCATTGACCTGGCAATCACAGATGCCCGCTCCAATCTGCTGGACAGCCTGCGTTTTGCCTCCCACGACAGGGCTCACGGTATCTCCATTGTATTTGGCGGCAAAGTAATTGCCGGAACTGACGGACGGATCCTGGACACTCTGGCAGGCTCCTATGACGGGCTTATCATCGAATCCTTTAGCGTAGGCGTTCTTCCAAACTATGGCAATGACAGTTTTCTGAATGCACTTTCAGACTGGATCTCTGCCGGTAAACTGGTATGCATGGCTACTCAGGTAACCCATGAGGGCAGCGATATGGAAGTCTACCAGGTTGGAAAAGTGATCAAGGAGAAATTTCCCATACTGGAATCCTATAACATGACTCTGGAAGCTTCTGTTACCAAAATGATGTGGGTGCTGGGCCAGACACAGGATCTCCCAGAATGCAGAAGATTATTTTATAAAACCATTAATCACGATCTGCTGTTCCTATAATTCCGAAATCTCCATATCTTTCTATATTTCACACCCAAAAGGAGAAACTTATGAACCGAACCATAGAATATACAATCCCGGAATCCCAGAACGGACTTCGGGTAGAACAATTTCTCAGAAGAAAGGGATACTCCCGGCAGAATTTCACAGAAATCAAACGGATGCCTCAAAGTATCCTGGTAAACGGAATCCACTACTATATGCGTCAGACTCTGGCTGCAGGCGACCATCTCCAGGTCTGTATCTGCGAGACAGAATCCTCAGAGAAAATCCCACCGGTAAAGCTTCCCCTGAACATTGTTTATGAAGATGAAGACATCCTGGTGATCAACAAACCTGCCGGAATGCCTATCTATCCCTCCATGAAAAACTACTATAACTCCCTGGCCAATGCCCTGGCATGGTACTACCAGGATCAGGGAAAGCCTTTTATCTTCCGTTGCAGCAACCGCCTGGACCGGGATACCTCCGGACTTACCGTAATTTCCAAACACCTGGTCAGCGCCAGCATTATGGCCGATATGACAAAAAAACGCCTGGTACACAGGGAATACCTGGCAATCGTAAAGGGTGACCTCACCCCACCCACAGGAACCATCACAGCACCTCTTTCCCGCAAAGAAGGCTCCATCATTGAGCGCACCGTAGATTTTGACCATGGAGAAGAAGCCATCACCCATTATAAACTGGTAAAAAAAGAAAATGGGCACAGCCTGGTCTCCCTTCAGCTGGAAACCGGCCGCACCCATCAGATCCGTATCCATATGAAATATCTGGGCTATCCCCTGATTGGAGATTACCTCTACAACCCTGACATGGAACACATCACCCGCCAGGCCTTACATTCCTACCACATGGAATTCCCCCATCCCATCACAGGACAGAAGATGACCTTCACTGCTCCCCTTCCGTCGGACATGTCTGCCATCAGTCACCTTTAAGCACTACACGGATTCTCTTATAAATAAAGAATACGATCAGGGATGTCAGTGTGTATTTAAAGATATTGAATGGGAAAATGATCATTGCTGCAAATGTAAGAAGATTATTTACAGAACTGTGTACTGCACTTCCCATTTCAATAAATGCTTCTACCGGCATTCCAAAAGCCTTTCCGTATGCCGGAAGTAACACGAATGCATTGATAAAGCATGCAACTACTGCTGTAAGTACGGTTCCAACTGCCATTCCGATCACTGCATGTTTTCTGCTCTTAACAGATTTATAGCGGTAGATCAGACCTGCCGGAACTGCAAATGTACATCCAAAGATGAAGTTTGCCACATCGCCTACACCTGCTGTCATAGAGCCCTTTGTTACCAGATGCACAAGAATCTTCACCAGCTCGATCAGTACACCTGCGATCGGTCCCATTGCAAATGAGCCAACCAGTACCGGGATTTCTGAAAAATCCAGCTGATAAAAAGTCGGTGCCAGGAAAGGAAGCGGAAACTCCAGATTCATTAAAATTCCTGCGATAGCGCCAAGCATGGCTATCTGTGTAACGGTTCTCGTCTTACTCCTTGCCATCGCATTTCCATTTCTTAATACCTGTTCACTCATACTGTTTCTCTCCTTTGAAATTATTCTTTATGGATATGTCTCATATCCTGTTAAAAGAAAATTCCACAAGCTTTCTATATAATGAAGATTTTCTTCAACATATAAAAAACCCCGGATCATATCCGGGGTAATGAGCACGTATGGTAAATATCGCGTGTTCTTCTCTCATCCAGACTATACTGTCGGTTCTGGAATTTCACCAGATCAGCCACCGAAGCGGGTCGCGGACTATAACCGCCGGTAGGGAATCTCAGCTGATGCTGATCACCACAACCCCGAAGAATTTTCTTTTATTTGCGTCTGATTATACTACATACAGGCATCTATTTCAATATCATTTGTGACTTTTTTCTGAGTTTTATTTCCATTTAAGTTACTGTTCACTCCGTTCTCAGTAACACGCTTCGCGATGCACAGAATTTATGCTAATCGCATAAATTCGCGCGGTATATCTCGGGTTTTCTGTGACCTTCGCTCACAAAAAACACCTCGCGGGATATTACCAGTAAACAGTAACCCATTTAATCAATATTGTTAACCCTACAGCCCGCTAATACAACAACAAGCGTGTCTCCACCCTCGGTATTCTCAAATGAACTGGTTCCAAGCGGCAGACCGGTTACTTCTACTGTATCATCCTCGAAAACATCATCCAATTCTCCATTATAATAAACAGAATACTGCTGTTCTTCTCCATCTATCAGATTTAGCCATGTCAGATAATGTCCTTCTTCCATTTCCTCTTCCTGAACCTGTATTACGTATGCGTCCGAAATTCTCATCAGCTTATCACCATATCTGGATGGATTTTTGTTGATATGGCGAAAATCCAGTTCTGCATCTATCATTTCATCCGGTATTACCAGTTCTGGTGAAGCAGGGAAAAAATCATCATGTTCTTCCAGAAAAGTTTCCGCCTTCTCCGTTAATGTATACTCTGTACTGCATTGATCCTGTATATATGTATACAGATCCAGTGCTGTATAGCTTGCACCTGTATTCTCTGAGGCATATACATTTAAACTGTCCAAAGGTGTTACTCCCTGTAAAATAACCGCTGATAATGCTGCTATTGCGATCCTTTTCATAATTGTTTTTGCTGCCATAGTTATCCCCCTTTTCTTTTGTAGCATTTACTGTTAATTATATCTTCGCTCTTTCTTTAATATCCTCTATAAATGCTGTAGCTATTTTCTTTCTGTTGGAATATACAACCGCTTTGTTCCCGCTTCTCAGACATATCGTTATTTTATAATTTGAGCCTGCCCATATAAACAGGAGAACACATTCTGCTTTGTCACAGCATTTTCTTTTTCCTGTGTAGCCTGTACTTGAGTTTCCAGTGCTTCCATATTACTTTCCCCTCTTATTTCAGTTTTTACCGACCAATGTCTGCAGCAGTGCAATGGGTATTGTCACAAATCCTGCAACCATACAGATAATAAAACGTGTCATGTAGAAATATGTTGCATTGGAATAAACATACACTTTCTTAGACCACCATATCTTATTAGTCGCCCAGTATGCTGCCGCTATGTAAGCGATCATAAGTATTGCTGCCATAGTTTTCACCTCGCTTATGTACAATCTTCAGTAATTCATTTAGAGGATTATTATAATTCACTCATCCTTTATTACACTCATTATAACCTTCTCTTGTCAGCTTTTCATTCACTGGCAGTATATGTTTTATGCCACAGCAACAATAATTTTCTCACTTATAACCGAATATTCCTTATGTCTTATACTCGATACTCTCAAATATAAAATTTACAATTTTCTTTGATAATTGACGAAATACTGAGAATATGCTTTAATGGATTCAGCATAAACACTTCAAGAGAACAACCATAGTTCTCAACTACGCATTTACACCAACGATACATGTATCATATCTCACAAAAAGAAATGGGGGAACGCAAATGGGACTTATAGCTATCAGTAGTCTGATGCTCTTGGGCGGTATGTATCTGATGATCGCATTCGCATGGTGGCTTCTGCAGATCATTGCCAACTGGAGAATCTTTACCAAAGCAGGAGAGGACGGATGGAAAAGTATTATTCCAATATATGGCGATTATATTTCTTATAAAATCGCATGGCAGCCTGCATATTTCTGGCTGACATTGGTTCTTGGAATCGTATCTTCCTGCTTACAGGAAACTCTTGAAACAAACGACAGTTTAATGATCTCAATGATCATCGTACTGATCAAAATCATACTTGCCATAATCAGCATTATGTACAGTGTTAAACTTGCAAGAGCTTTTGGCAGAGGCACAGGATTCGCCATTGGCCTTATCTTCTTACAGCCAATCTTCATGCTGATTCTTGGCTTTGGCGATGACAGATACTATGGGGCAGATAAATAAGTATATATGTAAAAATCCCCGGAACTTACGTTCCGAGGATTTTTACATATATACAGATTACAGTTTATTATAGAATTCTGTTGTCAAAATATTCTTTTACCGTTTCACAGCAAAAATCAGAATTGTCAGTCCACTGGAGCAGACAGATAACTTGCCAGACAATATCCAGATGAACCTTGATAATACACAGAAATAAATCCGTTTCCGGCATCTCCGAATGTAGCAACGGCTGTTCCCAACGGAATCTGACAGATTTCAGCAGCATTTACATCTGGATTTGTTCGAAGAGTAATACTTTCATTGCAGTTAATCACATAACGTGTATGTGGAATCGGAGCACCTTCTGTTGGTTCTTCATATTTAGTAACCTGAGTAAGTGCAATCCATCCGTATGTTCCATTATAATTTGTATAGCCCCATGAATTTCCATTGGAAGCCACTGCTTCCTGAGTTACAGTCAGAACTGTTCCATTTGGAATCATGTCTGGAAGAACTTTGTCATACTCCACTCCTGCGCCACAGCGCATGTTTACACCGCCATCCGGGGCTGTTACTTCTACATCATAAGAATTTCCATGGGTTGGAATATCTCCCGGTGCAAGTAGTGCTATCTTATCAGCAAATTCTGTATAGTTTTCATTTGCATTAAGTTCCCTTGATTCTATCAATGTTTGCACAATATCTTTTCCGCTCTTTGTAATTCGTGTTATCTCCTGATATCCTTGATATCCATACAAAAAATACATTCCATTTCCATCTGGGGCTGTATAAAATAATCCCTGTCTGCCTACATTTCCAATATAGCTCACATCTTTTCCATCTTCCAATGTATAAATATCATTTACCCAATCAGCAAGACAGGTGCCATGTGATATAAGTAACTCTCTTATTCCGTCCTGATCAATATCATATAAAGCCAAGGAAATGCCAAAATCTCCGGAAGTGGCTCCTGCATCTGCTATTACATTTTCGTATGCAGCATACTCCGTCATATCTTTGTAATTCGTTGGATTTGATGCCATTACCTCAACATTTTGTCCTAATATTGAACTGGTTGTAATCAGCAAACTGGCAACTATTGATACTCTAACTAAATTTTTATTCTTTTTCATATCTATACCCCACTTTCTCACTCATATACAATTCTGTTATTTACATCAAATTCATTACATTTTCAAGATGATCTGTAGTTCCATCACTTCCCCTTCTATTTGTTATCTTTTCTACACCCAAAACAGCATTAATATATCCATGTTTGCAGTTTCTACTCTTTATTATACTTTTTCTTCTTCAAATACTCAATCATTAATCACCATTGAATAACTAATTGTTTTTTTCTTTCGTTACTGTTCAGACCCAATGTCATTAACTTAAGCAATTTGCTAATACTGCATTGATGAAAATATCAGCAGAAGGATTTGATTATGATAAAAAAGGGGATATTGAGGGATTAAGATACAATGTTTTACTGAAATTTGGGTATAACAAAAAGACAAAATCAATATTTAACATTGAAATTTGTCTAAAGATGAAATATAGTAATATATGAGTTAATGCTAATGTCTATAACAAAAACTCATCGGAAGTTTAAACCTATGCTGGCGGGCAAAGGTTCTTCCAGGTCAATAGTTACATTTATGATTATGCTGGAACTGAAATTATATAGAATAACTCTTGCCCATACTTCCTGCACAATATAATCATATTTTTTTGAGTGAAACGTTTTCAGACACAGGGAATATTTTAAATCTCGGAAAGAGTTTTCCTCCTGCCATCTCAGATGATAAAGAGCTTTGAAATCTTCAGCTTTAAACTCTTCTTCTGGAAGATTCGTAGCAATGTTTTCATAAAAGCCATCATCAAGCTGTATGCGTAACAAACGTAAAGCAAGGTCATATTCCGTTCTTTGATCATTGAGATAATCCATTGGAGCATTCTGATAAATGTATCGGTATGAAGAGAATAGTTCAGGTCTGGAATATTTGCTTACAGCTTTAGACCTCGTCAGTATAAGAGAGATATCTTCATCAAAAGCTGGCAGGGTATCAACCGGATATCCCATCATTCCGGAAGCTCTTTTATCGTTACATCGGATAAGGAAGTACTGCCCCTTTTCAATCACATGGGCAAAGTTGTTGTAAGAAGTATAACCTCTGTCCCCAAAGAAAATGACTTTGTAGTGTTCAGGGATATCTGCAGAATCAACCATGGAACAAAAAGCAGAATACTCATTTCGCTTTCGGGCAGGCTGGACTAAAATATCAGTAAAACGCTTATCAAGTAAAGAAAACATAGCATTGATATGGATCTGATATGGATCTGGTTAAATCCTCTGGTAGATTTACCATTTGGTTCAAAATAGGTATCCTTATCTTCAGGGTTAAGGAAAATATCACAGGAAGAACCATCGCAGGCCCAGAATTCATATTTACCGTTATATAGTTTTTTAGGAAGTTTCCTGTTAAAAGCAAGAAGAAGATTCCGAAAAGCATCTTCCCTGATCTTTTTACGCTGTCTGTAAAAAGCCGCTTTGGAAGGTGCATCGATAGTACGTCCGAAAAAACGGTACAGTTCTTCCCTGATACAGTCAGCTTCCATAGTCAGAAACATCAGCATATAATCTTTAAAACCAAGTTTTCTGTTTCTGATAAAATCAACTCCGGGTTTGACAGCATATTTTTCCGGTGTTTTGGAAAGATCATTGATAGCAGCAAGTAAAATAGCTTTGATAGAATCTGAATAGTTCATAAATAAATACTCCTTTGATTAAGTAATTAAAAATAACAGTGCCTAATCAAAGGACGTTATTACTGATTGATCAGTAATAACGCCGCATATTGAGGAGTATTTGTCAAGTAATATTTTAGGAAATATCAAGCAGGTATCAGAGAGAGCATTGCCCGTTTAACAAGCAACAATCTCTTAAGTTAATGACATTGCCTTTGAACAGTAACAAAAATATCGTACAGGGCTTTCTAATATATAATGTGTTTGCTGAATCCATTACAAGATAAGGTTGTGATATGCAAGAGACAAATCATCCTCATTTGCGCAGGAACAGTCGCTACTACCTATATCTTACCTTTCCACTCTCTGTGGAATTTTAATGACTCTTTTGCATACTCTATAGTAATCTGTTACTTCTTAATAAAATGCAATTCCAAGAAATACTGCAAATGCCAGTCCAATCAATGTAATACATACAGATGTGATAAAGATCGGTTTGTAGCTTTCTTTATGTGTCATACCACAGGCAGCCAGGCAGGTAATCACCATACTGTTATGCGGCAGTGTATCCAGACCATTGCATGCAATTGCAGCTATACGGTGTAAAACTTCAGGATTTACTCCCAAGTCCATATATTTTTGTGCAAATACTTCCATAGCGATTCCGATACCACCAGAACCGGAACCAGTTGCTCCAGCGATCAATGTGGTAGCACTTGCAAAAGAAATCAGTGGGTTTCCACCAAGGTTTGACAGCATATCTATCAGATTCTGGAATCCCACAGTTGATTTAACAACATAACCAAATCCAACAACTGCTGCAGTATTCATAATTACCATGCTGGCACGTTTTACACCGTCATCGATCAAATTCAGTTTTTTCGGAGTAGTATTCCAATATAAAATCACACAACAGAAAGAAGCTAAAATAATTGCAATATTTACATTTACCTTAAATACATTTAACAGAACAAATAACAGAATCATCGGAACCACAGATCTCCATGGTTTTACAGTCTCCAATTCTTCAAATGCTTTCATTTTTTCTGCAATATCAGGTGTAATTACAAATCCGTCATTATTTTTCTTTGCTTTTCTGAATTCATACTCCAGATAAATAATACACAGAATACTGCTGAAGACACCAGTTGCAATACCAAGACCGGAAGCTGCCATAGTATCTGTACCAAGATACTGTGTTGGAAGCACATTCAATATAGAAGGAGAACCCGGGAACATGGAACTGTTATACGCCAGAGAAGTATAAATAACACCCGGAATCAACCATCTTGGCAAATTTTCCTGTTTAAATACGCACAGGAAGATCGGATAAGCGATAAACATCAATGCCCATCCATTCACACCTATATATCCTAAGATCAGCACTGCAAGCATACAACCATAAATTGCTCCACGTCCACCCACTTTAGAATAGATCATTTTTGCAAATGCTGCTGCAGCTCCAGATCCTTCCATTATAGATGCAAATACGGTTCCGGTTGCAAAAAGCAAAAAGTTATTCTTCAGGAAATCAGAAAATCCTGTAAAATATGTATCTGTAATTGTATCCAACACAGACAAACCACTGAATATTGCTAAAATTGCAACACATATTAATGTTCCCACAACTGGGTTAAATTTACGATAGCAAATAATAATCAACACAACAAGTGCAACAATAATTCCCAATAAACTCATATCCATAGTTTTATCCCCCTACTGTATGTTTCCTGAAAGTTCAATCGGTACAGCTCCGCCAAGTTTTACACTTGTGATAATCATTCCGTTTACACTGTCATCCTGGAAATGCAGCGTATAGATATCGTAACCTGACATATTTAACCAGTACTGCTTTATCACCAATGTCTTATCATCTTTGAATGCATAAGAAAAGCTATTAAGAAAATGATGCGGATCATCAAATACAGCTTCCTGTGTAATCCAGTTTTCAAATCCAGCCTCTACACTTACCAGCCTGTCCTTCAGGTGAAAATTAATCAGCAGTTCATTTTCTGTTTTTCTATTAATCTCTATGCTTTGAATTTTCCGGTCATTTTCTTCAAAGGAGAGTGTTTTATCAAACCATTTTCCTTCCAAGCAGGAATTTTTTGCTCCTTCCGGATATGGAAGACACAGGTCATCCAGATATTTTTTCAGTTTTTTCTCTCCATCTACATCTGTTTCCAATGTTCCTCTCTCTGTCGGTATAAACAACTTTTCATTTACGATTTTGCTAATCAGACGGTTCGGATTTCCATTCTTATCACTTGCTCCTGCTGTGATTGCAACTGCCAGTTTTTTCTCTGGATTAACCACGATCACATTTCCGAAAGCTCCATAAACGCCGAAGGAATGATCAGCAGTGATCCAATACTGATATCCGTATCCACAGACTGGATATTTTTCTTCGGGAGTATCAATCTGTTTTCTGGTTGCTTCTTTAAGATATTCTTCCGGAATAAGTGTTTTTCCGTTCCATTTTCCCATATTGGCAAGTAATATTGCAATTTTCGCGATGTCAGGTGTTTTCAAATACAACCCCCATCCTCCGACTGTATTGCCTTCTGGGCTTTCCAGCCATTCGATATCGGTAATACCCATTGGTTTCAAAACACGTTCTTTCATCAGTGCAAGCACATTTTTATGCATGGTTTTTGTAACCAGTGAAGACAACATATAGCTTGCTCCTGTATCATACTGAAAGACAGTTCCCGGATCATGGGGTAATTTATATGTAAAATAATGTGTGATCCAGGAATCTGTCACTCCACGAAAACAGGTGCTTAATCTGCAGGAATTTGCTGCCATTGTTAACAGATTACGAACTGTCAGCTGATCGATTCGTTTATCATATTCTTCCGGCAAATACTCTTTAAAATAATCTATCACCAGATCGTCCAGATGTAATTTTCCCTCGTCGATTGCAATCCCTACTGCAATACTGTTCATACTTTTCGAAAATGAATGAAGCATCTGCATAGGTTCTTCCGTATATGGTTGAATGCATTTTGAAAAAATCACATCGTTATCGCATACTACAGATATAGAATGAATATCTTCGACAAATGTCTCCAGTTCCTGTACCATACATAACAGATTATCTGAAGATATTCCATAGGCTTCTGGTTTATTTTTTATCATTTTGTGCTCCTTCTTTTAATATTATTGTATTAAATTCTTTTCAAACATTCACGTGAAGTATTTTCTACTATACTATCACAAGTTGTTTCTGGAAACAATTGATAGAATCGTCAAAAATTAATGTTCTGTTTTGGTAGAATTAAACAATTTATTTGTTTTGTTTTATGAATCATTTGATTCTTTTTCGAATTATAACATTCTCCATTGAATTAAAAAAATTTTTTTGCTATACTTGTCATATGATATTTTATTTATGGAGGTTACAATGAGCCTGGATCAGCTAATCTATGAAAAAATCCCTTCACTATCGGCAGGACAACGAAAAGTTGCAGAATATATTTTAAATAATAAAGATGAATTCAGCTATGCAACACTAGCTAAACTCAGTAAGGATATTTCTGTCAGTGAAACAACTGTTATTCGTTTTGCTTATTCTCTTGGCTTTGACAGTTTTTCTGCCATGCAGCAAAAACTTCGTGAAGAAATTCTTTCTGTACCACAGCGCAATGTAGAGGGACAAATTCAAAATCAGACATTTTATCAAAAAGTTTTTTCCAGAGAAACGCAGGCACTGCAAGACTGGATCTCACATATAGATGAAGAGCTTCTGGACAAAACCGTAGAAGCTCTTCTGAATGCAGATCATATTCTGGTAACCGGAGCACGCTCTTCTTATCATGCTGCCAACTGGTTTGGGAATCGTCTGAACCTTTTACTTGGTAATACTCACATTATCCAAGAATTTTACGATCCTCGTTTTGATTTATTAAATCATATCACAGATAAAACTGTTGTCATCAGTATAGCATTTGCCAGATATACCAAATGGACGTATCGTTATGCGGATTCTGCAAAAAAAATGGGTGCAACCCTTGTCTCCATTACAGACAGTGTTTCCTCTCCTTTTTTTAATATTTCCGATTATACGATTCTTGCTGCTCCGGTAAAAGACAGTATGGGATTTAGTTCACCTATTTGTATGTATTGCTTATTTGATGCGATTATATCTAAAATCCATGATGAGCGAAAAGATATGATAGTAGAACGTTTAAAACAATATGAAGATACCTATCGGGATTTTGATATGTATTATGAGTAAAACAAAAGATGCTATAAAATTAATAGCTGGATACGTGCTAATTGTCTTGGCAATCTTGATGAAGTTTATTGCATAAAAAGCAAAAGACAGCAAATTAAAATAGGATATCATCTTTTTCTACAGAACCCTACATGACAGCAGACAGGACTTTTACCAATATCTTGTAAATAAAAACCGTCCATGGAAATACTATAGCAATCCTCGTAAATAATGCATTTAAGACAGTTCAGCAGAGTGCGAAAGACAAGGAAGATATCTGCAGGCGTGCTGACGCACGGCAAAGATATCTGACGCAGGATTTCACACTCTGATGGGCTGGATTAAGATGCATTATTTTAGAGGATTGCTATAGTACAGGATTGAAATAAAATTGCGCGTCAAACTCTCATCATTGAAAAATAACGAAAATGCGACGCGCAGTTATTCAAAGGATGAACTGAATGGTACTTTTATTCTTCATCCGCATGATAAATCCCAACATAGCCCTGCGGTTCTACTCTGACAATCTGCTCAACTTCCTCTGTTTTCTCCGGGAAGTCCGCTTCTGTATGAAATCTCACACAGGTTCCGCAGGAAGAACTTAAATCTCTTGGGACCGGCATGACTTCTGCACTCAGATTCATTGCCTGGCAGTTTCTTCGAAACTGAATAGCTCCATAATGGGAATAGAAGGTTGCTATATATGTGATCATTTTGTAAGTTTCAGCAGGATATCATCTCCCTGCTCTGTTGCCTGTACCTGATATCCCTGATGTGTTGCAAATCTGGATACATTCTCTTTTGCAACTACGTTATCAACCAGGATCTCATATTCTTTATCTCCGGATTCCATTGCATTCTTTGCACGGATCACTGGTTCCGGACAGGATAAACCTCTTGCATCTACTTTCTTCATTCGTCTCTCTCCTTTTAGAGTGTATATAAAAAATACTTTCCGCAAAGTGAGCGTATTGATTGCGGAAATAATGTCTGCATTCCAACAATCAGGCTTCTTCTTTTCTCATGGAGTTCACTGCCGCAATTACAGCAACTACCACAATCCCAATAATAACTGCGATCTTTCCGTTTGCTGTAGGACCTTCACCGGAAGATGCCAGTCCGAAGTTATGGGCAAAAGCAGCACCTGCCATCAGACCGAGAACGGTCACAGCGGAGTCTGTATTTCCCTCGCCTGCAAGGATCAGCTGACGAAGCGGGCATCCACCGAGGAGAATACATCCAAAGCCTGCCAGATACATTCCCAGTGCGTTCCACAGTCCGTCTGTATGTGCGATCGGCTGTCCCGCAAATCCCGGATTGAAATAGGATGTTCCTGTAACTGCACCGAGGATCAGATTCATTACCAATGCTGTCACAAGAATTGCAGCAAAACCGAACAGTAATTTATATTCTTTGAAAAGTACCGCATCACGGATACCGCCGACCATACACAGACGTGTTCTCTGAGCCAGGATACCAACAATGATTCCTGCTGCCAGTGCAATAATGATTGCAGCATGTTTTGCTCCAGGTCCACCTTCCGGCTCTGTGAAATGGATAAATGCAGGTGCAGCTGCCAGTAACAGCAGCATCACGATCTGGAATGCCGGATAAATACTGCCTTCCAGCTTCGGCATCTTATAAGAACGTTTCAGTGTGTAACCTTTCTTCAGGAAAACAGTTCCTGTAAGAATACCGGCTACAAATCCAACAAGTCCAAACAATGCATTTCCGTCTCCGCCTGCCAGACGCAGGATCATACGGAATGGACATCCGAGGAACATCAGACATCCGATCATAACAAATGCACCAAGTGTAAATCTGGTCACAGGTGCAGAGCCGCCTCTTGGACGGAACTCTTTCTTAACAAGTGAAATGATACATGCTCCAAGCACCAGACCAATGATCTCCGGACGGATATAGTGAACTGCTGCCGCTGAATGAAGTCCCAGCGCACCTGTAGTATCTCTCAGGAAGCAGGCAATACAAAATCCCATATTTGCCGGATTTCCAAAAAACACCAGAATTGCAGCGATCAGACCGATCACGCCTCCTGCCAGAACTATGGTTCCCTTTTCGTTTTTCATTTATTTCTTTCCTCCTTTTACACTATTTACTCTCAGCGTCTTTATTGCACTTGCTTTTGTGAGAGTACATCACTGACTTTTTTTGTTGTCAGCGCAATTTCTTTGTATCTATTTTATCATTTTTATGCTGAAATCACTAATTCATTATAGTCGTATTTTATAGTTATTTATAGAAATCATTTATAAGTTGTGCTATACTACAGATAAGATATGATGTTAGGGTCAAAAAGTATTTTTTTCCTGACTTGATATCCACGAATTGCTATATATAAAAATCGGGGGATTTGTTGCTATGAATAAAATATATCTGGATCAGGCCAGTACGTCTTTTCCAAAAGCACCATCTGTGGCACAGACAGTTTATGATTATCTGTCAGGCTCTGCTGTGAATGTGAATCGTGGAGGATACCGGGCAGCTTATTCTGTGGAGGAACAGATTTTTGAAACAAGAGAACAGCTTCTGAGGCTCTTTCACTTTACTTCCGGAAAGGGTAAGAATGTTATTTTTACAGAAAATATCACTGCAAGTCTGAATGTTCTTCTGAAAGGACTTTTGAACCCCGGCGATCATGTACTTGTAACTGCCATGGAGCATAATGCAGTGATGCGTCCTCTTGTACAGCTGGAGAAACATGGAATTTCTTTTGACAGGATCCCATGCGCTTCTGACGGCAGTCTTCTGCTTGATAAAGCGACCGCACTCCTTCGTCCTGAGACTAAGCTTGTGGTCTGTCTTCATGCTTCTAATGTATGCGGAACTGTCATGCCAGCACAGGAAATCGGAGATTTCTGCAAAGAACATGGGCTTCTTTTTATTCTGGACACTGCACAGACGGCAGGAACCATTAACATTGATATGGAGAAATGTCACATAGACGCACTGGCATTTACAGGTCACAAGGGACTCAGAGGGCCACAGGGAACAGGTGGCTTTCTGATCCGCAATAAACTGGCAGCGCAGATTGAGCCTCTTATCAGCGGTGGAACAGGAAGCGCCTCTCATTCTGAAGAAGTACCGGCATTTCTTCCTGATCGTTTCGAGCCCGGAACTCCCAATATACCTGGGATTCTGGGACTTCATGCCGCACTCTGTGATCTGGAGAAACAGTCCATGGAAGAAATCCGCCAACATGAATTAATGCTGACACAATACTTTATAGATGGTATCCTGAATCTGGATCCTGAAGAAAAATTTCTGCGTATTATCGGTAAAAAAAATATTGAAAACCGTTGTGCAGTTGTATCCGTCCAGACCTTACATATGGACATGGCTCAGGCCGCCTTTGAGCTGGACAGTACTTATGGAATTATGACAAGAGTCGGCCTTCACTGTGCACCAAACGCACATAAAACTCTTGGAACATACCCGGATGGTACTCTCCGTTTTTCTTTCGGACCTGAGAATACAAAGCAGGAACTGGATATTGCTTTAGATGCATTATCCGCATTACTATAACAATCCTAGTGTACCAACAAGTTGATTTCTTGAACAATCTTACGTCTAAATTTCTTATTTCCGCGTTGTCGTCAGTCGCCGTAGCCACCGCTACGCCTCTCTCCTCCGCCTTGAAATAAGAAAATTTATCCTGCAAGATTGTTTCAAGAATCAACTTGTCGGTACACTCGTACATCGTTTTCGTACATAAAAGGAGATTTTCACAATGGAATTTAAACAATTAGAAGCATTCGTCGCTGTCGTGGACTACGGCAGCTTCTCAGAGGCGGCGCCGCCTCTATCTGACACAGCCTACGATCAGTGCGCATATACGTTCCCTGGAAGATGAACTGCATATGAAACTGATCATCCGCACTACAAAGAAAACAACGATCACAGCCAAAGGCTACCAACTTTATGACAGTGCAGTCCGTATGCTGGAAATCAGAAATAACCTGCTTGAAAATTTTACAGGTGCCCACAAACATATGATAGATCTGGCTGCATCTACCATTCCTTCTTCTTATCTTTTGCCGGAACTGCTTGCTGCTTTCGGAAAAACGCACCCTGATGTTTATTTTCACTCCATACAGTCAGACAGTTCTGAATCCATCAGCCGGGTACTGGACGGAACTGTAGATCTGGCTCTGGTAGGCCAGAATACACGTGATGAGAGCTGCGTGTTTATTCCTTTCTGCCATGATGAGCTAGTTATTGCAACTCCTGTAACAGATCACTATCTTGCACTCAAGAACAGAGAAACACCCGCTGTTTTTCATGATTTCCTAAAAGATCCTATTATTTTCAGGGAAAAAGGCTCCGGCACAAAAAAAGAAATGGACCTTTTTCTGGAGCGCACAGGCATCACAACAGGCAATCTGAATGTAATCGCCCGCATGAATGACCTGGAAAGCATCAAAAAGTCCATTGTTAATGGTCTGGGAATCTCTATTCTTTCATCACGCTCTGTCAATGACCTGCAGAGGACAAAGCAGATTCTTGTCTTTCCGCTGGAGGAAGCTGCCCATAAGCGCAGTTTCTATATAGTCTACAGCAAAAACAGGATTCTGAAACCCCATGTAAAGCAGTTTGTACAGTTTGTGCGAGACTATTATATGTAACTGTTATCTGCCGGCATCCAGCAGTTTCACAAACTCTTCCTCCGGCATTGGTTTGTAAAAATAATAACCCTGAATATAATCACAGCCGTTGTCTCTTAAGAACTCGACCTGCTCTTTAGTTTCAGCACCTTCCGCTATAATCTTTATATCCATAGTATGTGCCATTTCAATGATGAAGCGGATAATACTGCGTGTTTTGGTATTGGTTTCTATCTGCCGCACAAAACTCATATCAATTTTCATAATATCAAAGTTGTAATTCTGGAGCATTCCAAAGGAAGAATATCCGCTTCCAAAATCATCCAGGAGCAGCAGAATCCCTGCTTCTCTTAATGCCTCCAGAGTTGCATTTCTGTCTGCCTCAATGGCAGCATAGGAAGTTTCTGTAATCTCCATTCTGCACAGACCGGACGGCATGGAAGCATCTGCACATTTCTTCTCCAGCCAGTTCATGATCGTCTCATCATAGAAATCCATCCATGACAGATTAGTTGATACCGGAACTGTGATCTTATCGGACTGATAACGTTTCTTCTGAAATTCATTAACCGAATCCAGCACATACAGATCCAGTTCGGAAATATGTCCGCTTTCCTCCAGTGCAGGAATAAATACACCCGGCGAAATAAATCCCTTTTTCGGGTGGAACCACCGGATCAGAGATTCTGCTGATGCAATCTTTCCGGTCATTGCATCCACAACAGGCTGAAAATATACTTTGAACTGTCCCTGCTCAATCCCTTCCTCCAGTTCACCTGCTAATGTTGCTTTATCTATATATGTATTCTTCATGGAAGAATCATAAATCTTATATGACTGGACAAACTCATCTGTAATATATCTCTGGGCAATCTTTGCCCTGTCAATCATTCCATTCACAGACATTTTTTTCTTTTCAAGCATAAAAATCCCACATTTGACAGACAAATGAAGTGTTTTTCCTCCCCGGGTAAGTTTCTTCTGACACATTCCGGTAAGCATATCCAGATCGAGATTCTTACGTTCTACCAGACAGATAAAATGATCTGCGTCCTCACGTGCCGATACCAGAGGCTTCAGCTCTGATTTCCGGACATCTTCGTACACTTTGCGCAGCATCATATCTCCGATTTCTGTTCCAAAAAGTTCATTGACTGCCTTGAAATTCTTAATATCGAAAAATACAACCGCATATCCGGTTCTGTCTTCACTTTCTTTCAGGATCCGTTCCACATGACGGATAAAACCCTGTCTGTTATATCCGCCCGTCAGAATATCCTGTTCAAATTTCTCCGTAATATCCTCAACTGTAGCTACAATAATGTCAAAAAATTTATTGAGGTAAAAAAATGTATAGTTCTTTAAACATTTCTCCCCTTTTTTATTAAACTGATGAACAGAGAAAGAATATCTATCTTTCTCCTGCAGTTCTTTCCGAATGGTATCAAGACGCACACATTTTTCATATACGGATTTCTCATCATCCGGAACAAATTTCTTCATAACTTCAGTAACATAACCGGAATAACTGATCTCTTCTGCCAGAACCATCTCCATGGCACAGATACCCGGATGATCCAGTCTCACACAGTCTCTCTGCCCGTCAATAATCTCTATTCTGTCAAAATTCTTTCTGTACAGCATATGCGGAATCTGCTCTGAAAAATAGTTCTCTGTAATATCAGAAAAATAGATCAGTGCTTCCAGCCTGTCATAAGAAACGTTCCGGACCATCTCAACTGTGGTTCTGATCATCCTCAGACTGATTCCTTTTGCGGCATACACAGGACATTCCCATTGGATCATATCTTTTCCCTGTGTCAGACACTCCCTCAGATTATCTACACAAAATACCTTTCTGTACTGAGTTCTCACTTCTCTCTGCGGAATAGACTGACTGATCCGCTCAATATAAGAATCCAGTGGTTCATTTACATCTTTCAGCTCCAGTGAAGCAATCCTGCTGTTTGCCATAATACAGCTTCCATCCGAAATATTTACTGTGACTGAGGCAAACGCATCTTTTGCATGACGTATGATCTTATCCAGCTGTTTCAGATATTCATCATTGATATCCCGGATATACATCATGGCAATCTGGTCATCCGGTTTATATTCTGCACTTCTGATGACTTCCATACATACCCAGCGGTACTCCTGTTTTATCAGAGTTCTGTAGTTCAGGTAAATGCGTTCTCTGCCTTTCGCAAGTTCTCTTCTCAGATTATCTATACTGCAGAATTTCAAATATTCTTCCTGATCCTCTTCATAAATATACTTATAATCAGCCATCATTTTAAGGCTTTCAGAAAGACTTGGAAGCATGGAAACAGTACTGTCTTTTCCTCTTATAACTGTATAAGTATCTGTCGAGAGATTAATCTTGAGTATCCGGTGAAAAATAGATGATAACATTTTCATCGCATCCTGCAGGTCTCCCGTCATCTTATCATGCAGCGCAATCGTACTCTCAACACGATGAAAGACCGTCATTGCATCAAAGGGACGTGTGAAGTAATCACTTACTCCCAGCCCATAAACCCGACGGATGCTATCTTCGGAAGTCTCTGATGAAATACAGATAACAGGCAACATATCCAGCCATTGCTTTTCCTTCATAACAGCAAGTACCTGATAACCATCCATTACCGGCATGATCAGGTCAAGGAGCACCAGCTTAAAATCCTTATGGCATCTTTCAAGGATTTCAACTGCCTGCTTTCCATTTTCAGCTTCACAGATATCATATTTATCTTCCAGCATACAGGAAAGGATTTCTCTGTTTAATTGTGAATCATCAACGATTAATATCTTTAGCTTACTCATATAATGTATGCCCTTTCTTCTGTTATTATGGCTGTGTGAAAATTTAACCGGACAGATGTCAAAAACAGCTGCTCGGTTATGCATAATTCAAGTATATCATTCAAAGGATAAAAGTCAATAATTGGAAATATCGTTTTATCGCTGTTCACCGGTAATAATCGGATATACTACCAGTATATGATTCCCTGTTTTCTCTTTACAAAAATTCACATTGATATATAATACATAAACAGATCAAGGAGGAGCACAGGCTCCTCCTTGTCAGTCAGTTACAGATTTTTCTTCTTATAAATAAACCATGATGCTGCTACAGTAAACACCAGCAGATAAAGAAGCAGAATCCCAATACCAGTGTAATTCACCGCCTCACCTGATGAAATGCTTCTCATCAGATGGCTGGTCTGGGATAATGGCAAGGCTGATACAAACTTGCCTATAAATCCCGGAAGTTTCTCTGTTGAGAAAAAGGTGTTACACAAATATGCCATAGGCATAATGATATAATTGGAAAACCTCGGCACGTCTGCGTGATTTTTTGCCAGAAAGGAGACCACCACGCCGATGGCTGAGAATACTGCTCCGTTCAGGAACATCACCAGAAAGGACCATCCGTTGAAGATCAGTCCTGTCTCAATAGGTGCTGTAAGAAGCAGTATGATTCCTCCTGCATACAGACCACGCAGACTTCCCCCGATGATCTGTCCGGCAATAAACTGCCATAATGGTGTGGGGGAGATCATCACCTGATCAAAAGCCTTCTCATACAGTCTCTGTACGTTTAGGTTCTGCGCAATGGCGTTGAAGCTTCCGTTCATAGTTGTCAGTGATACCACACCCGGAATCAGAAAATTCAGGTATGGCTGTCCATGAGAAGTGGTCTGGATTCCCATTCCGAATACGATCAGATACATTAGCGGTGCGATCATTGCCGCCAGTGTGATCTTATAGAAATCCCGGCGGAATTCTACCCACTTCTCCCATAATATTGTTATAATTCCCATACATTTTTCTCCAGATTATTCTAACTTTTTTCGCAACCTCCGCAGGGGACTTCCCTGATTCAGTTAATATCTGCTATTTTGAAATCAAATGTTTCCCGGCTCTTTCTACAAAGACGTCTTCCAGTGTTGTCTCACGAAGAGACGCCTGCCCTGTAAGCTGTTCCAGATACCGGATTGCTTCCTGTCGTGTATGGAAATAGTGATTCTGTGTTCCATCTGCTGTCATCTCGTCTACCGCATAAGCACCAAGACTCTCGATCAATGCTTGCGGAGTACTTACCTCCTCCAGCTTTCCATGATCCATCAGTGCCACACGATTGCAGAGACTCTGTGCTTCTTCCATATAATGAGTAGTCAGCAGGATCGTCAGGTTTTTCTCATTAAGCTTACGCAGAAGATTCCACATCTGTCTCCTGGAAAGAGCATCCATTCCTGCTGTGGGTTCATCCAGAAGCAGGATCTCCGGATCTGTCAGGAGTGCCCGACAGACCATCAGCTTACGCTTCATTCCACCTGAAAGCTTACGTACTGTACGCTTGCGGAATTTCAGCAGATCACAGAACTCCAGAAGTTCCTCTGTCCTTTCTTTTATCTGCTTTCTGGGCATAAAGTAGAGGCGGCCCTGATATTCCATGATCTCATCCATATTCATATCCTGACGCATGGAATATTCCTGGGTGATCACACTGATTTTTCTTTTCAGATCGGGACGTTGTCTTGTAAGCTGCTGACCGTCTATGAGGATTTCTCCCTTTGTTGGAAGAAGAAGGGTTGAGAGCAGGCTGATGGTCGTTGTCTTGCCTGCTCCGTTTGGTCCGAGAAGACCAAAAAACTCACCTTTTTCAATTTTCAGGTTCAGGGAATCCACAGCTGTAAAATTGTCAAAGGTTTTTGTCAGATCTCTGGTCTCGATCATAATCCTCCATCCTGTTCCTTTGCAATGATCAGAGAATAATAGCCTGCATCATCCGGAATTTCTTCTACACTGTTGTAAATATGCTCATCCGGCATTCCACAGTTCTCCACCATACGGATATTGCGTCCGCTTTTTGCCAGAATTTCCTTTACCTGATTCATCTTTTTGCCGGATTTCATCAGCACATAGGTACCCGGCTGATCCAGTTCACTGTCAAGGCGGTGAACTGCAGGCTGTACATGAAGAGGCTGGTTCCACTCTGTAAGCGGAATATTCAGGCGTGCTGCTGTTGCACAGAAGGAAGTAATACCGCTTACCAGTCTTGTCTCATATCCATCCTCTTCTACTCTCTTCTGCACATATGAAAATGTTGAATAGATAGTCGGATCTCCAAGTGTCAGAAATACTACATTCTTACCTGTATCAAGTGCTGCTTCCAGCGCCTTGGCACCTTTTTCATGGTTCAGTTCCAGTTCTGCCTTATCGTGTGTCATTGGCATATAGATTGGCAGGAGTTCTTTGTCTGCAAGCTCAGGTACTGCCTGTACTGCGATCTTATATGCAACTGTTTCACGCACCTCTGCGCCCGGTACTGCAATAATATCATTCTCTTTGATCAGGCGCACTGCCTTTAATGTCATAAGTTCCGGATCTCCGGGGCCAACTCCTACTCCGTATAAAATTCCTCTCATTACCATATCCTCCTGTGATTTACATATACATTTTTATGATATCAGAATTGCATGAGCTGCTTCGCAGCAAAGCAATTCACAGATATTCATTTATTGTGCTCACTGTTCACTACGTTCTCAATGATGTTGCGTGCGGACAGTATCTTTTATTATACTAAAACAGGATAACTTTTTCAACAAAGTATTGACAATTAATTTCAATTGTGGGATGATGAAAATTATCGAATTTAAGTGAGGAAAGAAATATGAGAAAGATTTTTGCAGTTCTGGCAGCTTTAATCTGCTGTCTGTCAGTATGGACTTCTGTTCCTGCTGCACAGGCTTTCACTCTTGATAAAGAAGATGGGGAGTATTCCATCCAGGTAGAGCTGGAAGGCGGAAGCGGCAAAGCCAGTGTCACTTCACCGACTTTGATCACTGTGAAAAACGGCGAAGTAACTGCCGATATCCAGTGGAGCAGTTCTAATTATGACTACATGATCGTTGACGGTAAAAAATATCTCCCTGTCAATGAGGAAGGAACGAATTCTGAATTCCAGATCCCGGTTACCATTATGGATGAGAGCATGCCGGTAATCGCAGACACTACCGCCATGGGCACCCCTCATGAGATCAATTATACCCTGACTTTCTATTCCGATTCCATCGGTTCCAAAAGCCAGATGCCGCAGGAAGCAGCGAAACGTGTTGTTGCTGTTGCACTTGTTATTATCGTAGGCGGTGGGATTCTGAATTATTTCGTAAACAAGAGAAACCGATGCTGAACCAGGCAGACACCTGCATCTCAATTCGGTTAAGAAATACAAAAAAGCTGCCATCCGGCAGCTTTTTTGTATTCTATATCTTTATTCAGCCATCTCCACTTCCAGCACATAGTCTACAGGATCCGGCAGTACAGGATCCGGACCAAGGTCAACAAATGCGATATCCGGATAATCGCTGTGCACCCATAAAGTAGAAATCGGCACTTCATGTCCGTCATCCAGGGCACGTACTTTCACAATCTTATTCTTGTCAAAGCCGATCAGCGGCAGTGGTCCTAATGTATTCTCATAAATATGGACATAATACTTGTTTCCATTTCTGGTGATACGTCCGTAATCCGGTTTCGGGATATCTGCTGCCGGAGCGCATCCATAGATACTGTCATGGTTCTTATCCATCCAGCGTCCGATTTCCGCCAGGATCGCGGAGGATTCTTTCGGGAATTTACCTTTCGCATCAGGTCCTACATTCAGGATCATATTTCCACCTTTGGAAACACACTCTACCAGCTTCTTGATCAGCATGGAAGCAGGTTTGTAATAGTGGTCATTTGCGCAGTAGCCCCAGTTATTGTTCATAGTGAAGCATGCTTCCCATACCATCGGATTCCCTTCTTTGTCGCAGATTCCTTCCGGCGGGATGATCTGTTCCGGGCTTATAAAATCGCCATGATACGGTGTCGGATCGCATTCATACAGAGATCCTCTTCCCTCACCACTGACTTCCAGACGGTTATCAATGATGATTCCCGGCTGTAATCTGCGGACCATATCTATCAGTCTGGTTGCTCCCCATTTCTCGCCTCGCATATCGTCATAGGAAAAGTCAAACCACATAATATCGATTTTTCCATAATTTGTGCAGACCTCTTCCACCTGATTGTACATATACTCTATATAACGAGAAAAATCTCTGTTTTCATTACTGCATTCCGGATGGTTTCTCATAGGATGGATGCGGTCTCCGTAATGAGGATAGTCCGGATGATGCCAGTCAAGTAATGTGAAATACAGACCGACTTTCAGACCTTCTTCTCGAAGAGCTTCCACATATTCTTTGATCAGATCTCTTCCTGCAGGTGTATTGGTAACTTTATAATCTGTGTATTTACTGTCAAATAAACAGAAACCATCATGGTGTTTTGCAGTCAGAACCACATATTTCATACCTGCTGCCTTTGCCTCTTTTGCCCACTGTTTCGGATTATAGTCTCTGGCATCAAATTCTTTCATAAACGGAAGGTATTCTTCCTCAGGCATCTCCTCTGTACTGCGTACCCATTCTCCTCTTGCAGGAATAGAATATAAGCCCCAGTGGATAAACATTCCGAAACGGGCATCCTGATACCATTTCATACGTTCTTCATATTCTTTTCTGTTAAACTGATACATGATTTCTTATCTCCTGTATTTATTTACATTAATCTCAACAGCATATCCCCGGTTCCTACATTGTAACCGCTGGTCGCATAAATCCCATTCAGGGTTCCATTCGTCACAATGATCAGCGGAAGTTTATCCGGGTCTACGTACATACGTCTTCCCAGAGTATTGATAATCTCTGAGAAATCATCATAATAAATCTGAATATTTTTTAACTTTGCAAGTGCTTTGGACAGTGTCGGTGTCTCCAGTGCTTCTTTACTTCTCACTACAAAAATAATCTGCTCTGCATATTCTGCGAAAGCCTCTTCCTGCTCCATCATTTCATTTAAGATATGCTCAGTAGGCTCTTTTTCTTCTTCCAGAAACATCAGGATATGTTTTCCGTCTGCTGTAAGGTCAGATGCTTTCAACTCTGTACCATCCTCAGTTTTCAGCATAAATTCCGGCATGGAAATATTCTCCAGCATATCCTCCAGATCTGCTTCCCTGAGTACCAGCTCAATCTCCTTTGTCTCTCCGGGCTGAATTTCAAAATGATATTCATTTGCAAACATATTTCCATTTGGAAGTCTGTTTGAAGTAAGAATCCTGTAGTTTCCGGATTCCAACGGCAGATTTAGGATCTGATCTTCGAAATTCTCTGCTCCCAGTTTCAGTGATGTATATCTTCCATTCTCCAGTTTTGCAATACTCCAGTTCTGGAAATATTTCCACTGTACAGTCTCTCCTGCTTTCAGGATCAGAGTACAGTTCTTCTCTGTTCTTGCAAGCACAGGAACGAATCTTCCGTTTTCCATATATTCCATAGAACGATCATGTGGATTCAGTCTTGCCGCTACTCCAAGGGTTCTCGCTATTGCAACAAACAGGATTTTCTTTGACAGGAAGCTTCCTGTACAGGTCCTTATGCATCCTGCCGGTGTTGTGATCACACTGGAACGCTCTTTCTCCGGTCTGGAAACAATTGCCTTCTCGATCAGATTCCAGATTCTGGAAGGATCATCTCTCAGCTCCTGTTTCTCAGCTCTGGAAAAATGCTTCTTAATCTCTCTTCTGTATTTCTGAAGAACTTCATCATCTACTCTTGGATTTAACACATAAGATACAAAGGTATCCTTTTTCATCATACCATGATATGGAATTGCCAGCTCCAGATGTTCCTCCAGAACGTCACTGATACAGTCAGTTCTGTCTTTCTCTGTAAGAACCCTCAGGAGATCTTCTCTGTATGAGGCAGCAATGGCTTCTTCTATCCTGTTTACCTTTTTTTCCAGGAAACGTTCACATTCCGGATTTGACCAGTTTCTTACTTTCTGCTCTCTGTGTGCATTGGCTGCTGCCAGACGCTTATTTCCCTTCGCCTTCTGTTCCGGAGTCGGCATGTCTGTGTTTACAGGTGCATCATGAGGAGCAAATATATCTGCTGCTGTCCACTTTTCTGATTCGCCGTCATTTCTTTCGTCCTGCGGTACCAGACAAAGTTCACAGTTATCTTCTTTCTCAGTGTTCATAACTGCTTCCGCATAGAACCACTCGCCGTCAGAACACATTCTTGCGGAAATATGCAGACTTCCAAGTCCTGTTGTCAGTCTGGCAGTTCCCTTACTGTCTGTTTTCTTCTCTGCGATCGGGGCATACTCTGAATAGTTCAGTACCTCAAAGGAAACCTCAGCTCCCTCTGCGGGTAACCCCTGCGCATCCTTTACTGTTACTGTAATTTCTTTGGTTACTGCATACCTCTTCAATTCATTCAGCATGGTCACCATACCATCTGTGCCGATCACCTCGCCTTCCGGGATCTTGGTGTCAAACACACGTGAATGGATCATCATTGCTCTGGAAGAAGCGTTTGTAAACCATCCTTTATTCAGGATTTCTTCAGGCTCACAGGCTCCCAGGAAGTACCATTTGCCGTCACACCAGATCTCTACCCAGGCGTGATTGTCATCGCAGTGAGACCACTTCGGTGCATATACCTGGCGGGCAGGTACGCCTACACTTCGCAGTGCATTTACAGTGAACACAGACTCTTCACCACATCTGCCATTTCCTCTGCGGTATACAGAAATCGCAGATAACGTACGGTCATCTGTACAATGATAAGTAGCTTCTTCGGCACACCAGTAGTTCACTTCCAGCGCTGCTTCTCTGAAGTTCATTCCCTGTATTCTGCTTCCGATCTCTGCGCGGAAATAAGTTCTGCACTGTGCGATCTCCTCCTCATTTACTCTGTGAAACAGCACATAATTCAGGAAGATTTCTTCCGGAAGGTCTGCAACCTGCGGATTCTCTTTCCAGAGCCTCACACCATTCTCCGCATAGTCCAGAAATACTTCAAACGGGTAATTGCCAATGTCACTGTACGGCATAAACGCATATAAATATTTACATGCAAGTGCCACTTCCTCTGTACATTTCTGTAATTTCTCGTCTACAGGCGCAAAAACCCGGGGCAGGCTCTTTGCCTGCTCCAGGTAGTTCTCTTCAATTCGGCCCCTGTTCTCTTTTAAAAAAACTCTCGGTTCTGCCATTATAATTCCTCCAGAACTTTCTTTGCGGCACGGATATTATCTACATCCGTACGCCATATCTCATATTCGCTCAGCATCGGAAGTCCCATATTGACTCCATCCTTGCGAAACTGCATCTCACTGTCAATGACTCTCTTTCCTGTCATATGATAAGCCCTGACTCCTGTAAGCGGATAAAGCTGGCGGATCACTTCTGCTCCCACGCCGCTTCCTGCCTGGATCGTGATACGTCCCAGACTCTTCTCTACCAGTTCCTTCAGCAGATCTGCCCCCTGCAGACATACATTGCGCTGGCCTGAAGTAAGGATCGTATTGATTCCCAGTGAGATTGCCTGTTCCATTGTTTCTATTGGATCCACGCATACATCAAAAGCTCTGTGAAGGGTCACTGACATATCCCCTGCCGCCTCCATCAGTTCTTTCATCTGTTCCATGTTTAATGTGCCATCCGGTTTCAGCACCCCAAATACAACACCTTCAGCACCCATTTTCCTGAAATCTTCTACTGCATGCTTTATCATGGAAAATTCTGCATCTGTATAGCAGAAATCTCCAAAACGCGGACGGATCAGGGCATGGATCCTGATATCCGAACGCTTTCTTATCTCATCAAAAAGCCACGGTCCCGGAGTGGTTCCGCCGATGATCAGGTTGCCGCAGAGTTCCAGCCTGTCTGCGCCTCCCTCAACCGCTGCCATAGCAGATTCTACAGAATCTACACAGGCTTCCAAAATATATTCTTTCACGTACTTGCCTCCATCTTTTTCATTTAAGCCAGACAGATCATCCATTCTGCTGACTGATTTAACCAGATCAGATAAGTCCCCCGAAGACCTACCTGTATCAGAACAATTTCACCCCTGCTCTCTCCAGTGTACTCACGATCGTATCATCTGGAAATTCATCCGTAACAATTCCGCTGATATCATCAAAGTATGCATATTTATAGGAATCGTTGAAATAGAATTTATCCTTTTCCATAACAACATATTTATGTCTGCTGCTGTACACGGCTGCTTTCTTTGTCAATCCGTCCTCTACCCCCAATGTAGTAATTGCACAATCAGTCATATCCACACCGCAGCTTCCTATAAATGCACGGTCAAAGCTATACTGCTTAATCACTTCTATCGTTGCAGCTCCCATAAATCCGTTTACTGTCTGGTACATTGTTCCCCCTGTACCGATTGCAGTAATAGACGGATTTGTGGCAAGGATCTGCAGGATATCTATCATATTGCTCACCACTACCACACGCATATTTGACGTGGCAAGAAGCTTTGCCAGTTCGATATTTGTGGTAGAAATATCAAGGAAAATCGTTTCGTTATTCTTAATCAGTTTAAATGCTTTGGCTGCAATTGTTCTCTTTTTGTCAAGGTTAAACTGGCGTCTGTCTACTACGTCTCTCTTCAGCGGATAATCCTGTGAAAGGATTGCGCCGCCGTAGGTTCTCTTTAACTTACCGGCGTTTTCAAGAGTCTTAAGATCTTTTCGGATACAGTCTTCTGTGACCTGAAAGATTTCACTCAATTCCTTAACCTTGACTTTTCCATTTTCACGAAGGCATTTCTCTATTGCGCTTTGTCTTTCCTCAGTAAACATAGCCCCTCTTTCCTCATCCATTCATGATAACCTGTATCTTTCAGTGAATCCTGTTTTCTTCACTGTTCATCTTCAGGTGTAATATTGTTATTTCGGAATTCCTATTCTGTAAGTTCCGGATAATGACATTTTACAATATGACCCGGTGCAATTTCAACAGGTGTCGGCACCTGTGTCTTACATTTTTCTGTACAATGTGGGCAGCGTGTATGGAACAGGCATCCACTTGGCGGATTACTCGGACTTGGAAGATCACCTTTTAAAGTAATACGCTCTTTCTTCACTTCCGGATCCGGGATCGGAACTGCTGAAAGAAGTGCTCTTGTATATGGATGTCTCGGGTTTGCATACAGTTCTTTCTTCGGAGCTGTCTCTACGATCGTACCCAGATACATAACACCGATCCTGTCTGAAATCATCTCAACGACACTCAGGTCATGGGAAATGAACAAATAGGTAAGATTAAAGTCTTTCTGTAACTGCTGCAGAAGATTTAATACCTGCGCCTGGATAGAAACATCCAGCGCTGATACCGGCTCATCTGCGATGATAAGCTTTGGCTGTACAGTCAGTGCTCTGGCAATTCCGATACGCTGACGCTGACCACCGGAAAATTCATGTGGGTAACGTTCTCCGTGTGATGGGCTTAAACCTACTGTTCCCAAAAGTTCATGCACTTTCTTAAGACGCTCGCCTGCACTCATATTTGTGTGAATCAGAAGTGGCTCACCGATGAGATCCTGAACTTTCATTCTCGGATTCAGGGAACCGTATGGATCCTGGAAAACCATCTGGATATCTGAACGTAACGGGCGCATTTCTTTCTCTGAAAGTTTGGAGATTTCTTTTCCCTCAAACCAGATTTCACCGGAGTCAGGTGTGATCAGATGATCGATCAGTTTACCTGTCGTGGATTTACCACAGCCGGACTCGCCTACCAGCGAAAAAGTTTCACCCGGATAAATATCAAAAGATACGTCATTTACCGCATGGACAAATTTCTTCTTGCTGAACATTCCTCCGTTTGCCTGGAATGTTTTCTTCATATTCTTTACTGATAATAACGGCTCGCTCACAGGTTACGCCTCCTTTCCGATTTTGTTGAGCAGATGGCATCTGCATTTTCTGGTTCCTGCTTCGTTGATATCTGCAAGCTCCGGTTCCTGCTGATGGCAGATATCCATTGCATATTTACATCTCGGTGCAAACTTACATCCTTTCGGCATTACGGACAGATCCGGTACGCTTCCCGGAATGGACGGAAGAGATTCCACACCACTTCCAAGTTTCGGTACAGAACCGATCAGCCCCTGTGTATATGGATGTTTCGGATCTGCAAAAAGTTCCTGCACAGGCGCTTCTTCTACGATTCGGCCGGCATACATAACAACAACTCTGGAACACATTTCAGCGACAACACCAAGGTCATGTGTGATCATCAGAATGCCTGTATTCTTCTTTGCCCTGATCTCCTCCATCAGCTCCAGGATCTGTGCCTGAATGGTAACGTCAAGGGCTGTAGTCGGCTCGTCCGCGATGAGAAGCTCCGGCTCACAGGACATTGCCATAGCAATCATAACACGCTGGCACATACCGCCTGAAAGCTGGTGCGGATAACTCTTTAATGTCATATCCGGTTCAGGGATACCTACTGATTTCAGTACTTCGAATGCTCTGTTGTGCGCCTCTTCTTTTGAAAAATTGTTATGGAGCAGGATTGCTTCTGTCAACTGTTTCTCAATTCTCATACATGGGTTCAGAGAGTTCATCGGCTCCTGAAAGATCATGGCAACTTCACGTCCTCTGATCTTTCTCATGCCTTTTTTATCTTCTTTGAGAAGATCCTTGCCGTTAAGCAGGATCTCACCGTTGGAAATCTTACTGTTGCGTGCCAGAAGTTTCATAATGGAGAGGGAAGTTACGGATTTACCGCATCCGGACTCTCCTACCAGACCAAGAATCTCACCCGGCTGAATGGAGAAACTTACATTATTAACTGCTGTCACCCATGTTTTATCTCTTTTAAACTCCGTACGGAGGTTCTTTACTTCTAATAATTTTTCTGCCATGGTTTCTTCCTCCTAGTTCATCTTTGGATCCAGGGTATCTCTGAGACCGTCGCCCAGCAGGTTGAATGCCAGAACTGTAAGGAAGATCAGAATACCAGGGAACAGTACCATGTGAGGAGCTGTGTTCAGATAGTTACGTCCTGTGGAAAGCATGGAACCCCAGTCAGGCTCTGTAACGTTTGCACCGAATCCCAGGAAGCTTAAGGATGATGCAGCAAGGATTGCAGTACCTACACGCATGGTAAAGTTAACGATCATAGACTGGATCGTACCAGGGAAAATATGTACAAACAGGATTCTTGTGTTTGAACATCCCAGGGAACGGGCAACCTCTACATAAGGAGCCTGCTTTACGGAAATCGTCGCGCTTCGTATGATTCGTGCGAAGGACGGCACTGTAAATACCGCAACTGCGATCATAACGTTTACCATACCCTGTCCGATGATGGCAACAACTGCGATAGCCAGCAGGATATCAGGGAAAGCGAAAAGTACATCACAGCATCTCATAATCAGGGCATCGATAATTCCGCCGTAGAAACCTGCGATCAGTCCGAGAACAACACCGATAGCCGTACCAATGATCGTCGCTGTCAGCGCGCATGTAAGAGAAAGTCTGGTACCAACCATCAGACGGGAGAAAACATCCTGTCCGTATTCATTGGTTCCCCAAATGTGGGCTGCGCTTGGCCCCTGCATCATAGCTGTGTAATCCGGTGCCTGCGGATCATACGGAACTACATACGGTCCAATGATTGCCATTAAGATAATAAAAACTATAAATGCCAGAGAAATCACTGCTGTTTTTCTCTTCATGAATTTCTTGACAAATTCTTTGAACTTGCTCTGTGCCTTAGGGAGTTCTTCGGCAGCAGCAAGGTTAATATTTGATGTTGTGTTCTTATCTGCCATCTTCTCTCCTCCTCTACTCATAACGTACTCTTGGGTTAATCACGCCATAAAGAACATCTACGATCAGGTTGATCAGGATATATTCTGTAGCAAAGAACAGCAGTAATGCCTGAACAACTTTGTAATCTCTCATCTGGATGGAGTCTACCAGAAGACGTCCAAGCCCAGGAATGGAGAATACTGTCTCTGCCATAACAGATCCGGAAAGAAGACCACCGATCTGAAGTCCGGCTACTGTTACGATCTCGATCAGAGAGTTCTTAAATGCATGGCGCATAACAACCAGTGATTCAGAAAGACCTTTGGCGCGTGCGGTACGCACATAGTCCTCACGCATGGTCTCAAGCATGGAAGATCTGGAAAATCTGGCAAGTACGGCCATGATTCCTGCTCCCATTGTAAGTGATGGAAGAATATAGCTCTTCCAGGTTTCCAGTCCACTGGTTGGAAGCCATCCCAGGCTTACTGAGAAAAGCTGGATTAATTCCAGACCTAACCAGAAACTTGGAACAGATATACCTGCGATTGCTATGATCATACCTACATAATCAAGAATTCTGCCATGAAATACGGCAGCGATGATACCGATTGCAATACCGATGATCGCAGCCCATATCATGGATGAGAATGTCAGCATGATAGTTGGTTTCAGTCTTGGTGCGATTGTCTCTACTACGGTTTTACCGTTTTTGATAGAGCTTCCCAGATCTCCTGTAAAAAGACCTTTCATATATTTGCCATACTGTACAAGTAGTGGCTCATCCAGTCCCAGCTGTTCACGTACAACTGCCACATCTTCCTTTGTTGCATCCTGACCGGCTACCAGTCTTGCCGGATCACCGGGAATCATATGGATAAACATAAATACTACGAATGAGATAACCAGAAGCAGCGGGATCGTGCTTATCAAACGTTTACCTAAATAACGTCCCATATTTTTCCTCCTTATCATTTTCTTACCTGTTGTTTATATTTGATGCTTTATAGTCGGAGAACTGCCATAGTGAATCTTATGGCAGTTCTCCGGTTTGAACATCCTTGTCCTGTATTCACACTGCTGTATCGGCAGTATTTTTATGGAATTGCTGCAATTTCAGATCAGGCAGCCAGATTTATGTTCTTCGCAGCCTGTTCTCAAACAAATTACTACTGTGCTAAAGTTGCATTTGCGAAGTTAAATGCTCCATCCGGAGATACATATACGCCAGACAGATAAGATTTTGTAGAATAGATGATCTGGTCATTGCCAAGGAATAACCATGGGCATGCTTCCCATGCGATCTTCTGAGCATCGCCGTAGTATTTAGCCTGCACTTCTTCGTTAGCTGTTGCAAGACCTTCGTCCATATCTTTATCAAAATCAGCATCGTTGAAGTATGCTGTATTTGCACTTGTAGGAGGGCACATTGTGCTGTAAAGCAGGGAACGTAAAGAACCATCCATTGTGAAGTCAGATGCAGACCAGTTTACATACCACATATTGATCTCAGCATCTTCTTTGTCAACATAAATCTTGTCACTTACAGTTGCAGGCTCCATTGGCTGAACGTCAACTTCGATACCGATCTGAGCAAGCTGCTGGGAAATAAATGTCATACCTTTGATTTCCTGTGTTGTGTTATCGCCCCACAGAGTAAGTTTGAATCCGTCTTCGTATCCGGCTTCTTTCATAAGTTCTTTTGCTTTGTCTACATCATATGTGTAAGCTTCCTGCTCTTCATATCCGCCGATGATAGATGGAACTACAGATGTAGCTGGTTTTCCGTATCCGGAATACATTAACTGGATGTATGCATCTTTGTCGATCGCATAGTTCATAGCCTGACGTACTTTTACATCAGAAAGCTGTTCCAGATCCATGTTCAGAGTTACATATCTCATGATGTTGGAGTCTGTTGTAAGGATATTTACATCGTCTGTTCCTTTGATTGCTTCGATCTGGTCAGACGGTGTAGGATAGATGAAGTCTGCTTCACCTGTCTGAAGCATAGCTGTACGTGCACCTGCTTCCGGAACCTCTTTGATTGTTACAGTGTCAACGCCCGGTTTGTCTCCCCAGTAATCATCATTGCGCTTAAAGCTTGTGTGGTCTCCCTCTTCCCATTCTGTACATACATATGGGCCGGTTCCGCATGGATGGTTCATGATATCATTGCCATACTCTTCAAGAGCTGCAGGGCTGATGATACAGAACTGTGTCAGACGGTTGATAAATGGTGCCCATGCCTGTGTCAGTTTGATAACCAGTGTGTAATCATCCGGTGTTTCAATGCTGTCTACACGAGGTGTTTCAGATCCGTCTTCGTTAGTTACGATAAATGTTCTTCTCTGACGAAGATTGTTGTCTTTGTTAACTACACGATCGTAGTTTGCTTTAACTGCTGCTGCATTGAAGTCTGTTCCGTCCTGGAATTTAACGCCCTGACGAAGTTTGAAAGTATAAGTAAGAGAGTCATCGGAAACTTCCCATGATTCAGCAAGTTTGCCTGTTAATTCCTGGTTCTCATCAAAAGAAACCAGTGTCTCGTATACACCACGTGTAGCAGAGATTGCGTTTGTATCCGGAATGTTTGCCGGGTCCATGGAGCTTACGCTTCCTTCGATTGCGATCACCAGATCATTGTCGGATGATTTGGAATCTTCATTTGTGGCTTTGAGAATATAGCCGTCATCATCTGCTGCAAATGCTGTAGCGGACATGGAAACTGTCATTACTCCTGCAAGAGCTGCTGCCATAACTTTTTTGTACATTTTCATAGTTTTCTCTCCTTTTCTTTCTGTACATTGTTACTTAGTTACAATCACGAAGTTAATTTTGGGTACAAAAAAAGTGTTTTTATATTTTTGCGTCTTTGCAATGTATAAAAATCGTGCAGCAATCCATTTACTTACATGCGCCTTTGCATCTTCATAAAAACACTTTGTTGTTTAACTTGACTCCAGTATAGCAATCTGTTGTCGCATTGTCAATTATTTTGTCGTATTTTATATTATTTTGGTGGTATTATACCAATATCTGACAATGAAATTGGTATAAATCACTATGGATCAAGGATTATTTATTCTTGTTTGGTATTATTTGGCTATAATCTGTACAAACAATAAGTCCTCTAAACCTTATAGTTGGTTCAGAGGACTTATGTTGTTATCATATCTGTTTCTTTACATGAACCTGTAGCTGATTGTACGGGATTTCAATTCCGTTTGCATCAAATGCTTCTTTGATCAGTTCATTAAGCCGCCATCTGGCAGGCCAGTATTTCTCCGTAGCCACCCACACACGCAGGCCCATGACCACTGCGCTCTCTCCAAGCTCATCTACAAACACCACCATTCCCTGGTCGTCTTTCGTATCTTCATCATTATGAAGGATTTCTTCCAGGATTGCTTTTGCTTTCTTAATGTCTGAATCATAAGAAATTCCTACTTTGATCTCCAGCTTACGAAGATCTCTGGCAGTTACATTTGTAATAATGCTGCCGGACAGCGTTCCATTTGGGATTACAATGTGTTTGTTATCTATGGAAATCAGAGTTGTATAACAGATTTCTATTTTGTATACAGTTCCTTCGCACCCATTCTGCTGTGCGATAATGATATAATCCCCCACCTGAAATGGTTTGAAGATCAGAAGCATGATCCCGCCTGCGATATTTGCAAGGCCACCCTGCAATGCAAGACCTACCGTTACACCGGCAGTACCAAGCAGTGCTGCAATAGAGGATTCCCTTACCCCAAAATGAGTGGCAATACTAAATACCAGCAAAATGTAAAGTACAATTCTCAACAGCGACCCTGTAAACTGGATCACACCTTTGTCTACAGACGCACGCTCCATGGACTTCTTTATGAAAGAAACAAACCACTGGATCACTTTGCGCCCGCCCACAAATACCAGCAATGCCATTACTACTTTCAACCCCAGTTTCGTCAAAGCCGGAAGATAGTCTGAAAAATACTGCTTATAGCTGTAATATAAACTTTTTGCCTCCTGAATTTCCTGTTCCAATATTTTTCACCTGCTCTCTTATATTTTTGTCATGTATTATTTTTCTGCCCTTCTTTCATTTAACAGGCAGCTTTTCATATAATATCAGGGTTAAAAGATGTCTTTCCCCTGACTTGGTATCTACGAATTACTCCGCTGCTTTGCAGATCCCGCAATTCTCATATAAGAGTAGCATAACATACCTCATTCTCTGTAACAATCAATTTTATTCGGGCAAAAAAAGAAAGCGGACAATATATCCGCTTTACTGACACAGGATTTCACGCTCTGATGAGCTAAAATCAATATGCGTTATTTATAAGAATTGCTATAAGCGCAGAATAATCCCCTCATTTCCCGAAAACAGAAAATAAATAATTAGTTGAATAATCAGTATCGCCGGAACTCCTGTCTTAAATTTCGGCTTTCTTGTTTTATGATGAAATACCTTCATACCGGCCAGAGCTCCCACCGACCCTCCGATCACCGCCAGAAATATCAGCTGCGCTTCCGGTATGCGCCACTGTCCGGCTTTTGCCCTGCTTTTATCCAAGCCATAGATAAAAAATGTGACTACATTAATGATAATCACATAAATATATAGAAGATTTGTAGATGTCATCTGCACCTGCGAATTCCTTTCTTTAATCTTAACATGCCAGACCTGCGATCACTGATTCAAAATCCTCATCATAACCATCATATTTAAGTTCCAGAGGTTCTTCCACATCAAGGCTTAATACTCCGAGAATAGATTTGGCATCAATAAAAATTTTTCCTTTAGATACAATGTCAATATCAAATGGACATCTGACTGCCGCACAGACCAGTTTCTTTGCTGCCTCTACGTCATTAATCTTAATTGTCTTATTTGCTGTTGTCATATTCGGTAATCTCCCTTCCCTTTTGGTCTCCGTCCTATTGTCAGGACTTTTATATTGATTTTTTGACCCAGTCGTATTATACTGATTCACACATTGATATACAAACGTTATTTTTCTATATCAGATATTCTATTTTTATATAGCATAAGGAGCCGACTGTATCATGATTCTTGATTATTATCGTATTTTTTACTATGTTGCCCAGTATAAGAGTTTTTCCAAAGCAGCCGACGTTATGGGAAACAATCAGCCTAACATTACCCGGTGTATGAATATTCTGGAGAATGAGCTGGGATGTAAACTTTTTATCCGTTCCAATCGCGGAGTACAGCTGACCATTGAAGGAGAAAGACTTTTTGAACATGTATCAATTGCAATAGAACAGCTTGTATCAGGAGAAAATGAACTTCTCAAAGATAAAGGTCTGGAAAGCGGACTTGTAAATATTGGTGCCAGTGAAATCGCACTGCGTTTATTCCTGCTGAACGAACTGGAAGTCTTTCATCACCGTTATCCACATGTGAAGCTGAGGATTTCTAATCATTCCACACCACAGGCAGTTCAGGCACTGGAAAACGGTCTGGTAGACTTTGCAGTAGTTACCACACCTGTCGCTCTGAAAAAACCACTTCAGAGAATTCCCCTCTATTCTTTCCGCGAGATCCTTATAGGTGGAGAGGAATATGCGGAAACAGCTTCCAACAAACACTGTCTTCAGGATCTGCAGGATATCCCTCTGATCGGGATTGCTCCCGGAAGCAGTACAAGAGAATTATATACACAGTATTTTATGCGCCATAACCTTCCCTTCTCACCTGATATGGAAGTGGCAACTACTGACCAGATCTTCCCTATGGTGCAGCACAACCTGGGAATCGGATTCTTCCCTGAAGAGCTTGCTGCTGAACATATTGCTCAGGGGAAAATCGTCCAGATTCCCATTGAAGAGCCTCTTCCTGAACGAAAGATCTGTCTGATCCGCAATGTAAAAAGGCCACAGAGCATTGCAGCACGCAGCCTTGAAGAACACCTCACATCACACCGGGAAACAGAATAACTGTTACTGCAGACAGCAGTACCCCCAAAAACAGGGATCACTCCTGCAGATATCCGGTCTGCAGTGGTAATCCCTGTTTTATTGATGTTATTTATTTAATCCTTTCATGGATAAGCTGATACGTTTTTTCTTCATATCAACTCCGATTACTCTTACATCTACGATATCCCCTACACTCACCGCTTCCAGAGGATGTTTGATAAATCTCTCTGTCATCTCGGAAATGTGCACCAGACCGTCCTGATGTACACCGATATCTACAAATGCACCGAAATCAATAACATTACGGACAGTTCCCTTCAGCACCATTCCTTCTTTCAGATCTTTCATTTCAAGAACGTCTGAACGAAGGATCGGTTTCGGCATGTCATCACGAGGATCTCTTGCCGGTTTCTCCAGTTCCTTTACAATATCACGAAGTGTGATCTCACCGATTCCCAGTTCTGCTGCCATCTTCTTATAGTCTTTTACCTGCAGGGAAAGTCCAAGGAGATTTCCTGCCACAACATCATTTGGCTTATATCCAAGTTTTGAAAGAAGTGCAGATGCTGCTTCATAGCTCTCAGGATGTACACTTGTTGCATCCAGAGGATTCTTTCCACCTGAAATACGCATGAAACCTGCACACTGTTCAAATGCCTTCGGTCCTAATTTCGCTACTTTGAGAAGTTCTTTTCTGTCTGTAAACTGACCGTTCTCTTCTCTGTAAGCTACGATATTTTTGGCAATTGCTTTGCTGATACCGGAAATATACTCAAGCAGAGATGCAGATGCTGTATTTAAATCTACACCAACTTTATTTACGCTGTCTTCTACAACGCCGCTTAATGCTTCATCCAGTTTCTTCTGGTTCATATCATGCTGATACTGACCCACACCGATAGATTTCGGATCGATCTTAACCAGTTCTGCAAGCGGATCCTGTACACGTCTTGCAATGGAAGCCGCACTTCTCTGTCCTACATCAAAATTCGGGAATTCCTCTGTAGCCAGTTTGCTTGCAGAATACACAGATGCTCCTGCCTCATTTGTGATAACATACTGCACCTTTTTTTCCGGGATTTCTTTGAGCATATCTACGATCACCTGCTCGGATTCACGACATGCTGTACCGTTTCCTACTGAAATAAGGGATACACCGTATTTTTCGATCATACCTTCCACTGTATCCTTGGCAGCACGGATCTTTTTCTCAGTAGTCGGAGCTGTGGGATAAACAACTGTTGTATCCAGAACTTTACCTGTTGCATCTACAACTGCCAGCTTACAGCCTGTACGGAACGCAGGGTCCCATCCAAGTACGACTTTGCCTGCGATTGGAGGCTGCATCAGAAGCTGTTCCAGATTCTTGCCGAATACATGGATCGCGCCGTCTTCTGCCTTATCAGTAAGGTCACTGCGGATTTCTCGCTCGATAGCCGGTCCGATCAGACGTTTGTAACTGTCTTCTACAACTGCTTTCAGAATCGGAGTTGTATTCGGGTTGTCTTTTTTGATCACTCTCTTATTCAAATAACGAAGGATGTCTTCCTCCGGTGCATTTACTTTAACAGTGATAAATTTCTCTTTCTCACCACGATTTAACGCAAGAATACGGTGTCCTGCCAGTTTCCTGACCGGCTCCTCGAATTCATAATACATCTCATATACAGACTGAGTTTCCGCATTCTTTGCTGTGGAAGAAATACTTCCGTTCTTTGTTGTCAGGTTACGGATGTAGATACGATAGTCTGCTTTATCGGAAATACGCTCTGCAATAATATCTTTAGCTCCGTTCAATGCTTCTGCAACATTCTTAACACCCTTTTCTTCGGAGACATACGCCCTGGCTTCCTCTTCTACCGGCTTGTCTGTCATCTGCAGAAGAATGATATCTGCCAGTGGTTCCAGCCCTTTCTCTTTGGCAATTGTCGCACGGGTACGACGTTTCGGGCGATATGGTCTGTATAAGTCCTCTACTACAACCAGTGTCTGGGCATCCAGAATCTGTTTCTTCAGTTCCTCAGTCAGCTTGCCCTGGTCTTCGATGCTCTTTAATACCTGATTCTTCTTATCTTCCAGATTTCTCAGATACGTCAGTCTCTCAAAGAGTGTACGAAGCTGCTCATCATTAAGGGAACCTGTTGCTTCTTTTCTGTATCGGGAAATGAATGGGATGGTGTTGCCTTCGTCAATTAATTTGACTGCGGCTTCTACCTGCCATTTCTCCACTTTCAATTCCTGTGTGATTACCTGAATAATATCCATTAATTTTTTATCTCCTCTTGTTGCTTTTCAGAATGCAGATACGTGTAATCGACCCTTGCATCCACATTGTTTTTCTTCTATAGCATAAAAAACGCTCTTGTGATAGGGTATCAATCTGGCGTTCATTTGTCAAGTGTGGGATTGATTCTGCCAATATGATACATACTGCCGGAATAACATTAGCCAAAATATTCATCCAGTTGTCTGATAAACTCTTCCGGCACTTTCCGTTCAAACGGAAAAATTTCGATGTTTCCCAGTCTGTCCGCGATATGCCCCAATAAAATCGCGCTTCTCTCCAACGACCAGTCCGACAGCAGTGCAATGGTATCATGACGTGTATGCATGCCAAATCCATCCCTGTTTAATGTCATAGCCGGAATACCTTTCCACGCAAAGGTGTTAGAATCGCTTCCCCAGATCTGATTCTTTGTAGACATGCCGATTCCTGTCTCATGAGCCATATATGTGATCATATTGCAGATTGACGCATCACCTGTCACTCCTACAACCGTTCCGCCCACAAGCTGTCCTGCGAGGTCTACATTCATATTGAAACGATGAGCCGGAAGTTCTGTTTCATGTTCTTTAATATAGTTCCGACTTCCAAGCAGACCTTTCTCTTCTGCACCAAACCATACGAATTCCATTGTTCTGCGTGGTCTGTGTTCTTTGAAATATCTGCAAAGTTCCATGATGATCGCGGCACCGGACATATTATCGTAAGCACCAGGTCCCTCCGGTACTGAATCATAGTGTGCAGTAAGAGTCAGGATCTCCTCTGCTTTATCTGTTCCTTTGATTCGTGCCACTACATTTCGGGATGTACGTGTCACTGTCTCCTGTTCTACGGACAGGCAAGCCTTAGCTGCCCCTCTTGTCACTAGTTCGACAGCATCTTTATAATGAATGCTTACACCCGGAATTCTGTTATCGTAATTTGCCGCTTCTATCCCGGCTGCTTTTTTCTCTTCACCTGGCAGATTCTTCGGTAAGCTGTATGCACGCGGTGTCAAATCTACGCCCTCGTCCAATGGGGAACCGGCAATACTGATAAAACCGGCTACACCTGCTTTCACCAGTTTCTGGTACAGTTCCTTTCTTACCGGGTCATTTACCATAACAATTTTTCCTCTGGCATTTGCGAGGCTGATCTCATCAGCATTCTCCACATACAAAAAAGATTCATTCCGTCCATTCTCATCTGTATTGGCACATCTTCCATATCCGGTTACGATGTATTCTTTTGCATATGGTTCCGTTATCGTAAGCTTCGCCTTTTTTACCTGAAAAGTTTCAAAACAAAACTCTTCCAGATGGTTCTCCACACCAAAACTATTCAATGTTTCCTGAATAATCGTTGCTGCTTTTTCCTCTCCTACAGTTCCTGCCTCTCTGATATAATCAAACTCCGCCAGAAACTCCATCTGACGTTTTCCACTGATTTCATTTGTGTTCATAATTGTAAAAACCTTCCTCAAATATATTTATGCTACCAGCAATTATTCCTATTATACCATTTACGTATAAGCTTTTTCCACCATTATAAATGAGAAAATTCAGTAAAACCAAATTAATAAAAATAAAAAAGACCTTTATCAACATTTTTACATTGTGTCAGTTAAAGGTCTTTCATATTATGATTTTATTTCAAGCTATTGAAGTATTCATCCCATGGTTTTGGTTCGTTATCTTCTTCCTCTTCCGGAATTGTCTGACTCTGCAGGCTGTCCTGTACTTCTTTACTCTCTGAAGAATCATATGGGTTATCCTGTGTCGTTCTATTATTTTCCACAGAACCATACAAACTATCCTGGGTATTCTCACTTGCTGCATTATTCTGCACTTCTTTGTTCTCATCCGAAGCCACTGATGAATCACCTGTCACACTCCAGAACTGCTGCGGATGCGTCTGATCTTCCTGTGGCTGTTCGTTCTGTGAATAGCTGTCAAACATGGGATTCACATAGTCTCGTGCCACACGTTCTTCTTCCTCTTTCTGCACTTTAAGCTCCCCTGTCAGATCACGATAGAACATTACTTCTGTCATGGCCATATATGGAAATATCCACAAGAGTGCAATATAGAATGTAAAAACAGAAAGAAACATCAATGGGATAAAGCTTATCTTCAGCATCAGATATCTTCCGAAGTTTCCATGCATCATCTCCAGACTCTCTTTCATAGCCTCTGTACTTTTCAATTCCGGCTTATCTGCCAGAATATAATAAGTCATCTCCAGAGGAATAACCAGAATCTGATAAACAATCATTCCAACGATCATCAGAACAACACCTGTATACAGCCAGGTGATCAGCACCTCCACAGAAGCATCTTCACCCGGAAGATTCGCATTACTGTAAATCGTATAGGGCAGCATGGTAAGCAGATTCAGTACTGCCATAAAAAATCCGGCAACGATCACTCTGTCCGGGTGATGTCTGTAAAAATAAAACAGCTCATTCAATGAATATGCTTTCCCTCTGGCAATATTCAGATACATATAATTCATACCTGCCGCTACCACATTGATCAGCAGAGTCAGAATAAATGTAAATGCATACGACAACACAATATCAATTGTTTCCTCTCCCGGAAATAAAGCCGAAGATATCATGCTGCTGATCAGGGCCAGCGCCTGAACTGCAACAAATGCCAAGATCAGTATCCCATATTTTCCTGACATGGCCTGCTTCGCATAGTTTTTTAATTCACGTCTCGATGTCATGTAATTCTCCTAAATCAGTCTGCCAGACCAAAGGCATCATGTACTGCATTCATTGCGCGCACGCCATCCTTTTCATTGATCAGAACTGTCACACGAATCTCGGATGTAGAAATCATGTTGATGTTTACGCCCTCATTATAGAGGCTCTCAAACATCTTTGCAGCTACTCCGGGATTACTCATCATTCCTGCACCTACGATGGAAAGCTTCGCAATATTTCTCTCAGAATGAAGCTCTGCAAATCCAAGTCTTGCCTGATTTGCATCCAGAACTGCAACTGCATCATCCAGATCATTTCCATCGACTGTGAAAGAAATATCCTTTCTGCCCGCACGTCCGATAGACTGCAGGATCACATCTACATTAATATTCTTCTTCGCAAGGGTATCAAATAATTTAAAAGCTACACCCGGCTCATCCTTTAATCCGATTACCGCAATTCTCACTGCATCTGTATCCAGCGCAACACCGCTGATCAACATTCTCTCCACTGTAACTTCCTCCTTTACCACAGTTCCTTCACTGTTGTTTAAACTTGAACGTACCACAAGCGGCACGCCATATTTCTTCGCCATCTCCACAGAACGGTTGTGAAGCACACCTGCCCCGAGAGTCGCAAGGTCAAGCATTTCATCGTAAGTGATCTCTTTGAGCTTTCTTGCTTTCGGAACCTTACGCGGATCTGCTGTGTAAACACCATCTACATCTGTATAGATTTCACAGGCATCTGCATGAAGAGCAGCCGCAAGAGCAACCGCTGTTGTGTCAGAACCGCCTCTTCCAAGAGTCGTATAATCATCATACCTGTCAACTCCCTGGAAGCCGGTAACTATTACAATCTTTTTGCTGTCCAGCTCTCTTCTGATACGCTCTGTATCAATTCTTTTTAAACGTGCATTTCCATGACTGCTTGTCGTATGCATGGAAACCTGAAAAGCATTCAGGGAAACCGCAGGAACCCCCAGTTTATCCATCGCCATTGCCATCAGTGCAACAGACATCTGTTCTCCGATGGTAAAGAGCATATCCATCTCTCTTTTCGGCGGTTTCTCATTGACATCCCTTGCCATGGTGATCAGTTCATCCGTATATTTCCCCATTGCGGACAGAACGACAACCACGTCATTTCCTTTTCTGTACTCTTCTATACAGCGGCTGGCAACATTAAAGATACGTTCTTTATTTGCAACCGATGTACCGCCAAATTTCTTGACAATCAACATTGTTTTACTTCCTCCATAATAAGTTTACAGGAAAGAGAAGATTCTCATATCTTCCCTTTCCTGTTCTGTTTACAGTAATCACTGTACAAATATTTATCTGAAGTATTGTATCAGTGTCTACCTTATCAGGCACACTATATGATACACGAAATCTGTCAGTTTATCAATCTTTAACTCGAATCTTTGCAAGTACCTGATCTCCGATCTGAGCCAGTTTCTCTTCAAATGCTCCCTGTGTCATTTCATCAGTGATAAATGCACATTCCTGCGGAAGCTGTCCCAGGCTGATGATCTCAACATCACCAAATACCTTCTTCGCTTCTTCTGCTGCTTCTTTTTTGATTTTCACAAAAAACTTTCCTGTCACTTCATTCAGTGGTTTCAGTACTGCCGGAGTGCTATTCCAGTTTGTCACAATATTAACATGGAGATGTTTTGCGGCATCCACAATATCACCAACTACAGCACTTGCTGTAGGCAGTTTACCTGCACCGCTTCCATAGAACATGGCATCTCCAAGCATATTTCCATGTACAAATACTGCATTAAACACATCATTTACACTGTAAAGAGGGCTGTTCTGGCCGAGCATAAACGGTGCTACCATTGCATAACAGGTTCCGTCTGCCAGTCTGCGGCTGGTTCCAAGAAGTTTGATGGTTCTGCCAAGCTTCGCAGCATACTCCATATCTTCAGGTGTGATCTTTGTAATTCCCTCTGTATAAATATCTTCAAAATCAAAATATCTCTCATAAGCAAGAGAGGAAAGGATTGCGATCTTACGGCATGCATCATATCCTTCCACGTCAGCGGTAGGATCTGCCTCTGCATAACCCTTCTGCTGTGCTTCCTTTAATACAGTGTCAAATTCACAGCCTTCTGTGCTCATCTTATAAAGCATGTAGTTGGTAGTTCCGTTCAGGATACCTGTCACTTCGTCAATCTCATCTCCTGTAAGGGAAGAATTGATGACACGAATGATCGGGATTCCGCCGCCACAGCTTGCTTCAAATAAGAAGTTAATGCTCTTTTCCTTTGCAATATCCATCAGCTCGCGGCCATGCTTTGCAACCAGAGCCTTATTGGAAGTACAGACATTTTTTCCTGCCAGAAGTGCCTTCTTTACAAAAGTATAAGCAGGCTCCACACCGCCCATAACCTCTACTACAATATCTACTTCCGGATCACTGACGATCTGTTCATAATCATGGACCAGAACCTTCTCTACCGGCTGTCCCGGAAAATCACGAAGATCCAGAACATATTTTACATGAAGTTCCTGTCCGGCACGTCTGGAAATGCTCTCTTTATTTTCATTTAATACTTCAAATACACCGCTTCCAACTGTGCCATATCCTAAAATTGCTACATTGATCATTTTCTTTTACTCCCTGCCTAATATTTTCAGATAATGAATTCCTTCATTCTGTTCGATCGTCTCTACCATTGCTTCTGCATCCCCCTCGCCCGGAAGAATGTCCACACTCAGAGTAAGTGTGGCAATCCCATTGATAGGAATACTCTGATGAATGGTGAGAATGTTTCCATGAAACCGTGCAATCGTCTGCAGGACAACCGACAAAAGCCCCGGTTCATCGTCCATCTGGATAATAAAGGTGATCGTCTTTCCCCTTGTCTCTTCATGAAATGGAAAAATATCATCTTTGTATTTGTAGAAAGAGCTTCTGCTGATTCCTGTGCGCTCTGCTGCATCCTGTACAGTGTCCACTTTGCCGGAGTCCAGAAGCTTCTTTGCCTCCACCACCTTCAGCAGGACTTCCGGAACTGCTCGTTCCCTCACTACAAAATATTTCTTTTTCTCTGTTACTGGTTTCTGCATATCAATTTACCTGTCCGTTCTTTAAAGACATTTGTTTTTACACACTGGATATATTATCACACCACACAAAAATACGCAAGAAATATATTCTGCAGAATCATTATGGCGCACACACGAAAAAGGCTGTCCTGATTTCAGACAGCCTTTTTTATTCTTTTATTTCTTCAGTGCGATCCATTTCAGATATGCATTGATGAAAATGTCAATTCCTCCGTCAAGCACTGCATCCACATTTCCGGTCTCCTCGTTTGTACGATGATCCTTTACCATGGTATATGGCTGCATAACATAAGAACGAATCTGATTTCCCCATCCGATATCTGTCACCTCACCGCGGATACCGGAGAGTTTTTCCTCTGCCTCCTGCTGCTTGAGAAGATACAGCTTGGCTTTCAGCATCTGCATGGCTTTATCTTTATTCATGTGCTGAGAACGTTCATTCTGACACTGTACCACGATTCCGGTAGGATAATGTGTGATACGGATGGCAGATGATGTCTTGTTGATATGCTGACCGCCGGCACCACTGCTTCGATAAGTATCAATACGGATCTCATCGTCATTGATCTCTACATCCAGATCCTTCTTGATATCCGGCATAACATCACAGGATACAAAAGATGTCTGTCGCTTACCTGCTGCATTGAAAGGAGAAATACGCACCAGACGGTGAACTCCCTTCTCTGATTTCAGATAACCGTAAGCATTTGTTCCGTTTACCTGGAAAGTAACAGATTTGATACCTGCCTCATCGCCGTCCAGATAATCCAGCACTTCCAGGGTAAATCCTTTCTTATCTGCCCAGCGGCTGTACATACGGTAAAGCATACCGCACCAGTCACAGGCCTCTGTTCCGCCTGCTCCTGCATTCAGCTTAATGATAGCATTCTCACTGTCATATTCTCCAGAAAGAAGTGTCTTGATACGGATATTGTCAAAATCCTTCTGAAACTCATCCAGCATTTCCTGAATCTCAGGAATCAGTGCAGGATCGTTCTCCTCATATCCCATCTCGATCATGGTTTCCATATCTTCCATCTGTGTAACCAGATTCTGATAGGTCTCCATATCATCTTTCATGTCTTTTAATTCTTTCATTTTCTTCTGGGAAACTTCTGCATCATCCCAGAAATCAGGCGCTTCCATTTCGCGCTCTAATTCTTCGACCTTCTGCTCTTTATTAGCCAGGTCAAAGTGAATCCCTCACTTCCACTAATGGTTCTGTATAAGTCGCAAGAATGCTCTTGAACTGGTCTAATTCAACCACAGCTTCACCCACTTTCTTATTATAAATATTCTCTGTCGGACTCCCTGTGGATAACCGACTGAATTGCTATAGATTATAGCAGTCCTAGTAAATAATTCGTTTAAAATAATACCATATCTTTAAGCAAATTACAAACAAAGAATTACCCACAGTGTGAAATGATCATTTATCGTTACATTTCACACTGTGGGTAATCATACTTTACACTGAATTGCGCATAAAGCCTGTATAATTTACGAGAAGAAGCTCTCTGCAACACTGATATCTGCAATATATCCCACTGTTCCTGTCATATAGATAGTTCCGTCCTCTTCCATATCGATCTGTATCATTCCGCCCGGCTGATTTACATTAATACGGGATTCTACCAGCCCCAGCTTATAGGCTGCCGCTGCTGCCGCACAGCTTCCTGTTCCGGAAGCCTTTGTATATCCGGAACCTCTTTCCCAGATTTCAATCTCCAGATTTCCCTTGTCGACCTGACGGCAGATCTGCAGGTTCATTCTCTCCGGAAATTCATCTGCATTTTCCACATAAGGTCCCAGATTCTTTACAGCTTCTGCACTTACATTGTCAGTAAAAATAATGCAGTGTGGATTACCAACTGTCAGGCAGGTAGCCTTGTATTCTTTTCCATGGAATACGAAATTCTCCTTAATTACTTCACGAACTTCACCGGAAACAGGGATATCGCTGGAGATAAAAGATGGTTTTCCCATGTTTACTTTAAATTCCGTTGCCCGGCTGTTCAGACATTCCACATGAATCGTGCCTGACATAGCTTCAATGTCAAATTTTTTCTCAGTAATATATCCATTGTCCATCAGATATTTGGCAAAAATACGCACGCCGTTTCCACTGATGGCAGATTCACTTCCGTCTGCGTTAAAAATACGCACACCCAATTTCCCATCAATTTCTACCGGTCCATAGAGCACACCGTCAGCGCCAAGCCCAAATCCTCTCTGGCAGAGAAGTGCAATCTTCTTTCCCTGAAGCTGTACCTGATTTTTCTTCGGATCAAGAATCAGATAATCGTTTCCAAGTCCCTGATATTTACTCATAATAATTGTATTTGCCATAACCATATCTCTCCTTCTGATTTATAATCCCGGATACTTCCCGCTTTTGTATCTGCATCGATAATCAATTGTCGGGCAATCTTTCCAACTCACTTCACCACTTGTCTGAGTCCCCACCCACTGCTTATTGCTCTTCGCAATTGAAGCAGGGGGCTTACTTGATTCGGTTAAATTTTGTGTCAGGTAATTTTCTCATATCACATCCTGACTTTATATTCATTATATTTTATTATTTTTACCATGTATATAGAGTAAAATGCTTGAAATATTGCAAAAAATGCTCTGTAAGTGTTACAAAAAAGACCATTATATCAGTTCTCTGATATAACAGTCTTACAACAACATCACTCCTCTCTGTTCAGTTTTCTATTTCTTTACCCTATTTCGAAATAGTTACAAAGTTTTTACGATTACTTTGTAATTGTATGATACTATTATCGTGTAATAATGTCAATATCTTTGTAGCATATTTTCTCAGAAATTATAAAATATATTCGTTACTATTTATTACATTCTTAGTAATAATTGTACATTTGCGCATTAAATGATATGATTATACCATGAATCAAACTTTTCCCTCCGCTTATTGCTTTCCACTGCTTATTTCTTTTCACAATCTCCACAGAGGACTTGCTTGATTCGATTAAATAATCATTGCAGATATCGGAGGCAGATATGTTATTATCAGAACAGTTCTATCAGACAGAAAAAACAGGATACCTGAACGAACAATTCCGACTTTTTCATCTTAAAGACCAGACCAGAAAGGAATTCTCTTACCATTATCATGATTTTCACAAGGTAGTTATCTTCATCTCCGGCAAGGCTGCTTATCATATAGAAGGAAAAGCTTATCAACTGAAACCATGGGACATTCTTCTGGTAAACCGCCATGCCATCCACCGCCCGGAGATTGATCCATCTGTTCCATATGAACGTTTTATTCTCTGGATCCAAAACGATATTCCCTGGCAGGAACTGCTGAAATGCTTCCAGAAAGCAAATGACCGAAGCTATAATCTGGTACGTCTGAACTCTGCTCTTCAGGAAAAGATGAAAGACATCCTGTTTGAACTGGAAAATTCTGCAAAATCCGATGAATATGGAAGAGAAATCCTGACACAGTCACTTTTTCTTCAGTTTATGGTTTATCTGAACCGTATCTTTCTGGAAAAGCAGTACATTTTTGATAAAAAATCCTACACCTTTGACTCGCAGATTGCCAGTATCCTTCAGTATATCAACCACAATCTGAAAGAAGATCTATCTGTAGAAACGCTTTCTGCCAGATATTATGTAAGCAAGTACCATCTGATGCGGAAGTTCAAACAAGAAACCGGCTATACCCTTCATAATTATATTGTAAACAAGCGGCTTCTTATGGCACGTACTCTGATCTCAAATGGAATGCCTGTGACAAAAGCAGCACAGGAAAGCGGGTTCGCAGAATACAGCACTTTTTCCCGGGCATACCGTAAACAGTTCAAAACCAACCCCAGCGAAGAACTGCCTCATTATAGCAATCCTCTAAAATAATATATCCACTACCTTTACACAACAATTCCATAACACAAAAAAGATGTAACCATGTCTGAAAGAATCTTTCTTCTCAGACATAATTACATCTTTTATTGTTCTCAGGTCGGGCAGATATTCGCGCTCCGCTTACTGTTTCACTTTCTTCTTCGCTGTCGCACAGTAGAATACGAATCCCAGCAGTACCAGTGCCACGATCATCCATCCGGCCAGTGCTGCTGTTCCCAGACCTGCAAATTTATCATAGTAACCTTTCAGATAGATCACAATGATAATCGCCGGAATTCCATAGGCAACATAATTTTTCAGACATTTCGGAAATTTCATGCCTGTACCGGCATTCACCTCTGCAATAAAATTGTCCCATCCCCATCCGTTCTTTCTGGTACAAAACAGAAGGTAACCAAGACTTCCAAGAGGAAGAAAGTTATTAGAAACAATAAAATCTTCCAGATCCATGATGTTGCTTCCATCTCCGAATGGCTGGAATCCGGAAAGTACATTGAATCCAAGTACACATGGAATGCTTAAGATCACAACAAGAACTGCGCAGACAACAACACTCTTTTTACGGTTCCAGCCAAACAGTTCCATATTAAACACGATCAGGTTCTCAAATACAGCAATGATCGTTGAAACCGCAGCAAATGTCAGAAACAGGAAGAACAGACTTCCCCACAAAGCCCCTCCGCTCATCTTTGCAAAAATATTGGGCAGAGTGATAAAGATAAGGCTTGGACCTGCATCCGGCTGGATTCCATAGGAGAAGCATGCCGGAATAATGATAAATCCTGCTGTCAGCGCAACAAAAGTATCGAGTACGGTGATGCTTACCGCCTCTCCGGTAAGGCTTCTGGATTTGTCCAGATAACTTCCGAAGATCAGCATGGCACCAATACCAATGGATAATGTAAAGAATGACTGACTCAATGCCGCAAATACTACATTACCAACTCCTGCTTCCTTAATCTTCTGAAAATCAGGAACCAGATAGAAGCGGATTCCTTCTCCCGCACCTTCCATCATTACTGAATGAACCGCAAGGATCACCATAATGATAAGCAGTGCACTCATCATTACTTTGGAGATTTTTTCAATACCATTCTGCAATCCCATGAAACAGACTGCAAATCCGATCAGACAGATGATCACCATCCATAACATCATCGTCGGTGCATTTCCCAGCATATCGGAAAAAGACTGTGTTACTGCTTCCGGAGTCGCTCCAACGAAATCTCCCCGCAGACTCTTCACACAATAGTAGATCATCCATCCTCCTACTGTTGTGTAAAACATCATCAGCATATAACATCCAATAATACCAATAAATTTCAATGGCTTCCAGCAGCTTCCTGCAGGTGCCAGTTTGTCAAAACATTTCGCAACACTTGTGTGGCTTCCCCGTCCTACCGCAAATTCTGCTACCAGAACCGGAATACCGAGAATAACCAGAAAACATAAGTAGATCAGGATAAAGGCCGCGCCTCCATATGCCCCGCAGATATACGGAAACTTCCACACGTTTCCAATACCGATGGCACATCCTGCTGACACCAGGATAAAACCAAGGCGTGAGCCGAAAGACTCTCTTTTCATACTGTTTTTCCCCCTTTATGGAATTGTTATGCGACTGTTCATCAATCATAATCACATAGCTGTGGATGTACTGAACAGTTCAGACAGATATTCACAATCTGCCAATTCAACGCGCTAACGTGTTTTTGCGCACGATAAAAGGGCCTCATGATTCAGCCCTTTTATTTTGCAGCAGACATGATCTGCTCACAATGTTCTTTTTACAAAATCATTACTGCCCGCTCTGTAGTAATGAACTCACCACATACAGAAATGGGAGTCTTCTCAACTGAGATAAACGAGTCAGACCTTATTCTTACGTCCACAGCACTGTTTGTATTTCTTACCGCTTCCACATGGGCAGGGATCGTTCGGATATACTTTGATTTCTTTTCTCTGAACCGGTTTCTTAGGACCGGCACTGTCATCCTTGTTTGTTCCGGTAACTTTAGCTACCTGTTCACGCTCGATCTTCTGCTCTACATGTACATGGTACAGCATACGAAGAGTATCTTCCTGAATGGATGTGATCATTTCGTTGAACATATCAAATGCACTCATTTTATATTCAACAACCGGATCTCTCTGTCCATAAGCAGCAAGTCCGATACCCTGACGAAGGATTTCCATATCATCAATGTGATCCATCCACTTGCTGTCAATGCATTTCAAAAGTACAACTCGCTCTAATTCACGAAGCTGCTCCGGTTCCGGGAACTCTGCTTCTTTTTCTTCATAGAGCTTCACTGCCTCTTCTTTCAGTTCATGTCTGATCTCATCGCGTTTCTTGCCTTTTACACTCTCAGCTGTAAGCGGTCTAATCGGAATGATCGGAGTAAGAACACCGTTAAATTCATTCAGATCCCACTCTTCAGAATCTACATCATCAGAGAAACACATATCAACATAAGTATCCACTGTATCCTGGATCATCTTATAGATTGCTTCACGCATATTCTCACCGTCGAGAACCTGACGACGTTCTTTGTAGATGATCTCACGCTGTTCATTGTTTACCTGGTCATAATCAAGAAGATTCTTACGGATACCAAAGTTGTTAAACTCAATCTTCTCCTGAGCTTTCTCAATTGCATTGGAAAGCATCTTGTGCTCAATCTGTTCATTCTCTGCAACACCAAGGGATGTAAAGATCTTCATCAGTCTCTCAGAACCGAACAGACGCATCAGGTCATCTTCCAGGGAAATATAGAAACGGGATTCACCCGGATCTCCCTGACGTCCGGAACGTCCGCGAAGCTGATTATCAATACGTCTGGACTCATGACGTTCTGTACCGATGATCATCAGACCACCTGCATTTCTTGCCACATCATCCAGCTTGATATCTGTACCACGACCAGCCATGTTAGTGGCGATCGTAACTGCTCCTGCCTGACCTGCCTGTGAAACAATCTCTGCCTCAAGTTCATGGAACTTGGCATTCAATACATTATGTTTGATTCCCTGTCTCTTCAGCATACGGCTGAGAAGCTCGGAAGTTTCAATCGTAATGGTACCGACCAGTACAGGCTGCTGTTTCGCATGAGCTTCCACTACAGCATTGACAACTGCGTTGAATTTCTCTTTCTTTGTCATATAAACAGCATCTTCATGGTCAACTCGGATAACCGGTCTGTTAGTCGGGATCTCTACAACGTCCATTGCATAGATATCACGGAATTCTTTCTCCTCTGTGACAGCTGTACCGGTCATACCGCCCTTCTTATCATATTTATTAAAGAAGTTCTGGAAAGTGATGGTTGCCAGAGTCTTGCTCTCACGTTTGATCTTAACATGCTCTTTCGCTTCGATTGCCTGATGAAGACCATCTGAGTAACGGCGTCCCGGCATGATACGTCCGGTGAATTCATCAACAATAAGGATTTCATCATCTTTAACTACATAATCCTGATCCTTATGCATCAGGTTATGGGCGCGAAGTGCAAGTGTAATATTATGCTGAATCTCCAGATTCTCCGGATCTGCCAGGTTTTCAATATGGAAAAATTTCTCAACCTTATGAACGCCCTGCTCTGTAAGGTTTACGATCTTATCTTTTTCATTTACAACAAAGTCACCTGTCTCGATAACTTCTTCACCCATGATAGCTGCCATCTTGGTCATCTCATGGCTGGCTTCACCGCGCTCTAACTGCTGAGCAAGGATATCGCAGGCCTCGTATAACTTGGTTGACTTACCGCTCTGTCCGGAAATGATCAGAGGGGTACGTGCCTCGTCGATGAGAATGGAGTCGACCTCATCGATGATACAGTAGTGCAGATCTCTCTGTACCAGCTGTTCTTTATAGATAACCATGTTGTCACGCAGATAATCGAAACCGAGTTCGTTGTTCGTAACATAGGTAACATCACAGTTGTATGCAGCACGACGC
>ENA-OOXP01000120-OOXP01000120.1-human-gut-metagenome-genome-assembly--contig:-NODE-120-length-56831-cov-9.142402_pt1 | contig 56831 bp, 49 predicted proteins | sample MGYA00241591_ERZ501351 | MGnify/ENA primary metagenome ERZ501351 (study PRJEB25962, sample SAMEA1968361) | human gut metagenome | biome: human gut; feature: human-associated habitat; material: faeces...
GGAAACGAATATTCCAGCAGATTTTTGCCGATAGAGCCGCTGAGCACCTTTTTCAAGTTTATCATTATCAGCTCCGCCTCGTCCTGCGGAATAGTGTTGTAAAGTTGATTGGTCTTGCACTTTATATTCTTTTCAGCGTCCACAAATGCGGTAACAACGTGGTTTACTGTGAAAAGTCCACAGTCGTCGCTGAATGTTCTCTTGATCTCGTTAATTTCTTTCTTGTTCATGTTAATCCTCCTCAGTTTGTCTATAGATTGTTGGTCTGTAATTATCACAAACTACTCGACATCGCTTATCTCCCTAATTAAAACAACGTGGGAACTTCTAAACATACAACTTACGCAAGACCCAACATCATCAGTCATAAAATAACGTTTTTGAGGTAAGTACAAGTTAAGGTTATCCTTGAATTGTTCTTCGCCTGTCTTATGCAGAATGCCCTTTAAGATATCACCGTCAAAAAGTTTTATCTCAACTTTCTGACCTAAATATTTTTCTAACTCTGAACGTTTCATTCTTATTCCTCCCTTATTCCTAGCACAACATATGAGGGTATATGTTCCCTGATATCTCATGTTTTGCGTGTTCTCACCGCTCAGAACAGCGTCGCAAAATTCTGTGTTAAGTTTCAGATCATGTGTTTTCATTCTTTTGCCTCCTCGCACCTCAACTCTTCCAGCCTGCAATACACCAACGTATTGCCGCAAGTCTTGTCAGCGATCTCTGCCTGATAGAAGAACTGACCTGTCTTACTGCTCTTGCGGATAATGCACCCTGTCAGCTCATAGCAGTCAGAGCCGTTGTAGCTCACCCTGCGTCCAAGACTTTTCTTTACTTCGTGTATCGTCATAGCTCCTCTATCCTCACATAAATGCCGGGTATGTCCGCCCAGAACTTTTCGCATATCTCACTCGCTACAAGCTGGTCGTCTGTCCAGAAATCAAGCTTTGTCATACAGTCCTTGAACATCTTCTGCAGGTTGTCTGTGTCGGGCTTGCTGATCTTGTACTCTCCGTCCTTGTGTTTGCCGTCATTTGGAAACAGCCACTTTGTTACCAGCCTTATCCCACAGATGTATTTCTCAGGCGGTCTGTGCCTTGCAAGGTTTGCCGTGAGCTTTTCTTTTGCCTCCTTGACTTCGGGTGGATCATAAAATATTGGCTTGCCGTTTCTTACCGCCACCTTGTGTTCCTGTGCTGTAGCTGTCGGCGGTATCATTGCCATAAAAAATTCAGTCATCATCTTCCTCCTCGCATTTGAAATCTACTCCGTGCCACTTGTGTGACTTGTCATCATACACCAATGCTCCCGACTGTTTGACCATATCTCAAATGTATTTGAGTACCTGCGGCTGTTTCACGAGCCACCAAAGCGTGCGTGATTTTCGATAGTCGAAATCTTCATTAGGCAGCTTATGAAAAAGCGGTGGCATTTTCTTAGCTGCATTAACAACGTCTTGCCTTGCCTTACTTCTTGTTGCTTTCATCTGCGTGTGCTCCTCTCGTGCGTCATTATTCTGATTACTTTTTCGTCGGGGCAGTTTCAAGCCCCCGACAAAAAGTATTGTTTATAATAATAGATTTGTCTGTCCGTCCGACAAACTCGGTAATTTTCGATATTGTCCGACAAGAAAAAAGTTCGATTTTGTCCTGACACTTTTCGATTTTTTCCTGTCTGTCTAAAGTTCAAAAATTCGATTTTGTCTTGTCTGTCTGCTGAGCTTTTAAGCCGCATTCTCCCTCTTCTATCCAAAAGTCACCATGCTCTTTGAGGTATCTTCCAACGGTCTTTTCACTCTTTCCTATGTACTCCGCCAGCTCAGAAATGCGGCACTTGCCATTCTCTTGCACACCGCTGAAAGCTGTTTCAATGCTCTCCTTGCGCTCCTTGCTGCGGTCTTCATTAGTCTTCTTCTTGCTGAAATTCTTCTTCCAATTCGGCGTGATGTCCTCTACCTCGCAGTCTTTAAGCACGCCCACAGTATCCTCTCTGTGAACAGGATAATCAAACCACATATTGAGGGGAGCAAATTTCGGGAACTCTCTCAGAGTACCCTCTATACGCCATGCTGTGCGGTTTCTTACCGCAAGCTTAGCCTTGTCTATGTCGGCCATCATAAGCTTGTACGAGTTCGGGTGCAGGTACTTGTGGGTTATCTCCAGCATTTTTGACGGCGTAACAAGGTCGTCCTGTGAACAAAGATCATCAGTATTTCTGTAAAATCTCCTCATCCAGTTCTCACAGATACGGCAAACAGTTTCGTCCTCCTGCTGCTTGTAAAGGCTGTCTGAAATGTCAAGCTCTGAAAGGTCAAGAAGTGCGTCAGGGTCACGGGCGAATACTCCTGAACCGCTGGCTCTGTCCATTGAACGCTTACCGCCCTGCGCTCCCTTTGAGTGGTGGTGGCAGTATATGACCGCACAGCCAAGCTCTGTGCATACCTTGTCAAACTGATTGCAAAAGTGCGCCATTTGGTCTGCTGAGTTCTCATCGCCTGTTATGACCTTGTAGATAGGGTCTATTATCACGGCAATGTAATTCTTCTTGCTTGCTCGGCGTATAAGCTTTGGTGCAAGCTTGTCCATTGGTACGCTGTGACCTCGCAGGTTCCATATGTCTATGCTGTTGAGGTTTTCAGGTTCTAGGTGCATTGCGGTGTACACGTCCTTGAAACGGTGCAGACAAGATGCTCTGTCAAGCTCTAGGTTGACGTATAGTATCTTTCCTTTGGTGCATTGCCAGCCAAACCACTTGACCCCCTCAGCTATCGCCACGCACATTTCGATAAGTGCATAAGACTTGCCTGCCTTTGACGGACCTGCAATGAGCATTTTGTGACCCTGTCTGAGAACACCGTCAATAAGTGGTGGTGCAAGCTCAGGCAGGTTATCCCACTCAGCACTCAGGCTCTCAGGGTCGGGGAGATCATCATTGATACTCTCTATGTAATCTTTCCATTCCGAAAAGCTTTCTTTGCCTATGTTCTTGTCAATGATGAACTGTTTCTTGCCGTTTCTCATTACACCTGGCATACGGCTAAGACGTGAGGGATTGCGGTTTTGTTTATCTATGTCAAGACCGCTCTCTTTGCAGACCTTGTAAAGAAAATCAACACGCCTGCGGTATTCATCATAATTTGGAGCGTCTATCTTGACGATAGCGTGAACGCTCTTTCTACCGCTGTATACAAGCACAGCGATAGGAAGTTCAAGCTCTCTCATCACAGCATTCTGCTGTTCTATTGGCATACTGTCGCTTTCAACAAGAGCATAGCGGTAGTCTGTTACATTCTCGTTCTTTACGCCCTTGCCGTCAAGAGGATTGAAGCGGATCCACGCTCCGGCTTCTTCCTTGTAGTCGCCAAACACCGCACCTATATCGCCGTTACATTCGCCAAGCCTCTTGATAAGCTCCCCTGCCGTCCTGTCACAGCACCCCTTTGTGGGCAGATACTTGGTCTTGCCGTCCTTTTCTGTTTCCCACGTTTGCGTAACATAGCCCACGTTCTCTCCTGCCTCAAAGAGTGTTTCAAGATATGTGACTATCTCCTTGACAGGATCCCATTGGGCAGGCTCGGTGATCGGTATGCCCTCACCGCCGTTTACAAGGGGGCTGCTTTCTTCTGCAACTATCTCGCCGTCCCAATCGTATGCCTTAAACTCATGGGGACTGTATCCTCTTTCCTTTGCCATTTGCACGATAGTTCCTGCGGTCACGGGCTGAGCATTGCCGTTAAAGCCTTGCCACTTGTGTTCACACTCACCGCTGTGATAACGGCTGTCTGACCTCGACCAACTGTCCCAATCGTTCACGGAATAGCCCTCGTGCTTGAGAGCCATTCCCACATTGACCCATTCCTGATAATCACAGCTTGCAGGGTCTATGTATTCAAGCATTTTAAGCAAATTTGTGTTATCCATTCACTTCTCCTTAGTTCTCAGGTGTGTATGTTTTCGGGTCGATATCTCTCGGCACTCTCCAACCATTGGCAGAGATACGAGCTATCATCTTGCTTGCACTGTCAAAGCTCCAAGAGCCAACGTGCTCAAAGCCCTTGCTTTCAAGCAGCCTTATCTGCTTTGGAGTGGTAAGTCCTGCATTGCGGCGCTTTTCAAGTCGGTCAAGGATAAGCTTTGCCTTGCCTGCGTTGTCTATATCGTCAGGGAAAATGCCCAACTTTTCAAGCTTTGCCTTCTGCTTGTCAGTAGCAGGAGCACACTCCCAGCCAAAAGCAGGAACGTAAGAGGACAAGTCCTCAGCCTGTATTGACATTTCATACTGCAAAGGGTCAACGAGTTTTCGCTTGCGTGTTTTCATTTCTTTGAGCTGCTTTGCCAAAGACTCTTCACGCTGTGCCACAACGTCCTCGCTTGCCTGTTTTTCTGCCTCTTCGATATCTACTGCACAACCTGCCTCATTGGCAAGGTTTTCGGTCATTTTCTCAGCGACCTCTTCATTCTGACAGATAAGGTGTGCAGGTCTGCAAAGCTCGTGGCGTTCTGTGTGCCACAGAAAGTCAAGCAGTAAAAGCTCTGTCTTTCCCTCGCAGAGTCTTGTGCCTCTGCCTACCATTTGACAGTAAAGCCCACGCACCTTTGTTGGTCTTAACACGATAACGCAGTCAACTGACGGACAGTCCCAGCCCTCTGTGAGGAGCATTGAGTTGCACAGCACATTGTATTCGCCCTTGTCGAAAGCTTCAAGTATCTCCGCTCTGTCTGTGCTTTCTCCGTTGACCTCAGCGGCGTTGAACCCTTTGCTGATAAGAATATCACGGAACTTCTGAGAGGTCTTGACAAGCGGCAGGAACACAACTGTCTTGCGTTCCTTACAGTATTTGAGCATTTCGTCAGCTATCTGATAAAGATATGGGTCAAGTGCCGTGTCGATATCACTTGCCTTGAAATCTCCTGCCTGAGTTGATACTCCTGAAAGGTCAAGTTTCAGCGGTATGGTGATAGCCTTGATAGGCGAGAGATAGCCCTCTTTGATAGCCTGCGGCAGGGTGTATTCATATGCAAGGCTGTCGAACACCGAGCCTAAGTTCTTCATATCGCCCCTGTCAGGTGTAGCCGTTACCCCAAGCACCTGTGCATGTGGAAAATGTTCAAGCACTCTCTGATAGCCGTCTGAGATAGCGTGATGAGCCTCGTCAATTATTATGGTATTGAAGTAATTTTCCGAAAAGCCTTTGAGCCTTTTCTCACGCATAAGGGTCTGAACTGAGCCTACTACTACACGATACCAAGAGCCTAAACAGCTTTGCTCTGCTTTCTCGGTGGCACAGCCAAGCCCTGTTGACTTCATAAGCTTGTCAGCCGCCTGGTCAAGCAGCTCGCCCCTGTGGGCAAGGATAAGCACACGCTTACCCTGCCGCACACATTCTTCCGTAACAGCCGAGAAAAGTATTGTCTTTCCCGTTCCTGTCGGCAGAACTGCAAGGACTTTATTTATTCCCTCAGACCATTGTTCGAGTATAGCAAGCTTAGCCTCGTTTTGATATGGTCTTAAATTCATCATCAGAACGCACCGGCTTTCCAGCCCCCTGTCTGAGCAGGCTGACTATACTGCGGTGTCTGCGTCTGAGCAGGCTGAACGGTAGTCACATTCTCGTCATAGGCGTAGAGCTTCTTTATCTTGTTGGACTGCCTGTCCTCGCCGTCCTTGTTCTTGTAGTTGTCAACGTAGACGTGACACTTGCCCTTTTTGCCTGTGATAGCGTTCCAGTTCATTTTCAGCGGTTCACCGTGCTTTTTAAGTCCCAGTGCCAAGAAAAGTGCTGAGAGCTTCCACTCAAACTTGTTGCACAGAAAGAAGTTCTCTGTTATCTCCACGCTGTCCTCTGCACCCCAAATGGTGAATGTGACCTTTGCCATATTGCAGGGCGGCACTTTTGCCGACCCCTCGTGTCTTGCACGTTCGTACTTTGCAACGGTGAAGTCATAGTCCCCCTCAGGGAGCAGGACAAAGTCCCCACCCTCGTTGACTATCTCATCTTCCCAGCCGTATTCCATAAAATTATCCATAGTGTTGTCCTCCTTTTAAAATGGTACTTTCTGATTTTCTCTGATAAGCGGCAGCATTTGCTCCCAAGCACCTATCAGACAGCCCTGTACGAAGTCGTCAGGATAGTTTGTGATAGGGGTATCATAAGGGAAATAGTTTCTCTGAGATACCACAAGGCGTATATCCGATTCGCTTACGTTGTTGGCTCTCATAAGGTCCGCAAGTGCTTTCGGTATGCCCTCAGGGATAACGATAGGTGGTGCAACGTCCTCAAAGCCGCTGAGATCTGTAAGGGTTTCTTCTGCCTTTGGTGCAGCTGTCGGCTGAGCCTGCTGCAATGTCACTGCGTTTGATGTCTTATGAGGTGGCTGCGGTGCTGCTTTCGGCTGTGTAGGCTGTGCTGTCTGAACTGTCGGCGCAGGCACAGGCTTAGGCATTTCAGCAGGCTGTGTATATGCAAACAGGTGAGCTATACCGCTGTATTCAAAAGGCATTTCAGGCGGAAGTCCGTCACGATTTTTAGCGTCCCAGCAAGGGTGATGAGTGGTGTACATAACACGGTCGCCGCCCTGAGCCTTGAACTTCTTGCCGTCCTTATCCACAGCAACGGCATATGTTTTGTAATTCGCAAACAGCACCATATCTGCCCATTCTTTCACAAGAGGCGATATCTGAGAAGAAGTTTTCTTGCCAAGTTTCAGCTCCCAGCGGTCATAAGCGCCCAGCTCGTCAGGCTGTTCAAACTTTCTCATCTGAGCGTGAGCCGTAAGCACAACGTTGATACCGCTGTCAACTACCTCCTGCAAGAGATTAAGAAACTTGCCTATCTCCTCTTTCTCGTAGACGTAGCCGTTGCCGTAGCCGAAATCTTCAATGCCTTTCTTCTGATGTGCCGAGCAGATCGTTTCAATGCAAAGCTGTTCAGCCCAATCAAATGTATCAATGACAAGGGTCTTGCAGAGCCTGCCGTTCATAGCTTCCTTTACCTCGTTTTTGAGCATTTCCCAGCTTGTTGGCTTAGGAAAACGTCTGATGTTCAGCTTCTTTGTGCTGCCCTCAGTATCAATAAATACAGGGTCGGGGAACTGAGCCGCAAAGGTGGATTTGCCTATGCCCTCAGGACCATATATCACGACTTTTTGTGCGGAGCTTACAACTCCTGATGTTATTTCATACATTAAAATGCACCTGCTTTCCAAGTTTTCGTTTCTGATTTTTCGTCCTTATCGTTTTCCATTGACCTGCCGTCCTCAATAATGATACTGCATTCGTCACCAGTGGAAACTCTTGTGGCTATCGCCTGCAAGCCCTGTGCTTCAAGCCACTTGCCGAAATCATCAAGGGTGTCAGTATCCATTTGTTCAAGCTTGTCCAGCAGGACAAAACCGCAGTCAGGATTGAGCTTTCTCACGATAGAGGTAGCGACGATAAGCTGTTCAGCACCGCTTATACTGTCCCACTTATGCCCGTTATACAACAGCTCTCCGTCCTCAACGGAAAGTCCTTCAAGAGGCAGGTCGGCACTGCCCAGCAGGTCAGTTTTAGCCTGCCTTACCTCCTCTATCTGCTCAGTGAGATATGTATACTGTGAACGGTAGTCCTCAGCGTCTATCTCAGCTTTCTCCCTGTCGAGGTTTGCTCTTATCTTCTTGTTCAGCTCCTCGATATCTGAGATATTCTTTTCAAGCTCCGCTGTGCTTTCGTCCACAAGGTCTTGTGCGTCAAGGCTTGCAAGCTTGAAGTTGTTCACTGCCGCTTCATAGCTTGCTTTTGCACGCTCATAGGCAGACTTAGCAAGCTCCAACTGCTTTTCGTAGTATTCTTTCTGATCACGCTTACGCTGATTTTCACCGTTGCGAGCAAGTATATCCTGCTGCTGTCTGATAAGCTCCGAAGCTGAAACAGGCTCGGCAGGGACGTTTGCATACACAGGCATTTCCTTTGCGAACTTAGACTTCTGGTCAGCTATCCTGCCGATAGCGGTACGCTGGTCATAGAGGGAATGTTCCTTATGTTCCAACTGATAGAGCGTATCACCCACACCGATTATTTTCAGCAGAGTAGAAGCTTTTTCCTTGCTTGACTGATTGATGAACTTAGGCAGGTCAAGTGCGAACTGCTCAACAAAGCTGTTCAAAAGCTGCTGACCGCCTTTCTTGCCTGTGCTGTCGGTGACTTTGAGGGAGCTGTTCTTGCCCGAACGCTCCACCACGATACCATTATCGAGGGTGATCTTCAAATGCGGCTCGACAACAGACCCCTCACGCTGAGGAGAGGACGGCTTATACTTGTCACCGCCAAGCGCCCAAGCGATAGCGTCAAGGACAGAGGTCTTGCCCTGCCTGTTCTTACCGCCGATAACAGTAAGCCCATTCTTTGCAGGTTCAAGCTGTACGGCTTTTATTTTCTTTACGTTCTCAAATTCAAGTGAGTTTATTTTTACTGACATTTTTTCATTCTCCTTTCGATGGCTTCAAACTCCTTCTCAAACTCTTGCAGTTCTTCATCTGTTGGTTCGTCCTCAGGTCTGCCTTGGTCAAAACCGAGTGTACAACTACTTTCAAAACAGCAGCCTGCTAGGTCGGCAGAGCATTCCACGTCATCGCCATATTCACAATATCCCCAAGTGCAATCCTGACAACACTTCATGACAGGATCTATACAGCGTGTCGGCAAGCCTTTCATTTGCCGTCACCACCTCTCAGCCTCTCGATGTTGTGCTTGAAAGCCTCAACATATCCTGTCAGGAATTCGTTTGGGTAATCATCGAGGGCTATTTTCGCCATTTCCTCTATTCCTTCTTGACAAATGTCAAGCAATGTGCTATCATCAAGGTGTGTTGAATTGGTATCTTTTGATACCACCTCAGAGCTTGTACCTGTTGCCGCAGGTGCAGGCTCATTTTTTATGTATTCGGTCAAGTACAGGCTACACTCTTGAGGCTTGTCTACAAGTGGACAACCAAAGCAATTAGCAAGATCACCAGTTGTGCAAACCTCCACCGCCTTTTCAAATTCCTCTTTTGTTATCATCTTTATCCTCCTTAAACTTTTCTTCCCAGTGCCTATCCGCCACGCTCAGCACAAGATACATCACTACATCTATCGCTGCAAGCACGGCTACTGTTATCAGCAGTATCAACGCCATTTTACCACTTTCCTTTCGTTTGTATCTCGACCTTAACTATGGGTCTGCCTGCTTCTCTCACTACACGCTTAATGCTCTCCTCTGCTTCCTCGTAGGCAGTTTCTTTTACGCTTACATACCACCTGTACGCTACATACATTGTAAGCACCACCAAGAGCGCTACCGCTGCGGCACATCTGATTATCTCTAGTACGGCTATCATTTTCTCACGTCCTTTCCGATCTCTCTGCTATCCACTTGTCAAGCAGCGTTGAGTATATCTCGTACACATATTCGTTAAGCTTAATGGCGCACCCAAAAGGATACACGCCCTGTCTGAGCCCTGCGTTCAGCCTGTTCACATTTGTGTTGAAGCCTGCGGCCTTCAGCCGTTCCACCGCTTCTACCGATGATATTACTCTGAGCATTTAGTCCACCTCCTCGATAGTCAAAACATTCTCATGGGGACAAATAACACTTGCCTTTGTCAGAGCCTCGTACTGACTCTTTGCTGCTACTGTAAACACCCTTTTATAATGATACTGGTCTATCGTCGTTACCTTGTACAGTTTCATTGCTTTGTCACTCTTCATTGTGTTTTCTGTCATTTCTGCTTCCAGCGAACATATCCTGCAAACATTGCTAGTTATTATGAGAGACAACGGAATTGTGTTGTCAAGCCCTATTAGCATACATATACCGAATGCAAGCGGACTTGCTAGACACAACGCAATACCGAGATAGTACGCTATCTTTTTCAAATTCAACGTTTGCCCTCCTCATATTGTGATCTTGTTACAATCAGCTCTCCGTCAAGAGTCCAATACTGAATGACCTCTCTACAGGGGTCATTTTCTGTTCCTGCACCTTTCAAGGCTCTTGTTACGATCACCTGTTCAACTCTGGCATTGTCACACCCTCTTGGAATAGCAATAATTTTCTGTTCCACTTTCTCACACCTCTCATTTTCTGTCCGTTCAATCGGACTGTTAGCTGTTGACATCACTTGAATAAAGTAGTATAATCTACTCAACAAATGTTTCAAGGCTTACACTGAAGTAATCGGCAAGTATTTTAAGCTTATCGACTTTTGGCTTAGACTTTCCATTTTTCCAATCGCTAAACATTGTTTGTGACAAACCTGTATCTTGTGCGACTTTGTAAGTGGATATGCCACGTTCTGAAAGCAGTTTCGCAAACGTTTCATACATAGATTATTTACACCTCCATAACATCATTTGTATTTAATATACTTAGGATTTCCTATATAATTAGAATATCAACAGGAGAAAATCCACAGCATATTATTTTACATACCATAGAAAACAAAAATCACTTGCCGGTGAATACGCTTTCGTTTTTCTAAGTATGTACATAGTATACATCATATTTTCTAACCTGTCAACACTTTTTAGCTTAGAATTTTCTAAGTATTTGATTTTTGTGAAAGGTGTATAATTTATGTACGAAAAATTTAGCAAACTGCTACAAGATTATGGAGTTTCTGCGTATAAGGTATCAAAAGAAACTGGAATAAGTCAGTCTGTTTTTAGCGAATGGAAAAGAGGAAAGAGTCAACCTAAGCTTGACAAACTCCGGAAGATAGCAGACTTTTTTAATGTGCCTATTACCTATTTTACTGAAAACAGTGATGAGAGTATCAAAGTCGAAGCACACAACGAGCCTATCTATCTTGATGACGAAACAAGAGATATAATAGATGAGCTGAGAACACGACCAGAAATGAAGATCCTCTTTAGTGTGTCAAAGAACGTCACCAAAGAGGATATAGAAGCTACAGTTGAGATTTTAAAGCGTATGCAAAAGGATAGTGAATAGATTGGATTATTGCATTAGATACGTTCCTTTGCCCATATCGGTAAAGGGAGTGACAGCAATGGATTCTGACGGATTTTATAATATATACATAAACTCTAGGCTATCCTATGAGGAACAAAAAAAGACTATAGCTCACGAAATGGAGCATATAGTCAGAGGTGACTTTTTCAGCTTTGATGCGCTTGAAGAAGTCGAAACAATGTAGATATAGGGGATGACAAAATGAAGAAAATAATTATATTGACTTTTATCACTATGATAGTTTGCAGTTCATGTGGCAAGTCTGAGCAGACGACAAACATAAAAGTTGAAAATGCTCAGAGCAAAACTACAACTTCTACATATGCAACGTGGAAGCCGTCTTTCAATCCTGCGACGACGTTTACAACAACCACAACTCCTACAACTACTGTCACAATGCCAAAAACATCAGAAACAACAACTTCTGATACAACTACCACAACGACTACTACTGAAACTACAACAACTACGACAACTACATCTGCATGGATTGAAACTCCAACAGTATTGGATAATGATGATTGCCCTGATGAGACACAGGAAACTGAGTATAGTGAGCCATTGAAAACCTACTATACATCTGAGCCTCAGTATGGCGAGCATACACTTGTTTTCCACGAGAATATAGATTGTCCTGACTTACACTGGAAAGAGTTTGACTTGGATTTACTGTTTACTATATGGCCTATGGAAACATATTCTCATATGACTTCTTTAGGATACGTTCCTTGCAGTTGTTGTGAGCAAAGTTAAAAAAACAGGAGGGAAAACGTTTATGGGGTTAAGATTTCGCAAAAGCATAAAGCTTGGCAAACATACACGGCTCAATTTGAACAAGAAGTCTTTTGGTGTCAGCTTTGGCGGCAAAGGTGCAAGGTTTACACTGAACAGTAAAGGCCGGCGGACAAGCACTTTCGGTATACCTGGAACGGGGCTATCATATACCACTGCGTCAGGAGGCAAGAAGAAGTCACGTTCAAAGTCAAAAGCAAAAGGTAGAAAAGTTTGTGGTAGTTCCACAGGTGCAGCTAAGCCAAGTGGCTGCTTGATAGTTGCTGCTTGCATAGGTATAATTTTTATAATGATATGCCTTGTAATGGCTGTTGTTATAGGCAAAAACAAGAATGGCAATGGCAGTAGCATTACACTTGAATGGACACAGTCCGATATCTCGGTCAACTCAAAGGCTTATATACCTGATTTATATTTGAAAGTAGACGGAAAGAAAGCCAATGAGATATCGCCGCCTGAGATACAGATTTCAAACAGCAATATTTGCAAGATAGAGTATAAGGATTCAAACTATGCTCAGGTCATATATGAAATTATTCCTCTCAAAGACGGCTTTGCGGATATCACGGCTACATATGACGGCGTAACGTCAGAGCCTATAACGATTACGGTTGATATGGGTAAAAAAGCTGAAACAACAACCACAACAACTGTGACTACCACCGAAACTGAAACTGAGCCACCTAAGACCACAACTGAAACTACTACAACTGCTCAGCAGCAGGAGATTGTTTATATCACGCCTACAGGTGATAAATACCACACGAGGTCTTGCAGATACTACAGTGACAGCTGCACTGCAATGACTGAGGAGCAGGCAATACAAGCAGGATACACGGCTTGTGCTGCATGCCATTAAAATAAAAAAAGTCCTCCGAGCGTTGACAGCACTCAGAGGACAGGTAAACTGATATTGACAGTATCAGCTTGATTAAAATTCACACCCACTTCAACCACGAAAGGGCGAATTCTGCCCTTTTATTGTAGCACACTTTCTAGGAAGTGTCAAGAATAGGAGGAATATATGCTATGTAAAAAATGCCGTAAGGAAATTCCTGACGGCTCTATTTATTGCAACTACTGTGGCAAGAAGCAGGAAACTACCAAAAGAAAAACACGTCGCAGAGCAAGAGGAACAGGCACGATAAGATACAAGCCTGAATACAAAAACCGCCCATATGTGGTTTTCAGCCCTCGAACAACGTCCGGCACAGGTGAAAAGTACATCGGCTGCTTCAAAACGGCAGCAGAGGCACAAGCCGCACTTGATAGTTACTTCAACTCTACGCACATAGATCACTCCAGCCTAACTCTTGCACAAGCGTATGAGAATTGGAGTTCCGAGCATTTTGAAAGCCTTACAAAGAGTGGTGAGCAGGGCTACAAGACCGCATGGAGATACCTTGATAGTATCGCAGGCAGGAAGATGTCAGAGCTTAAAACAGCAGATTATCAGAGGTGCATAACCGAATGTGCCAAACGTTTCAGCCGTTCGCAATGCGCAAAAATCAAGCAGCTATGCTCACAGCTCTGCAAGTACGCCGCCCAAAATGACATCATAGACAAAAACTATGCTGAATACATAACACTTCCAAAAGAGGTTAAGAAAGAGAAAAGAATTTTTACAGCGGAAGAGCTTGAAAAGCTGTGGAAACACTCTTCGGATAGATCTGTCCAAGTCATTTTGTTTATGATCTACACAGGCTTTCGTATCGGTGAGGTGTTCACGATACTTAAAAAGAATGTCCACCTTGCCGAGAACTACATGATCGGCGGCATCAAGACCGAAGCGGGCAAGGACAGACTTGTGCCGTTTCCGTCACAGATACCCGAAATAAAGACGTTTGTACAAGATTGGTACAATGAAAGCAAGACAGATTTTTTGCTGAATGGAGATGTAAACAATTTCAGAAAACGCAATTTTCACCCTGCACTTGCCGAATGCGGTGTGATACCTGAGCCGACAGTTACAGAGCTAAAAAGCGGCAAAACGACAAAGAAATATGACACAGAGATAACGCCACATTGTTGCCGTCACACTTTCGCCACCCTCTCAGCAGATTGCGGTATGCAGCCCGAAAAATTACAACGTATCATCGGTCATGCCAAGTATGAAACAACGGCAGATATATACAATCACTCAGGGCAGGACGCAAAAGCACTAGCGGAAGAAATGTCAAAGTTAAGAAAGCCAGTGGAACATTAGTGGAACATTTCACCGATAAGCGCCGATTTTACGGCATTTCTTGATTGGTTGGTAAGGACGAGGTCACCGGTTCAAGCCCGGTTAGCAGCTCCAGCAGGTGCTTGCACCTGCACCCAAATCCGCTATCATTTATGGTAGCGGATTTTTTTGTCGCCGCCCATGGGTACGATACCCTACACACAAAAAACACCGCCCGAACTCCTCGGACGGTGTTATATTTTTATCTCGTATTACAGATTTGTATACTCCATAAGGCTCTTATCCACCTCACGGGCAACATCTCTGCCCTCTCTGATAGCCCATACTACAAGTGACTGTCCTCTGCGCACATCGCCTGCGGCAAAGACGTTCTTCACGTTCGTCTGATGTGTGCCGTCGGCTGTTGCGATATTCGTTCTGCCGTCTACCTCAACGCCAAAAGCCTTTGTGAGATAGCTTTCAGATCCCAGAAAGCCTGCCGCAATAAGAACAAGCTCGGTTTCTACCTTGTATTCGCTGCCCTCAACAGGCTTCATTATCGTTCTGCCTGACTTAGGGTCTTTCTCCGGGGAGAGCTTTACAAGCACTGCGCCCTTAAGATTGCCCTTTTTGTCTTTGAGAAACTCCTTGACAGTTGTCTGATAAACTCTCGGATCATGACCGAACACACCGATAGCTTCCTCCTGACCGTAATCTGTCTTGCAGACCATTGGCCACTGCGGCCATGGGTTGTTCTCGGCTCTCGTGTCAGGAAGCTTTGGCATCATTTCAAGCTGCAAAACGCTCTTTGCGCCATGTCTTACGCTTGTACCAACGCAGTCATTTCCTGTATCTCCGCCACCTATTACCATGACGTTCTTGCCCTTTGCGGAAATGTGGTTTTTATCCGTAAGACCGCCGTTCAGCAGCGCCTTAGTTGTGGATTTCAGAAAATCCACTGCAAAATAGATACCATTTGCATCTCTGCCCTCGGCTTTGATATCTCTAGGGTTTGAAGCACCACAACAAAGTATTACTCTGTCGAAGTCCTTGAGAAGCTCAGCCGCTGTGATATCCTTGCCCACATTAACGCCTGTGCGGAACTCAATGCCCTCTTCTTTCATTATGTTTATCTTGCGCTCGATTATCTGCTTTTCAAGCTTCATGTTCGGTATGCCGTACATAAGCAAACCGCCCACTCTATCCTCACGCTCGAAAACCGTTACACTGTGACCTCTCTGATTGAGTTGGTCAGCGGCAGCAAGACCTGACGGACCTGAGCCTATAACAGCGATAGTCTTTCCTGTTCTCACCTTTGGCACTCTTGCTGAAGCATATCCGCAGGCATAAGCATTTTCGATAATGCCGTATTCGTTAGCCTTTGTGGTAACAGCGTCGCCATTAGCTCCGCAGGTGCAGGCTTTTTCGCAAAGTGCAGGACAAACTCTTGATGTGAACTCAGGAAAATTGTTCGTCATATGAAGTCTGTAATATGCCTGCTCCCAGTTGCCCTTGTATATAAGGTCGTTCCATTCAGGGATAAGATTGTTAAGCGGACAGCCTGAAAATGCGTTGCCTATCTTCATTCCTGCCTGACAGAACGGCACACCGCAGTCCATACATCTTGCTCCCTGCTTTTGCTGCTCCTCCTTTGAAAGAGGAGTGTGAAATTCATTAAAATTCTTTATACGTTCCTCAACGGAGAACGCTGCTGCGTCCTCACGCTTATAGTCCATAAAACCAGTTGGCTTTCCCATATCTCAACTATACTTGCTTTCACGGCAAGTATATCCTCCTTTCGATTTTAAAAGTACAATATCTCATGTGCGCAGGCTTACTGCTTGCCGTTGATGATCTGATAGAATGCTTCTATCTGCGCCTGATCGCTACTCATACCCTTTTCTTCCATTGAAGCTATAGCAGACATCATCTTCTTGTAATCGTGAGGGATTATCTTCTTGAACTTAGGCAGATATTCCTCAAAGTTATCAAGAATACGCTTGCCCTTTTCAGAGCCTGTTGCGTCAACGTGCTGCTGGATAAGGTCTTTGAGCTGAATTATATCGTACTTCTCCTTGACCTCAGAGAAAAGTACCATTTCCTTGTTGAGTCTTGTGTAAAGGTGTCTGTCCTCGTCAAGAACGTAAGCTACACCGCCCGACATACCTGCCGCAAAGTTTTTGCCCGTCTTGCCGATAACTACCACACAGCCGCCTGTCATATACTCACAGCCGTGGTCGCCAACGCCCTCGACAACTGCCACTGCGCCTGAGTTTCTTACGCAGAAACGCTCGCCTGCAACACCGTCGATGAACGCCTTACCGCTTGTTGCGCCGTAAAGTGCAACGTTACCGATAATGATATTGTCCTCGGCTTTGAAAGTGGAATCCTTCGGAGGATAAACAACGAGCTTACCGCCTGAAAGTCCCTTGCCAAAATAGTCGTTAGAGTCGCCCACAAGCTCGAGGGTCAAGCCGTTCGGGATAAATGCACCGAAGCTCTGTCCGCCTGAGCCGTTGCAGACTATCTTGTATGTATCGTCAGCAAGTGTGTTATAATACTTTCTTGTTATCTCTGAGCCGAAGATAGTACCGAATGAACGGTCCGTGTTCTTGACATTTACTGTGATAGACTTCTTCTCACCACTCTTAAGATTTTTCTCGAACTCCTTCATGAGTACCTTTTCATCAAGAGTGTTTTCAAGCTTGAAGTCATACTTGGATTTCTTGTTGTATTCTACCTTTTCCGAAACGTAATCAGAGTTGATGATATTAGAAAGGTCAACTTGTGCCGCAGTGCCTGTGATACCAGCCTTTGGCTTGATAAGGTCAATTCTTCCCACAAGCTCGTCAACTGTTCTTACGCCAAGCTTTGACATATATTCTCTAAGCTCGGAAGCCACGAATATCATAAAGTTCATTACATATTCAGGCTTGCCGGGGAACTTCTTTCTAAGCTCTGGGTTCTGTGTTGCAACACCAAACGGGCAAGTATCAAGATTACATACTCTCATCATTGCACAGCCGAGTGTTATCAGCGGAGCTGTTGCAAAGCCGAACTCCTCTGCACCAAGGATCGCTGCGATAACAACATCACGGCCTGTCATGAGCTTTCCGTCTGTTTCGATAACGACCTTGTTTCTAAGACCGTTCTTGATAAGGGTCTGATGTGCTTCTGCAAGTCCAAGCTCCCATGGAAGACCTGCATTGTAGATAGAGTTTCTCGGAGCCGCACCTGTACCGCCGTCATAGCCTGAGATAAGGATAACACCTGCGCCTGCCTTTGCAACGCCTGCTGCAACTGTACCAACACCGCACTCAGAAACGAGCTTTACAGAAATTCTTGCGTTCTTGTTTGCGTTTTTCAGGTCATAGATAAGCTGAGCCAAGTCCTCGATAGAGTAGATATCGTGGTGTGGCGGAGGTGAGATAAGCGACACGCCAGGTGTGGAGTGTCTTGTTTTAGCTATCCATGGATAAACCTTTTTGCCAGGGAGATGACCGCCCTCGCCAGGCTTTGCGCCCTGTGCCATTTTTATCTGTATCTCATCAGCAGATGTGAGGTATCTTGAAGTTACACCGAAACGTCCCGAAGCCACCTGCTTGATAGCTGAACATCTGTCCTCAGAAGTACCCTTTGTGAGAAGTCTGTCAAGGCTCTCACCGCCCTCGCCTGAGTTTGACTTGCCGTGAAGTCTGTTCATTGCGACAGCAAGTGCTTCATGAGCTTCCTGCGAGATAGAGCCGTAGGACATAGCGCCCGTCTTAAATCTTCTTACAATAGAGTCAACGCTCTCAACTTCCTCCAGCGGAACAGGATTTTCAGCAAAGTTGAAATCCATAAGACCTCTGATGTTCACAGGGTCCATTTCCTCAGAGATAAGCTTTGAATACTTCTTGTATGTTTCATAGTCGCCAGTCCTTGCAGCCTGCTGGAGCAGATAGATAGACTGAGGATTGTAAAGATGCTCCTCCTTGCCGCTTCTGAACTTGTGGCTTCCTCTTGATTCAAGCTCTGTGTCTGTGCCAAGTCCAAGAGGGTCAAAGGCTGATGTATGAAGTCTGTCAACGTTCTTTTCGATATCAGAGATAGTGATACCGCCTATTCTGCTGACAGTGCCTGTGAAATACTTGTTTATAACGTCCTCGCCGATACCGATAGCCTCGAATATCTGTGAGCCTTGATATGACTGTATAGTAGAGATACCCATTTTTGAAGCTATCTTTACGATACCATGGAGAACAGCCGCATTATAATCGTCAACAGCGGCATAGTAGTCCTTATCGAGAAGGTCGTCAGCGATAAGCTCGTGGATAGTTTCCTGAGCAAGATAAGGGTTGATAGCGGAAGCACCGTAGCCCAACAGAGTTGCAAAGTGGTGAACTTCTCTAGGCTCGCCGCTTTCGAGGATAATAGCAAGAGATGTTCTCTTCTTTGTAACAACAAGGTGCTGATGAAGTGCTGATACTGCAAGCAGCGACGGGATAGCAAGGTGGTTCTCGTCAACTCCCCTGTCTGAAAGGATAAGGATATTTGCACCCTCGCTGAACGCCTTGTCTGCTTCTATATAAAGTCTGTTTATAGCCTTTTCAAGTCTTGTGTTCTTATAATAAAGTATAGGGATAACGGCTACCTTAAAGCCAGGAATGTGCATATTCTTTATTTTAAGGATATCTGTTGAGGTAAGGATAGGGTCGTGTATCTTCATTACCTTGCAGTTTTCAGGCTTTTCTTCAAGAATGTTGCCGTCCTCGCCTATATAGACAGTTGTGGAGGTAACTATTTCCTCTCTGATAGCGTCTATAGGCGGATTTGTTACCTGCGCAAAGAGCTGTTTGAAGTAGTTGAACAGTGGCTGAGGCTCTTTTGAAAGCACCGCAAGCGGGCTGTCTGTACCCATAGCGGCAATAGACTCAGAGCCATTCTTTGCCATTGGCAGGATAGATGTCATAACGTCCTCATAGGTATAACCAAAGGCTTTCTGAAGTCTTTGTCTTTCCTCGTAGCCGTGTTCCTCTACCTTGATGTTTGGTATCTTAAGGTCTTTAAGTCTGACAAGGTTGCTGTCAAGCCACTCGCCGTAAGGCTGCTTTGAAGCATAGTATTCCTTAAGCTCGTCATCGTCGATAACTCTGCCCTGAACAGTATCAACAAGAAGCATTTTGCCTGGGCGAAGTCTTTCCTTTTCAACGATATTGTCTGACGGGATAGGAAGTGCGCCCACCTCAGACGAAAGGATAAGATTGCCGTCCTTTGTGATATAATATCTTGACGGACGCAGACCGTTTCTGTCAAGCACTGCACCCATGATATCTCCGTCAGAGAAAAGGATAGAAGCAGGTCCGTCCCATGGCTCCATCATAGTTGCGTAATACTGATAGAAGTCTTTCTTAGCCTGACTCATCGTGCCGTTGTTATCCCATGGCTCAGGGATCGTTATCATGACAGCCAGTGGCAGATCCATTCCACTCATGACCAAAAATTCAAGTGTGTTGTCGAGCATTGCTGAGTCAGAGCCTTCTGTGTTTACAACAGGTGTGACCTTATCAAGGTCGCCCTTCAAATGCTCAGACTTCATCGTTTCCTCACGAGCGAGCATTTTATCAGCATTGCCTCTGATAGTGTTTATCTCACCGTTGTGAACGATCATTCTGTTAGGATGCGCCCTCTGCCAGCTTGGGTTTGTGTTGGTAGAAAATCTTGAATGTACCATAGCGATAGCAGACTCGTAGTCCTTATCCTGAAGGTCAGGGAAGAACTTTCTGAGATCCTGCACAAGGAACATTCCTTTATATACTATAGTTCTGCTTGAAAGTGATACAACGTAGGTGTCCTCATTTGACTGCTCGAACACACGTCTTGCAACATATAGCTTGCGGTCAAAGTCAAGACCCTTTTTAACGCCCTTTGGACGCTTGATGAAGCACTGCATTATGGCAGGCATACACTGGGCAGCTCTCTTGCCAAGCACCTCAGGCTTTGCAGGAACGACTCTCCAGCCAAGGATCTCCAGACCCTCTTTTTCGGCGATTATCTCAAACATCTTCTTTGCCTGATTTCTCGCAAGCTCGTTCTGTGGGAAGAAGAACATACCAACGGCATAATCTCTCTCCTCGCCAAGCGTGATTCCAAGCTCAGCGGCGGCGATCTTCTTAAAGAATTTATGTGAGATCTGAAGCAGGATACCTACTCCGTCACCTGTTTTGCCCTCTGCGTCCTTACCAGCACGATGCTCGAGCGTTTCAACGATAGTCAGCGCATTTGCAACAGTATCGTGGCTCTTTTTGCCCTTAATGTTCACAACAGCACCTATTCCGCAGTTATCATGCTCGAATTTCGGTGAATACAGGCTTTTTACATTAGTCATATCCTCCATGCGTTCCATTTTTATCACCCTTTCCTGCCAAACTGTAAAAAAATTATAGCTTATCGTTCAGCAACGTATGTTATTTCACGGCTCATAGCCGATTTTTAGCTGTTTTTAACAAAAAATTTGCAGGAAGAAATTAAAATCCTGCAATCCTGCATAAGTGCCAACAAACTCAAAGCGTGGTTTTTCGCACAAATGCAAGAAAATAGCCTTTTGCCGTCTTTTTTGACGGCTTAATCATTATAACACACATTACAGCAAAATGCAAGAGCGAATGATAAAACTTGCATAAATTCATTATTAATTTTTAGTTAATCGGTATACATATATAACTTATGATTTCATATCACTTTCCTAGGTAAACCTTGCAAACTAACGTAACAACGCTCTTTTCAGCTTATTTACAGCCATTTTCAATGGAGAATCGTACTCTTTGTAAAAATGCTGATAATCCTTAGAATTGTTCCAGTCACCACCCCATTTCCAGCCGTGACGTCTGAAAATGCAATAGCAAAGGTCTGTTCTGTCAATCTTGTGATCAAAAGCCTTGTCACGGTCTGCATACTCTGTAGCATTGGCAGGCATGACCTTATTCCCCACTATATAAGGATTTATAAGAGGGTTTATGTCTATCGCCCTACCGTAGCTGTGAGCCGAAATAGTGTTGGTACCAGCCACCACCCTATAGTTGAAGGCAGAGGAATTGTTATCCGCCATTGACCTTTCATCATCAGCGTCATACTCGTCCACGAGCCTGATTTTTTCTATCTCATAACCGCCCTCGAAAAGTTCATAGAAGATATCCAGAACCTCCTGTGCAAGCTTCCTCGCCACGATAAACTCCCCCGACTGCACCTTATGCTCAAAGTCATAATATCTCACACGAAGATAGGCAAGGTCGCCCAGCTTCACATAGGGATTTTCCTTATAGGAAACGCCTTTGATACGCTCTGTCACCTCGTTTGGAAGCTCCTCAGCCGTAAAGCCCTCTCTGTATAATATCTTTTCCATAAAAAACACTCCTTACAAAAAGCGGTCAAGGTATGATCCCTTGACCGTCCTTATTATTTATCCGCAGACTTGTAGTACATAACAACAGGCGTACCGTAAGGCACGTTGTCATAAACATATTTGGCGTCGTCATAGCTCATATTTATACAGCCGTGAGAGCCGTTGTATTTGTAAATCTCACCGCCGAAATATCCGCCTCGCCACGTTGAATCGTGAAGACCTATTCCGCAGAGAGAAACGTTGTTCCAGAAGTTGCACTTTGTATCCCACTCGTCGCCGTCGGCATTTGTGTCTTTCATACGCTTGTTGGTCTCCTTTGACCACAGCTTATAAACACCAGGGAGAGTTGTTCTCGCCTCAGATGTGGTCTGACCTGAAACTATATAGGTATCGAGCTTTTTCTTGCCCTTTTCATAATACCACAAGTGCTGGTCGGTAAGGTCTATCTCAATATAAGTGTCGCCTATATCATCGTCCTTGCTTCTCGCAGACTCAACGCCTGTAAAGTCAAAATAACCGGTACTGTAATAGATAGGGTCTACCTTGTCAACGCTCTCGCCCTTTTCAAGCATATCCACAAGATCGTCACAAGTCTTTTCCTGATCTATCCACCAGCCATATTTAGCATCAGAGCTTGTCGGCACGATTATGTCGCCCTGCAAAGTGGCGTGGAATTTTCTCTTAGTATTATATGTATCATACTTCTTTGCGAGCTTTTCCACATACTCCATGGCTTTCTTTCTGTCCACAGTGTAGCTTCCATCATCTTTGAGCTTTATCATCTTCATAAGCTCCTCGCCCGTGAGAGTTTCTGTGGTGTAGTCAAAATCGTATGTGACAGAAAGCTGGAAAACATCATTTCGTTTCTTGCAATCGTCCTCAAGGTCTGCGCTCTTCACCTCTGGAAGAGAATAACAACCTGTGTCCTTGTCAAGCTCAACGCTAAGCTCACCTGCCGCCACGCTTTGCGTAACATAAGCTTCAAGCTTTTTCATATCGGTTACCTTGTTTCCCTGCACCTCAGGGGTGATAACATAAGCCGTCTTATCCTCGTTAAGGCCAAGCTTTGCATCGGCAGTTTCAACATCGCCCCAGTTTGCTTTCTCCACAAGCTTCCGAAGCTTCTCAACATCAAATGTGATGTCCTCATTAAAGCTATAGATGGAGTTCTGTATAAATCCAGAGAACCATGTTTTTCTGTTCACGCTGTCATAGATCTTCTGAAGCTCGTCCTTGCCGCTTAGTCTGTAATCAAAATCAGCCGTCTTGAAAACAACAGGCGTGCCGTCGATAGTTTTGACCGTAAGCTCATAAGGCATATCGTTCACCCCGAGCAGGTCGCAAGCCTGTTCAAATGTCTTTCCGCCCACGTCAATGCCATTCACTGTTGTGCCGCTCAGAAATCTGTTGCTATAGTAAGCTCTTCCAATGAAATATCCTCCGCCCACAACTATCACGATAGCCGCTGCCGCAGTGCCGCAGATAATGCCGATATTGTTGCGTTTTTTCTTTCTTTTCTTATTCTTTGACGAACCTTTGACAGAGCTGTTTTTCTTCACTGATGTCGCAGGTTTTTTCGTTATCTTTGTGGAATTTTCCGTCATCAATTATCCTCCTGTACAAAATGACGTTCGGCATTTGCCGACAATGTATCAAGAATAATTATATCACGCTTTTTTCCTTTTGTCTATAGGATAGGCTGAAAAATTTGTCACAAAAAGAGTGCCGGATATTCTTATTTAATGTACAAATAAACGTACTGCAAACAAACTACACGCAAACACAGTAAAAAAATATCGGGCAGATAACTCCACCCGATACAATATCAATCTTTTATATACTTGTTCTTGACCTCGCTGTAGGTCTTGCAGAAGCGGTCATGGGAGATATACGCTCCCCAGCTCATGTTATCGTCCACCTGAGGGTCCATAACATATACCTGACCGTTTATCGTTACCTCCACCCACATATGATAGCCGTAACCGCCTGCCGCCATAGCGGTCTTGCCGTCAACGGTCTTTGCGTCAAAGCCTATGTAGTTGAGCATTGCGGCGTAAACGTAAGAATATTCTGTGCAAGTGCCGTAACCGTCCTCAAGAACAGCCTTGACAGGATTTGCCCAGCCGCCGTAATCGTAGACCGTGTTCTTTATAATATAATCGTAGCAAGCCACAGCCTTTTCGTAGTTTGTCATATCATCTGATATTATCTTATGGAGATATTTCAGAAGTATCTTTTCTTCCTTTGCGCTGAGCGTCGCCTTTGGATCAAGCACTGCAGAATTAAGTCGCTGTGCAGGGGTCTTGCCGTTGTCGACAACAGGCGCAGTGGTTGTAGTTGTAACAGGCTTTTTAGTTGTTGTCACCTTAGTGGTGGTGGTCTTTTTCTTGGTAGTAGTCACCGCAGGCGTTGTGGTCGTAACAGGGGCAGTTGTTGTCTTTGCAGTTGTAGTAGTTTTTGCAGTAGTAGTTTTCACTGTTGTAGTCTTTTTTGTAGCCTTTGAGGCAACAGTATCGCTGTCAGCAGTGCTGACAGGGGCGGAAGTAACAGCAGAAACCTTTGTTTCAGACTTTGAAGCCTGCTGTGTTTTCTTTGTCACAAGGCTTACTGATATGCTAAGCTTTGTGTCAGCGGAAGTCACGCTCTGCACTGCGGTCACTGACGCTGGCTTCTGTGATATTACAGAGGTCGTTACGCTCTCTGATCTCAAAGCTGTTTCAGAAGCTGACTTTGTTGTTTCGCTTTTTGCAGTTTTTACAGCCTTTACAGCCTCGGTCTGAGAATTTTTCGCAGTTTCCTTGACGGCTGATGTTGTAAGAACAGTTGTGATATCCCCGATCTGCTCAGATGTTTCCTTGTCAGAAACAACAGAAATGACCTTTGCATTTTCAGGCGGCATGACCGCACATGGCTGGATAACGTTTTTATCAAGTGTCGCAAAAGTCACAGCAGATACTGTCACAACTCCGCAGGCAGAAAGCACAGCCACACAGCGGGATATCCCCGACTTCAAATAACCCAATTCAGAACGCTCCTTTCAAACGTGATAAACTACACCATATTATAATGAATAAGGTTACAAAAGTCAAGGGGCATTGTAATCAAATTGTAATTTTCAAGCCGTTTTTTCGCTCGTTTATGAAGTTTATATGAACGTCAAGTTACAACCATTGTACATTTTATATTCCAGGAACGACAATAAGGGTTCTATTTTTATCACTTTTAACAAATTTCGCAAAACTTTTATTAATAATACCGAAAAACGGACACCTGCGATACAAAAGCCCATATTTTCCACGATATTTTACATATCTATCCACAAAATCACCCACGCAAAAAAAGAACGCAGGCACAAGCCAGCGTTCCCTTTTTGAAGTATATGAAGTATATATGGAGAAAAAAGTATATGTGTAAATTTCATCTTTTTGTCTTTCTCTTGTTGTGTTTATATGATACTCCGCCAATGTGACAGTTTTATGATAATGTGCTGAAAACTAATACACAAAAAATAAGTGCAAAAAAACGCCTGCCATATGACAGACGTTTTCTCTTAGTTTAAGTAAATTACTCAGCCTGAGGTGCTCCTACAGGGCAAGTACCTGCACAAGAACCGCAGTCGATACACTCGTCAGCGTTAATAGCACACTTACCGTCAGCCTCGGAGATAGCTCCTACTGGACATGCGTCCATGCAAGCGCCGCAGCCGATGCACTCATCACTAATCTTATAAGCCATTTTCACAGACCTCCTTGCATAAATTCTACAAGTATCATATCAAATACTATACTTATATAATAACACATTTTCTGAAAAAATCAAGAGGTTTTCGGCATTTCATAAAAATTTCACATAGATTTTAAGTGATTTTTCGGTTAGTATTCACTAATCAGCTAGATGCTTGCCAATTCCTGCTGTGAGATAAGTGCAAATCCTGCTTCACTCAAAGCTTCCAGAGCGGCTGTAACGTTCTCTACTCTAAGGATAAGATAAGCCGTGTTTTCCTTAGTGTTTATGAATGCAGAATACATATACTCAACGCTGATGTTGTCATTGTAGAGAGCTTTCATTGCTTCTGAAAGTCCGCCTGGGCGGTCATTTATCTCCACTGCAAGCACCTGAGTGGTGGTAACGGAAAAGCCCTCTGTTTTCAAGGCTGAAACTGCTTTTTCAAAATCGTCAACGATAAGTCTGAGAATACCGAAATCCTTTGTGTCAGCAAGGGACATTGCACGGATATTCACATCATTATCCCCAAGTATTTTTGTAACGGCAGACAATCTGCCAGGTCTGTTTTCAATAAAAACCGAAAGCTGTTTTACTGTCATAAAATTACCCCCTGTCTTTTAGACAAGCTTTCTCTTGTCGATAACTCTTACTGCCTTGCCCTCAGAACGCGGAATGCTCTTTGGCTCAACAAGTCTTATCTTCGCCTTGATGCCAAGGATATTATGGATATCGTTGGATATCTTCTTTTCAAGATCCTCGATAGACTTGACAGTATCAGAGAACATATCGTCATTAAGCTCGACTCTTATCTCGAAAGTATCAGAATTGTTCACCCTGTCAACGACTATCTGATAGTTAGGGCTTGCTTTTGATATCTTAAGAAGCACTGACTCTATCTGAGATGGGAACACGTTTACGCCCTTAATGATGAGCATATCGTCGCTTCTGCCCATTGGCTTGCACATTTTGACGAGAGTTCTGCCACATGAGCATTTCTCTCTTGTAAGAATACAGATATCTCTTGTTCTGTATCTCAGCAGAGGGAAAGCTTCCTTTGTGATACTTGTGAATACAAGCTCGCCCTTTGAGCCTTCAGGAAGCACCTCTCCTGTGTCAGGGTCGATTATCTCTGCGATAAAGTTGTCCTCATTGATGTGCATACCAGACTGTGCTTCGCACTCGAAAGCTACGCCAGGACCGCTTGTTTCTGTCAGACCATAGATATCGTAAGCCTTGATACCAAGAAGCTTCTCTATCTCATGACGCATTTCCTCCGTCCAAGGCTCAGCACCGAAGATACCAGCTTTGAGTGTAAGCTCCTCTGGCTTTATGCCCATTTCCTTTACAGTTTCACCTATATAAGCGGCATATGACGGAGTACAGCACAGGATAGTAGAACCTAGATCCTGCATAAACTGTATCTGTCTTTCTGTGTTTCCTGATGACATCGGCAGTGTAAGACAGCCCACCTTATGAGAGCCGCCGTTAAGACCTGCTCCTCCTGTAAAAAGTCCATAGCCATATGCAACGTGGCAAACGTCGTCTTTTGTTCCGCCTGCGGCAACTATAGCTCTTGCACAGCAATTTTCCCAAAGGTCGATATCATGCTGAGTGTAGAAAGCCACAACTCTCTTGCCTGTGGTTCCGCTTGTGGAATGTATTCTCACGCACTCTGAAAGCGGCTTTGCAAGCAGACCGTAAGGATAAGCCTCACGCAGATCAGCCTTTGAAAGGAACGGCAGCTTGTGCAGGTCCTCAATACCGTGGATATCATCAGGCGTTACGCCCTTTTCTTCCATAAGCTTCTTGTAGTATGGCACATTGTCCCAGACGTGCTTGACCTGCTTGACAAGTCTTTCGCTCTGGAGCTTTTTCATGTCCTCGTGCGCCATGCACTCGATCTCTTCGTTCCAATATTTTCCCATTGGAACACACCTCCTGTTAAAATGGTTTCGGTCATATTACTCGGGTATCAACTTTGCACAAGTATCATACGCCGTACATTTCTTCAAGCATCTTAATGCCTGTTTTCGTTTTGAACACCTTGTCACGGAAGCTTTTTATGCTCTCTTTGGAAAGGCTGTCCTCGAAAGCGTTCACAAGGAAATCTGCTTCCAAGAGTATCTGCCAGTCAAGCCCCTGGGCGCCCTCATAGGTGTGATGATGTGCGATAAGAAAGCACACCCTGTCTATGATATCCTCATCAAAGTCAAGCTCTGTGAGCATTTTCCGTGCAGGCTCAGGACCTAACTGTTCCTGAAGCTTTCCGCCGCATTGACCCTTGCCGTATCTCTCCTCCGCAGGCTTTATGCCTATATCATGCACCACCGACGCAACGTCAAGACAGTACATAGCGCGGATATCAAGCCCCTCTGTCCTGCCGATAACACGGGCAAAGGTATGCACCTTTATAAAGTGCAGTATACGCTTAGGGTCGCCGCTGAAAAACTCGGTCATTTTTATGATAAGACCGCTTATCTCGTCCATTATTTTACCTCTCTGCCGAGAGCGAACGCCTTTTTATTCAGTTCAAGGAACTTTGCAGGAACACAGTTTTCAAGAGCCTTCTGCCAAACGTCCTCGTCAAAAGCCATTTTAGTTGACACAACGCCCATGAGAACAACGTTTGAAGCCTTTGCAGTACCAGCCTGCTCCGCAAGTGCCAGTGCGTCAACAGCGATAACGTCAACGCCCTCTGCTTTAAGCTTGCCTATGATATCCTCAGGATAAACAGCCGCACCTGTGATAACAGGCATTGGGTCTATCTGCTGAGTTGAAGTGATGATATGTCCACCCTTTTTGAGATATGAAACATATCTTGCGGCTTCAAGCTGCTCAAAGCTGATGATGATATCAGCTTCGCCTTTTTCAACTACAGGCGAGCACACCTCGCTGCCGTACTTAACGTATGTAACAACTGAACCGCCACGCTGGCTCATGCCGTGTACCTCGCTGACCTTGACATCAAAGCCCTGTGAGAGAAGCACGTTTCCTATTATTCTTGACGCAAGCAGAGAGCCCTGTCCGCCTACGCCCACTATCATAATTGATCTTGTTTTCATTATTTACACCTCGAAATATATGTTATCATTAGTCGCATATCGCACCCAGCTTACACATTTCCTTGCATATGCCGCAGCCTACGCACTGTGTATGGTCGATAACGCACTTGCCGTCATGGATAGATATAGCAGGACAGCCTATCTTCAAGCACTGCTTACAGCCAACGCACTTATCCTTGTTTACCTTGAGCGGTGGATTGTGCTTTACATATTTAAGAAGTGCGCATGGACGTCTTGAAATAATAACGCTTGGTTCTTCCTTGGCAAGCTCTTCCTTGATAACAGCCTCTGTTTCAGCCATGTGATATGGGTCAACGACTCTTACGCTCTTGATACCAAGTGAATGGCAGAGCATTTCAAGGTCAACGGCATAAGCAGGGTCGCCCTTAAGATTTTTACCGGTTGTAGGGTTCTGCTGATGACCCGTCATACCTGTGATAGAGTTATCGAGAATGATAACAGTTGAATTTGTGGAGTTATATGCAACGTTCACAAGACCTGTCATACCGCTGTGCATGAATGTAGAGTCACCGATAACGGCAACAGACTTCTTCTCTGCCTCTGCGCCTATTGCCTTGTTGAAGCCGTGAAGTCCGCTGATAGAAGCACCCATGCAGATAGTTGAATCCATAGCGCAGAGCGGTGCTGTTGCGCCGAGAGTGTAACAGCCGATATCGCCTGATACCATAACGCCCAGCTTATGCAGGCAATAGAACAGACCTCTGTGAGGACATCCCGGACACATAACTGGAGGTCTTACAGGCACGTTATCCTCAAATGTGATATACTCAGGCTTCTCGCCAAGTATCTTTTCGGCAACAATAGACTGTGAGATCTCGCCCATAAGGCTGAAAAGTTCCTTGCCGATAACGTTCACGCCGTTCTTTTTGCAGTGTGTTTCGATAACATCGTCAAGTTCCTCGATTACATAGACCTTTTCGCACTTTGCGGCGAAGTCTTTTATTATCTGAATTGGCATTGGGTTTACGATACCGAGTTTGAGATATGAAGCCTTGTCGCCCAGAGCTTCCTTTGCATACTGATACGAGATACCGCTTGTGATAACGCCTATCTTTGTATCGTTCATCTCTACCTTGTTGAGCGGTGAAGTTTCGGCATAATCAGCAATAGCTTTCATTCTTGCTTCAACAACAGGGTGACGGCGGATAGCGTTACCAGGCATCATAACATACTTCTGGATATTCTTTTCATATGGGATATTCTCCCTTTCCTCTCTCTCGCAAAGCTCAACGGCTGACTGAGAGTGAGAAACTCTTGTGGACAGTCTTACGATAACAGGAACATCGAACTTTTCAGAAAGCTCGAAAGCAGCCTTAGCAAACTCCTTGCACTCCCTTGAATCGGAAGGCTCTATCATCATTGTCTTAGAAGCGATAGCATGGTGACGTGAATCCTGCTCGTTCTGTGATGAGTGCATACCAGGGTCATCGGCGACAGCTATTACCATACCTGCCGTTACGCCTGTGTAGCCTGCTGTGTAAAGAGGGTCAGCGGCAACGTTAAGACCAACGTGCTTCATTCCGCAGAAGCTTCTTGCACCGCCTATAGAAGCGCCAAGAGCCACTTCCATTGCCACCTTTTCATTAGGCGCCCACTCAGCATATACCTCGTCATACTTTGCAACAGCTTCTGTTATCTCCGTTGACGGAGTGCCTGGGTAAGATGATACCACCTTACAGCCTGCCTCATACAGACCTCTTGCAAACGCCTCGTTTCCAAGCATTAGTTTTTTCATACAATAAATCTTTCCTTTCACTGCACCGACCAATTTTTTGTGGTCGGTAAAAATAAACAATAATTAAAATAGACATAAGTAATTATACCACAAATTTCACCAAAATGCAACAGCTTTTTTGATTTAAAGCACCAATAGAGTGTTACAAAAAGTTTGCTTACGGCAATTTTGTCAGTTTGCATAAAATATCAAAGGAGCTTCTGTGCAAAAATTCACCTACAGGCACACATACACGCACACTTGCACACTTTATTATATATATACATAATAGATAATTTATATAGGGATATACAGGGTGTAGATATTATATATAATAAAAAATAAACAGGCGGTTTCATCCGTGCAAGCGTGCCAAACATACAAAAAAGTGCGTAAATAGGCAGTTTGCACATACAAGCGAAACGTGCCGAACGCACACATGAAACGTGCAGTGCACGTTTTGAGCAACAAAAAAAATAAATCGCCGCCAGGCGATACCATAATTCCTCATTCCTCACTCCTCATTCTTAACACTCCTCATTCTCACCTCCTCACTTGTTAAAAAAATTGTACTTGAAAAAAGAGCATAAATGTTGTATAATAACAAAGTATACTTAAATTTACGTTCGGAGGATATACATAATGAAAAAATATACACTTGACGAGGTCTACACAGCCGATATGACGGCGTTTCAGAGAGAAAGATATAACAGAGTTGCAGATGAGTTTGAAAAGCTTTTCGGTGAAAAGCCAACTGCTTTCTTCTCAGCTCCAGGCAGAACTGAGGTAGGCGGCAACCACACCGACCACAACTTCGGCTGTGTCCTTGCGGCAGGCGTTTCACTCGACGTTATTGCCGCTGTCGCTCCTGACACCGAAGAGAACGTTATTACCATACAGTCTGAGGGCTTCCCAATGGACACTGTAAACGTTGAGGACGACACTATCTACGAGGAGCAGAAAAACACATCTGCGGCACTTATAAGAGGTATGTCCGCAGGCTTTAAGAAGAATGGTCACAATGTCGGGGGCTTCAAGGCTTATGCTACTTCAAACGTGCTAAAAGGCTCTGGACTTTCTTCATCTGCGGCTTATGAAGTGCTTATCGGCACTATCCTCAACGGTCTTTACAACGAAGGCGATGTTTCTGCTGTGGAAATAGCTCAGATAGCTCAGTTTGCGGAAAATGTATATTTTGGCAAGCCGTCAGGTCTTATGGACCAAATGGCTTCATCAGTAGGCGGATTTATCACTATCGACTTTGCTGACGAAAAGCACCCTGTTATCGACTCTGTAAAGTTCGATTTCACAAAAAGCGGTCACGCACTGTGTATCGTTGACACAAAGGGCAACCATGCCGACCTCACCCCTGAGTATGCGGCTATTCCTGCGGAAATGAAGTCTGTTGCGGCTTTCTTTGGCAAAAAGGTGCTGAGAGAGATAACAAAGGAACAGCTTCTTGAAAACATCTGCGCCGTTAGAGAAAAGTGCAGTGACAGAGCTGTGCTTAGAGCGCTCCACTTCTTTGACGATAACGAGAGAGTTGGCAAGGAAGCTTCCGCACTTTCAGAAGGCGACTTTGACGCTTTCCTGAGCCTTATCAATGAATCAGGAGATTCATCATTCAAATATCTTCAGAACATCTATGCTTCTTCTGCCCCAAACGAGCAGGGTCTTTCACTTGCTCTGTATCTTGCAAAGCAGGCTCTTGGCGGTGAGGGTGCTTGCAGAGTACACGGCGGTGGCTTTGCAGGAACTATCCAAGCGTTCGTACCTGAAAAGAAGCTTGAAGCTTTCAAGGCTGAAATGGAGAGAGTATTCGGTGAAGGCTCGTGCTATGTGCTGTCTATCAGACCTGTTGGCGGCGTGCAGATCGACCTTTAATATAGGAGTTGTCATGAAAAATCCATTTGCAGGCTTGAAGAAAAAGCAGGTGAAGTTGCAGTTTTCCACCTGCGGAGAGATAATGATAGACGGACTTCCCTTTGCTTTCGGAGTGGAGAGTGCAGGGAAAGCGTCAGACAAAGGGCTTTGCGTTTCGATATCCGGTGAAGCTGTCAATGACGGACGTGTTACCTTTTCAAACCTTGAATACTACGAAAACCATGGCGGAAAGATAACCCTTGTGAAGCATGGCTTTTCACTTGTCACCAAAAAGGACGGCAAGAAAATTTATCAGGCGAAGTTTACCAAAATACCTATCACCGAAAAGGACACCTCAGTGCTTTTCAGAAAGCTCACCGAGGAAGAGGTCGTCCAACGGCTCAACTGCGAGATAGCTTTTAAGGTGACCCCTCATTTCAGCGGTGAGGACACACCCGAAGTCATGCTCACAGTTTATCCTTATGAAAATATGCTCACAGGGTCGGCTGTGCAGTGGCTAAAGGTCACATCTGACAAGGACTATTTTCTGCACAAATATTCTAATAAATAACAGGAGAGTTTATCCCATATGAGAATGAGAAGAAAGAAAAATCTTGAGGCACGTCTTGAAGCCTGCGGAGATTATATTTTATATCTTGACCGTGACGAGAAGAATTTTCAGGACAAATCAAACAAACAGCTTATTGACTTTGAGAAGATATTCGGAAACAGCAATCCCCTTGTGCTGGAGATAGGCTGTGGAAAGGGTCAGTTTGCAAGAGAGATAGCAAAGAGAAATCCTGACAAGAATTTCCTTGCAGTAGAAAAAAGCAGTAACGTTATAGTTGACGCCGCACAAATGGCTATAGACGAGGGCATACCGAACCTGAGATTTGCAAGGGGCGAGGCTGAATATCTGGATTGCTTTATCCCTGAAAAGTCAGTGGAGTGTATCTATCTTAACTTTAGCTGTCCGTATCCTAAAAATACATATGCACGTCACAGGCTCACATACCGAGCTTTTCTTGAAATATACAGACGTATTCTTGTGGACAGTGGCGAGATATACCAAAAGACCGACAATATGCACTTCTTTGAGTTCTCCTTGGAGGAGTTCTCTGCGGCAAATTACGGACTTAAAAACATTTCTCTCGACCTTCACAACAGCGGCTTCGAGGGCAATATCGTAACGGAATATGAGAAGAAATTCTCAGACATGGGTATGCCTATCTACAGATTGGAGGCGTTCGTAAAATAATGAGCGAGCAGATAAATCCAATTGTCAGCGAGAAAGATATGGGTGCTGACGGCAAACTTCGCAAATGGTCAACAGGCAGAAAAGCCAAGTGGATAATTTGGATAGTCGTTATTCTTGCAGCAGCACTCGGCTTCTGGCATCAGCACTATATGCGCTCCGACAGTCAGATAAAAGCCGTTTTCGATGACAATAAGGCTAACTTTCAGACCACTGCGGAGTTTATGATAGAAAGCATTTCATGCGAAAAGCCGACACTACCAAAGGGCAAATGCTCCATTAAATCGCTCACTGAAAACAATGCTTGCAAGTCTGTGAAGAAAGAGCTTGAGGAGCTGGAGCGCAGGAACGTTACATACATCGACAGCGACGGCTTGACAGTGAAATTCTATACCATTTATGATCATTACTATATTTACCGCTCCCCCATAAGCTCATCAGGGGGCGAGGATAACCTCGGTGACGGTTGGTCTTATGTAAAAACAAGTAAAAGCTGATTTTTTTATGGACGAAAAAAATTTTTTCGTCCATTTTTTTATGCAATCAAACGGTCTTTACATTCGTGTTATAGATGAAAGGCTTTTCAAAACAACAAAGGAGGTGACAGCTTTGACAAGAGATATTGACTACATAGTTGACAAATTTTCAGACGATATCTACCGAGCGGCACTGGCAGTCACAGGCAGCGTTCACGAGGCGGAGGATATAGTCAGCGAGGTCATAATAAAATATTTCACAAGGCAGGGTGAGCTTTTCTTCAATGATGACGAGCATCTTAAAGCGTGGCTGCTGAGAACGGCGATAAATCTATCCAAAGACCTGCTAAGGTCGGCAGGCAGACGTCTGCGTGCAGAAAATGAGGTAAGTGCAAGCAGCGATTTTTCATCACCTGATATGCAAATAGATGTGCAAAACGCTATAAACAGGCTGGATAAAAAATACAGGATAGTGCTTTATCTTTTTTATTATCAAGGCTGCAAGACCGATGAGATAGCCGACATTTTGGGAACAAGCAAGGGCACGGTCACATCAAGGCTGAAAAGAGCAAGAGAAAAACTAAAGCTTTCACTTTCAGACTACGAAAAGGAGATGAGCGTATGAACGAAAGAGATATAAAGAATTATTTTGCAAACGCAAGCCTATCGGAACAAAAGAAAGATCAGCTCAAAGAAACGCTCAAAAAGCGTTTTCCACAACAAAACGGAGATATAAATACGAATACTTTCACACCACAAACCGAGCCGACACAGCCTGCCATAGTCGCAAGACACAAGGGTGCAAAGGTAGTTGCGGCAGCGGCGGCAGTGGTGCTTGTAATGTCAGGCGGAATTTACATGACAAGAAATATCCATGACTACGAGCCGAACGCAGGCACAGCTCCACCTGCAAACAGCAGTGTATCCGGCGATACAGGTACACTGCAGTTGTGTTCAGCAGACTTTATAAAGCTTGCAGACACAGTGCTTGAAAGCGCAAATTCTACGGTAGGAAATCTCGACATAATACAAAACAGCCCTGCATACTGCGATATAGTCTACAGCGGCAACTATGACGAAAATATCGAGGGCAAGGAACACAGCACAAGGTATTACGTTGACCTGCTGGAGAAAACCGACAGCGGACTTCCAAGCGTGGATTTTTTGACAGATGATAACAGCTACGAGCCAAATTCTTTGGTAATCGATATCCTGTCGGAGATAAAAACCCTTGATGAGGACGCTTTTAACAAGGCGGTGAATTGCAGAATAGAAGCCCATATTGAGAATAACAACTGCAAGATAACCATTTCAGACAGCGATAACAGCGTTTCTCTCAAATACGGAAGCGGCGAAAGCTTCACTGAAAATGCCAAAATTATAGCTCAAACCCTCAAAAATGACCTGCTGGATATCTATGACGAAAGCTCTATGAAAAACCCAGACAATGCCATTTTTAGCTACTCCCCTGCTGACTATAATTATTACAACGATATCATGAACAGCAACAATACAACAGAATATGTAAAGTCAGACTATGCGCAAAATGGATATATCACAAACGAAAGTCTGAACCTCCTGACCCTGAATATCGTCAACGATTCGGACATACAGTTCAATATGGCGACAGACTATTTCACTGTGGATATGTTCACAAACAGATTTACTCTGTATAGCTACGCCAATGACGGAAGCTGGGCGGTGTATGGTTCCGCTCCGTTTTCAAGCACCAGCACTGTGGAAGCTGACCCGTCAGCCACGGCGCAGTATATTTTTGAAAAGGCGCAGGCGCTTGTAACAAAGTATAACACCAGCGGCAAGAAGCTTCACTTTGACAATGTGACCTCACTCGACCTTGCGAAAGAGCTTGCAATGTCGTATGTGCCAGATATGGACAAAGAAGATAACATCACGCCGGAGCTTTTCGCATATGGACTTTGGGTAGAAACTCTGCCATATGACAAAGAGTCCAGCTCCTATGATTTATCCGCACTTGACTTTTCAATATACTTTGAAAAGGATAAGGACGGCAGTGCATATGATGTAACCCAGGTGGATGTCACAGTTGAGGGGGATATGGTTTATTCATACACCACTGATGAGCATGACAGCGTTGAAACTTATGACCAAAATGACAGTGCATTATCTTAACAAAACAATGTTGGTAGCTCGGTTGCTCACTAAACAAAGGTAGAGTTACCGAGCCACAAAATAAAAGCTATGCTCCAAGATAGAGTAGCGAAGTAAAAAAAGAAAAAAGTGACCTGCAAAGTTAATTGCAAGTCGCTTTTCTTTATGCAATAATATTTATCCACAAATTAGTTGTTGATGAGCTTTTCGTCATCATTGTTCCAACTGTAGAGCTTTCTGATCTCCTTACCAACCTTCTCAGAAGGATGCTCAGCGTGGAGCTTTCTCATAGCCTTGAAGTGTACCTGTGAACCTGCGTCAGACATATCAAGGAGGAAGTCCTTAGCGAATGTACCGTCCTGAATGTCAGACAGAACCTTCTTCATAGCCTTCTTAGTGTCCTCAGTAACGATCTTTGGACCTGTGATATAGTCGCCGTACTCAGCTGTGTTAGAGATAGAATATCTCATGCCCTCGAAACCTGACTGATAGATAAGGTCAACGATGAGCTTCATCTCATGGATACACTCAAAGTATGCGTTTCTTGGATCATAACCAGCTTCGCAAAGTGTTTCAAAACCAGCCTGCATCAGTGCGCAAACACCACCGCAGAGAACAGCCTGCTCACCGAAGAGGTCTGTTTCTGTTTCTGTTCTGAATGTTGTCTCAAGAACACCTGCTCTTGCTCCGCCGATACCAAGTGCATATGCAAGTCCGATATCCTGTGCGTTGCCTGTTGCGTCCTGCTCAACTGCGATAAGGCAAGGTGTACCCTTACCAGCCTGATACTCAGAACGTACTGTGTGACCAGGAGCCTTAGGTGCGATCATGATAACATTGACATTCTTTGGTGGTACGATGCAGCCAAAGTGAATGTTAAAGCCGTGTGCGAATGCAAGAGTCTTACCCTCTGTGAGGTATGGCTCGATAGATTTCTTATAAAGTGCAGCCTGCTTCTCATCAGGAATAAGGATCATGATGATGTCAGATGTCTTTGCAGCTTCCTCAGTTGTCATAACTGTAAGACCCTGCTGCTCAGCCTTTGCCCAGCTCTTAGAACCTTCGTAAAGACCTACTACTACGTCAACACCGCTCTCCTTAAGGTTGAGTGCATGAGCGTGACCCTGTGAACCGTAACCGATAATGGCAACTCTCTTACCCTTGAGTACGTTAATGTCGCAATCCTGCTGATAGAATATTCTTGCCTGTGCCATTGTTAATTCCTCCAAATTCAGAAATTTAAGATTTATTTTATGTAGCCTTTCGGCTATATAATCAAAGTTTATTTGCCTGCATTGAATGTGTCAGAGCCTTTCTCTATTGCGATAGTGCCTGTTCTTACCATTTCGATTATTCCGTAAGGTGCTATGACCTCCTCAAATCTGCAAAGGTGAGCGTAAGTGTCGCAAAGCTCCAATGTCATTGTCGTAAGCGTTATATCCATGACCTTAGCCCCTGTGATATCCGCAATAGTCATTATCTCACTGCGTCTGTTTGCGACCGCAGACACCTTGACTATCATAAGCTCTCTTGCGAGATACTCATTAGCCTCAAATGTCTTTACCTTGATGACTTCTATAAGCTTATTGAGCTGTTTCTCGATCTGCTCAACTGTATGCTCGTCACCGTCAGCAACTATCGTTATTCTTGAAACGTCAGGGTCATGAGTTGGACCTACTGCAAGGCTCTCGATATTGAACCCACGTCTTGAAAACAGTCCGGAAATTCTTGATAGAACACCGCTGTGGTTTTCTACAAGAACTGAGATCGTATGTTTCATAAATCAACCTCCATAAGGAAACCTTTCCTTGATTCTTTATTATACCAGCTTATTATTAAGATTTTTTGAACGTAAACGCTATATACTGTAAACGCTACAGATAGTTAAAATATTAGCCTTATAATGTTGGCATATCCTTATCCACAACGACTTCAACAAGGCAAATGCCTTTATGTTCAGCAAGCATTTCCACGCCCTTTTCCATAGTATCATCGTCATAAACTCTCATTGCAGGTATGCCATAAGCTTCTGCAAGCTTGATAAAGTCAGGAGAGCCGTCAAGAAAAACTGCTGTCTGTCTGTCATGATAGCCATTTGTCTGAAGTTCTCTTACCATGCCAAGGCGGTTGTTGGTCATTACTACCACCTTTATATCAACGCCGAACTGAACGGCTGTTGCAAGCTCCATGAACGACATCTGAAAAGCTCCGTCACCGCATATAGCAACTGTTGCTCTGCTGTTGTCAGCCATTTTTGCACCTATTGCCGCAGGCACAGAATAGCCCATCGTACCCATGCCGCCTGAGGTAAGAAGTCTGCCCTCTTTGCGGAACTTATATTCAGTGCAGGTCCATATCTGATTTTGTCCAACGTCTGCCACAACAGTAACATTGGCAGGCATTTTCTTTGCAAGCCTGTCGATAAACACCCTCGGATTTACAGTACCCTTTGCAGGCTCAACATACTTTCTCTCGCCCCCAAGGGTCTTGATGTGAGCTATCCACTCATCGTGCTTCATAGGCTTTGCAAGCTCCGTCATTTGCTGTAAAACAAGCTTTGCGTCGCCAACGAGAGGCAGGTCAGCACCGATATTCTTGCCTATCTCCGCAGGGTCGATATCTATATGTATTATCTTAGTAGTTTTCTCCAGAGCCAAAGGTGTTTTAACGGCTCTGTCGCCAACTCTTGCACCCACAAGGAACAGCACGTCGCACTCGTTCACAGCGGCGTTTGCCATTTTAACACCGTGAGTTCCTATCATGCCGCAGAAAAGCTGGTCGTCATCAGGGAAAACAGAAATGCCCATCATAGTTGTGATAACAGGTATCTGCATAAGGTCGGCAAGCTCTCTTATCTCGTTCTCAGCGTGAGCGGCAAAAACACCTCCACCAATACAGATAAGCGGCTTCTCAGCCTCTTCCAGTGCCGCCATTACACGCCTTACCTGAACGTAGTTGCCCTTTGTGGTAGGCTTATAGCTTCTTATCTCGCACTTTTCAGGGTACTCAAAGTCGATAACAGCTTTCTGAACGTCCATAGGGATATCTATAAGCACAGGACCCGGTCTGCCCGTGCCTGCGATATAGAAAGCTTCCTTGAACACTCTCGCAGTGTCCTCAGGGTCTTTGAGAAGATAGCTGTGCTTAACGAACGGCTCAGCCGAGCCTGTAATGTCAGCCTCCTGAAAAACGTCAGATCCTATCTGATCGGTATTCACCTGACCTGTTATGCACACGATAGGTATAGAATCCGCATAAGCGGTAGCAATAGCAGTAATAAGATTAGTTGCACCCGGACCTGATGTAGCGATACAGACCGCAGGCTTGCCTGAAATTCGTGCATAGCCGTTAGCCGCATGACCACCGTTAGCTTCCTGTCTCACAAGCACCTGCCTGATGTCGTTTTCAGCATCCAGCAAAGCGTCATAGAAAGGACAGATAGCAGCTCCGGGATAGCCAAAGACGACTTTTACGTTCTCAGCTTTCAAACATTCAACCATAGCCTGACTTACAGTCATCTTCATAATAAAGTCGCCTCCATAAAAAATTTTCTGTATAAATTATCATATAAAGTGATAAAACATACAAAGCTGTGATTTATTATACCATATTTATAAGATTTCGTCAAGTATCGTTAGCATACGAAGGAATATTTATGCTTTAAAAAATTTCGCAAAAAAAATTTGAAAAAGGGGTTGACAAGACAGATGAACTGTGCTATAATAATTAAGTCGCTGAGAGAACGACACAAAAACAAATAATTAATGTGGACAGGTGTCCGAGTGGTTTAAGGAGCTGGTCTTGAAAACCAGTGATACGGCAACGTACCGTGGGTTCGAATCCCACCCTGTCCGCCACATTTTTTATATATACAGGTTTGCGGATTTACCCAAGTGGTGAAGGGGCTCCCCTGCTAAGGGAGTAGGTCTGGAAACGGGCGCGAGAGTTCAAATCTCTCAATCCGCGCCAGCAAAAGTTTAAGCTTTTGCTTGTATCCGCTTTACGTTATGTAGAGCGGATTTTTTATTATATAAATACACAAACGCCGCAGAGAATTTTTTGTCCTCTGCGGCGTTTTTTTATTCCGCAAGCCCTGCGGCACTTTTCATTCTGTCTTTGAAGAAATGGTCAAATACTGCCACGCACCTTCCCACAAGGAGCATAGCCGCCACCGTTCCGATACCGATACCTATTATCCGCTTGTCAAACAGCAGACCTATCACGCAGGCAATGGCAACACACGATGCGTCAAGTATATTCTTGCCAAAGCCCATGTTCTTTCCAAAGGCTTTTCCTATAGCCTGAGCAAGACCGTCGGCTGGGTTCGGAACGAACTTCATAGCTATCATCATGGACATTCCCACACCCGTGCAGATTATCGCTGCCGCCAGATACAGCGTGTTTTGCCACAAATGTCCGAAATTGAAATCAAGCAGCTTTGAAAACATATTCAGCAGCAGGCTGAACACAATGCTGAATGGTATTTGCAGCCAGTCTATAACAGTTCTGTCGCTGCCTTTTATTATCATTTCTATCACAACGAACAGTGCATATGTAGCAAAAGTCACAAGAGAGAAATTCACGTCCCATATACTCGATATGGCAAATGGCACTGATATAATAGTGGATACACCTAGCCCTGTTTTGATGTTCATCGTTATCCCTGCGGCAAGTATCACGAGCCCCATGGCATATATAGCCACCCTTGCGGCATAATTCTTCTTTTTCAAACTAAATTCGCCTCCATACCAATTATACCACCTTCATCACACTTTTTCAAGAGCACAAAAAAAGCTGCCGTACCAAAAGGCACAGCAGCTTTTATACTATATAATAGTATCAGAGTTATTGATTATTCCTTTGGACCTGCTGATACAAGAGCCTTACCTGCTGGGTTGCCCTCATACTTAGCAAAGTTCTTAACAAATCTGCTTGCAAGATCCTTAGCCTTTGTCTCCCACTCGGAAGCGTCAGCATATGTGTCACGAGGATCGAGAATTGCAGGATCAACGCCTGGAAGCTCTGTTGGAACTTCAAAGTCAAAGTGTGGTATCTTCTTTGTAGGTGCGTTGAGAATGTCGCCGTTAAGAATAGCATCGATAATTCCACGAGTATCCTTGATAGAGATTCTCTTGCCTGTGCCGTTCCAACCTGTGTTTACCAGGTATGCCTTAGCACCGCTCTTCTGCATCTTCTTAACAAGCTCTTCAGCATACTTTGTTGGGTGAAGCTCAAGGAAAGCCTGACCGAAGCAAGCTGAGAATGTTGGTGTAGGCTCAGTGATTCCACGCTCTGTACCTGCAAGCTTTGCAGTAAAGCCAGAGAGGAAGTAATACTGTGTCTGCTCTGGTGTGAGGATAGATACTGGAGGCAGTACGCCAAATGCGTCTGCTGAAAGGAAGATAACGTTCTTTGCAGCAGGTGCAGAAGAAATAGGTCTTACAATGTTCTGGATATGGTCGATAGGATAAGATACACGAGTGTTCTCTGTAACGCTCTTATCAGCAAAGTCGATCTTGCCGTTCTCGTCAAGAGTTACGTTCTCAAGAAGAGCATCTCTTCTGATAGCGTTGTAGATATCAGGCTCAGAATCCTTATCAAGGTTGATGACCTTAGCATAGCAGCCGCCCTCGAAGTTGAATACTCCGTTGTCGTCCCAGCCGTGCTCGTCGTCACCGATAAGAAGTCTCTTAGGGTCTGTAGAAAGTGTTGTCTTACCTGTACCGGACAGACCAAAGAAGATAGCTGTGTTCTCACCGTTCTTGTCTGTGTTAGCTGAGCAGTGCATTGAAGCCATGCCCTTGAGTGGAAGGAAGTAGTTCATCATTGAGAACATACCCTTCTTCATCTCTCCGCCGTACCAAGTGTTGATGATTACCTGCTCACGGCTTGTGATGTTGAACATAACTGCTGTCTCAGAGTTAAGACCAAGCTCCTTATAGTTCTCTACCTTAGCCTTTGAAGCGTTGTATACAACGAAGTCAGGCTCAAAGTTCTCAAGCTCCTCAGCAGTTGGCTTGATGAACATATTTGTTACAAAGTGAGCCTGCCAAGCAACCTCAACGATGAAACGGATAGCCATTCTTGTATCCTTGTTAGCGCCGCAGAATGCGTCAACTACGAAAAGTCTCTTATTTGAAAGTTCCTTGATAGCGAGTTCCTTAACAGACTTCCAAGCCTCCTGTGAAGCTGGGTGGTTGTCGTTCTTGTACTCGTCAGAAGTCCACCAAACAGTGTCCTTAGAATTTTCGTCCATAACGATGAACTTATCTTTAGGTGAACGGCCTGTATAAACGCCTGTCATAACGTTTACTGCGCCAAGCTCACTCTCCTGACCCTTTTCATAGCCTTCGAGTGTTGGCTTTGTTTCTTCCTCGAACAGCTGCTCGTAAGAAGGGTTGTAAACAACTTCTGTAGTTCCGGTGATACCGTACTTGCTCAAATCGATCTTTGACATGTTGCAATAACTCCTTTTCAAAAAAAATATCGTTAATAGGCGCTATAATGAAACAGCACACGCCGGCACATTCATTTTCTTTCCTTATTATAAAGCATAAGCTATACAGAAATTCATCTGACAATTGAAAACACACTGCCAGCATTTCATGCTGTGCTCCTATTACAGCAATATAATTATACCACATATTTTTCTGAATTGCAAGGGTAAACGCAGATTTTGTGAGCTGATTTTTTACATTTCGCTTAAATCTATAACGATTTTTTATGAATAAATGTAATTTCATGGTATAAAATAGATAATAAAAGATATTGACTATTATCAATAGTTAGTCTAAGCTTGTGCAGACGATTTTGCAGTATCAATATAAAATAATTGCATTTTTATGCTTCTTTGCAAAAAAAGCGTCCCAAATTATGCAGGCAAATTCCGCTTTCCTGCAAACAGAAAAAAGGCAGTCCACAAGGAACTGCCCTTCTCCGAAATATCAACAATAGGGGAGATCTTATTTACTTTTTCTTCTTAGCCATGACCACAGCCGCACCGCTCAGAAGTGCAAGAGCGAATGCTCCGCCTGCAACACCGGTCGATGGGTTTGTGTTTGAAGCGTTTGAAGCTGCCTTTGAGCTGCTGTCTGACTTGCTGTCAGTTGCCTTGCTGTCAGAAGATGAGCTGTCGGAAGCAGAACTGCTCGTATCTGACGAAGCATCAGAACTGCTTACGCTGTCAGGCTGTGAAGAAGCAGGTGCTTTCTTTACAAGGTTTGCCACAGCGTCATTTATAGCCTTTACCATAGCGTCCACATCAGCCTGCTCTGTGATGTTCTTTGTTCTGTCAATAGCGGCAAGAGCCTTTTCGACTTCTGAGAAGTCCTCATAATCGTCCTTGTTGAGAGCCTTTGCGGCTTTCTCTGCCTTGTCAAGCCCTGTGTAGTCTGCTGACTTGTAAACCAGTGCCTCAACAGCGTCGTTTATATCTTTCGCCATTTTGTCAACATCTGACTGCTGTGTAAGGTTTTTAGTTCTGTCGATAGCTTCAAGTGCCTTTTCTACGGCTGTAAAGTCCACATAGTTGTCCTTATTAAGAGCCTTTGCAGCTTCTTCTGCCTTGTCAAGCTCTGTATAATCTGCCTTTGCATACTCAAATACAGCCGAACTGTCTCTATGAACTGCGAATGGTTTTTCACATTCATCAGTATGGAATGTACCGCCCTTTATCTCGCACTTTTCGCAATCGTTAAGGAAAATTCCTATGTCACCACCGAGTGTGATATCTCCTCCCGAGATAAGACCGTTCTTTATATTGTCTGTACCAAGATAAATATCCGCAAGCTTGGCATTGATATCTACCTTTCCGTCCTTTATAATCAAGCCTGTCTTAGGCTCAGGGGCACCTATACCAACTACTAATATTCCTGCTCTTCCTGCATTGATATTCACATCTCCGCCGTATATCTCAACAGAGCCGTTTGCATACAAACCGTCATTCCAGCCACCATCGGCAACTTCACTTGTGTCAATATTAAGAGTTGCGTCCATTACCTTTATGGAATAAAGTGTTATGACAGCACCGCCCTTTGCGTTGACAGTTCCTGACTCAAAAGTAACATTAGGCTGATCCATTACTGGAAGTTTGCCTGTTTCTTCAAGATTAAGCACACTGTCCTTAGTCTTTCCACTTAGTACTACACCGGTATCTTTTGCGCTTCCTTTTCTCGAAATAACTGTAGTGCCTGAGGTCATCTTGTTATCTCCTGAGAAAACTATATTAGTAACTTTTTCTCCGTCAACAATGACACAAGACTTTTTCGCCGTCGAAAAATCAACATTGTCAAGTGTAAGAGTAGAAGTTGCTGCGTCCCAGCTCCAGCCCTCGTCTTCATTTTTCTGATCGTTCTGAAATCCTGCCACTGTAAGGTCAAGAGTTGTAGTTCTCTGCTGATTTGCCGCAAAAACATTTATTGCAGGCAAGGATGCCATACATATGACCGTTGCGAGCATTGTGCTAAAAATTCTTGTCTTTTTCATATTTTATCCTCCCGAAATATAAGACTTCATATTCATATTTGCATTGCGATATAAAACCGCCCTGCTTATAATTATGATAGCAGAGCGGTAATAATTTTTCAACTGTTTTGACACAAGCGGTCAAAAATCAGCACAAGCGGTATTCATTTAAACAAATAATGTATGAAAGTCCCACTTAATTGCTTTATATATCCATTTAATGGATATATTACTTTTTCTTCTTAGCCATTACCACAGCCGCACCGCTCAGAAGTGCAAGAGCGAATGCTCCTCCAGCAACACCGGTCGATGGGTTTGTGTTTGAAGCGTTTGAAGCTGCCTTTGAACTGCTGTCTGACTTACTGTCAGAAGATGAGCTGTCGGAAGCGGAACTGCTCGTATCTGACGAAGCATCAGAACTGCTTACGCTGTCAGGCTGTGAAGAAGCAGGTGCTTTCTTTACAAGGTTTGCCACAGCGTCATTTATAGCCTTTACCATAGCGTCCACATCAGCCTGCTCTGTGATGTTCTTTGTTCTGTCAATAGCGGCAAGAGCCTTTTCGACTTCTGAGAAGTCCTCATAATCGTCCTTGTTGAGAGCCTTTGCGGCTTCCTCTGCCTTGTCAAGCTCTGTATAGTCTGCTGACTTGTAAACAAGTGCCTCAACAGCGTCGTTTATATCATTTGTCATTTTGTCAACATCTGACTGCTGTGCAAGATCTCTATACCCTCTTAAAGCCTCAACTGCACTGTACAAGTTTGCAACGCTTTCATCTGTGTAGATAGAAAGGTCGGCAGGAATATTACCCAGCACTTCATAAACATTGCTGTAGTCAGCAGGCTCAGCACCGCAGGCAGGAGTATCGTTATCACGCTTATTCCATACGTTTGATGAGCCGTTGAGCACATTTAAAAAGCTGTCTGTTTTCATATCGTCAATAGTAAGAGAAGCTGCTGATTCCGTATTTTTTGCTGTATTTTGTATGTTGTAGTAGCAATTTTGAATCGTACTTCTATTCATCGTATCTTGCATTGCAAAAGCATAAGCGGAAGAAGAAATATCAGATACAAGACCTGTTGCATAGCAATTCTTTACAGTGCCATAATAGTTATTGCTTGCAGCGTCAGTACCCAAGAATGACGCACCAACAAAACTGTTGCTTACATCGCCCTTTGCATAGCAGTTGCTGATGTTAAGACCTGAGATGTTTCCAACAAAGCCGCCTGCATATTCTGCACCTGTTATATTGCCTGTGGCATAGCAATTTTCTATCAAAGTTTCATCAATTGTCACTCCATTACCTATTCCAACGAAGCCACCTACTGCAATGCCACGTCCGTTTCCTGTTACCTCAACAGAAACGTCTGCACCGCAATATTTAGCAGATGAGCCTTTTGCGAGTGTACCAACAAAGCCACCAACATTGCCCTTTTTTGTTGATTCCTCTATCTTTCCGGAAACACGGCTGTGGCTCACTGTTGTACCTCCGTCCTGAATGCCTACTAATCCGCCTATGCTGTTAAGAGCAACATAGCTGCCGTCAGAGCCTGCCTTCATGTCAAGACCGATAACAGTACAATTTACTATATCGCCCATAGAATAACCTACAAGCGCACCTCCCATGCGGAAGCCATATCCACTGCTGTGATTTCCGCCAACATAGTTTATAGAAACATTTTCAAGAACTACGTCCTCGATAGTGCCGCTGGTCGCACCGAACAAGCCGCATACATCGCCACTGTATGGCGATGTTTCTGTTCCAATGGTAAGATTTTTGATAGTATAACCATTTCCGTCAAAGTTGCCAGAGAAAACAAAATATTCATGACCACCCATAATAAGATCCGCCACAGTTTCTCCTACTGGAGTCCACTCTTTTCCACCGAGGTCGATATCCTCTGTAAGCTCAAAGTATGTGTCTGCATATTTTTCACCATATTCCTCTGCGTTCACTCTTTTCGCAAAATACGCAAGCTGTGAGCCAGTAGCTATTTGATAAGGGTCATCTTTTGTGCCTTTTCCTCCTGCAAAAGACTCCGCTACAGAGCCGTCCCAGACCTCTGTACCGTCAGCAAAAACAGAAACAGGCACTAAGCTTGCCGCAAGACCCATCGTCACCAAAAGGCTTAAAATCTTCTTTTTCATTCTAATTCCTCCATTATATTTTTCGGGGTTGATATTTTTTTACTCAGAGCATAGATTTTTCACGATTATTTTAACACAACCCACACACTTGTCGACAAGTTTGACACAAGCCGTCAAAAATCTGCGCAAGCGGTATTCATTTAAACAAATAATGTATGAAAGTCCCACTTAATCGCTTTATATATCCATTTAATAGATATATTACTTTTTCTTCTTAGCCATGACCACAGCCGCACCGCTCAGAAGTGCAAGAGCGAATGCTCCGCCAGCAACGCCTGTTGACGGGTTTGTATTTGAAGCGTTTGAAGCTGCCTTTGAGCTGCTGTCTGCCTTGCTGTCAGAAGCGGAACTGTCAGGCTGTGAAGAAGCAGGTGCTTTCTTTACAAGGTTTGCCACAGCGTCATTTATAGCCTTTACCATAGCGTCCACATCAGCCTGCTCTGTGATGTTCTTTGTTCTGTCAATAGCGGCAAGAGCCTTTTCGACTTCTGAGAAGTCCTCATAATCGTCCTTGTTGAGAGCCTTTGCGGCTTTCTCTGCCTTGTCAAGCTCTGTATAGTCTGCTGACTTGTATGCAAGTTCAAAAGCCTGTGTATGTGTTGCGATATCTGCTGAAATAGTTATTTCCTTGCTGAGAGGCTCGCAATCGTCAGCAGTTACCTCTACTGTGTAAGTGCCTGCTGTAAGCATGGCAGTATTGTTTGTTATCTCTTTTCCGTCTACCTTTATTACAACATTTTTCAGGTCAGCAGGTGTTACTTCAAAATCAACTGCATATTCCTTAGTTGGCAGGACAGGTGTTTTTCCCTCAACATACTGATACTTTGCACCGTCGGCTGTCAGCTCGTCATAAAATTCTTTTGTTGTCATATAGTCATATGATTTAGCCTTGCCTGCTTCTTTATTTGAACCGCAAGCTTCAACATTTTCTGTTTCTGTGAAATAGTTGTTTTTAAAGTCAGGTGTAGACGAGGAATCCTTCCCCACTATTCCGCCGAAACGTGTATATGGCTTTTTGGCTGAATACTGTGAAAGGTCAATTTCTCCTGCAAAATAGCAATCACTTACAGAACCGCCGGCTACTGAACCAACAATACCGCCTACATCTGTGGTTCCGTTGCCAACCGGCGTGAGTTTTCCTGTAACATAGCTGTTTATGACCTTGGAATCGCCATACAAACATCCTACGATACCGCCGGCGTCTGGTGCAGCATATACCATATCGCCTGTGCTTGAACAATAGCGGACTTCCGTTCCAATCTGCGCATATCCAACTATACCGCCGACATAAACACTTCCGTTGTCGCCTGAGATAGTTATGTCTGCTGTGTTCTCACAATATTCAAAAGTTGTGCCGTATGCCTGACCTACCATGCCTATGAAGCCATAAACATATTTGCCGTTATTGTTGAACGATACGTTTGACACACAATCAGAAATAGTACAATCACCTGCAAATCCTGCAATAGTGCCATAAACAGTATATTCGTTATCAGTATTTGTCACATCCAGATTTCCCTCTATAGTCAGACCTGATACCTCTGCTTCCTCGATATCGCCAAAGAAACCGACCAACAAATCTTTACCATAAATAGACGTAAAATCAATGTTTGAAATAGTATGACCGTTTCCGTAGAATTTGCCGCTGAAACAATGTTCAATATAGCCGTTTTCATCGAAAACGTTTCCGATAGGCGTCCATACAACACCTGTCAAGTCAAGGTCATTTTCAAGAACAACAACTGCGTCTTTATTCTTGTCATAATCTCCGTTGTTTACCGCTTTTGAAAACGCCAACAGGTCGTCAACAGTTTTTATTACCGTCTTATTATCGTCTGCAAATGCCGTTGTCGGCACAAACAAAAGACAGCCCGTCACCAAAAGACTTAAAATTTTCTTTTTCATTCTAATTCCTCCATAATATTTTTTGTTGCTGATATTTCTTTTTTTACTCAGAACATAATTTTACTCGATTATTTTAACATGGCCTACACACTTTGTCAATAGATTTGGCACAAACGGTCAAAAATCTGCACAAGCGGTAACAAAATAAATGAATAATGCTTGAATTTTGCTTTGATGTGTGTTATTATATATTAAGAAATCATGTATAAGAAAGGATTTTTACAGTATGAGAGTGGCATTGGTAGACGATAATAAAAACGACCTTGCACTTCTTCATGAATATATTTCCGAACAAACCGCTCACAGCTGTCAGATAGATACGTTTTCAAGCGGAGAAAGCTTTTTATCATGTTGGCAGATGGGAGCTTATGATCTGGTGGTGCTTGATATATTCATGGGGAAAATGACAGGGATAGAGGTCGCAGAAAAGCTTCGTGAAACAGACAAAAACGTGCATATCGCATTCGGCACTTCAAGCAACGAGTTTGCAAGCGAAAGCTACGACCTCAACGCCTGCTACTATCTTTGCAAGCCCTTTCAGGCTGACAAAGTAAAAGCCATGCTTGACCGGATCGGTTCTGATGAAATTGATCGTATGCGTTCCGTTAAGCTTCCCGACGGTCAGAACGTGATACTCAGAAATGTTATCTACATAGACTGTGCGTCACATATCGTGACTATCCATTGCACAGACGGTGAAAGCATAGTTTCAAGAAATTCTTTCGCTGAGATCGAGAGCATTTTTTGCAGTCATTCATACTTTTACACCTCCACCAAAGGCGTCATCGTGAATTTCTATGAGATAGCCCAGCAAAAAAGCGACCTTTTCATAATGAGCGACGGCACACATATCCCCATAAGCCGCCGAAAATCCAGAGAAACACTAGACGCCTTCGCTCAGTTTCGCTTCAGTGATCTGCGAAAAGGCGGTGAGCAGTAATGCCTCCTTTATACCGCCTTGTGGAAGTGGGCATATATTCCCTTCTGAATTTTCTGCCACTTATGGTGCTTGCCCTTTATCCCTTCCGGCATAGGCTTCGCTTTTCCAAAACAGCTACTGTGGGACTTGTTGTGGCTCTTTCACTGGTGCAGATATTTTTAGGCTGGCAGGCGGCATTTTTCAGCACAAATGCAGGTCTGCTAAGTGCAGTCAGCACCCTGCTCTATGCGGCTTTTTACTTTTTCGCTGTGAAGGTCAAGGTCGGCAAAACAGGCTTCACACTGCTTCTGCTTTCAAATAACGCAAGCTTTATCGTCATTACCTCAAAGTGTCTGGAGGGCATTCTGTTCCCGTCACTTGCCTATGAATCATACCGCTGGTCGTTTTCCCTTTGTATGCTTATGACAGAAGCCGTGGTATGGGGGCCGCTTTTTATCTACATGAAAAAGGTCTACACACCTGCGGTGGAAAGAGAGCCGTCAGGTCTGGAGTGGCGCTATCTTTGGCTTATCCCATTTACGTTCTATATAATATGGTACTATACTCTCTACGGCAACTCTACGAAAAGCAGCTTAGAGCTTGCTCTGGAGCCAAAGAACACCATAGCTCTTTTCTTTATAAACGCAGGGGCGTTTCTGGTGTATTACATCGTGGCACGGCTGGTCATCGAACAGCAGAAAAATCTGCGGCTTCAGGAAAATAACCACCTGCTTGAAATGCAGAACCTGCAATATGACTATTTGCAGGATAAGATAAAAGAAACAAGACGCTATAAGCATGATGTCAGACATCATATCGCTCTTATGCAGGAGCTTCTGAAAAAGGGCGAATATGATAAGCTTTCGGAATATCTCAATTCTTTCAGGGATTCTATGCCCGATATATCAGAACGCATTTACTGCAAAAACACATCTGTAAGCGCACTTCTTGCATATTTTGCTCAAATAGCGGAAAGCAGCGGCATTGAATACAAGGTGAGCGCTGACATACCAGATGATATAAAAATAGACATAACCGACCTCTCTGTGCTTTTCGGAAATCTTATCGAAAACGCCATTCACGGCTGCGTGTCTGACAGTGCAAAGAATAAAAAAATAATAATCAGAGCAAAGGCTGACAGCTATTCCCTCTGCCTGGCGGTGGACAACACCTTCACCGGAACTATCCTCACCGACCCCGAAGGCGGTTTCCTTTCCTCAAAACGCAAAGGCAAAGGGATCGGCACAGAGTCTGTCAAGAACATTGCCGCCAAATACAATGGCGTAGCTAAATTTGAATACGGTGACGAAATGTTTTACGCTTCCGTAATGCTGAACATATGAAAAAGGCGGAAAGCTCGCAAAGAGCCTCCGCCTTTTTTGTTTTATCGTCCTCCAAGCTTTACATTTTCAAATGTTGCCACAACAAATAATTCACATATCATTTATAAAATGTTTCTTGTATCTTTTGTGCAAAATGCTATAATCTAATTGAAAATACGGAGAGAATTCCGTATAAAGTTAATAAATCAAACAAATCGGAGGTAATTCATTATGATGGGAAGACTCAGAGCAATGCGTGAGCCGCTCAAATATGTTCAGGGCAGAGATGCTACACTTAAGTTTCATGAAGAAATGGGCTATATGAGCAAAAGGTGGCTGTTTGTATGTTCAAACAGTGGCTACAAAGCCTGTCATGACAAGATAGAGAAAAGCTTTGGCGAGCTTGACGATTACAGACGCTATGAAGTATTTGGCGGTATATCAAGCAAGGGCGAGATAGCCAAAATGGAAGAGATAGTAAAGGCTGACAACATCGACACAGTAGTTGCAGTTGGCGGCGGAAGCGCAGTTGATACTGCAAAAGCTACAGCATACTATACGGGCAAGCACATTGTTATCGTGCCTACAGTTGCTGCAACAGATGCACCATGCACAGGTCTGTCAGTAATATACAATGATGACCACAGCTTTGACAAATATCTTTTCTATCCTACCAATCCAGACGCAGTAATGGTAGACACAACAGTTATCGCAAACGCACCTGTAAAGTTCCTTATTGCAGGCATGGGCGATGCACTTGGTACATATTTTGAGGGCAGAGCTTCCATAAGAACAGAGTCTGCAAGCCTTGAAGGCACAGGCATCACAAGAGCAGGACAGGCACTTGCAAGACTTTGCTATGACACGCTGAAAACATACGGCAAGCAGGCAGTTGAGGCTTGCAAGGTACACGCAGTTACACCTGCCCTTGAAGCTATCTGCGAGGCTAACGTATATCTTTCAGGTGTTGGAGCAGACAACGTAAACTGTGCGGCTGCACACTCGTTCTACAATGGCGTAACATCATTGGGAATCAAGCACGCAGACCACGGCTGTTGTGTAGCCCTTGGTACACTGGTTCAGCTTGTACTTGAGGGTGCGCCAAAGAAAGAGTTTGAAGAGGTACAGAACTTCTGCCTTGAAGTGGGACTTCCTGTCACACTTGAAGAGATCGGTGTAACGACACCTGAGCAGGTAGAAACTATCGCAAAGAACGCTTGTATCCCGGGTGAAACTATCCACAATCTTGCAGGCGACGTACAGCCTATCGAGCTTTATGACGCTATCATGCAGGCAGACGCAATGGGCAAGATAGCATTGAACAAATAAGGGATAGTGTATATTTAAAATAATATTGCCACCCACGGCTGATTTGGCTGTGGGTGGTTTTTTGTGCAAAAAAAGCAGAGAAACCCGATCAATGGGTTTCTCTGTTTGGATCAACTTATTAAATCATAATATCTTAGTAAAGTACATCTTCCTGCGAAGCTCAGTTGTCTGCAACGTCCATAAGCTCAACAGCAATATCGTCAGACCCGGTATCATCTGCATCAGCCTGAATATCGTCCGGCTTATCGTCCTCTATGAAAGCTCCTGTAAAATCAATACAAACATTCTCGCTTTTACCAAAACGAGCCATTGTCAGCAAATCGGTGACAGTCGAGCGTGTGACATGAGCGCCTGTGAAATCCATCACCACATTTGCAGAATTATCCTCGCTGGTTTTGCTGTTGATCTCATCACGAAGCTGGTCAAAATTCGTATCCTCAAGGTCTGCATAAGCTGAAAACTTTTTTGGCGCATAGAGCGTTGCAACAGCGTGCATAGCAATGAATACAAACCTGAAATCTTCGCAATCAAAGGTGCTGAAAGGTATCTCAAAAAGTCTCAGCATACCCTCGTCGGTCTTTTTGCATAAAACAGGCTTATATCTGTTCTGAGCCAGATCATAGGTGTATCTGTCTTCGTAAGCTTCATCGGTTAAGCTGCCGTCTGGCATAGGCACGATCTCAAAGCGAGAAGTTTCATTGCACGTATTGCAATAGCCTCCGACTATCACAAATCTGAAAACATAGTCGGTATTTTTCTCAAGTTTTTTGTCACAGCATATCTGCGTCCAGTCCCAATTCCAGTTTCCAATAGAATAGGCAATAACGTTTTCGCCGTCCTTATCGGTCACAAAATATTTAGCTATAACATTGTTTTCGCAGGACTTATCAGCCTTAAAATCTCTAGGATCAAAATCTATTACTTTACCCATATTGTTTACCTCCGTAACATCCACGGTCGGCTTATGAGTATCTAATATTCTTATAGTACATTTTTCACAGTCGCTTGCATACTCTGCCCGACCGTTCTTAACAAGCCCCTTAGCCCTTTTGGGATAGGTAGCTCCGATTCGTTTTCCGTTTATGTCTGTAACAATAACGTTTTTTTCTATGGGTATCTCCCCCTTGCACAGCAACATCAAATTAGCGCCTGCATTATACAGGCTTGCGTTTAGCTCCGACGCTGTTATTTTCTATGGGTGTCGTCCCCGGTCTTTGCTTAGGATAAGTTTAACAGACGTCCAGCCTTTTGTCAAGACTATCTGCACCTTTTTGACATTACATACAATTGCGATCTTGCGGGCTTAGCACATATGCACAAGGGGCATGAGTACATAAAATGCCCGTCACGGCGAGTGATTTCAAAATTTATCATAACGCAATTCTATCTCACCGGGAACAAAAAAAATCCGTCCTACCCAAAGTAAGACGGAAATTGGGTGCAGGGTCGAAACTTTCGGAAAAAGACCAGCGATTGGTGCTTGAAGTTTCTGAAAGACTAGGAAAAGAATAATTTTTGAAGCCCCGAACTGCAATATCAAAGTAAAAATAAAACAGCGTACCGCAGCCCCCTGCGATACGCTGTTCTCATATAAAATTATTTCTTAGTAGTCACACTCTTTGAAGCCGACCAAGCGCCATAATACTTAGTACCCTTTACAGTTGTGTACGAACGAACACGAACGTAATATTTCTTTTTGCCCGAAAGCTTTGTAATAGTCTTGGTGTCAGTCTTGTTGTTTGTTATGGTAACTTTCTTTGCACTTGTGAACTTTGAGTTGGTGGCATACTGAATTTCATATCCGGTAGCAGAGCCTTTCTGCGCCCAATCCACAAAGAATGCCTCGCTCTTGGCTGTGAGCTTCTGTATCTCCTGCTTGGCAGGATTTATCTTGAATGTCTTTGTGATAGTGCCTGTGTAAGAGCCTTTTCCTGCGATTTTTACAGTGGCAGTGCCTATGCTCTTGTTGCTTGAGTATGAAACTGTGTAGTCAGTGCCTTTTTTCAGCGTTTTACCATTGTATTTAACAGTAATGCTCTGAGTGATGTTCTTGCCAGTGTATGACTTGTTTGAAATGCCCGAAACTGTGGCTTTCTTGAAGTTATTTTTGATTTTGAAGGTCTTAGAAACTGAGCCTGTGTAATTGCCCTTGCCTGTGATAGTAACCTTTGCTGTGCCTACCTTGGTGTTGTTTGAATAGGAAACTGTGTAATCTGTACCATTCTTCAAAGTTTTGCCGTTTAGCTTGACCGTTACACCAGGCTTCTTTGCCTTGCCGTCATATGCATAGGTCGAAGTTGAAAGTGTCACGCTTGCCTTTGAAATGCTAATTCTTGAAAGTGCAGGAATTTCAGCCGTTTCAAGAACTTTCTTGCAGACTGTACATTCCTTGTGCTTTGAGCCTTTAACTCCGATAAAAGCCGCCTTGTCGACTATCCAACCGCTTGACTTGTGACCTGTGGCATTTATCACTGTCTGAACCTTGATAACAGTATTGCAAACTGAGCAATGTGAGCCGTCTGTTTTGCCTGCGGTGGTACAAGTAGCAGTGTAGCCCTTATCGGTAACTGCGGTGTGACCCTTTGCAGGAAGCTTTTCTGTAACTGTTGCATTGCACTTTGTGCAAGTCTTTGTTTTTGTACCCTCTGATGTGCAGGTCGGCTGTTTTGTTACAACAGAATTTCCGTAGCTGTGACCTGTTGCCTTAGTTGTGCTATCCTTGTATGAAGTACCGCAAACAGAACACTTGTGGAGAGTGTAGCCGTCAGCAGTGCAAGTAGGTGCAACAACCGTGTCAGCATATTTGTGTGAAGTCTTTGGTATAGTTTCTGTAACTGTCGCATTGCACTTTGTGCAAGTCTTTGTTTTTGTACCCTCTGATGTGCAGGTCGGCTGTTTTGTTACAACAGAATTTCCGTAGCTGTGACCTGTTGCCTTAGTTGTGCTATCCTTGTATGAAGTACCGCAAACAGAACACTTGTGGAGAGTGTAGCCGTCAGCAGTGCAAGTAGGTGCAACAACTGTGGCTGTGTAGCTGTGGGAAAGCTTTGCAATTGTTTCTGTTACTGTTGCTCCGCACTGCGTACAAGTTTTTGTTTTTGTACCTTCTGATGTGCAGGTCGGCTGTTTTGTGATAACAGCACTACCATATGTGTGGCTCGTGCATCCGCAGGTGAATTTGTATGTCTTTGCTACAGACGGATTGTATGTAGGATAGATTTTTACAGTGAGTGAACCGCCGTTTTTGAATGTGATACGTCTGATATCATTAGCATAGTTTTCAAGCTTATTTACACTTACCATGCTGCGATCAGAAAATTCAACTGTGTAGTCTGTATCGTCATAAAGCCAGAAATCAATGCTGTCGCCCACACTGAACTGAGTTTTGCTCAATACGCTTGAAAAGGACGTATTCGAAAGGTCTGTGCGCCAATAAACAGTGGTAGAGGTCGGAACTGTGAACTTATTCACATAACCGCAAGACTTGCAGGTCTGTGTTACAGTGCCGTCAGTTTTTGATGCGTACTTTGTTTCGTAGTCATGACCTGTTTTGACGTCAACCGTCTTTATATCGTCAAGATTTGAAAGGTTCAGGGAGTTAAAGGTCACGTTATTTTTATCGTAAACATACCAAACTGCTCTGCCGTTTTTGATAACAGGCTGGCAATCTGAAAGGCTTCCCTCAAAGGTGTGTATACTGCCGTTTACTGTGCCGTCAGCGTTTAGCTTCACACAGTTTACCTTTGTATCTCTGGCCCACAATAGCAAAAAGCTGTTATTATTTATCTTCACAAGCTGTGGAGCAGAAGCTGAGTCTGTACCCTCTGCATAAGAAGTTATCTTATTGAGCTTGTTTGTGGAAAGGTCCTTTGAAACAGCGGAAACGTAGACGTTTCGTGTTTCTGACGTATTGATATAATCAAGGTCAACTGTACTCTGTGCCACGATATAGCTTGATGATGACACATCAAAGCCGCCTATAGCCGCACCTGTATAGTTATAGTGACCGGCGGTATATTCAGGGTATGTTACAACGTCGATATTGCTGACCTGTTCAAAATAGCTTGGGAAGAATTTGCCTGTAGTAAAATCAGAATTATACTTCACCAGAACGGCAGAACGTGGATGAGCGTCACCATGGTCGAGGGCGACTATATGGTTGCCGTCGGTTTTTATAAACTGATTGAAGGAGTGGCTCACATAGCCATAATCAACGTTCATGACGCCGGTATATGAATCAGTGATAGTCATTGAAGGCATATCCACTTCAATGGTAACATTAGACTGATGATTATTGCCGTCGCTTGATTTATACATTTCGTGGCAGGTCCTCACAAGCAGGTGGTCACCGCTATGGGTCATTCTTGCCGAGCCTGCATCGAATGGAACTGTAGTGTTAGCTCCATACAGACCGCAGGACTTTATTTTGTTCCAATTCTTATCATACTTCGTGATACGGAAAACCTCTAGGGAGTCGTTTTGTTTCGGATTTTCCTGACCGCTAAGGACATAATAATTATTGCCAGAGTCATAGAAAGCACCAAAGATCGGCAGTTCATTGTCGATAAGCTTAGTGCTGAGCGGTTCAAAATCAGAGCTGTAATATTCCACAAGGAGCTTGCCCTCAATAGCGCCTGACTGGACACGCATATAATTGCCGTTGTCGCACACTGTCAGGTAAGATTTCACTGTGTCAGACCATTGCACATAGTCCTGATCATTCACATTAGAGCCTGAATACGCAACACATTGCGCCACGGCAAAGGCACTGAACGATCCAGCAGACACAGCAGTAGAAACAGCCATTGCGCCAGACAGGACAATGCTCAACATTCTTTTCTTCATATTCATCAATTTCATCACCTCATACAAAAACTTTTAAACGAGAACACCTTTATATATATAATATCACAACGCAAGGCATATGTCAATGAAAATAAGTTACAATGGGAATGATTTCAATAAATTCGTCATACACCAAAGGTCAACGCAGTAAAAAAAGCAAAGAGGATACAAAACAGAAAAAAACGCCTTGACAAGGTTTGATGGGTGTGATATAATATTACAGTGGTATTTCGAGGTGTGGCTCAGTTTGGTAGAGCGCTGCGTTCGGGACGCAGAGGCCGTGGGTTCAAGTCCCGTCACCTCGACCAGTCACTCGCCGTGAC